>Ga0111539_10000606_pt1 | contig 46395 bp, 45 predicted proteins | sample RhiMethybrSRZTD1_FD_79667 | JGI IMG/M metagenome (GOLD analysis project Ga0111539, IMG submission 79667) | Populus rhizosphere microbial communities from Tennessee, USA - Rhizosphere MetaG P. TD hybrid SRZTD1 (version 2) (version 2) | ecosystem: Host-associated > Plants > Roots > Rhizosphere >... | reverse complement strand
CTCGGCGAGCTCCTTCGTGTACTTGCGGTAGGTCGGCGGATCGGCCTGGACGGACGGATCGCTGACCAGCCCGGTGAGCTCCTCGTACCGCGCCTTGACCGATTTCAGTTTTTCACGAACGTTCGGATTCATAGATTGTTAATGAGGCAATGGGGTAATGAGGCAATGAGGCAATACGCGCACTTGTCTCGCTCGCCGCGCCTCAGGCGTAGGGCGGGTCGGGTTTGAGACCCGCCTCACGCGCGGCTCAAAACTCGAGCCGCGCGACGAAAAGAGACAAGCGTTTGTATTGCCCCATTGCCTCATTGCCCCATTGCCTCATTAACAGGATCCTCCTGAAACAGGCGGCAGGAAGGCGACTTCGTCGCCGTCGAGCACGGTGGTCTGCATCCGGGCGAAATCCGTATTGACGGCGCACGAGACGGCGCCAGCGAACGGGCCGAGGGCCGGATGGCGTTCCGCCAGCGCGCGCCAGACGTCCTCGACCGAGGAGCCGTCGGGCACCTGGATCTCGCACCGGCTGCACCCGGCCAGCTCGCGCAGCCGCGCGAAGAGCTGCACGGTCACGCGCATGCGCGTTCCAGCGCGGTCTGACGAGCCAGCTCGTCGGCGGGATCGGCCGTGGCGCCTTCGACCCACGCGTCGCCGTCTTCGAAGAACTCGTGCTTCCAGATCGGCGCGACTTGCTTGACCCGCTCGATGGCGTAGCGGCAGATCTGGAACGCCTCGGCACGGTGCGCCGCCGCCGCGGCGATCGCGACACTCGTGTCGCCAATCTGCAGCGCGCCCACACGATGGTGAATCGCGACGTCGCCGGCCGGCCAGCGTGTCTCGATTTCCCGGCCGATGAGCGCGAAGACCTTGAGCGCGAGCGGTGCGAACGCCTCGTACTCGAGCGCACGCACTCGCCGGGCCTGATGGGTCGCCCGGACCACCCCGACAAACGCGCACACGGCGCCGCACCCCTCGCCCCGGTCGCGCGCCTCACGCTCGATGTGGGCCGTCAGGACCTCGACCGACAGGGGCGCGGACACGATCGCAAACCGCTCCACATTCACGAGTATAAGTGGCTAATGAGGCAATGAGGCAATGAGGCAATGGGGCAATACAAACCCTTGTCTTGCTGGCCCAGTCATTTAGGCGCTGACGCGGCCAGAAGAGACAAGCGGCCGTATTGCCCCATTGCCTCATTGCCTCATTGCCCCATTAACGAATATCAATTCCCGAAGGGAAGTGCTGAAGAGGTCCATGTCCGTGTCCGAGCCCGGGCGCTTCGGCGATCGCGCGCGTGACGTAGGACTTCGCGGCGCGGACGGCCGCGGCCAGATCGTCGCCCAGGGCGAGCCGTGCGGCGATGGCCGAAGACAGCGTGCAGCCGGTGCCGTGCGTGTGGCGGCTCTCGATGCGGCCGGCGGAGAGTTCCGTGAACGTGCGGCCGTCCCACAGCACGTCCACGGCGGGACCGGAGAGATGGCCCCCTTTGACGAGCGCCGCTCGGGCGCCGCGCTCGACCAGGGTGGCCGCCGCGCGACGAAGATCCGCGAGCGACGTCACCGGCTGACCGGTGAGCGCCGCCGCTTCTGGTGCGTTCGGCGTCACGACGTCGGCGAGCGGCAGCAGGCGCGCGCGAAGCGCGTCCACGGCGGCGGGATCCAGGAGCGCGGCCCCGCTCTTCGCGATCATCACAGGATCCAGCACGACGTTCGGCAGGCGGTGGCGCTCGATCGCGGCCGCCACGGCCTCGATCACGCCGGCGTTTGCGAGCATGCCGATCTTCGTCGCGTGGATGGGCAGGTCTGCCGCCACGGCATCGATCTGTGCCGCGACGAGGTCGGGATCGACGGCGCTCGCGCGCATGACGCCGAGGGTGTTCTGGGCGGTGATGGCGGTCAGAGCCGACAGTCCAAAGACCCCGTGGGCCGCGAACGTCTTCAGATCCGCCTGAATTCCCGCGCCGCCGCTCGAATCGCTGCCGGCAATTGTCAGCGCCGTTCGCATTTGGCTAGAATCCTCTGGTCATGTTCGCCATGGTGTCGTCCGGCTCGATGCTCGATTACTCGGTGGCCCGCGTCGAGGCGCGCACGCCCGTGCGTGCGGCGGCGGTGGGGCTGGCGGTCGTCCTGACGGCGCTCGCCGCCCAGTTTACGATCCCGCTGCCGTTTACGTCGGTGCCGTTCACGCTGACGCCGCTCGTGGTGATGCTCACGGGCGCCGCGCTCGGGGCGCGGCTCGGGTTCGTCGCGCAGGCCCTGTATCTTGCGGCCGGCGCCGCGGGCCTGCAGGTCTTCGCGCCGTCGCCGACGCTGCCACCCGGTGCGCTCCGCCTCATCGGCCCGACCGGGGGCTATCTGCTCGCGTACCCGATCGCGGCATTCGTGACCGGGTTCCTCGCCGAACGCGGCTGGGACCGGCGCTACGTCACGTCGCTCGCCAGCATGCTCGCCGGCCTCGCCATCATTTTTGCCGGCGGCGTCTCATGGCTCGCCATCTCCGTGACGCAGTCGCTGCCGGCCGCCGTCGCCACCGGCTTCGCGCCGTTCGTGGCGTTCGACATCCTCAAAGCCGCCGCCGCCGCGCTGATCCTTCCCGGCGCCTGGAAGCTGCTCAAAGACACGCTTTAGTGCCGAGTGCCTGATAGAGCACTCTTCACCAAGGCCCGCCAGCCAGTGACGATGCCGACGTCGCGCGGTGGATCGTCGATCCGCCGATCCAGGAAATAGAGGCGGCCATCGACTGACACGTCGTACTGCGTCCCGAAATGGCCGGTCCCGAGCGCCGGCACGTTGAGGCGCGTAGACGGGCCGAGGACAGGCCGGCCGCTCGGCGTCCGGCTCACTGGCGTCCGTCGCAACAGGCCCGCCGGATCGACGAAGTACAGTTCGCGGCCGTCACGGCTCCACACCGGCTGGGATCCGCCGCCCGCGGACACGACCTCCCGCTGCTTGAGACCGTCGATCGTCTGGACCGAGATCTCCGGTGAGCCGGTCTCTTCCGAAACGTAGGCAACGAGCCTGCCGTCGGAGGATACGCGGGCATCGCGCTCGACAAAGGCTTCCGCCAGCAGTGGCCGCGCCGTGCTGCCATCCTCCCTGGTCGGGAGCATCCACACATCCGACGACGGACCTGCGATCGCATGCACGATCAGCCACCGTCCGTCGGGCGACCAGTCCGATGGTTCGCAGCGGTTGCGCGGGCACGGCAGGGTAGAGCGCGCACCCGTGCCGTCGGCGGCGACGACGGCCAGCGCCGGCTGCTGCCCGGTGGCGGCGGCGACGTAGGCGAGCCGGCTGCCGTCGGGCGACCAGACAGGGAGCTGCGCGGAGGTTCCTAGCTGGTTCACCCGAACCAGTGTGTGACGTTCGAGGTGCTCGACCCACAGATCCGGGCTGCCCGTCACGGGGTCGAGGCGCTGGAAAACGAGGCGCGAGCCGTCCGGCGACAGGCGCGGCCAGCTGACGAGACCGGGATGCTCGTCGATGTGCAAATCCTCGCCGCTGCGCCAGATCGAGGCCAGCCGCTGCCCGTACGGCAGGGGCGACCCGACGTGCGCCAGGACATCGGCCGACACGCTCAGCATCGACGCCTGACGCGGCGTGTTGCCACCGGCCGGCAACGGGAGCCTGATCGGATCGCCGGTCAGAACGAGCCTGCGCGCGTCGAACGGGCGGAAGTCGATCTGGCCCGCGCCGACGCTCAGGAGCGCGCCGCCGTCGCCCTCGAGCGGCGCGTAGACACCTTCGGTTTCCGATCGGAACAGTGGTGTGCCGGGTGCTGAGGCCGGGCGATCGATGCGCCCTACATACACCCCGCGCCGCTCCGTGATGACCGAGCGGACGAAATACAGAAAGTGGATGCCGTCGGGCAGGAACGCGGGCCAGCGATGCGAGTTCTCGGCGTGTGCCGCGTCGAGGAGTGTCGCCGGCTCGGGCGTTCCGCCGGCAGCGGACACGCGCGACAGACCGGCAAAGATCGACGCCGGCGAGAAAACGATCGTACCGCTGGGACTCCAGGCGGCCCCGCGGCCGTCGGGCGCCACGCAGATCTTGACCGGTGCCCCGCCGTCGATGGCGACTTTCATCAGCGCACCGCGTGCGAAGTACCCGACCGCACGGCTGTCAGGCGACCAGAACGGCTGCTTCGCGCCTTCGGTGCGCGGAATCGCCCGCGCGTCGAGCGCGTGCATCTCATGAACGAAGAGGCGCGGTGGTTCGCCGGACACGGACGCGCTGAAGGCAATAGCGCGTCCGTCCGGGGAGACCGCCGGCGGTGATTCCAGGCTGGTATTCGCCGGCAGTGACCAGGTAAACCTGGTCAGCGGCAGCGGCGTCTCGGAGGTGGTCGCCGCCGTCCACACCCACCACACGAGTACGGCCCCGGCGAGTGTCACGATTGGCGCGAGCCACGCCCGGCGACGTGACGAGCGCGTCGCGACGGGTCCCGCCTGGGCCTCGTCTTCGCCCCGAAGTACGTCGTCAATCTCGATCCGCGCGTCGGCGATGTCGTGCAGCCGCTGCTCCGCGTCCTTCTCGAGGCAGCGCCTGAGCAATCGCCGTACGCCCGCTGGCAACTCCGGTGGCAGGGCGTTCCAATCGGGCGATCGTTCGAGCACCGCCGCGATGGTGTCCGACGGCGTGTTCCCGCGAAAGGCCGGCCGGCCGCTGAGCAGTTCGAACAGCAGGCAACCGAACGCCCAGATGTCTGCGCGCCGATCGACCGGCTGCCCGCGAGCTTGTTCCGGGCTCATGTAGCCGCACGTGCCCAGAACGAGGCCTTCGATGGTGTGCGGCGCGGCAGCGGGCAAAAGCGGTGTGTCCGCGTCGTGCGGCGCGTGCGATTTCGCCAGACCAAAGTCCAGCAGCTTCACGCTGCCCGTCGGCGACAGTTTCACGTTCGACGGCTTGAGATCGCGGTGCACGATCCCGCGCTCGTGCGCCGCCTCGAGGGCCGCCGTGAGCTGTCGCGCGATCGCCAGCGCATCGCGGACCGGCAGCGGGCCGCCGACGACGCGCTCGTCGAGCGTCGATCCGTCAACCAGCTCCAGGACGAGCAGGTGCAGCCCGTCGACGTGCTCGACGCTGTGGATCGCTCCGATGTGCGGATGATTGAGCGAGGCGAGGAGCCGCGACTCGCGTTCGAAGCGGGCCAGCCGCTGCGGGTCGGCGGCGAGCGCGGGCGGCAGGAGCTTGATCGCGACGTCGCGGTCGAGCCGGGCATCCCGGGCACGGTAGACCTCGCCCATCCCGCCGGCGCCGAGCGCCGCGACGATCGTGAAGTCGCCGAGTCGATCGCCCGGTTGCAATGTGAACGCTGGGGTCGCGGCCGTGGGCGCCGAGATCCGGCCCACCGGCGTCTCGAGAAACGCGCCGGCCTCGCCGTGCGCCCCGAGCAGCGATCGCACCTCGTCACGGACGCGCGCGTCGTCGGGGCAGGCCGTCGAGAGATAGGACTCGCGCGCCCCGGCGGGCAGCTCGAGGGCCGCCTGGAAGAGCAGCCGGACGCGTTCCCACTCGCTACTGTTCCTCATGGCGTCCCTGCTTGAGCTCGCGGAAGAGCCACGCACGCGCCAGCGCCCAGTCGCGTTTCACGGTAATCGGCGCGACGTCGAGGACGGCCGCGGTCTCCTCGACGGTCAGTCCTGCGAAGTATCTGAGCTCGACGAGGCGGCTCTGCCGCGCGTCGACGTGACCGAGCTTCGCGAGCGCCGCGTCGAGGGCGAGGATCTCCGCGTCGACCGGTGGAATGCCGACGTCCACGCCGTCGAGCGAGAGCGTGAGGGCGGCGCCGCGCTTTGCGGTGGCGCCCGCCCTGGCGTGGTCCACGAGGATGCGCCGCATCAACTGCGCCGAGACCGCGAAGAAGTGCGCACGATTCTGCCATTGGACGCGGCGCTGATCGACCAGCTTCAGGTACGCCTCGTTGACGAGCGCGGTCGGCGACAGCGAGTGGTTGGGCCGCTCGCGGGCGAGCTGCCGCCGGGCCACCCGTCTCAGCTCGTCATAGACGGCTTCGACCAGACGGTGACCGGCCGTGACCTCTCCGCCGCGCCAGGCGAGGAGCAGGCCCGTGATGTCCTCGGTGCCGGGCATCCCACGTCCTTCCGCAGGCTGTTCTTATACCCCAACGGCGATTCCGATGAGACCGCCGGCGTCGAATTCTCGCGTAAGGGATCGGCGGTCTCAGACGCGCGAGACAAGAGGAGTGGAGCATGGAAACGAAGACACGGTGGCAGGTCGGGAAAGTGCTGGCGGGCGTGATGGCGGCGATCGTGATCACGGCGGGTGTGGTGGCGCCGGCGTCTGCCACGCCCATTGCCGGGAGCTTCAGCTTCATAGCGACGGGTCTCGGTCCTGGCGCACCTCAGGACCCTGTCACCGGCATCCTGACCTACAGCTTCGACAACTCCGCTCCGTTCTTCAACGCGGCGGACGGGGCGATCGTGAACGGCGCGGTCGTGGACGTGAGCATTTCGGCCATGAGCCTGCCCGGTGCCTGGGTCCCGGTGCTGACCTACATCAACAACGCCGCGGTCCCGGACGTACTGGCCATCGGCCATCAGTTGAATGGCACGGTCGTCAACGCCGGCACCGATGACTGGCGCGTGGCGTTGAACAACGTCTCGACGAATCCGACCTTCCGTGAGTTCGTCTACTCGACGTCATCGTCGACGGTCACGTTCGTCACGACGACCGGCACCGCGACGGCCGTGCCGGAGCCGGCATCGCTCGTGTTGCTCGGCGCCGGCCTCGCGGGTGTCCGCTTCCTGCGGCGCAAGGCGAGCTAAGAAGCTCCGCGCGTGCACCGTGCGTTGCTATCTGACATAACCGAGCGACCGCATCCGCTCGATCATTTCCTTGTCGAGCGGCTGGCCGGCACCCGGGCGCGCCGCCGTGCGGCGCGGGCCATACGAGGCGACGTCGCGTACCGGATGGGCGACGACGAACGGCGGTGCGAACAACTGCGTCGCCGCCGGGCCCGCCAGATCGCCCGCGACCGGCACGCCAAGTGAATAGAGCACCGTGGAGGCGACCGTGGTCACGGTTGCCTGCAACTGGCCGATTCCTGCGGCCTCGCCGCTGAGCGCCAGGATCCCGTTCGACGGCGCCGCGAGCCGGCCCGGCTGCGTGACGAGCATCACGACGCGGCCCTCCGACCGGCTCGTCTCGAGCAGACGACCGACGGCATCGTCGAGAAACTCGTAGTAGCGCTCGAGCGCGGTGACCCGCTCGCTCGCGGCCGACGGCGCCAGGCCGGAGGCGTCCGCCGATCCCAGGAGCGTGTGCTGCGCGATGTCGAGGCCGGGCAGGTAGACCACGAGCAGATCGGAGGCCGAGACGGCAGGATCGGACGCGAGGTCGAGGATGGTCGCGTCCAGCTCGGCGGAGCGCCGCAGGGCGGACGCGACGATCTCGGAAGGACCAGGGACGGCCAGCAGGTTCGCCCGGGCCGCCGCACGCTCGCGCCGCGCCGGCCAGGCCTGTCGCAACGCGTCGTAGAGCTCGGGCGGCGCGATCTCACCGTCGAGGGGACCGCCGTGCTCCAGGCGCAGAATCGCGCGATCGCTCAGCACGATGCCGGCCGCTTGCGGCACCGGCCAGGTGGCCCACCAGTGAATCACCGCGGTGCGCAATCCGGCGCGCGCGGCGACCTCCCAGAACGTCGGGCTCAGTCGCTCGTCGCCTGAGGCGATCGCCGGCCGGGTGAGCCGCAGCACGTCGGTGGCCGCGGCCAGCGCGCTCCAGAAGCGCGATTCGGTGCGCAGCCGGCCGCCCACGCCCGCGACCTGGCGCGATTCGAGCGCGCGAATGCCGTGGCGTTCGGGCGGCTGACCAGTCGCGATCGTCGTCCAGGCGCGCGCCGGATCGCGGTCCGGATCGGACGGCATCGTCGCCACACTTCGTCCCAGAAGTCGATTGAACGCGCCCAATCGGCCCGTGGCGCGCAGGCGTTCGAGGGTCGCGACATCGACGCCGTCCACGGCGATGACGACGGTGCGAAGACCGGTGGGGACCACCGTCAACGGCAATGGCGGGGAGTCGTCGCGGGCCGGTGCGCTCACAATCAGCAGGACGACCGCGCCGGTGAACGCGATCACGCCAAGCGAGATGAGCGTCTTCGGTGACGACAGCGGCAGCCCCGGCGGCAACCAGTCGCCGAGCCCGCGGCGCGCGAGCAGCGCGAGCACCGTTACCGCCACGACGTGGCCAAGGAGCAGGCTGATCGCCGCGGCGACTGCGAGCGCGGCCAGCGACCAGGCGAGCGTCGCCTGCTCCGGGCCAGCGGCGGCTCGCCACCAGAGGGTGAGGTACGCGAGACAGGCCAACGTGACCGCGACGCCAGCGGCGAGGGCGCCACGGCGGGCCCGTCGCGGAACGTCCGGTCCGACGTGGCTCTTGCGTGCCGCCTCGGCGCCAAGCCACACCGCCAGGGCGGAGACCAGCGTCGCGGCCAACCCGAAGAACACGGCGAGATAGATCGCCACCACGACCGCGTCTGCAGTGCTCGTGATGAGGCCGGGCGCGCGCGATCGGAGCCCGATGGCGGCGGCCGGCCCCAGCAGCACGCCCGCGAGGATGCCGATCCGCAGGCTGGCGGCGAAGGCAAACGCGATCGGCCGGGTGGATCCGACGGCTCCGCCGAGGACAAAGCGATCGACGCGCGCGTCGAGATAGCCGAGCGCGCGCAGCTGATCGCGCAGGGCGTTGACGCGATCAGGTCGTTCCGGATCGTCGCTCATCGGGAATCCGTCAGAAGCGCCGGGCGGCGACGAATTCCGCCAGCTCTTTCAGCCGCGCCGCGCGCCGGCCGAATGGCGCGAGCGCGTTCGTCGCCGTCGCGCACAACTCCGCCGCCAGCTCGCGGGCCCCATCCACGCCGCTGAACGAGACGAAGGTCATCCGGCGCGCGTCGGCGCGCGTGACCTTGCCGGTCTCGGCCGACGTGCCGGTCACGTCGAGCAGATCGTCCACGATCTGAAATGCCAGTCCGAGGTTCTTGGCGTAGGCCTTGAGCGCGCCGACGTCCTCGGCCGATCCGCCGGCGGTGAGCGCCCCCGCCGTCGCGGCGGCGCTGAACAGCACGCCGGTCTTGCGGCGGTGAATGCGTTCGAGCGTATCGAAGTTGATCTCGGCGTCGGCCGCGAGGACGTCTTCCGCCTGACCGGCGACCAGCCCGTCGAGCCCGACCGCCTCGGACAGCACCTGGGCCAACCGCTGCGCGAGCGCGGCGTCGTAGCGCGCCACGAGATGGCCGTACGCGCTGTTGAGCAGGCCGAACGCCGCGAGGATGGTGACGGCCTCGCCGAATGCGACGTGCGCGGACGGCCGGCCGCGCCGCAGCGGCGCGTTGTCCATGCTGGGCAGGTCGTCGAGCATGAGCGACGCGGCGTGCACCGCTTCGATCGCGCACGCCGCCGGAACGGCGCGTGCGTTCGTGCCGCACAGCTCCGCCGCCAGCATCACCAGAACGGCGCGCACGCGTTTCGACGGCGCGAGCAGCGTGTAGCGCATGGCGTCGATCACCGGGCTCGCCGGTCCAGGCGACGCGGGCACGAGGTCCTCCAGCGCGCGGCCCACGGCCTCCTGGTACAGCGCAAAGAATGACGGAAGCGCCGACATCGACGCTATTTTCCGAACACGAGCAAATACTGATAACGCAGAAACGTCTCCTGCCGGCGGAGGACGAGCCCGGCGCTGGCCGCGTCCCGCTTGATGACTTCAGGGTCCAGGCGTTCCTCGAGCGGCGGTCCCGGCCCGCCGGCCCCGTCGGGTTTGAAATCCACGATGCCCAGCCGCCCGTTCGGCGCCAGTGCGCGGGCGACGTGTCGCAGCAGGCTGACCGGGTCGGGCAACTGCGGGAACGTATCCACCATCAGCACCGCGTGCAGCCCGTCGGGCAGATCCGGGTCTTCCGCGGTGCCGAGCTTTGGTTGCACGTTGAGCAGCCCGAGGGTCTTCACGCGGCGCCTGATCGCCTCGATCATCTGCGGCTGAACGTCTTCGGCGATCACGAGTCCGTTCGGGCCGACGCGCCGGGCGAGGCGGATGGTGAACCACCCCCCGCCCGCGCCGAGGTCGGCGACGCGCGATCCTTCCGCGATGCCCAGTGCGTCCATGATGCGGTCGGGCTGCTGCCATTCGTCGCGATCGGGCGCCTCGAGCAGCCCGAGCTGATCGGGCGGAAACAGCTTTACGTGCGCCTGGCGCTGGCCCTGCGCGAGCAGGCTGGTGGCCGCGAGGCTCGTCACGACGAAGAGGGTGATGGCCCGCATCAGAGGTGCCGGAGCAGGTTCTCGAGCGTTTCCGACACGTCCGCGCCCGGATCCTCGATGTGGTAGTGCACGACGTCGCGTCCGGCGGCGACGAGCGCGTCGAAGTCGCCGAGCGCCTGCGCCTGCTTCAGCGTGTTGAACGTGTAGTCCGTGCCGGGCACCGGCGTCGCGCTCGCGTCCGCCGCCGTGAGCAGCACGAAGCGTCCGGTCGCCGGTCCGCCCTTGTGGTACTGGCCGGTCGAGTGGAGGTAGCGCGGTCCGATCCCGTGCGTCGAAACGGTATGGTCCGTTTCTCGCAGCGCGCCGCGGAGACGCCGGACGAGGTCGAGCCGCCGCGGGTCGGACGGCAGATAGTCGAGAATTGCAAGATACGGCCCCGATGCCGGAGCTGGTGCCGGATCGGCCTCCGGCCGGTGGGCGCGGCGCAGGTAGCCCTGCCGGCGATCGAACGGCGGGTCCAGCTGGAAGCGGCCGGTCGCCCGACGTGCGTCGAGTTGCGCCTGGGTCCGGACCTTGGCCTCGCGCACGTTCGGCTCGTCGAACGGGTTGACGCCGATCGCCGCGCCCGCCACGGCCGTCGCGAACTCCCAGCGGAAGAACTCCGCGCCGAGTCCGGTCACGGTCGGCGTGAGGCGATGCACGGGACGTCGCGCCCGTTCGAGCAGTTCGGCGAAGGCGCGTTCCTCCTTCGCTTCGGGCGTGAGCACCGCGACGAAGGCGCGGTCCTCGCGATACTCATGAATCGCGCCGAGCGGCTCGTCGACGACGGGCAGCACGCCGCGGCCGTCCTTGCCGGTGCTCTCGGCCACGAGCTGCTCGATCCAGGCGCCCAGCGTCCGCCACGCATCGGGCAGGACGATGGTGAGTTTGTCGCGTCCGGCCAGCGCGTGTTCGGCCAGGAAGGCGCCGAGCGCGAGTCCGGGATTGCCGGAGCCCTCCTCCCGGCACGCCGCGGCCATTGTCCGGCTGCTCTCGACGAGCGTCGCGAGATCCAGGCCGAGGAGCGCCGCCGGGACGAGGCCGAAGAGCGACAGGACGGAGTAGCGTCCGCCGATGTCCGGAGCGTTGAGGAAGAGGCGGCGATAGTGCTTTTCCGCGGCGAGCGCGGCCAGCGGCGTGCCGGGATCGGTGATGGCGGCGAAATGACGACCGGCGGCGTCGCCGGCTTCACGCGTCATCTCGGACCAGAAGTGGCGCTCGAGCGCCGACACTTCGATCGTCGAGCCGCTCTTGCTCGCGACCAGGAACAGCGTCCGCGCCGGTTCGAGCGCTTCGGTCGCCTCGCGGATGGCGCGCTCGTCGGTCGTGTCGAGCACCGTCAGCGCGAGCCCTGCGGAGCGCGCCGCCGGGACGTCGCGCAGGACCTCGGCGCACAGGCTGCTGCCGCCCATGCCGAGCAGGCAGGCGTGCGTCAGCCCATCGGCGCGCACGTCGCCGGCGAACGCCTCGAGCACGCCGATCTGCGAGGCCGCCGTCTCGGGTGCGTCCAGCCAGCCGAGACGATTGCGAATGGCGTCGTGCACGGCCGGCGTCCCGCCCGATCGGGCAAACGTGGCGGTGTCGCGCCCCCAGATGCGGGACACGAGCTGGTCGGCGGCGAGTTGGCTCAGCAGGTCGGACACGGGGATAGTCTACGGCGGGTTCGAACCCGCTATAATTGGATCATGATTAATGTCACTGAAGCCGCGGCGGACAAGATCACTGAGCTCCTGTCCGAGGAGCAGAAAACCGGCGCCGGTTTGCGGGTGTTCGTGCAGGGCGGCGGCTGCTCCGGGTTCCAGTACGGCCTGATGATCGACGAGGGCGAAGGTGAGGGCTCCAACGACCAGGTATTCGAAGTGAACGGGGTCCGCCTGCTGGTCGATCCAATCAGCCTCCGGTACTTGAAGGGCGCCGAAGTGGATTTCGTCGACAACAACATGGGCGGCGGTTTCACGATCAAGAATCCGAACGCGAAGTCAACCTGCGGGTGCGGCTCTTCGTTCAATGTCTGAGCTGTGTCGATTCCTTCCGCGACGGAATTCGTTGACAAGCACCGGCCCGCGGGCGGCCGGCGCTCGAGCAAGCGGGACTTCATCGTCAACGTGTTCGTACGTCAGGAAGGCCACTTCAGCGCCGAGCAACTGGTCGATCTGATCCGATCGCAGGACGATCGGATCAGCCGCGCGACGATCTACCGCACGCTGCAATGGATGGTCGGCGCCGGCATCGCGCGCCGCGTGGACTTCGGCGAGGGGCGCTTCCGGTTCGAGCACGCGTATCGCCATCCGCGCCACTTCCACCTCATCTGCAAGACCTGCAATCAATCCTTCGAGTTCCTGAGCTCGGACATCGAGGCGCTGCTCGAAGAAGTGGCCGAGGCGCGCAATTTCTCGCCGCAGCAGAGCGTCCTGCAAATCTACGGGACCTGCGAAAACTGCCGGACCGGCGAGCCGGCCAGGCCGGGGACCGTGCCTACCGAAGCGGTCTTCGCCCGCGACGCGCTGCGCGTCGCGATTGCCACCGAGCGCAGCGGTCTCGAGTTCTACACGCGGGCGGCGCGGCTCGCCCGTGATTCGCGCGGCAAGAAGGTGTTCGAGCGGCTCGCGGGCGAGGAGAAGGAGCATCTCGGCAAGCTCGAGGCCCGCTACCGCGAGCTCGTCGCCGCCGATCCCACGCTCGAATCGCACCCGACCTTTCTCTTTTTCAAGGGCGCGGCGAACGGCCTCTTCGCCGCCGGCACCGAGGAGCTCAAGAAGGGCGGCGCCGATCGCCAGGCCCTGCTCGTCGGCATCCGCTGCGAGCGCGCCTCGCACAAGTTCTTCAAGAAGTACGGCGAGCGGTTCGAGGAGTCGGAAGGCAAGCGCATCTTCCTCGAATTTGCCGACGAGGAACGCGATCACCTCGAGCTCCTGATTCGCGAGTACCGGAGCCTGATCGCGCGCCAGGGCCGGCGCGCCCCTGACGGCCGCCGCCGCCGCTCGGCGTGATCGATCTGCATCTCCATACGACCGCGTCCGACGGCCGGTCGGCGCCCGACCTGCTCGTCCGCGAGGCCGCGGCCGCCGGCGTGCACACCCTCGCCGTCACTGACCACGATACGGTCGCGGGGCTGGCCGAGGCGACCGCCGCCGCGCACCGCGCCGGCCTGACGATCGTGCCTGGGATCGAGGTAACCGCCGTCGATGCCGGCCGCGACGTCCACATCCTCGGCTACTTCTTCGATCCGGCGCACCCCGATCTGGTGTCGTTTCTGAGCGATCAACGCGCCGATCGGCGCCGGCGCATTATCGAAATGCTCGAAAAGCTGACTGCCATCGGCGCGCCCGTGGACCTGCCGGTGCTGGCGGCCGGCGAGGTTTCCGGCCGCGCGCTCGGACGGCCGCTCCTGGCGCGGGCGCTCGTCGAGGCGGGCTACGCGCGCAGCATCCAGGATGCCTTCGATCAATTTCTGGCGCAGGGGCGCCCGGCGTTCGTCGAGCGCCGCGGCGCCAGCCCCGCCGAAGTCGTCGCGCTCCTGGCCCGCGCCGGCGGCGTCGCCTCGGTGGCACACCCTGGAAAGCAGCGGCTCGAGGCCACCGTGCGGGCGCTGGCGAATGACGGTCTTGCCGCCGTCGAGGTGTTCCATCCCGATCACGACGGGCAGGACGTCGAATGCTATCTGCAGATCGCAAGGGAATGCGGTCTGCTGGTCACTGGCGGGTCGGATTATCACGGCCCCGGCAGCGGCCGGGAGATCGCCCTCGGTAGTGTCGGCCTGCCGGCCGAGGACTTCGACCGGCTGGTCGCGCACGCCGGACGGTTGCGACGGCCGTGACGGCCGATCAGCCGCTGTTGCTCGAGATTGCCGGGCTCGTCAAGCAGTATCCGGGTCCGTCGTTCCTGCGCATCTCGAACCTGACGATCCGCGAGGGTGACCGCGTGACGCTGTCGGGGCTGGATGCCCACGCGGCCGAAATGTTCATGCACCTCATCACCGGCGCCTCGGTGCCCGACGAGGGCGCCGTCGTCGTCGCGGGCCACGACACCCGCGCCATCGCCACCGACACGGAGTGGCTTACCTCGCTCGATCGGTTCGGGATCGTGACGCTCCGCGCGGTGCTGCTCGAGAAGATGACGATTGCCGCGAACCTCGCGCTGCCCTTGACGGTAGCGATCGATCCGCTGTCAGCGGCTACGCGCGCCCAGGTCGAGGCGTTGGCGCACGAGGTCGGCCTGCCGCAGGCACGGCTCGATCAGGAGGCCTCGTCGCTCTCACCCGTCGAGCGGGTGCGCCTCCACCTGGCCCGCGCGCTGGCCCCCGGCCCGCGGTTGCTGTTGCTCGAACACCCGACGGCGGGGATCGCGGACGAGGCCGCGTCGGCTGATCTCGGCGTCACGCTGCGCCGCGCCGCCGATGCGCGCGGCCTGGGCTGGATTCTGATGAGCGACGATCGTGCGCTGACGCGCGCCGCCGGCGCGCCGCGCTTCAACCTCGACTCGAAGACGGGCCGATTGCGGGGAGAACGCTTTTGGGAACGCTGGAGGTGAAGTCCTTGGCTACTGTTTTGTCACGACGCCGCAGGCGACCCGCGGTCCGCCGCTCACGCCCGACTTGGGTTCGCCGGTGATCCCCTGATCCGGATTGCCGTGGACGATGATGGCGGTGCCGTCGGCGTCGAGCAGCGAGAGCGGGCCGTCGCCGAGGGTGACGCGGGTGGTGAGTACCTTCATCGTCGCGCGGCCGTTCGCGTCGGCCACGAGGTTGGGGAGATCGCCCATGTGGTACGGATGGTTCGTGTCGGGGTCGGGCCCGCTATTCGGGCCCGGATCGAAGTGGCCGCCGGCGCTGGTAAAGCCCGGCGCCTCGCACTTGCCCACGGCGTGCAGATGCAATCCGTGCGGACCGGGCTTCAACCCCGTGACCGTCACGGTCACCTCGACGGCTTTGGTGCCGCTCGTCAGCTTCGCATCGTGGGCGCCCGCCGTCTGCGCGTCCACCTCACGCAACTCGAGCGTACCCGTAACTCCTTCGCCCTTGAGATCCGCCGTTGCGCGCAGACCCTGGCGTGCCGATGCCGCGCTCGTGAGCGCCAACGCCACGACTGCGACCGTTCCCACCGTTCGAAGCTGCATGATGCCGTTCCTTTCCACCGAGAATTGCAGATCGCGTGATGATGACTGATTCGACTTCATTACTGGTGCTGTTCGACATCGACGGCACGCTCATCCTCAGCGGCCGGGCCGGCGTGCGAGGTATGAACGCCGCATTCCGCCGTCTCTATGGCGCAGACGGCGTGCTCGACACGGTGCCGATCGCCGGCCGGACCGATCGGGCCATCGTCGGCGACGGCCTGTCCTCGATTGGCCTGGCGCCGACCGACCCGGAAATCATGAGACTTCGCGACGCATACCTGGAGGAACTGCCTCTCGAGTTGCCCAGGCCAGCCGGCGAGCCGAGTTGTGTCCTTCCCGGCGTCGGGGCGCTGCTCGACGCGCTGGAGGATCTCCCGGGCGTGCACGTTGGCCTCTTGACGGGCAATTTCGAGCGCGGCGCCGAGCTCAAGCTCACCCATTTCGACCTATGGCGTCGATTCTCGTTCGGCGCCTTCGGTGATCACCATCTCGATCGCCGCGCGTTGCTGCCGGTCGCGATCGAGCGCGCCTGCGCCGCCGGACTGCCGGCCTGCCCGCCCGAGCGCGTCGTGATCATCGGGGACACGCCGCTCGACGTGGACTGCGCGCGGACACATGGCGCCCGTGCCCTCGCGGTCGCTACGGGCCACTACGACACCACCGCGCTCGAGGCGACCGGCGCCGACCTGGTCGTGCCGACGCTGACCGACACCTCGCGTCTGGTCAGGTGGACGGTCACGCCGCCGCTGTCCCCGTCACGTTGATTCCGGACGATCCGGTGCGACCAGCGTCCGTTTCGGGTTCGGCACCGCCTCGTCGTCGCAGCGCCGCCGGGCCTCTTCGACCTCCGCGTCCGTACCGGGGCGCGCCGCTTCGACGCAGTCGGCATCGCCCTGTTGCTCCTCGGGAAGATTGTCGGGGCGATATGGCGCGTCGGGCTTGAGACCGATCTCGAGCTTGTCCTTCAGGCTCATACCTCTGGAGTAGTGCAAGAAGGGTTCCCGGCAGGGGCGCAGATCGAAGTGTGGCGGAAGCCGGTGGGAGTCGAACCCACCCTTCCCACAGTGATGCGGGAAGCGGCCGGTTTTGAAGACCGGGAGGGCCACCGGGCCCCGTTGGCTTCCGCGGCAAGCGTATCGCAGGTGGGGGAAGTACCGGGCCGACTCGAGGTTAGGGGGACTGACGCCGGACGGCCCGCTTGGAACTGACGCGTTTCAGGAGAGGACTAGCTGTCGAGGAGACGAACCTCAGCGGCTCTCGGGCCCTTCGGTGATTCTTCGGTGGTGAATTCCACGCGCTGGCCTTCGCGAAGCAGCTCGAAGACCGCATTCCGCACAGAAGAGCGATGGAAGAAGTGCTCGACGCCGCTCTCGTCTCGAATAAAACCGAACCCCTTGTCGATCAGCAAACGTGCAATCGTGCCGTTAGGCATGACCGTTCCTTTTCCGGGACCCCCCGAGTTGAAGTGCTGATGGTAAACCACGGCCAGTCTAGGCACGGAGGTTCGGGCAAGTCAAGGCAAGGGCGGGTCCCTCCCGCCCCATGTCGCATTTTTCCAATCCGCCGCGCCGGCTGATCACATACAGTCCGCCCCGGAGGAGCGCGGATGCGACTGACACGGATGATTCTCGCGGGCGGTCTCGCGGCGGTCTTGTCGGCTGCCGCGGCCGGACAGCAGCCGCCGGACTTTTCAGGCACCTGGCGGGCGACGAAAACTGCGCCGGCCGGGCGGGAGGCCGCACCGACGCCGGTGTTCGGCGAGGTCTTCGCGCTGCGTCACCGCGGCCAAACGCTCGATCTGATCCGGCCCGTCCGCGGCCGTGACACGGCCCTGGTCCATGTCGTGCCGCTCGACGGCAGCGAACAACGCCAGATGATCCCCGGCCGCACGTGTCTTGCCGATACCGGCTCGGTGGTCAAAGCCGCATGGGACGGCCAGGCGATCGCGTACACGCTGGTTTCGGCGATCGCGCCGGGCGGCGCGACGGGCGCGGTGGTGAATCTCAGATATACCTTCCGCCGCGAAGGCGCCGACCGTCTCGTCGTCGAGACGAGCATGCGCGACGCGGCGACCGGCTCCCCGAAGCCGGTGGCGACCGTGTACGAGAAATCCAGCGACGTCCTGGCGGAACCGCCCGCGACGCCGGCCGTCGCCAGCGCCCGCGCGACGATCGCGGACGTGTCGTGGATCGCCGGCCACTGGGTCGGCGCGAGCGGCGCGACGACGTTCGAGGAACGGTGGACGCCGGCCTCGGGCGGCGTGATGCTGGCGATCAGTCGCACGATGCGCAACGGCGCGATGTCGGCGTTCGAGTTTCTCTGCATCTCCGAGCGCGACTCGACGCTGGTCTATACCGCGATGCCCAACGCGGTGCCGCCCACGGATTTCGTCCTGACGAAATTCGACGCCGACAGCGCGACGTTCGAGAACCCCGCGCACAGTTTTCCGAAGATGATTCGCTACGCGAAGCGGCCGGACGGCGCGATGGAAGCCGTGATCAGCGGCACGGCGGCGCAAAAGCCGACGACCTTCGTCTTCAAGCGGGCGGACGAGAAATAGGCGCGGCGGCGCGCCGCCGGCTCCGGGAGCAGTTCGCCGAAATCGTACGGTTTGGTGACGTAGTCGTCGGCGCCGCCATCGAGGCCGGCGATCCGCGCTTCGACGGCGTCGCGTGCCGTGAGCATCAGCACCGGCACGAGCGAGCCGCGCTCGCGGAGCCGGCGGCACACGGCCAGCCCGTCCTGGTGGGGCAGGGCAACGTCCAGAAGGATCGCGTCGTAGTCGGTGATGGCCGCCTGGTAGAGGGCGTTCTCGCCGTCCGCGGCGATATCGACGGCGTACGCCTGCTCGCGCAGACCTTTTGACAGTGCCTGCGCCGCGCGCGCCTCGTCTTCGACCAGCAGGATTCTCATTCCCGTAAGCCTGTCTTCGCCGGGGTCACTCCGAGATACCAATCACGGAGGCGTACCTCGATGCTGGTGGGGCCGAGTACCCTGGCAAACGTGGCGACGTCGGCGCCGAAGTAGTGGTAGGGATACACGATTCGCGGTTTGAACGCCTGGGCGCACTCGGCCGCGTCAATTGGCGACATCGTGAAGGGCAGGTTCATCGGCAGAAACGCGATGTCGATGCTTCTGAGCGCCCGCATCTCGCTGGTGCAGGCCGTATCGCCGGCGATGTAGACGCGAAGGCCGCCGAGGGTGACGATGTAGCCGTTGCCCCGTCCCTTGGTATGAAACACGTCGGTGAATCCCGGTTCAGGTTTGAGGTTGTACATCGGCACCGCTTCGAGCGTCACGCCCGCCACCGTCTTCTGTTCTCCGTTGGCCATCGGCACGACGCCCTTCATTCGGGTCGAGATGACGGCGGGCCCGACGACAGTCGTCGTGGCTGACCTGAGCCGTTCGATGGCCGGCGCGTCGAAGTGGTCGTCGTGGTCGTCGGTGACGAGGATGAGCGTCGGCGGCTTCAGATTCGTGAACCGGGATAGTTGGCCCGCAGTCACGGGCCAGGTCGAGATCGAGTCTTCCGGTTTGACGCCCGGCGGCAGCGTCAACCGCCCTCCCGGGAGTGGAGGCGTGAACGGTAGTGGGGCGCCCGGAGTGAACCGGGCGGGGTCCACGAGAATCGCATCCGACCCAAACAGGATCTCGATGGTGCCGTGCGTGACCGGCACGATCGTGACATCGCCCTCGCGTGTCGGCACGACGTCGGGCACCGGTCGCTGCGCCACCAGCAGCACGGAAGCGACACCGACGACGGCACAGGTCACGGCGCGCGATTTCATGGCTCCAGTAGACACCACTCCGCGCCGCGGTTTGCTCGTCAACCGTGCATTGACTTGCACATAGCTTTGTAATACAAAGTATAGCAATCCGGGCCAGAGCCCGCCAATGCGATCGCTGCGCGTCAAGTTCGTCCTGCCGGCGTTGACCGAGGCCACCAGTCCGTACTGGCGGCCGATCAAGTACTCGTTGTTCCCGCCGCTCGGCCTGGCGACGCTCGCGGCCTACCTCGGACCGGACGACGAGGCGGTGATCGAAGACGAGCACGTCGGACCGATCGACGTCGACGACGATCCGGATCTCGTGGTGATTCAGGTGTACATCACGAGCGCGCGGCGAGCCTATCGCATCGCCGACGGCTATCGGGCTCGAGGCGTGTTCGTCGCGCTCGGCGGTCTGCACGTCACGGCGCTTCCCGATGAAGCCGCCGAGCATGCTGACGTCGTTTTCCTCGGTCCCGGCGAGCAGACGTTCCCCCGCTTCCTCGAGGAGTTTCGCGGCGGGGCCGTCACGCGCCGCTACGTGTCCACGTCGGGTCGCACGCTCGATCGTCTGCCGCCGGTCCGCCGCGATCTCATCCGTCGGCGCCGCTATCTCGTGCCCAACTCGATCGTCGTCACCCGCGGCTGCCCGCAGCACTGCGACTTCTGTTACAAGGACGCGTTTTTCGAAGGCGGCCGCTCGTTCTACACCCAGCAGGTGGACGATGCGCTTGCCGAGATCTCGCGGCTGCCCGGGCGTCATCTGTATTTTCTCGACGACCACCTCCTCGGCGATCGCCGGTTTGCCGCAGCGCTGTTCGACGGCATGCGCGGGATGGGCAGGCTCTTCCAGGGCGCGGCGACCGTCGACTCCATCCTGCGCGGCGACTTGATCGAACGGGCCGCCGCCGCCGGCCTGCGCAGCCTCTTCGTGGGGTTCGAGTCATTGACGCCCGCGAACTTGGCGAGCAGCAATAAGCGCCAGAACCTGGGTCGCGACTACACCGCGGTGACGAACCGACTCCACGACCTCGGCATCATGATCAACGGCAGCTTCGTGTTCGGCATGGATGACGACGACGAGGATGTGTTCCGGCGGACGGTCGATTGGGCAGTCGCGCAGGGCATCACGACCGCCACCTTCCACATCCAGACGCCGTATCCGGGGACGCGCTTGTTCGCCCGCATGGCGGCGGCCGGGCGGATCGTCACCCGCGACTGGGATCGCTACGACACGCGCCACGTCGTGTATCGGCCGGCACGCCTGACGCCGCGAGCGTTGAAGGAGGGCTACGACTGGTCGTACCGCGAGTTCTACCGCTGGTCAGCGATCGCGCGCGGTGCGATCGCGCACGGCACGATCAAGCATCAGGCGAAGCACTTTTTCTACGCGGCAGGATGGAAGAAGTTCGAGCCGCTATGGGACGTGGTGATCCGGGCGCGGCAGCTTCGCGCGATGACGCCGTTGCTCGAAGGGGTGCTGGCGAAGGTGACTGGTGCGAGGCGGCCGTCGTCAATTGCCGCCGTACGCGTAGACGACCGTGCCGTCCTTGATGGTGTCGATCAGCTTGCGCGCGACCTCGACGCGAACCGCCGGGCATCCCAGGCTGCGTCCCAGCCGGCCGAGCTTGCTCACGATCGCCTGGCTGACGTAGGCGGCGCCATGCATGACGATGGCGCGCGCGTAGGCATTGTCGTTGACGCCGGGCTCGAGCCCGCGCAGACGCAGCGAATACCCGTTCTGGCCGACGTATGACGCGTCGGTCACGAAGAGCCCCAGGCTCGTCATCATCGACCCGGGCGTATTCGAGAACTTCTCGGTCGTTTTTTCGCCGCTGGCGCGTCCGTGCGCCACCAGTTCCCGGTAGAGGACCCGTGCGCGATTCAAGTCCAGGACCCACAGGCGTGGTTGGGTCGAGGGTAGCGTGTAGTCGATGACCGTCAGGAGGCCGCTGCGTACGACGGCGCCGTGGTTCGTGGCGTCGGCATAGGCCGAAAGAGCCGCGTCAATCGCCGGCCGGCTCGGGCCGTCGGCCAGGTCGGCCAGCCGTTCGGCGAGCTCGGACCAGTCGGTCGTGGCGCGCAGGCCGACCGTCATCGCCGTGCAGGCAGCCAGGGCGAGGCAGACCGCAATGACGCGCGCCTTCACGCCGCCGGAGCCTCGATGCTGATGTTGTTGATGCTGCCCTTCAGTGCCACTAACTGAACCCGCCCAGCCAGAATAGCAGACACCCATCCTCTTGGCCATGGCCATGTGGGCCTTACGCCTGTACCGGGACCGATCAGTTCTTGGTGGGGTAGGGATATCCGCGCGCGAGGGCCCCGTCGAGCGCCTTGTCGTGTCCGTAGATGTCTTCGACGAAGAACTGGACGCCCTCGGAGTTGACGTGCACCGTGTCGTAGAACAGCACGACCGTGAGCGGCTGTTTGAGGTTCACCCGCGTCGGGCGGGCGCCCTGCATGGCCGCGTCGATGCGCTGGCGCGTCCACTCCGGTTGATCGCGCAGCACCCATTCGGCGAAGCGCGCGGGATCCTCGAGCCGGATGCAGCCGTGACTGAAATCGCGCCGCGCCCGCGAGAACAACTGCTGCGCCGGCGTGCCGTGCATGTAGATGTCGTCGTCGTTCGGAAAGATGAACTTGGCCAGGCCGAGCGAGTTGTGCGGACCCGGCTTCTGGCGGATGTGCAGGCGGCCGGCGGCGACCTTCGCCAGGTTCTCGGGCGTCGGCGGCAGCGCCGGCCCGTTGTCGTCGCCGCTCGCGACAATCTCCAGGTCTTCTTTCTGAAAGTACGACGCGTCGCGCCGCGCGTGCGGAAGAATCTCCTTCATGACGATCCCCTGCGGCGGATTCCAGTACGGCCGGAAGATCACGTATTCCATCTGCTCGACGAAGATCGGCGTCTGATGGTTGAGCGATTTGCCGACGACGACGTTCATCCGGAGCGGCTCGTTGCCGGTGGCAGGGTCGGTTGCCCACAAGCGGAACAGCGCCACGTTCACGAAGACATTGGGCCGGTTGTCGAGGGCCGGCAGCCAGCGCATGCGCTCCATCGCGAGCTCGATCTGCCGGACGCGGTCGGCAAGCGTCACATTGAGGGCCTTGATGGTGCCGGCGCCGATCACGCCGTCGTTTTCGAGCCCGTGGCGCGCCTGGAAGCGCTTGACCGCCTCGACGATCGCGCCCGTGTAGCTCGCGCCGGCGGCAGCGGCGTCCGGCGTGAGGTCCCCGAACACGCGCAGCCGCGCAGCCACCTGAGGGATGCCGCTCCAGCTCTTGCCGGGTTCGATCTTCGTCTGCCCCTTCGCCAGCGGCGGCACGGCCTCCGGCTCGCCGGCCTTCGCGCGCTCCCTGAAGAGTGCGAGCGTGCGCTTGGCGCGCGTGTAGTGCGTGACCTTCGGCGCAATCTCGTCCAGCGTGGCGGCGAGGCCCTGTCCGTCACGTGCCGCCCGCATCAGCGCGGCGACGTCGACCTTGGCCGCCTTGCTCTCGTATCCCCAGTACATCGTCGCCGGATCGACGCGCCCGACACTCACCGCCTTGACGATGCGTGCGACCGCCACGCTGAGACCCAGGTCGAGCAGCGCCCGATCGGCGCCCGATCCAATGCCGGTTTTGAGCGACGCCCATGCCTCGGCGAGCGATTCGGCATCGTAGTCGGCCGGATCGAGACCGTGTTCGCCGGCCGCGGCCAGCGCGGCAAGCGTGCCTTCCAGTTTGGCGACCGGCGTGGTGCCCTCGAACCAGAAGAGGCGGTCCGATTCGGCGTCGTACAGCGGCTTCAGCACCGGAGCGACGTCGGGAATCCGGCCCCACTTGAGCTCAGGATGCTCGGCTGACGAGAGGGCCTGCTCGAGCGTGAATGCGACGTCGGGATCGAGTTGCGCGGCCGACTGCCTGGGCGCCGCCGCGCCGCGCCCGGCGACCGGCGGCGTCTCGCGCGCCGCCGAGCCACCGCAGCCGAGCGCCATGAGCCCGAGCCAGACGAAGGAGAGCTGGAACATGCGTCGTACCGACATCGTTCCTCGCAGACTTGCCCATTATTTCAAGGCGGTCGGCTGAATGGAGAGCTCACGGGCCGGTTGATTGGGGCCTCGCTGCGTGTGAGTATAATGAGAAGTTCGTTCTCCCCTCGAGTGGGCCAGTAGCGCAGTTGGGAGCGCGCATGAATGGCATTCATGAGGTCACCGGTTCGATCCCGGTCTGGTCCACCAGCCTTCGCTCGGCTTCGCCGAGCTTCGGCTCGGCAAGCCGAGCGAGGGCTGTCGCGTCCGTAGCCGCGAAGCGGCGTAGGCGGACCTCCCCATTCCCTTGTAATCCACTCAGAAGCTGTCGGATCAAGACGCCGCGCGAAGGCGGACTTGCAGATTCGGCAATCGATTCGGGGTGCTCCGCGGTACTACGTCGGCGTCACGAGCAACGTGGAGCAACGGCTGGCCTGGCACAACCAGGGATATTGCACTCATACGGCGAAGCACCGACCCTGGCGGACTCACGTGGTCGTTGAGTTCTCTGACGAGGTTCACGCCACGCGGTTCGAGCGGTACCTGAAGTCCGGATCCGGCCGGGCCTTCGCAAAGCGCCATTTCGACTGATACATCTCGAAGGCGTCGAGCACGCCGTTCATCGGCTGCGCCGCCGACGTGTCGACGATTGGCTCCGTCGCGGACCGGAGCGAAATGCCGAGGGAGATAGCGGATCAGGGGGAACACCTTGCGTGACGCCCTGGTCCCCTTCCTGTTCCCCCTCCAAACCGTTACATTGAGCGTTCGGCACTCAGGAGAGATAGCTTTCTTGGTGAGCCGATGACCGCCTGAAGGAGAAACGCATGCCGCTTTGGGCCTGGCTCGTGCCAGCGTTGTCGTTCGGTCTGCTGGTCGTCGCGGGATCCTTGGGAGTTGGCGTCCCGCTTGCGACAGTCTGTGGCATCGCGTTGCTAGGCACCGTCATTGCGGCGGTCCATCACGCAGAGGTCATTGCGCATCGCGTGGGCGAGCCCTTTGGCACCCTGGTTCTGGCCGTCGCGGTCACCGTGATCGAGGCTTCGCTGATTCTGTCCATGATGATCGCGGGTGGCGCCGACATGGCGACGGTGCCCCGGGACACCATCTACGCCGCGACCATGATCATTTGCAATGGTGTGATCGGCATTTGCCTCCTGATCGGCGGGCTCGCGCACCGAGAGCAATCCTTTCGCGTCGAAGGCGCTGGCGCAGGTATGGCCGCTCTGATTGCGATGTCGGCTCTCACCCTTGTGATACCGGCGTTTACGACGACCACGGCGGGGGGCACGTACAGTACTTCGCAGCTCCTGTTCGTGGCCTCGACGTCCGCGGCCCTATGGGCGGTGTTCGTGTTCATCCAGACCATTTCACACCGCGACTATTTCATTCCGGTCGACAATCCGGCGGACCCGGACAGGCACGCGGAACCGCCGACGATGCGGGCGGCGTGGATCAGTTTCGCAGTCCTGGTGCTGGCGCTCATCACGGTCGTCGGTCTCGCCAAGGTGCTCTCGCCGAGTATCGAGCATGCGGTGGCAACGGCTGGCGCGCCCCGTCCCGTCGTGGGGATCGTTATCGCCATGCTCGTTCTGTTACCCGAGTCATGGGCAGCCGCGCGTGCGGCCCGCGCGGATCGGCTGCAATCGAGTATGAACCTCGCTATCGGCTCGGCGCTTGCCTGCATCGGCCTCACGGTTCCGGTCGTGGTGCTTGCCGCCGTCGCGTACGACCTGCCACTGGAGCTTGGACTGGGCCCGAAGGATCTCGTGCTCATCACGGTGACCTTTCTCGTCAGCACCTTCACACTGGGGACCGGCCGCACGCACATGATGCAGGGGGCTGTGCACCTCGTCATGTTTGCTGCGTTTGTGTTCCTCGCGTTCGTGCCCTAGCGACGCGAGCGCCGCGACGTGGCGCAACCAGCTGATCAGTGGGTTCCAACTGGCGATGGTCTGGTCCACTATCGTTCGCTCGATCCAAACGCCAGACCTACGCCGCGGACGCCTCGACCCGGGCGACGGCCGACTGACGGCACAGATCGCGTGCGGCAGCCCGCCACTCCGGGTACTTGAACTTGAAACCCTGCTCGAGCAATCTGGCGGGAACGACGCGACGGCTCTTCAGAATGAGTTCGGTTTCCGTACGCATGAAGACCGCACCGATCTCGAGCATCCATTTCTTGGCAGGGAGGCCGAGCCGGACGCCACACGCCTCACGAAGTGCCTGCATGAACTCTGCGTTCGATAAGGGGTTCGGCGCCGCGACGTTCACGGCTCCGTCGATGTCATCGCGGTCGATCAGCCACCGCACCGCCGCGATGAAGTCCTCATGGTGAATCCACGATATGAACTGCCGTCCGTCACCGGCACTGCCGCCGAGGCCATGGCGTACCAGCCCGAGGAGCGTGTCGAACACTCCTCCAGGGTCCGGACTCAAGGTCATTGCGGACCGAAGCGCGACCTTCCGAATTCCATCGGTAACGGCTTCTTCGAAGGCGCGCTCCCACGCCCGTGCGACGTCGATGCTGAATCGCCAGGCGTCTGGTGCGCCCGGCTCGTCGCCGCCGAGAATGCCCGAATACTCGTCGTTGGGACTGTCGTATCGATGCGCATAGATCGTGGCGGTGCTCGCTTGTAGCCACACACGCGGTGGACGCGACGCGCGGCCGATCGCCTCGCCGATGGCGCGCGTCGATGCAATCCGCGACTGCAGGATTTCGTGTCGATTTGCGGCGGTATAGCGACAGTTGACGCTGCGTCCCGCGAGGTTGATGACGACGTCCGCGCCGTCAATCTCGCGCTGCCACGCACCGAGCGTCGCGCCATCCCACTCGACGAACCGCCACGCGCCTGTCTGCGGCCGGCGGCTGAGGACCACGACCTCATGACCTTCGTGGTGAAAGTCGCGCGCCAAGATGGTTCCGACCTGTCCTGACCCGCCTGGAATGACAACTCGCATCCTCACCTGGCTGTCACGTACATGTCTTCGGCGGTCGTCCACTCGTGCGGAATGTTCCGCATCATGAGACCGCAGTCGAAAGAGATTGACCCGGCGGGAAACCTTCTTCGATCGTCAAAGTAGCTCGAGCACGATCGCTCGACGGCCAGCGGTTCCACCTGCCACGAATCCGTGTTGAGGACGACACCGTCGAGTCGGTTTCCGGACGACGTGACCGAGTAGCCGACGCCGCCACGCTCGAAGAAAGCGGAGGCTTCGCTCACGGTCGCGAAATGCGAGGTCGCAGGCAATTGGTCGGCAGTGCGCGCCACAACGTCGAGTTCGACCTCTCCGTCGGCGGATCGCATGTGGAGCGCGATGCGCTGCTCGTCCTCTGTCACATGGAATTCTGCGCGCCGATGTTCGCCAGGAAAGAGTCGTCCGCCTGCAAGATGATTCACGAGAGAACCGGTGTCGCGCCGAGGAATGTAGACGCCTTCATGTGAACCAGTGTGGTCGTCCCACACCACCGCGATCCGGTGAGCTGCATTCTCGCTTGACAGACCGAGCGCGAGCGGAAATCGCTGAGGACGGATGCCTTCGAGGCGAATGAGACAGATGCCGGCTATAGCGCTGTTCTCATGCAGTTTCGGCCGAAACGGAGGCGGCAGCAGACGGCTCATCACCGATGGATCGACGCGGTAGTTGATCAACAACCGCCGTTTGATCGTCCCGTGAATCCTGGGCAATCGCATACTCTCGCCTCGCTAGACGTCGATGAACCGAGCGCGGAACTCAAGAGACGGGACCAGACATCGGTCGTCGCGTCCGAACACGCGATAGCGAGTCCGCGCCACGATGTCGTACGCGCGGTCGCGGACCGCCTGTGGCACAACGCGCATCAACCCGCGCGGCCGACTGTTGCGCACCCGAATGAACCATGATTTAATATTAATGAACATGTTCACTGAAAATGTCAAGCCACGAAAACGTGGCCGGCCGCGAGGTCAGACTCCCCAGGGTGCCGCGGCGAGGGCGCGCCTGTATGCCGCGGCGATGCAGCTGATCGCCGCTCGTGGCTATGAGGCGACAACGCTTCGCGATGTCGCGAACGAGGCGGGGGTCAGCGTCGGCCTCCTGTATCGCTACTTCCCGAGCAAGCAGGCGGTGGTCATCGCGCTCTACGACGAACTGTCGTCCGATTATTCACGCCAGGCCGCGGAGATGCCCGCCGGACGGTGGCGAGACCGTTTCATCTTCGCCCTGAATACGAGCCTCGATGTCCTCAAGCCGCATCAGGTGGCGCTCAAGGCGCTCACTCCGGTTCTGGTTGGTGACCCCGAAGAGGGCATTTTCTCCGCGAGCACGGCATTCTCCCGTCTCCGCGTTCAGCAGGTGTTCGAGCAGGCAGTCCTCGGGTCGAGCGATGCACCGAAGCAACCAATAGCCGCGGCGCTCGGTCGGCTTCTGTACCTCGTTCACCTGGCCGTACTTCTGTGGTGGCTGCTGGACAAGAGTGCAAACCAGCGTGCGACGGCCGCCCTGGTGTCGCTGACTCAGCAACTGCTCCCCTCTGCGGCGGTTGCGCTTCGTGTTCCGCCGGTTCGACGGTTCCTGATCTCTGTCGACGAGCTCGTTCGTGACGCTCTATTTGGCAACCCCGTGTCCGCCTGAGCGTATTCGTGACACGAAGCATGACGGCGATGCCCTCGGATGGGCTGAGTTCCTCAAGAAGCCAGAGATAGTCCGGCTGCTGAAAGAAAGGACGTCAGGCGCCGAGTGACTAATAGCTGATGCAGAGAGGATTCCCGTCCTGATCCCGGAGCGCGATCGTGCGAGACGGATATTGCGCCTCGCGCAGGACGGCCTTCAGGTTGAAACCAGAAAGTCCCACAGGCACCAACACGTACATGCCGGCACCGCGACGGCTCCGGAGCACGCCTCGTGAGACCAATCCCTCATATGCTGTGAGTACCGTATTTCGAGAGACACCCAGTGTACGGGCGAGCGACCGTGTCGAGGGCAGGCGAGTCCCTCGGACCAGGCGACCCGTTTCGATCGCCTCCTGCAGTTGGCCGACGATCTGCAGCGAGAGTGGCCTGGATCGGTCGCGAGTGATGACGAACTGGCCCTTCAACTGGATCTTTGCTGGTGGCACGCAGGTGAGAGAATATCGCTCACTAGGAGGACTGTCACCATGATCAACGGCGGACACGCGACCGTCTACGTCTCCAACATGGACAGCGCGATTCGGTTCTACACCGAGATCCTCGGCCTCAAGCTCACCAACCGCTTCGGAAACCACTGGGCCACCGTGAAGGCTGGGGACACGCTCGTTATTGGGCTGCACCCCTGGTCGGCGAGGTACCCGCGGCCGGGCACGAAAGGCTCCGTCCAGATTGGCCTTGTCATGTCGCGCGACGAACAGATTGAGAGTCTCGCCGCTCGACTGCGTCAGCATGGCGTCGAGGTGAGCGACATCATCAAGTCAGAAGAAGCCAACTACATATCCTTCGAGGATCCCGATAGAAACCCAATCTATGTCGGGGATCGGGATCCAGGCATCGATGATGAACGCGGGGCCCGCGAGGGCGTGGGGGCAGCAAGATCGTGATGCGGATGCTGCCTTCCGCACTCCGTCGACGAGAGTGAGTTTCAGCCCATCCGACGGGAGCCAGCCCGTCACCATCCGCACCGCCACACCGGCCGACACGAGCGGCATCCTGGACTGCCTCCTGCAGGCGTTCGCTCCGTATCGCGAACAGTACACGCCCGACGGCTTCGCCGACACCGTGCTGTCCGCCGAAACGATGGAGCGAAGGATGCGGAAGATGTCGCTGCTCGTCGCGGTTGACGAGCAGGGCGAGGTTGTCGGCACCGTCGGATGGAAGCTGATCGGCCCCGATGAGGGACACCTGCGCGGCATGACCGTGCGGCCGGATCTGCTGGGCAGCGGCATCGCGCAGGCCTTGCTCGATGCGGCCGAGCTGGCGATGCGTCAACACGGGGGCGTCCGCGTCACCTTGGGCACGACGGCTCCGCTCGCACGCGCGGTCCGGTTCTACGAGCGGAATGGCTACCGGCGGGCCGGCGAGGCGCGGGACTTCTTTGGCATGGCGCTCTTCGAGTATGTCAAGGTGTTGGCGTCGCCTCGTTGATCCCTTGCGCTTCGCGTTGACGGCCAACTCGTGGCAGACTCTAGCCCGACGGCGGGCGAGTTGCCGGTGTCCCCCGCACCCGGCCTTCGTCAACGAGAACACAACCCATGAATCCTGCAAGCGCGTCTCCGAAGTCGCTGCTTGGCCTGATCTCGTCGATTCCGGCCGAGCAGACTGCCGTCATCCTCCCGGAACAGAACATCCGCATCACGTACGGCAATCTCAGGCAGCAAGTCGAGGCGGTTGCCGAAGGACTGGCGGCTTCGGGCATCCGGCGAGGCGATCGCGTCGGCATCGGCTTGCCGAACGGGCTGCCCACGATCGTGTCGTTTCTCGCCGCGTCGATGGCGGGGACAGCGGCACCGCTCAATCCTGCGTACAAGGAAGACGAGTTCTCCTTCTTTCTCGAGGACACGAACGCACGCGTGTTGCTGCTGCGGCCCGACGGCGCGGAGGAAGCGCGGCGCGCTGCCGGCGATCGCGTGCCGGTGGTCGCGGTCCAGATGGACGAGCGCGGCACGGTCGGGCTCGCGGGCGTGACCGGCCGGCGCGCGTTCGACCCGCCGACGGTCGACGACGTCGCCCTGATTCTGCACACCAGCGGCAGCACCGGACGGCCGAAGCGCGTGCCGCTCTCGCACGCCAACCTCTCGATCTCGGCGGGCAACGTCGCCCGCAGCTATGCCCTCGCTGCCAACGACGTGTCGCTGTGCGTGATGCCGCTGTTTCACGTGCACGGGCTCGTCGCGTCGACGCTTGCGACGCTGGCGACGGGCGGCACGGTCGTGGTGCCGGGTAAATTCAGCCCGCTTTCGTTCTGGCGCGTGGCGAAAGATCACAACGTCACTTGGTATTCGGCTGTGCCGACGCTGCACCAGCTGCTGCTCGCGCGCGTCGAACCCGGAGCGGCCAAGCCGGCCGGCGCCGAAAAACTGCGCTTCATCCGTTCCTGCAGCGCGTCGCTGCCGCCGCAGGTGATGCACGATCTGGAGGCGGCGTTCGGCGCGCCCGTGCTCGAGGCCTACGGCATGACGGAAGCCGCGCATCAAATGTCGTCCAATCCGCTGCCGCCTGGCGCGCGGCTTCCAGGCTCGGTCGGACGAGGCACGGACGTCCGCATCAGCATCATGGACGCCGAGGGCAAGCATCTGCCGACCGGCGAGCGCGGCGAGGTCGTCATCCAGGGCCCGAATGTGATTCGGGGCTACGAGAACAATCCCGAAGCCAACGCCTCGTCGTTCGTCGACGGGTGGTTCCGGACGGGCGATCAAGGCGTCCTGGACGACGACGGCTACCTGACGCTCGTCGGACGCTTGAAAGAGCTCATCAACCGCGGCGGCGAAAAGATCTCGCCGCGTGAGATCGACGAGGTGCTGCTCGGGCATCCGGCGATCGCCGAGGCCGTGGCGTTCGGCGTGGCGCACCCGACGTGGGGCGAGGAAGTCGCCGCCGCCGTCGTGCTGCGCGCCGACGCGACCGGCGGCGCACCGCCGACCGCCGCAGATCTCATGGCCTACTGCAAAGAGCGGCTCGCCGACTACAAGCGGCCGAAGCAGATTCACGTCACCGAAGCCATTCCGCGCACGGCCACTGGCAAGATCCAGCGGCGCGTCGTCGCGGCCGCCTTCGCGCCGAAGACGCCGTGAGAATCGTCATCGTCGGCGCGGGCGCCATCGGCGGCTACATCGGCGCGCGTCTGGCGCGCGCCGGCGCGGACGTCGTGCTCTTCGCGCGCGGACCGCATCTGGCTGCGATGCAGGAACGCGGGCTGCGGGTCGTCAGCCCTGACGGCGACTTCGAGGTGCGCCCGGCTGTCACCGGCGATCTGGCGACGATCGGCACGGCCGACGTCGTCTTTCTTGGCGTCAAGGCGCACAGCCTCACGGCGCTCGCCCCTCGGCTGCAGCCGCTGCTCGGCCCCGGCACCGTCGTCGTCAGCACGCAGAACGGGATCCCGTGGTGGTACTTCCAGGGCGCCGGCGGCGACCTCGAAGGGCTCTCGCTCGAATCGGTCGATCCAGGAGGCGCGATCGCGAGCGCGATAGCACCTGAACGGGTGATCGGATCGCTCGCCTACTTCTCGACGGACATCGCCCAGCCCGGTGTCATCCACCATACCGAAGGCAATCGAATCAGCTTCGGCGAGCCGAACGGCACGCGAACAGAGCGGGTGCGGAGCATCGCCGAGGCGCTGATCGGCGCGGGATTCCGATGTCCGATCACGACGCGCTTCCGGCATGAGATCTGGGTGAAGTTGCTCGGCAACGTCGCCTTCAATCCCATCAGCGCCCTGACCGGCGGCACGCTCGAGGAGCTGGTCCGTCATCCGCAGGTCTCGGCCCTCGTGCGGCAGGTGATGACGGAGACCGAGGCAGTGGCCGCCAGGCTCGGCATCGAGCTGCCGATCTCGATCGAGCAGCGGATGGCGGGCGCAGAAAAGGTCGGCGCGCACAAGACGTCGATGCTGCAGGATTACGAAGCGGGGCGGCCGATGGAGCTCGACGCGGTCGTCGGCGCCGTGCTCGAGCTCGGTGAACGGCTCGAGGTCCCGATGCCCGCGACACGCGCCGTGTTCGCGTGCGCAAAGCTGCTCGATGACCATAGAGGACGGCGTGTCGCCGCTCAACCCGAGGTCATGGCGCGATGACGATGAACAACCGCTGGTTCCAGCTCGGCGCGGCGCTCGTGGCGATGATCATGATCGCCAACCTGCAATATGCCTGGACGCTCTTCGTCAAGCCGCTCCAGGCGGGCTCCGGGTGGAAGCTTTCGGACATTCAATTCGCGTTCACGCTGTTCGTGCTGTTTCAGACCTGGATCCAGCCGCTCGACGGCTGGCTGATCGACCGGCTGGGGCCACGCGGATTCATCAGCGCCGCCGGACTTCTGTGCGGACTGGGCTGGGCGGGGCTCGGCTACGCGACGTCGCTGCCGATGCTGTACACGCTGTACTGCATCGCGGGCATCGGCGCGGCCTTCGTCTACAGTGGATCGATCGGACTCGCGCTGAAGTGGTTCAAGGACCGTCGAGGACTGGCGTCCGGCATCATGGCGGCGGGTTTCGGCGGCGGAACGGCGCTGTTCATCCCGATCATCCAGTCGATCATCGCCAGGCGCGGCTATCAGTCCGCGTTCATCGCGAGCGGGATCGTCCAGGGCCTGGCGATCGTCGTCGTGGCCCAGTTCCTGAGGCATCCGCCTGCCGCCGCCGCACAGCCGGTCCGGACGATGCACCCGCCGGCCGCCAGCCGGGGCGGCGGACGTCTCGCTCTCGGCGACGGCCACCATTTCACGACCGCGGAAATGCTGCGCACGCCGCAGTTCTACGTGATGTACGCGATGTTCGTGCTGATGGCGACGGGCGGGCTGCTGGTGACGGCGCAACAGGGTCCGATCGCGCAGTCGTGGGGCTACACCGCCGCGGTGCTGACGATGGCCGCGTCGCTCAGTCCGCTGGCCAACGCCGCCAGCCGGATCTTCTGGGGCTGGGTCTCGGACCGGATCGGTCGCGAGACGACGATGGTCGTGGCGTTTGCGCTGCAGGCCGTGGCGCTGTTCCTGGTGCTGGCGCTCGGACAGCGGTCGGGATCGTGGTTCGCGTTTACGCTCGTGCTCGTTTATTTCACCTGGGGCGAGATCTACTCGCTGTTCCCGTCCACCGCGGCCGACTACTTCGGCACCAGGCACGCGACGTCCAACTACAGCGTCCTCTATACGGCGAAGGGCGTCGCGTCGATCATCGGCGGCTGGTTCAGTGCCTTTCTCTACGAGCAGTTCGGCAGCTGGTCTGTCATGTTTTACGGAAGCGCGGTGATGGCGCTCGTGGCCACCGGGCTCGCGATCGGGTTGCGCGCGTCGATGGCCCCGGCCCGGGCCGCGGTGACCGTGCAAGCGGCGAAGTAAGTTGGCTGCCCTCGATCCCAGGGCGCTGGCGCCTGAACTGATTGACGCGTACGCACGGCGGCGGAGTGACGTCATGCCGCCGACATCGCGCGAGGGCGCGTTCACTCTGGCCGACGCGTACGCCGTCGAAGTCGAACTGCTTCGCATACGACGCGCCAGAGGCCGCACGCCTGTCGGACGAAAAGTCGGCTTCGCGAACAAGGCGCTGTGGCGCGTGCTCAAACTGGACACGCTCGTCTGGGCGCACATGTACGATGACACTGTGCAGTACGCGTCTGCCAACGTCGGTTCCCTGTCCATGGCTCGTCTGTGCGCGCCCAAGATCGAGCCTGAGATCGTGTTCAAACTGAAGGCACCGCTCCGAGCGATCGCCGCCGATCCCGCCGCGGCGCTCGAGGCCGTCGAATGGCTCGCGCTTGGCTTCGAAATCATCGACTGCGTGTACGAGGGGTGGACCTTTCAACCGCCGGATTTCGTGGCGTCGTTCGGACTGCATGCCGCACTCCTTGTCGGCACGCCGCAGCCCGTCGACGCGGAAGGCATTCCAACGCTGGTCGATCGACTGCCGCAGTTCAAGGTCCAGTTGCAAAAAAACGGACAGACGGTGGCTGAAGGGAGCGGCAGGAACTCGCTGCGAAGTCCCGCGCTCTGTCTGGCCGAGCTGGCGTCGGCGATTGCCCGCCAGCCCGGTGCCGAGCCGCTGGCGGCTGGAGAACTGATCAGCTCTGGAACGCTGACAGAATCGGCGCCGATCTCGGCCGGCGAGATGTGGACCGCGGTCGTGGATGGGCTGGATCTGCCCGCTCTGACGCTGCGTGTGGAGGCGTAACGAAATGGCCAGGCCGTTGTTGGAGATTCGGAGTCACCTGGAGCGCGCGTTCCCGACCGTGCTCACCGCCGACGCCCTCGACGCGCTGACCGCGCTCGCGCCGTACGACAACGACCGGAAGGCCGTGATGGCGGCGCGACTTCAACGCCGCGGGGCTCGGGCGCGGAACCGGCAACGGATCGCATTTCTCGATCCGGGCGGCCTCATCCCTCGAACGCAGATTTCTGTCCAGGCTGCGCGGGACGGAGACTTCATCGGCAGCGAGATCCCGGCCGATCTTCAGCGGCAGTGGATCCAGGGCACCGGCCCGGCGGCCAGACCCGGCGCGCCCGTCGAACGGAGCATCCGCAACATCGCCTACGCGCTGCTCTCGGGCGCCGACGGCTGGATGTTCGACGGCGAGGACGCGCTCGGTCAGGTCCGGACGATGTCGCTCGAGAATCAGCGCAATCTGAAGCTCGCCATCGACCGCGGGGACGTGTTCATGGCGGCCGCAGAACGCGTGGCGGCGGAGATGAACGAGTGGGCGCAGGGCTTTCTCGGCCGGCCGATCATCGGCGACTGGGTGAAGCAGCTCGACTTCACGACGAAGATTTTCCGCCCGCGCGGGCTCCATCTGGACGACCGGCACGTGCGTCTGGCGGACGGCTCCGGCTTCTCCGCGTCGCTCGTGGACGTGACGCTGTATGTCGTCAACAACGCGCGGCAACTGCGAGCAACCAACGCGTCGATCGTGCTGTACCTCCCGAAGATCCAGACGGCCGAAGAGGCGGCGCTCTGGAACGACATCCTGTCGGCCCTCGAACGGCATCTGGCGCTGCCGGCCGGCGCCATCAAGGTCTACGTCCTCGTCGAGCAGATCGAAGCGTGCTTTCAGTTGATGGAGATCCGCGCCGCGCTCGGAAAACATTTCGTCGGCTTCAACACCGGGCGCTGGGACTACATCAACAGCGTCTCGGACGCGATGGCGTGGGATCCGGAATTCGTCAACCCGAATATCGACGCGATCACGATGACCTACGGCTATATGCGCCACTACGAGGACCGGGTGCGACGCGCCGTCAATACGCCTGATCGGGCCGGGCAGTTTGCGCTCTGGCAGGGCGGCATGGAGCCGAACATCCCGGTTGGCTCCGACGCGGGGATCGCGAGCGGCATGGCGCGCGCGACCGGCGGGGCGGAGCGCGAACAGCGCGAGGGCGCGAGCGGCAAATGGGTCGCGCACTGGAAGATGGTGCACATCGTCCGGCCCGTCTGGGAGAAGGCCGGAGAGAAGAACCAGCTCGGCCGTAAGTTTCCGCCGCTCAGCTACACCGGGGAGGACGCGGATCGGCTCACCGCGCTCGAGCCCGCGCCGCGCACGATTCGCGGTGCCCGCGATCTGCTCAGCGTCGCGCTGCAGTACGGGAACGCGTTTGGCCAGGGCCTGCAGGCCGCCGCGCTCAAGCCGGCGGACTTCTTCGGTAACGAAGACGTCCTCTATCTCATGGAGGACATGGCCACCGGCGAAATCCGTCTCAGCATCCTCTGGGAGTGGATCCACAAGGGCGCGACGTTGACGGCAGACGACGAGCAGTCGGGCGCCAAAGCCGGCGATCGGTTTACGCCAGCCCTCTTTGCGCGGCTCCTCACGGAGGAGTACGAAAAGCTCCTGCACGCCGGCAACCGCGACGTCCACGACGTCTCGAAGACCACGACGCTCCCCATCGCCCGAGAGATCGTCGAGACGTACGTCGGCGACGATCTCAAGCTGCCCTGGTACATCGACCTGCTCAATATCAACCTGGACAACCACGATCTGGCGGAGGCGCGCCGGCGCATCCGGCTGCTGCTGGAGACGTTCCGCCGGGACGGCGCACGCATGACGCAGAATCTGGACTTCGGAACGGGCGAGCCGACCCGTTCAGCCTGAGAGCGCGTTTCAGAACTCCGATGGAGGGGCGGGCTTCAGCCCGCCCTTTCTGGGCCGGCTAAAGCCGGCCCCTCCTGGAGTTGTCTCCCCGGTTCCTCACCGACGACGCCGACAGCGGCGTGTTCGTGCGCGCGCCGGGCCCGTCGAGCAACATCTTCATGCGCGGGTGGCCCGCCAACGCCTATCAGGTGCAGGTGCGCGACATGTCCCGCAACAAGACGACGAATCCGATCTGGATTGGCAACCTGTACCGCCACCGCGTCGCGGCCGGCGAAACGGTCTTCAACAGCGACGCGGCCCTCGCCGCCGTGAAGCCGACCGGAGAGTGGCAACTGCTCGAGATCGACGCGCGGGCAGACCGGTTGACCGTCCACCTGAACGGGACGCTCGTCACCCAGGCATCGAACATCGTGAACCCGCGCGGCTCGATCGGCATCCAGGGCGAGGCGGGCGCGCTCGAGTACAAGACGATCGCGATTCGCGAAACGTGACGCCGGCTGCCGGGTCAGAGGGGCGGCCGGAAACGGCAGGCGCGGTGACGCGCATCACGTCTCCAAGGCAAGGAATCAGACGACGGGCGCGGCGGCGAGCGGGGCCGGAAGCCGCCGCCGGAATTCCCGCTGCAGCAGAAGCAGGCTCATCGCCATCTGCACTGTGACGGAGGCGAGGCCGAGGTACCACGCCCACCGCAGCTCGAAGCCCGGCAGGCGCGAGAGCATGATCACCGGGATGCTGACGGCAATGACGCGGACCACGGACGCGAGCAGCGCCGGCAGCGTATTGCCCAGCGCCTGGAACATGCTGGAGCTGACATAGACGAGCCCCGAGAAGACGAAGCTCCAGGAGACGATGCGCAGGTACTCTTCACCGACCCGGACCACTTCCGGATCCGACGAGAAGACGCGGATGAGCGCGGCCGGCGCGAGGTGACAGACGACCGTCAGGAGGAGCATCACGCCCGCGGCGAGGCTGGCGGCGACACGGAACGTGTCGCGCACGCGGTCGGTGAGTCCGGCCCCGACGTTCTGTCCGGCGACCGGCGCCACCGAGAAGCCGAGCGCGACGACCGGCATGAAGCCCGCCTGCACCAGGCGCAGCCCGATGCCGAAACCGGCTTGTGCGGCCGCGCCAAACGGCCGGATCACCACGTAGATGATGAACAGGTACACGCCCATCAACGCGAACTCGGCCCCGGCCGGCGAACCGATGATGAGCAGCCGGCCCCAGACCGCCAGGTCGGGCTTCCAGTCCGCCGGCACGAACTTGAGGAACGACGCCGGCGCCAGAAAATACATCGCCATCCAGACGGTGCCGATCACGATCGCGACCAGTGTCGAGATGGCCGCGCCGGCCACGCCCAGCGCGTGCCCCGTACCCCAGCCGAAGATCAGAAACGGCGCGAGCACCATGTTCAGGATCACGGTCGCGGTCTGGACCACCATCCCCGGTTTGAAGTTGCCCGTGCCGCGCAGCGCCGCGCTCATCGCCGTGATGCCGAACTGCAGCGCCATCGCCGGAATGAACCAGCGCAGGTAATCCTCGGCCAGCGCCGCCGTGGCCGCGTCCGCGCTGAGATTGACGGTGTAGACTCCCCGCGCCAGCGTCGCCACGACCAGGAAGACGATCCCCACGACGACCGAAAGGCCCATCGACTGATTGAACACGTAGTGGGCGCGGGCGTGGTCCTTGCGTCCCGCCGCGTGCGAGACGAGCGTGGTCGTGCCGACCGCGAGCATCTGGGTCACGGCAAGGACGACGAACGTGAGGTTGCCGGCGATCGCGACCGCCGCCACCGCTTCCTTGCCGAGGTGGCCGACCCAGTAGAGGTCGATGAGGAAGTAGAGCGTCTGGAAGATCATCGTCACGAGCATGAAGCTCGTGGTCTTGAGGAGGTGCCGTGCAACCGACCCGGTCGTGAGGTCCTGCATCGGTCAGTCAGTTTACTCCCGATGGGGCCAGAACACCGGGTCGGATCACGGTCGCCGCGTTCAAGCCTTCCATGAACGAGTCGATTTCCCCGGTCATGCGATGGTTTCTGGTGTGCCTGGTGAGCGGCGTCGTGGCGGCGCAGCAGACGGCGTCGCCGCCCCAGACCCGGCCGGCGTTTGAAAAACTGTGCAGCGCCGGGGACGCGGCCGCGTGCACTCGCGCCGGCGAGATGCACGAGTTCGGCCTCGAGCGCCCGGGCCGCAGTCAGGAACCGAACCCGAAGGCCGCCCTGCCGCTCTACGAACGTGCGTGTCAGGCCGGCCACTTTTCCGGCTGCGCGCGCCTGGCGGCCCTCCAGGAAAAAGGCGAGGTCGTCGCACAGGATCCTGCGCGCGCCGCGGCGCTGTACGCCAGGTCGTGTGACGGCGGACACTTCGCCGGGTGCACCGGCCTGGGTCGGATGCACGAACAGGGGAGCGGAGTGCCGCGCGATCCTGCGCGGGCGAAGGTCCTGTACGACCGCGCGGTGGCGCTCGAAACCGCGTCGTGCGACCGCGGCGACACCGAAGACTGCGTGAGGCTCGCGCACTTCTATACCGAGGGCACGTTGGGTCTCGCGAAAGATTCGGCGCGGGCGCTACGGCTGTACGAGCGCGCCTGCACGCTGAACGACCCGGTCGGGTGCAGCCAGGCAGCGTACGTCGCGAGCCAGGGCGGGCCGGGCCTGCCGCGCGATCAGGCACGCGCCGCGGCGCTGCAAGCGCGTTGGCGGGATGCGACCGTCAGCCAATGTGATGCCGGCAAGATCGAGGCGTGCACCACGCTGATGACGCCGCTCGGCGACTACAAGGCCTGCCTGATCGGCGACGTCGACTCGTGCTGGCGTGTCGGCAATTCCTACGTTCCGTCGACGCCGGATAGCCCCGGAGATTATTCGCGCGCCCTGCATTTCTTCCTCAAAGCGTGCGACATGGAGGCGGAGCATTGCGAGCCGGCCGCCGAACTGTACGCTGAAGGTCGCGGCGTGAGTGTCAATCCCCAACGTGCGGCGGAACTCTTTGGCCGCGCCTGCGACGCCGGCAACTTCGAGAGCTGTTATCAGCTGGCGGTCCGTCATGAGACCGGGACCGGCGTGCCGCGCGATCCCCTCAGGGCCGCGGCGCTATACCAGCGAACGTGTGAGGGTGATCCGCTCGCCTGCACACCGTTCGCGAAGCTGCTGCTGCTCGGTCAAGGCGTCGAGCGAAATGGCGCGCGCGCCGTCGATCTGCTCCGCAAACCCTGCGAGGCCCGCGTCATGGAGGCCTGCCAGCAGATTGGGCTCGCGTATCGCGACGGCAACGGCGTCACACGCGATCCGACGGCGGCGCTCAAACAGTTGAGCGAGAGTTGCCGATTCGAAGGCGGGATCGGCTGCCGCGAAGCGTGCGACCTTGGCGACGGCGTCGCGTGCAGGCGTGCAGCCGACAAGGTCGACACCGCGGACGGCGTTCCCCCGAATCCCGGCGAGGCGAATGCCTTGTACGAACGCGCGGTACGTCTGCTCGAGAGCGAATGCACGCGCGGCAACAAAGAGTCGTGCGATGCGCAGATGGATCTGTTCTCCTGGGTCCGCCCGATCGTCTTCAAAGATCCGGCGCTCGCGCTCCTCTTCTACGCTCGGCTCTGCGACGCCCGCGCCGGCGAGGCGTGCCACGCCAGAGCGCGCATCCTCGATCGGGGAGAGGGCGTGCCGGTCGATCGACCGCGCGCGGCGGCTCTCTACGATCTGGCCTGCGACTTAGGCCAGCTCGAAAGCTGTGACCGCGGCGCCGAGATGTTTCGGTTGGGGCAAGGCGTGCCGGCGGACCCCAGGAGGGCGGCCTACTTCGCCGAACGCGCCGCTGAGATCAGGCGATTCCGACGCCGATGATGACAAGACACACCCACGCGGGCTACCGGACTGTCTGGCCAACGCTTGCACTGCTGGCTCTGTCGACGATGCTGCTCTTGCCAGGTCTTGCGGAAGCTCAGTCAAAGTGTGCTGAGAATTGGCCCAGGGCCGGGCTCAATCTGGCTGGTCGCCTCGATGATGGCGAGATTCGCGCCTATCTTGACCTCGGCCATCCAGCGCCGTCCCACGATGGGATCTACGGGTTCTTTGTTTATCCGAACCGCTGGCACGCCGGACGCAGAAATGCCACGGACGAATTCAGCCTGGACGGAACACTCACGACTGACTGTCAGGTGCGACTGAACGACTCGGGCGGGGGAGTCTGGCGATTGAGATTCATTGCCGGTCAAGGCCTGGTCGGGACCCGAGAACATCCGGCCCGGCCTCCCGCGACAGTTTCGCTGCGGATCGTCCCTCCCATGGACTGCAGTGGCCGCGGTGCCTGGCGCACGTTCGCTTCGGCACGCTGGCCAATCACCTTCGACTATCCGGCGTCCTGGCGCCTGGCCGAAAACGGCATCGAGCTTGTCCTCGAGTGTCCGGTTCCCGCAAGTCTTGCGTTGGGTGGCACGCCGATCCTGTTCCGCCTGGGACGCGGCCGGCAGAACGTCGTCGCCGACGACGGACGACGAGGGACACGCATCGAGGCGTTCATCACGTTTGGAAACGATCGATGGCTCATCGGGGAAAGCTGCGAGGGAGTTTCGCCGGACGATCGGAGCGTCTTCTGCACCGTGGCCAGGCAATCGAAGTGGCGGGGGATGACCGTACTTCAAGGGGCGGCTGGTGAGCATCGCCGGTACCGACCTGGCGGTGTTTACATCGGACAGGGTGGCGGCATCATGAGCTATGCGTTCCTGACCGGCGACACTTGGGTGCTGATTGACAGTCACGACGCGCCCGCGTCGATCGACGACCTTGGAGCTGCTGGACCTGTGCTATTCGAAGGGACGGGTGTGACAGAACGATTGGTGCGCAGCATCAAGCTGCGCTAGCACTTATCTCGAGACGCCGCGCCTTCTACCGCTGCACACGCCCCGACGCGTCGCCGCCGGCCAGCCGATCGACTTCGTCCACGCTGACGCGGTTGAAATCGGCGGGAATGGACTGCTTCAGCGCGCTCGCCGCCACGGCGAACCGGAGCGAGGCTTCCGCCGTCCGTCCGGTGACCAGGCCGTAAATCAGCCCGCCGGCGAAGCTGTCGCCGCCGCCGATGCGATCGACGATCCGCACGTCGTAGCGCTGGCTCTGATGGAAGGCGCGCGGTCCGGCCTCCCAGAGCGCCGCCGACCAGCCGTTGTCGCTCGCCGACTGGCTCTCGCGCAGCGTGATGGCCACGGTCTTGACGCCGAGCTCGGTCGAGACGCGCTCCGCGGCCGCGCGATACGCCTGCACGTCGAGCTTCCCGCCGGCGACGTGGACGCCGTGCACCTCGATGCCGAGCGTCGCCTGCAGGTCCTCTTCGTTCGCGATGAGCACGTCGATGTCCCTGACGAGCGGGCGCATGACTTCCTGCGCCTGCGCCTCGGTCCAGAGCTTCTTGCGGAAGTTGAGATCGACGCTGATCCGCGCCCCGGCGGCGCGCGCCGCGGCGACCGCGTCGCGGGTGGCCGCCGCGGCCTTCGCGCCGAGCGCCGGCGTGATGCCGGTGACGTGGAACCAGGCGGCGCCGCGGAAAATCGCCGCCCAGTCCACGCCGGTCGGATCGATCTCGCTGATCGCCGACCGCGCGCGATCGTAGATGACGACCGACGCGCGCTGGCTGGCGCCGCTCTCCGCGTAGTAGACGCCGATGCGATCGCCGCCGCGGAGGATGGCGTCGGTCCGGACGCCCTCGGCGCGAAGCGCCTTGATCGCCGCCTCGCCGATGGCGTGCTTCGGGAGCCGCGTCACGTACCAGCTCTCGAGCCCGAACTGCGCCAGGCTGACGGCGACGTTGGCCTCACCGCCGCCGAACGTCGCGACGAACTGCGGCGTCTGGAGAAAGCGCTCGAATCCCGGCGGGCTGAGCCGCAGCATGATTTCGCCAAACGTCACGACCTTCGTCATTCCAGCCTCTCGGCGGGTCGCAACCCGACCCGCCCTACGAATTGCGGCGGGTCGAAACCCGGCGCGCCCTACGCACGTCGCGCGGCGGCGACGTTGTGCACGATTCGTTTCGCGTTCTCGGTGATCTTGTCGAAATCGCCGGCGGCAATGGCGAGCGCCTCCACCAGCGCGGAGCCGACGCCGACCGCGACGGCGCCGGCGCGGATCCAGTCGCCGGCGTTGTCGAGCGACACGCCGCCGGTCGGACACAGCTTCACGTGCGGCAGCGGACCGTGCACGTCCTTGAGGTACCCGGGCCCGAGCGAGGTCGCCGGAAACACCTTGATGATGTCCGCGCCCGCATCCCAGGCATTCAGGATCTCGGTCGGCGAGAAGCACCCCGGCAGGACCGGCGTGTCGCGGCGATGACAGGCCTCGATCACTTCGGGCCGGGACACCGGGCTGACGACGAACCTCGCGCCGGCGTCGATGACACGATTGGCCGTCTCGGCATCCACCACGGTGCCGGCACCCAGGACGAATCCCGCCGGCAGCGTCTTCGCCACCTGGCGGATATGCTCGACGGCGCCCGGAACAGTCATCGTGATTTCGAGCGCGCGAACGCCTCCGGCCGCGAGCGCCTCGACGACGCGCGGCAGCGCCGCGCCGTCCTTCAGCCGGATGATCGCAACGACGCCGGAGGCTTCGAGGTGCTGAACGATGTCACTTCGCGTCATGTATCCATCGGTGCGCGGGATCTTCGTGCAGGGCGAGCCGCCGTTCGGCGCCCGCCATGGCCCACAGATAGTACAAGCGGTAGCCGGGCGGTGACGACACGGGATGATAGCCGTAGGGCAACAGCACGACGTCGCCGTCGCGCACCATATGCACGACCGACTCGCCGTCGGCCGTGTAGAGCGTCTGCTGTCCGAAGCCCTGGGGCGGGTCGATGCGGAAGTAGTAGACCTCCTCGAGCGTCGGTTCGCCGTCCTTCCCGTCGTGCTTGTGGGGCGGATAGCTGCTCCAGTGGCCCGCCGGGTTGAACGTCTCGCCGACCATCAGCCGCTGGACGTAGGGATCGCGGACGAACAGGTCGTGGACTTCGCGCGCGTACGTGCCGCGTCCGCGTTGATTCACGGTGACGTCGTCCGGCCGGATGAGCGCGGGGGCGCCGCCCGGCGGAGCCGGCGTCGAGATGATGATCGCCTCCAGCGGACTGGACGCGGTCGCGGAGAACGGTGTGTTCGGGGGCACATAGACAGCCGTGGCGCGGCCGGCGAAGACGCCGGTGCGCTCGACGGGCCACTGCTCCGCGCCGGCGGCGAACGTGCCGGTGCCTTCCTGGAGCACGACGATCATCTCCTCGCCGGGGAGCTGGTGCGCGGCGGTTTCCCCCGGACCGAGCCGGAGGCGCCAGCTCGAGAGCTCGCGCGTGCCCTTCGGGTCGCCGCGGCGGTGCAGCAGGGTGATCCCGCTCGTGCGCGGCAGGCGGATCAGGGTGTCGCTCAGCATGAGAACCTCGAGTGGACAAGCCAGTAGAAGGGTGAAGAGAATATCGTTCGATTGCGGGGGGACGCAAGGTTGATCGCGTACCCCTGACGGGGTATGCTTCGCGCTCGGTCACGCGCGCAACTGGTCAGTCCACTTATGCCCGAGACACTGAATTGGTCACGGACGCGCCGCGAGTTCCTGACGGCAGTGGCCGGCGCGAGTGCCGGCGTGGTCCTGGCGCGCCCGGGCGTCGCCAGCGCGTGGCGCGCGCCACAAGCGGCCGACCCCTGGGCGGAAATGGAGCGCATCGTCGCGCGCATCCGTGCTCCCCAGTTCCCCACACGCGATTTTGACATCACGAAGTTCGGTGCGAGGCCCGACGGTGTCACCGATGCGACGGCCGCGATTCGCGACGCGATCGGCGCGTGCGCGGCGGCCGGCGGCGGCCGGGTCGTCGTTCCGCCCGGCCGGTTCGCCACCGGCGCTGTCCGGCTCCGCAGCCGCGTGAACCTGCACGTGTCCGAAGGCGCGACGCTGCTCTTTTCGCGCGATCCACGCGCGTTCCTGCCGCTCGTCCTGACGCGGTTCGAGGGCATGGAGCTGATGAACTACTCGCCGCTCATCTACGCGCTCGACGAGCAGAACGTCGCCGTCACGGGCCGCGGCACGATCGACGGGCAGGCCGACGAGAAGACCTGGTGGCCGTGGAAGGGCGGCGCGCGTGGCGCCGCGGCCGCGACGACCCAGACCCCCGCGCGCAACCGCCTCATGGAACAGGTCGCACGGGGCGCGAACGTCGCCGACCGGCGCTATGGTGAGGGCGGCTACCTGCGGCCGAACTTCGTGCAGCCGTATCGGTGTCAGAACGTCCTGATCGAGGGCGTGACGATCGTCAATTCGCCGATGTGGGAGGTCCACCCGGTCCTGTGCACGAACGTCACGGTGCGGGGCGTGACCATCCGCAGCCACGGTCCGAACAACGACGGCTGCGATCCGGAGTCGTGCAAGGACGTCCTCATCGAGCGGTGCGTCTTCGACACCGGCGACGACTGCATCGCGCTCAAGTCCGGGCGCAATGACGACGGTCGACGGGTGAACGTGCCGATCGAGAACGTCGTGATCCGCGACTGCGAGATGAAGGACGGCCACGGCGGCGTCACGATCGGCAGCGAGATTTCGGGCGGCGCCCGCAACGTCTTCGCCCTGCGCTGCACGATGGACAGCCCGCAGCTCGATCGCGCGCTGCGATTCAAGAACAACTCGGTGCGTGGCGGCCTCGTCGAGCATATCTACATGCGCGACGTGACTGTCGGGCAGGTGGCCGAGGCGATCGTGGCGGCCGACTTCTTCTACGAAGAAGGGGACAGCGGCAAGTACACGCCGGTGCTGCGTGACGTCGAGGTGCGCAACGTGACGAGCCGGAAGAGCCGGTATGCGCTGCTCCTGCGCGGCTACGGCCACGCGCCGGTGACCGACGTGCGGGTGATCGACTGCACGTTCGACGGGGTCGCCGAGCCCGATCGGCTCGAGGGCGTGCGCGACGTGGTCCTCACCAATGTCCGCGTCAACGGCACGGTCCGCAACGAGCGGATTTCGCGGTAAGTGGCCCGCGCCACGGACCGCCGGGAACGGGTTCGAGACTTTATGGCACCGCGACGGATCAGTCGGTCGGACGAACGCACGAGCGAGGGCAGCACCGAACAGGTGGTCGCGCACGTGCGCGACTTGATCGAGCGCCGGGCGCTGCGCCCCGGCGATCGGCTGCCGGCCGAGCGTGAGCTCGCGGCGCAGATCGGCGTGAGCCGGCCCACCGTCCGGATCGGCCTGCGGGCGCTTGCGGCCATGGGCGTGGTGCGATCGCGGCACGGATCGGGCACCTACATTCCCGCGGGCCCGCCGACGCTCGGCAGCGAGCCGCTGAGCTTTCTCGCCGCGCTGCACGGGTTCACGCGCGAAGAGATGTACGAAGTGCGCCGGATTCTCGAGGTCGGCGCTGCCGGGCTGGCGGCCGACCGGGCGACGCCCGATCAACTGGCGACGCTCGCGGAGGAAGTCGCGAGCATGTTCGCGTCGATGCAGGACGCGCAACGCTTCCTCGTCCACGACATCAGCTTTCATCGATCGGTGGCGGCGGCCTCCGGCAACCCGATCGTGGCGTCGCTCGTCGAGATGGTGTCCGCCCTCTACTATGAGCGGCGCCGGCAGACCGCCGAGCGCGCGTCCGATCGCGACCTGCGCGACGCTGCCGAGATGCACCGGCGGATCTATCAGGCCGTGCGATCGCGCGATGCCGACGCGGCGAAGCGGGCGATGCACGATCATCTCATCCAGGCCAGCGGACACCAGGCGCAGGAGCCGGCCGACGTGCCCGCGCCGCCCGACGCGGACGCGTCTGCGGTCGATCGGCGTGCGGGCGGCCGGACACCACGCCCATCGCGGGCGCGGCGGCCGCACTAGATGGCGACTTCAGCATTCGATCTCACAGGACGCATCGCCGTCGTGGTCGGCGGCACCAGCGGAATCGGCCGCACCCTCGCGCTCGGGCTGGCGGACGCCGGCGCGGACGTCGTGCCGACCGGCCGGCGGCTCGATCTCGTGTCGTCAGCCGCCGACGCCATCGAGGCGAAGGGCCGCCGGTCGCTCCGAGTGGAGTGCGACGTGGCCGATGCCAGCTCGGTCGAGCGCGTGCGTGATGCGTGCCTGAAGGAATTCGGCGCCGTCGACATCGTCGTCGCGGCGGCCGGCACGACCAAGCGGACGCCGACGCTGGCGATGTCCGACGCGGACTGGAACGTCATCATCGAGACCAACCTCAACGGCACGTTCCGCACCTGCCGCGCGTTCGGGGCGGCGATGGTCGAGCGCCGGCGCGGCCGGATCATCACGATCGCGTCGCTCTCGGCCTTCGTCGGATTGTTCGAAGTCGCGGCGTACACCGCGAGCAAGGCCGGCGTCGCCGGCCTCACGCGCGCGCTCGCCGTCGAGTGGGCGCCGTACGGCGTCACCGTCAACGCGATCGCGCCGGGTGTCTTCCGCACCGATCTCAACCGCGCGCTCCTCGACGCGCCGCGCGGCCAGGAGTTCCTGCTGCGGACGCCGATGAAACGCTTCGGCCAGCTCGAAGAGCTGGTGGGCGCCGCCGT
>Ga0111539_10000601_pt1 | contig 46564 bp, 41 predicted proteins | sample RhiMethybrSRZTD1_FD_79667 | JGI IMG/M metagenome (GOLD analysis project Ga0111539, IMG submission 79667) | Populus rhizosphere microbial communities from Tennessee, USA - Rhizosphere MetaG P. TD hybrid SRZTD1 (version 2) (version 2) | ecosystem: Host-associated > Plants > Roots > Rhizosphere >... | reverse complement strand
TGATCTATTGTGCGAGCTACCTTTTTTCTTCGGCCTTGATTAAATTCGGACTAAAAACAGAGTCGTACTATATCTTAAGCCACCACGTGATCTTGCTCGCGATATGTGTTTTCCTTTACATTAAAATGGTAAACACAAAATGACCCATAACCTTGTTGTAAGAATCGGGTCTGTTCTGAAAAGCACGAATGCGATTTTACATTGGAGTATTTGTGGCTTGAAAATTACCTGGAATTTCCTCGGTCGAGAAATTTATTTCGGTGTGACCAACGAATCATTTTCAAATGATATTCTTTGGGTGATGGGTAGTTGAGTATGTGGGTGAGGACTATTACCGGAATAATGAGAGCGAAATGAATGGGCTGCCTGATTACGAAAAGCTACATCCGCATTGGCGGAATTATAGGTTCAGCAGCGCTTCAATCGTCACTCTTACTTATTGGTTTGTTTGTGCCGTTGTCTCGGGATTGGTAATATTCTCGTGGTCATTCGTAGTGGAGGTTTCAACTCTTAGTCCGGGTATAATCAGACCCAACGCTGAAGCAAGTACAATTCGTTCACCTTCTAACGGTCGAATTAAGCAATCATTTGTTCGTGAGAATCAATCCGTTCAGATAGGGGATACGCTTTATACATTAGAGACTGAAGCACTAATGATTCAGCAGAAGTATCTATTGAATAAGTTGAGTGAAACGCAGCAGATAATTGCAGATTTGAAATTATTGTCGAGCCCCACTGATGCGAAGGTCCTGTATTCTGAAAACTTTCGTCAAATATGGACTACTTTTTTGCAAAAGATGTCGGTATCAGAGACGCGACTCAGAAAAGCTCAATCAGACTATAAAAGGAATCTTAAACTCCATCGACAAAATGTTATTGCCGATCTCGAGCTGGAGACCTATAAATTCGAGCTGGACCGTGCGCAGAATGAAGTCGCGTTAACCAGAAAATCTCATGAAAGTCAATGGCAAAATGAATTGATGAATTATGAAAGAGAACTGCGCAGCATTGAGGCACAACTTGACGAAGTCGATAGGGAGATAAGAAGTATGGTTGTTCTGTCCCCTATAACTGGCAACGTGCAGCGTCTCGAAGGTATTTATCCTGGGAGCATTGTCTATCTAAATCAGGATGTTGCTCTAATATCGCCCGATGATGACCTGATTGTCGAAGCGTACGTATCTCCGGGGCATATCGGGCTGTTGCACACGGGTATGAAAGTGAGGTTTCTAATTGATGCTTTTAACTATAATCAATGGGGTTTTGGTGAGGGAACTGTCTTAACGATCTCAAACAACGTACACCTTATTAATGACGCTCCGGTCTTTAAAATAAGGTGCTCGCTAAATCGAAACTTTATCCAACTTAAGAATGGATACAAGGGAATGCTTAGGAAGGGAATGTCATTGAAAGCAAGATTCATAGTGACCGAACGAACTCTATGGCAGCTGCTGTATGACAACATGGATAGCTGGCTGAACCCAGGAAAGTGAATTTGTTGTCCGAAATGAAAAAGCCGGTAAAAGTAAAGCAAAGGGACATTACGGACTGTGGCGCAGCAGCCTTAGCATCAATTGCTGGTTTTCACCGATTGAAGGTACCGGTCTCACGCATTCGCCAATTTGCATTCACAGATAAAAAAGGGACAAATATTCTCGGTTTGATCGAGGCTGCTTCTAAGCTGGGCTTCGAAGCCAAAGGAGTTCGTGGTGAATTTTCCAGTCTTTTTAAAATTCCTACACCGGCAATCGCTCACGTAATCATCAGGAACGTTCTGCATCATTATGTTGTGATTTACAGAGCCACGTCAAAATTTATCGAGGTAATGGACCCCTCCGACGGCCTGCTTCATAAGTACAAACATGATGAATTTAAGAAGCTTTGGACAGGCGTTTTGGTGATAATGTGGCCGGGGATTGCCTTCGAGCCAGGAGGATCGAAAGATACTCTCGCAACACGATTTTGGTTGCTTGTTATGCCGCACAAATCAATAATGACGCAGGCTCTTGCCGGGGCTCTGATCTATACGTTGCTAGGTCTCACCACTTCGATTTACGTGCAGAAGATTGTGGATTATGTGCTAATAGACGCCAACATAAATTTGCTCAACCTGATGAGCGTGGTAATGATTGCATTCCTTGGGTTGCAAATATTCATTGGTATAACAAAGAACGTAATTACGTTGCGTACGGGACAGGCTATCGATGGACAATTGATCCTCGGATATTATAAGCACTTGTTAACCTTACCGCAACAGTTCTTTGATACAATGCGTGTTGGGGAAATAGTTTCGCGAATCAATGATGCCGTTAAGATCAGGGCCTTCGTGAATGATGTTTCTCTCACCTTTGCTGTGAATTTATTTGTACTTGCATTCTCTGTAGCGTTGATGTTTACATATTATTGGAAGCTCGCACTTGTAGTTTTGCTGGTTGTTCCATTCTATGTGTTGATATTCTGGATCTCAAACAGGGTAAACAGAAAGGTTGAGCGACGTATGATGGAGGGCGCAGCGGAACTGGAGTCCCAGCTTGTTGAATCATTAAATTCCATCAGCACCATTAAGAGCTTTGGGCTGGAAAATCACACGAACGAAAAAACTGAAGCACGTTTTCTCACACTCTTAAAGTCCGTATATAATTCAGGATTAAACAGTATCTGGTCTGCCAGTTTTACAGATTTTCTATCCCGGATATTTACCATCTTGTTGTTATGGATCGGTTCTGGATTTGTTCTGAACACTGAGATTACGGCAGGTGAGCTTTTATCGTTTTATGCTTTGCTCGGATATTTTACAGGGCCTGCAAATAGTCTCATTAGCATGAACAAGACAGTTCAAAGCGCCGTTATTGCCGCGGACCGTCTCTTTGAGATAATGGACCTTGAACGGGAGAAGAATGAGAATAAGGTTAAGCTTTCAGCGTCAGATGTGGGAGACATACATTTAAAGAATGTCCAATTCAGATATGGCACGCGGGTTGCCGTGTTTGAAAACTTGACATTAACCCTACCACATGGAAAAGTCTCCGCCATAGTAGGCGAGAGTGGTTCAGGGAAATCAACGCTGATTAGTATCCTTCAAAATCTTTATATCGTTCAGGGAGGTAGCGTATGTATTGGCGGCTACGACCTAAAACATGTTGAGACGGAATCTTTAAGGAAACTAATAAGCGTTGTTCCTCAGAAAATTGATCTTTTTTCAGGAAATGTTACTGAAAATATTGCCGTAGGCGACTACGAGCCGGACATGAAATTAATAATTCGTATTTGTTCGGACTTGGGAATACTACAATTTATCGAAGAATTACCGAATGGTTTTGCAACCAATCTTGGTGAAAATGGAGCAACATTATCAGGCGGACAAAAACAACGGATTGCAATTGCACGAGCGTTGTATCGTCATCCAGAGGTGTTGATTCTTGACGAGGCTACCTCATCTTTGGATCCACGTGCTGAGCAGTACGTTCAACAGACTATTGAACTTTTTCGCGCGGAGGGAAAAACTGTTATAATTATTGCTCACCGGCTAAGTACGGTTTCCAAGGCCGATAAGATAATCGTATTGGCGGGTGGATCCGTCGTGGAAGAAGGTCGTCACGATGAATTGCTTTTAAACCGGAGAAATTATTACAGTTTGTGGAGAGAGCAGTTTCCTATGATCGATCACCTTTACAATTCATAAAATGAAAGAAAAGACATTTAGTATTTATCGAATCCATAATAATTATAAAGCTTGACGTAGCGGGGATCTGTGTGCAGATTCTTAAAGGCTGGATCAATTTTCAGCCGAATGAAATTTATCTCTCTCTTTTTATCCGACTTACTCAAATTTGCAAAAACAGAATCCGGTTCGTTGCGAAATGCGTAGGCACGCGACGAAAAATAAAATGGGTTGGCTAGTTTCCGATTTCGAGAATCTTGAAGACGGCGAAGGCATTCGTTACTTTTCTCTAACTGGTTTTGTGCGTAGTACGCCATTGCGTTGTATGAAAGTTCTAATGCGTTCAATTCATTTCCCGATTTTTCCAGAGAATCGCAAAGCTGATTTATCCTTTTGAAATTGCCTTCTGCAAAACTTAGTTCTATTTCCCATAATACCTGACGAATTTGCCTTCCGACTGCAGTATTGAGCTCATTCATATACATTCGAGCTGTTTCAAGACTATCTGAGAAAAGATTAACAAAATACAGGATCGTATAGCTGTTGTAATCCACTGGGTCAATGGACATTGCTTCCTTCGCTAGGGCGGAGGCTTTGTCGAATTCTCCCATCCAGGTAAGAAAGTAACAATAGCGATTTTTAATCAGCGAAGAGCCTGGATCAACTTCCAATGATTTTTCGAAATAGCTGCGAGCTTTGGCAAAGTCATGTTCAATTGCCCACGCTATGAGAGCAAGAGCCGAATATCCTTCGGGAAGTAGGGGGTCTAGCATCAACGCTGTCTTCGCAGTGCGAATTGCATCCATTGTTTTTGCCTGATCACGATTTGCATCCATGTCTCTTCCGCTGCGGATTATCAACCAAGCTTTTGACAATGCCAAGTAGGCATGGGCCGGCGCGTAAAGAGAATCTTTGGCAATCACTTGCTCAAAAAGGGGCAGCGCGCTTGCGTGGTTTTCTTTTTTATATTGAAATAAACCCTTCAGATAAATCGTGTATGCTTCTTCTGTTGTCTCTTTTTTGACGAGACGATCTTGTTCTGCGGCCGACAGCGTGAGATTTAACAGATCAACAATACTGGAGGCGATGTCGTCCTGAATCTTAAAGATGTCAGTTTGCTCAACATCATATCTCTTCGAAAAGATATGAGAATTGTCGCTGGTCCGTATTAGTTGGGCAGTTATCCTCATTTTGTTACCCGATTGTTGTATACTTCCTTCCAATATTGTCGCTACATTCAGCTTCTTGCCGATCTCGCGCAAATCCAGCTTTTGTCCCTTAAACTGAAACGACGATGTTCGGCCGATGATTCTAAGTCCGCGTATTGTAGTAAGTGAGCTAATAATTTCTTCTGCGATTCCATCACCGAAATATTCGAGTTCCTGCCCTGAACTCATATCGACAAAGGGAAGTACGGCGATTGACTTGTCGCTAATGGGTTGTTCGTCGCCCTTTCGAAAGTATATCAGTACCGAGGCCCCAAGAATGAAGAAAAGAATTATTCCAGCCACGAATGCCGTTTGAGGCAAAATTCGTTTCGCCTTCTTCTGCGCCGTGGGAGCCGTCATCTCTTTTTCCCCAGGTGATATTTCCATCGCGTTTACAATATCTCCTATGGCGTTGGCCACTTGATTGACCTGATCTCTGTAAAGGATCCTCGATGAACTATCCTCGCGTTTGTCACTCGAGGTTAGCGGGCGGTTTACTCCTGGCGATCTGAAAATGAAATCGACGGAACGAAGGGGCCCGATCTCTGACTCTATCACCGCCCGATCCTGCGGATCCAGTTCGTGAATACAAACGGGAATGATGCGACTGGTGACATTGCCGTTAAGCAATTTGACTTTCGGACCGAAAAAGTCATCGCTAATGAAGGACTTAAATGCCAGAAATTCGTAATTCCACGCAAAACTCTTTTGGTCACAGTAGATCCGGGACACGATCGGTATCAGGACGAGGCACCGTATCTTATCTTTTACTGTGTCGTCAACATCGTGAGTTGGGAGGATGCCATCTGTCGGATTTTCATCAAAGTAGATGCTTATATCTTCCTTGATAGTCGATTGAACTTCCCGTTTCAATCGTGTGACGAATTCCGTCACCCATCCCGACGAATCTTTGTCTGAAGGTATGTTGTCCTTCTGACGATAGGAAATAAAGACATCGTAAGAATATCCTTTAATACGTGAGGGCATTTATCAAATTTAAAGATTCCGCACCAAAAATGCAGAAGAGTGCCGTTATGGTTCCGGTTAAACAAACACATGGCATTTCTGCATGCACATACTAAGGTCGGATGGATTTTATCTAAATGGTATCCCTGTTTTCTTTGAAATCACTATAAGATCATCTACAACGGCCTGGATAACAGGAACGCCCTTAAGGATACGTTCTTTTTCAGCTTCATGTTCTGGATCTCCAGGTATCAAAACCGCTTGATGACCTGGCGCAGGCTTGGTGCTCCTAAAGACTTCTATCCAGTCATCGATCCGTTTCTTAAAGATGTCTACATCTTCAAAACCATCGATTTCCATCGCGCCGAAGAAATGTCCAATTCCTTTTCCAACGCTCGACTTTGGCGCTTCCTCAAACAATGCAAAGGGTGGAGCAAAAGGTCCCCAATTGGCTCCACTGAGAACACAGCTTAAAATGTCCACCATTGCCGATAACGCGTAACCTTTGTGACCTCCCATTTCGCGGCTTGATCCCAATGGCAAGAGGCCACCTCCGTATACATCATCAGGATTTGAGGACGAATTTCCATGGCTGTCGATCATCCAGCCTTCTGGAACCTGTTTCCCCTGACGTTTTGCCTGCTCTATTTTTCCGAATGCAACAACACTAGTCGCCAGGTCGATGACGATCGGGGGATTCTTAAATGCAGGAAAAGCAATACTAATAGGATTCGTGCCCAGCCTGCGTTCGGCTCCCCACAACGGTACAACTATCCGCGATGAATTTGTCATCGACCACCCGATCATGTCACGCTCTAATGCCTGCAGCGAGTAATATGATGCAATGCCATAGTGATTCGTGTTACACACGCTTACCCATCCTGAACCATATTCAGATGCTTTGTCCATCGCGATCTTATTCGCTTTTGGCCCAACAACCAAACCAAGACCACTGTCGCCATCGACAGTAGCGATGCTCTTCTTTTGCCGGATGATTTTGATTTGTGGGTTGGGATTTATTCTGCCAATCGAAAACATATCGACATATGTTTTGAGCCTTGCTACTCCGTGGGAATCTATTCCACGGACATCCGCTTTTGATAACACATCGGCGGCCTGCAAGGCATCTTCCTCGCTGACCTTGAAATGCTGGAATACCTTTGCCGTAAATTCTTTAAGAAACGTATGTGGAAACGTCGTGTATTGAGGTGCTGCCATAGTTTGTGACGCCTAGAATTTATCTTGTATAATATTGGTGTCGGTGTGAAACAGATCTGTGATCCATTCAGGTGGTTTCTTATCCAGGTTTTTTACTGCGATGTTCTGCAGGATCTGACGCAGGATCTGCGGTTTATCTTTCTTCCAAACCAGCGCCCTGGTAATACCAACGGCTTTGACTTCGCCATTCTGTTCAAATTTGTGAACGTGATAGACCCATTTTTCGTCCCACCCCATTGTTCTAAGACGCACGGTGAATTTGGTCCAGAGCTTAAGGGGTTTTCGGTAAATAATTTTCTGAGACCCGAGTGAAGGCGCGAGACCCTTGGGCAAGATTTCATTATAAAGCTTCGATCGGGCGATCATTTCCCATCGGATAAAGTCCATATAAGCGGCATACTTAAATGCGGTCATTACACGAAAACCATCGCAGTCAAACAGACGCACACGGAATGACCTTGTCAATTCGTCTTCGATGTCAACCTCTGTTTGGAATTTTCTGGCTATGAGAATCCAGATAATACGGGACCAATAGTAAAGCATATGTTTCTTAAGCAGAATAAATATCGCAGTTGGTGAAGCATTTTTCTAAATTCTAGAGGTCCTTTTATGAGCGACGTAATCCGAGCGCCTCGCTCATACATTTTACAAATCGTATAACTTTTCGGATGTTTGATCTTTAGCTTCATGTCTCCACTAAATTCGAAGTTCACGGTTCTATTCGAAGACAATCACCTGTTGGTTGTTAATAAGTCTGCGGGTGTTCTTGTTCAGGGCGACTCGACAGGAGATATACCGCTTGTAGAACTTTGCAAGCAATATATTAAGGAAAGGTATCACAAACCTGGCGAAGTGTTTCTGGGTGTTGTGCACCGGCTTGACAGACCTGTTAGCGGAGTAGTGGTGCTTGCAAGGACTTCAAAGGCACTTGAACGGATGAATGCGTTGTTCCGGGAAAAGGAAACGTCAAAAACGTATTTTGCTGTTGTGAAAAAAAAACCACCCCAACCTGAGGGCATACTAGTTCACTGGTTGCAAAAGGATGAAAAGAAGAATAAGACAACTGTTTTTAAAAATGAAACCAAAGGTGCCTTGCGATCTGAACTAACTTACAAATTATTAGGGACAGCGCAGGATCATTGGCTGTTGGAAGTAAATCCTGTAACCGGAAGACCACACCAGATTAGAGTACAGCTGGCTAGTATGGGCTGCGTTATAACGGGCGATCTAAAGTATGGAGATAAAGACCCGAATCCTGACGGCAGCATTTACCTTCATGCAAGAAGGCTTACATTTGTCCACCCCGTAAAAAAAGAAAAAGTAACATTCGAAGCCCCACTGCCTCAGATGGGGATGTGGAAATATTTTGCAAAATTTGATTAAGCTATGTCCCAACCGTCCTGGATACAAAAACTGATGCATCGTTGGAAACTTGGAAGTGCTTTCCAGGTAATAGTCGTGTTGGTGGTTTTTGCTTGTACTGGATTTACAGTTCTCTTCATTAAGAAACCAATTCTACACTTTCTTGCAGGAGAAAAAGGTGATTCAATAACAGCTTCCGTCATTTATTATCTGTTGATTTTGCCTCTTTACAATGTGATATTGTTGGCTTATGGATTTTTGTTCGGACAATTCAATTTTTTTTGGGAATTCGAGAAAAGATTCTTTAATAGAATATTTCGTAGAACAAAAAAATAAAGATCATGCATAGACAATATTCCCCTCTCAAAACAGTTGGAGCGATGCTGATTCTGTTCTCATGCTCATCTCCAAAGTACACCTATAATTTCGATTACTACGATTACAATAGCGGAAGAAAAGAGTTATCGGAAATCCAATCAACAGAGTCCGTGACTGAACCACTAAAGTTCGATAAAAGCGAATTGGTGGCCACTGTCGACCCACAAGCCGTAACGAAACCGGACCCCTCATTCATTGATAGGGGTATTTCGAAAAGCACATCGTCAATTAAGGATTTATCCAAGACCGAAAAAAAGCAACTGCGAAAAGAGCTAAGGGACTACATTAGAAGTCATAAGAGTGACGCAACGTCTGCTGATGAGGGTGCATCTGTAAATGCAACAAAGCAGCTGGACAACGACCTTAAACTTGCCATTATATTTGGCGCTATAGGGATTACGTTTGCAATATTAGGCGGCATCAATACCGTCTTTTGGGTAATCGGAGTCATCGGGCTCATTGTCGGCCTCGTGTTCTTTATCCGGTGGATATCCACGCAGTAAAGTATCCGACCCATTATTGACTCGAAAGTCATAAAACAGGAAAGGCTGCCCATTACGGCAGCCTTTCTATTATTAACTTGATATAAATACTATTCTTTTACGCCTGTAGCCAAAAGAATAACTCTGTTCTTTAACACTTCTACTACGCCTCCAGTTATTCCCAGATTTCTAGCTCCTTCTCTTCCCTTGTATTCAACCACGCCCTCTTTGAGTAGACTTATCAGCGGCGCGTGATTATCCATCACCTGAAATGATCCATCTGCGCCAGGAAATGTCACAATGGAAACATCTCCTTCAAAATATTTCTTTTCAGGTGTTAAAATTTCAAGATGCATTCTGCTTAGTTAAGAATTAAAGATTGAACGGTTAATCTTAATGGACTTTTATCCCTTTGCTTCCGCCAGCATCCTTTCGCCTTTCTCAACAGCCTGCTCGATGTTACCCACGAGATTGAACGACATTTCAGGCAGGTTATCGTATAGACCATCCATGATGCCATTAAAACCTTTTATGGTGTCTTTAATATCAACAAGGACACCCTTAAGACCTGTGAATGCTTCAGCGACGTGGAAAGGTTGTGACAAGAAGCGCTGCACACGTCTTGCACGATGAACCACCAGCTTGTCTTCGTCGGATAATTCATCCATTCCGAGAATGGCAATAATATCCTGAAGTTCCTTATAACGCTGGAGTGTGCTCTTAACACGTTGTGCGCACGCGTAGTGTTCTTCCCCCACAATTTCAGGACGAAGAATACGTGACGTAGAATCCAATGGATCCACAGCCGGATAAATACCAAGCTCCGAGATCTTACGAGACAATACGGTCGTTGCGTCAAGGTGAGCAAATGTTGTTGCAGGTGCAGGGTCGGTCAAATCGTCGGCCGGCACATACACAGCCTGAACAGAAGTAATGGAGCCATTCTTTGTAGAAGTTATCCGTTCCTGCATGGTACCCATTTCGGTTGCAAGTGTAGGCTGATATCCTACCGCCGAAGGCATACGCCCAAGAAGTGCTGACACCTCTGAACCTGCCTGGGTAAAACGGAAGATGTTATCCACAAAGAAGAGAATGTCGCGGCCTTTGCCAGTCCCATCACCATCGCGGAAATATTCAGCTACGGTAAGACCTGAAAGGGCAACACGGGCACGTGCTCCTGGGGGCTCATTCATCTGGCCGAACACAAACGTTGCTTTTGAGTCCTTCAGCTTTTCACGATCTACCTTAGAAAGGTCCCATCCACCAGCGTGAAGGGATTTCATAAACTCTTCGCCGTAGTTTACAATTCCTGCTTCGATCATTTCGCGCAGGAGGTCATTTCCTTCACGTGTTCTTTCTCCAACTCCCGCGAACACGGAGAGACCGGAGTAGGCCTTAGCGATATTGTTTATCAATTCCTGGATCAAAACTGTTTTACCTACCCCTGCACCTCCGAACAGACCGATCTTACCACCCTTTGCATATGGCTCAATAAGATCGACAACCTTTATACCGGTAAACAACACCTCGGTAGAAGTAGACAGATTTTCAAACAATGGCGCCTGGCGGTGGATAGGAAGAGTAGAGGTTCCTTTTGGCTGGGGGATGCCATCAATTGCTTGTCCTACTACATTAAACAGGCGTCCCTTGATATCTTCACCTACTGGCATTTGAATGGCGGAACCTGTGTCGGTCACTTTCATACCCCTTACAAGTCCTTCCGTACCTTCCATCGAAATGGTACGAACACGATCCTCTCCCAAATGCTGCTGGCATTCCAACACCACAACAGTGCCGTCGCCTTTTGTAACTGTAAGAGAATCAAGGATGTTAGGTAATTTTGACCCCTCTCCGTCGAAGGCTACGTCTACAACCGGGCCAATTACCTGTGTGATCTTGCCAATATTTGCCATTTGCTGTGTGTTTTTGAAAATTAGGTCTTAAAAATTCGACCGCAAAAGTAGCCGTTTGGGGATGAAGTACAAAGTGCGGAGGCGAATTTTGACGGGAGTTTTTGGGGCCTTTTCGAGCCATTTGGCTTGATAAAGTTTAGGCAACATTGAGAACTATTCTGAAGGTCGTTCCGAGGTTTTCTTCAGACGACTTCACGAAAATTTTGCCATCATGATAAGTTTCAATAATTCTTTTGGCGAGGGTAAGTCCAAGGCCCCATCCTCTCTTTTTAGTGGTAAATCCAGGCCGGAAGACATGGTCGATTTTGGAACGTGGAATTCCTTTACCCGTGTCAGAGATGTCTATGAATATCTTGCCTTCATTGCCACGCAAAATCTTTATCGCGATAGTTCCCGTGTTGCCCATCGCATCCACAGAATTTTTTGAGAGGTTTTCTATGACCCACTCGAACAACGGAGCGTGGACATTCGCGAAAATATTTTCAGACAACGTAAAGACTTCCATTTTTACTTTCGACGACACGCGCGGTCGCAAATAATTAACTACGTTGTTAATGAGATTGACAATGTTCTCCTTCTTCAGCGCTGGAACGGACCCAATACTAGAGAACCTCTCAGTCACTATACGCAACTTTTGAATATCTTTTTCCAACTCTTCAACCATTCCCTTTTGTTTCATTTCAGGGTCATCGCGGATCACTTCGACCCAAGCCATAAGAGAAGACAACGGTGTGCCTAGTTGGTGGGCCGTTTCCTTTGCAAGACCTACCCATACTCTGTTTTGTTCTGCAGCTTTTGAGTAGTTGAATGCGAGATATGCGATAAAACCAAAAATCGCTATGACAGATAACTGAATGTATGGATAAGCGATCAATTGCTTCAGGAGAAACGAATTCTTGTAATAGATGAATTGTGTGCCGAAAACCTCACCGGTTTGAGGATCGCGTAACGTAACCGTGATGGGCTCGTATGTTTGGGACATTAGTTTTAATTCATTCTTGAGGAAAGAATCTCTCCGATCCTCCGTCCAGGTTTCCTCCACTTCAACATTTCTCGATGCTAGAACCCTTCCTTTGTCTGTCACCTGGATTATAGGAATCGAGTTATTTTGAAATAGAATTTCGTTAGCGATGAAGTTGACATCACCCGAATCATCGTCATTAGCGGCATACTCAATTGCCTTAGCATAAAGCTGCACCTGCTGCCGTTCTCTTTCTTTGAGCTGATCGACTAATATATTTGTATAATAAATCGACCCGATACTAATGACAACAGACGCCGCGAGCACTACCCATTTCAGATTGGAATTATTCTGATAGAAGTCGAGGGATGGTATGGCCGCCTTCTTGCTCATGGAATGTGCTCCGCCGACTCCGGGGAGCCTTATGGTTGATCATCAATTGATTAATACGAAAGTTAAGTAAAAAACCGGAGGGGCCTTTATTCGGTTTTTTCAAGTTTGTGGTTTTGAATTGCTATGGGGTGGCTCAGCCTTTCATCATAAACCATTTTGCCATTACCTTATAGTTGATCTTTGTGCCATGCATCAGAATTCCTACTCGATATATCCTTCCCGCTACCCAGGTTGTGAACATAAAGCCTCCGATTAGCGAGACCATTGAAAGGATTAGCTGCCATTCGGGGACACCGAAGCCTATTCGTCCCATCATTGCGATCGGCGATGTGAACGGTATGATCGACAGCCAGACGCTTATCGGTCCGTGAGGATCTTCAAGAATGAATGTGAATAGTCCAAAATAGGAGATAAGCATGGGTATAGTAATAGGGAACATAAACTGTTGGGCCTCCGCAGGGCTATCAACCGCAGAACCAACCGCTGCGAATAGGGCACCATACAAAAGGTATCCGCCCAGGAAATAAAACAGGAAATTGAAGATGACAAAGCCGAATGGAATTTGACCCATGGCCTTAAGGAATTCCATGCCAGCTTGGTTTTGCATTGCAGGATTGTCTTGAGACATCTCATTCATCATTTGTTGTTGTGGCATTTCCACACCAAAAAGTGCGAGAACGACAGATGATAACGTGGTGATCAAAACTATCCAAATTAAAAATTGAAGCAACCCCACAGACGCAAGCCCGACTATCTTTCCCATCATCAGCTGGAACGGCTTTACAGATGACACTATGACCTCCACAACCTTACTCGTTTTTTCTTCGATAATTCCTTGCATTATCTGTGCACCATAAATGAAGATGAACATATACATCAGAATTCCACAGGTCATGCCAACCCCAAATAACACTTTAGAATCAGAGCTTTTTTCAAGACCGGCGTCCGACACATTGATACTTTGGATTGAAACGTCTGTCTTAAGACTGTCTAATAACTTCTGATCAATTTTGAATTTCTGCATCTTCAATTCTCTGATGCGGTTCGACAGCATGTATTCCAGATCACCAATTTCGTTTGGACTCGGATTTACCTTTGTATAAAGCGATACCCCCCTGGGATTAGCCAGGTCAAACCGGGGAATGTACAACAAGCCATAGCTGCTTTGGCTTTCCTGAAAGGCCTGCTTGGCGGTGTTTACGTCGACCTCAAATCTTTTGAATCTGAACTTCGAGGTGTCAGGTACGAAGAAACCACTTTCATCTACATAATAAATTGTTTCTTTTTCAGCATTCTTTCGCTGTTCAATGGCGGCATACACGAGAATCGCCATAATTGCCGGAAAGATCAGAGGCAACAGAATCGTTGCTATAAGAAATGATTTCTTCTGAACGCGGTTGAGGAATTCGCGCTGGATGATAAGTAATATCTTATTCATGACGAACTCCTTTCACCAAACTGATAAAGATCTCGCTCATGGTTGGAATTTTCTCGACAAAGCTGTGCACCTCTGTTAACTCTGTAAGATCGCGAATCAGAATGTTTGGCGAGGTGCCGTTGTTGACTTTTATCACTGATTTGAAGAAACCGTCTTCGAGGCTTCGCTGCTCAATTAGCTGATAGTTCAGAGAAGAAGGAGGTAATGACCCCTTGTGCTCTACCCAATACGTATTACTTCTGTAAGTTTGTTTAACCTGCTTTTTGGACCCTTCAAGTATTTTCTTTGATTTGTCAATTAGCGCAATGTGATCACAAAGGTCTTCAACGGTTTCCATGCGGTGCGTCGAAAAAATAATTGTACATCCCTTCTCCTTTAGTTCCAGTATCTCTTGCGTAATTAACTGAGCGTTGACGGGATCAAAACCTGAGAAGGGCTCATCTAGAATTATCAGTCTGGGTTCATGCATGACAGTGCTTATGAACTGCACTTTCTGAGCCATGCCCTTGCTTAGGTCTTCGACTTTTTTGTTCCACCAATCGGTGACTTCAAATTTTTTGACCCATGCTTTACTTTTTTCTACCGCATCCTTGCGACTAAGGCCTTTAAGGCGCGCGAGGTAAATAAGCTGTTCTCCGACTTTCAATTTTTTGTACAAGCCCCGTTCCTCAGGTAGATAGCCAATGGTTTCAATGTGCTTTGGCTGAAGCCGCTCTCCGAAGATGGTTATTTCGCCGCCATCCGAATTTATAATCTGATTGATGATACGGATAAACGTCGTCTTTCCTGCGCCATTTGGTCCAAGCAAGCCAAAGATTGTTTTAGCCGGAATTGTCAAACTAACGTTGTCGAGCGCTAAATGATTTGTATAACGTTTGGTTACATTCTTGGCGGTTAATGCTTCCACTGGCTTGTTGATTTTGACAGCTTATTAGTGTCAAAAGATAGGCAGGAATTACAAGAATGCGTGTGAGGAAATACCTTATTCTCTAAACACAATGTTTCCCATAGAAACGTCGAGATCGAATACGAGTGGGTTCTTTGCGTTTTTGGAATATGCCGCGTTTGCAAATGTATTTTCAGCAACTTTTTTCAGGCTTGATGGAACCGTGACGCTACATAACCACGAGTCCTGAATTTTTACAAGTATGGGGGTATCGTTATTTGGAAGAATAATCGTGAGGTTTCCGGCGCCTACACTTCCTTTAACCTTATTCCCTACAAGAGGTTTATTACTGAAATCGAGTGTCATGTTACCGAAGCCTACATCGGCCATAACAAATCGTGTTCGCGAGAGATTGAGGTTTTTTACATTTACAGAACCCAGGTCAACCTTCACGAAGAAACTATCCATATCGATTTGATTCTCCAACGCCGAATAATAGCCGACGTTCACGTCTGCACTACCCGTACTTATTTTGAGATTCTTTACAGCAAGGCCAGACAGATCAATGTTAGCTTTTCCAACCCCATAGATAAACTCCAGGGAGTATGGCTTGGCATCTGTCAGGTACATCTTCCAAATTTTGTCGCTGGACTCTTTTTCGGAGGCCCCAAAAAAACGAGTGGAAATCGTCTGGCTAAGGCCCTCAGAGTGGACTTCTTCAAGATTGAGGACAACTTCGCAGGTTTTCCCTTTCACCTCTTTTCTGAAGTTGTGGGCGTACGACGCTTCGGTCTGATTACTGAAAACGTTGAGAATTTCGGGGTTCTGGCTGGGTTTTATATAGCAATTCCCGCTATTAGCCTTGATGCAGAGGCGTATGCTCTCGCAAGACGGGGAATCCTCGACTGTGAACTGCTTCTTAATCTGCCCCAATGCCAAACTCACTATTGCAATTCCGCAACCTGTTAACCAAATCTTTCTCTGCATGACGAATATTTACGGTCAAACCTACCCGAGGTTTTCATTTGTAAGTTTTACGGTCAAAAAGTAGAAAAAGCCTCGCCTAATCAGAGTTAAACGAGGCCGGCAATTAAATGTTTTTAGTTTTTTCAGTTGAAAAATTCCTTCATCCGCTCAAAAAAGCCCTTTTCGTTGGCATCGGGATTAGGCTCAAAGTTTTGGGATCCACGGAGGCTTTCCAATTTGGACCTTTCATCAGGCGTAAGCTTTTTAGGTGTCCATACATTCACATAAATAAGCTGGTCACCCACATCATATCCGCTTATGTCTTTTAGACCTTTACCACGCAGACGGAGTATCTTACCGCTTTGAGTTCCTGGGTCGATCTTGATCTTCACCTTTCCTGAAACAGATGGAACTTCCACCGACGTTCCTACCGCAGCATCAATAAAACTGATATAGAGGTCATATACCAGGTTGTTTCCGTCGCGCTTAAGGAAACGATCTTCTTGCTCTTCAATGAGGATCAAAAGATCACCGGCAATTCCGCCACCTGGTGCTTCGTTTCCTTTGCTTGACATTGATAACTGCATACCATCAGCAACACCAGCAGGAATCTTGACGCTAAGAACTTCCTCCTTTGAAACAAGGCCAGAGCTGTCAACTCCGGCTGGTCTCTTTTCAATGACTTGTCCTGACCCATCACAAGTAGGACACGTACTTGCAGACACCATTTGACCTAGCATGGTGTTTACTACTTTTCGAACCTGACCTGAACCCTGGCATGTGGTGCAGGTTTTAAAGGTTACACCTTCCGCTTTTACAAGTCGATTTACCTTGATTTTTTTCTCAACGCCGTTTGCAATTTCTTCAAGAGAAAGTTTCAGCTTGATACGAAGGTTCGAGCCCTTCCTCTGACGTCTTCCTCCCCGAGTGGATCCGCCAAAAAAGCTTTCAAAAGGACTACCACCTCCTCCGAAGATATCTCCAAACTGACTGAAGATATCATCCATGTTCATCTCATGGCCTCCACCAAACCCGTTCCCTGTTCTCGAATGGCCAAAGCGGTCGTATTTCGCACGCTTGTCGGAGTCGCTCAATACTTCGTAGGCTTCTGCGGCTTCTTTGAATTTTTCTTCGGCTTCCTTATTATCTGGATTTTTATCTGGGTGATATTGAATTGCTACCTTTCGGTAAGCTTTCTTTATCTCTTCGGGTGTCGACGATTTGCCTACTCCTAATATTTCGTAATAATCCCTTTTTGTTGACATGTAGTGTTAAGGTTGAAATAAGTAGTGTGGAGAGTTATTTGCTCCCTACAACAACTTTAGCATGGCGTATTACTTTATCGTTTAATAAATATCCGTTCTCGACGACGTCCACAATCTTTCCTTTGAGGGCTTCATCTTCGACCGGTATTTGTGTGATTGCTTCGTGAAGGTCCGCGTCAAATTCGGAACCAGCCTTTAACTCCATCACCTTCACTCCAGCCTGATCCAATGTTTTCTTGAATTTGTTGTAGATCAGGAAAAAACCTTCAAGGTCCTTGCCGTCTTTCGCCTTGAAAGATTTTTCAGCCCGTTCGAAGTCATCTGCTACCGGAAGGAGCGTCTTAATAAGCTGCTCGTTCGCGGACTGAATCATCTCAAGTTTTTCTTTTGCCGTTCTGCGTCTGAAATTTTCAAATTCCGAATAGAGTCGAATGAATTTATCCTTCTGTTCAGCGATCTCTGCCTGAAGTTTCTGAAGCTCGCTCACCTGAGTTTCTTCCACGCTATTGGCAGTTTCAGGAGTTGCTGCCACATTTTCCGGACTTTCGCTGTTTTCAGAAATTATTTCTTCGTTTTTATTCATTTTACATGCCTTTATAACCGTACACTAATCATCATTCGGTAGGAAATCGAACTAGGGGCAAAGGTCAACAATTTTGCCAAAGGTTTGAAAGTGCCAAACTGGCACTCTTTAAAAGTTTTTGTCTCAAATCAATGGAGATTCTGCCAGATGAGGTCTTTCAGTTCACTTAGCCCCTGGTTGGTGACTGATGAAATAAATGCTGAAGGAATTACTTCGGGAAGTTCCTTCCGAATCTCTGCTTTGAGCTCGTCGTCAAGCATATCTGACTTTGAAACCGCAAGGATTCTTTTTTTATCAAGAAGTTCCGGATTGTATTTATTCAGCTCATTCAACAGAATTTCATATTCACTCCGGATGTTTTCAGAGTCCGCGGGAATTAAAAACAATAACAATGAATTCCTCTCAATGTGACGGAGGAAACGAAGTCCTAATCCCTTTCCTTCAGCAGCCCCTTCAATTATTCCCGGAATATCGGCCATCACGAATGACTTATCATCACGATACGATACAACGCCCAGATTAGGCGTAAGCGTGGTGAATGGGTAATCTGCAATTTTTGGTTTAGCCGCGGACACAACAGATAGCAGGGTAGATTTACCTGCGTTCGGAAACCCGACTAGTCCGACATCGGCGAGCAGCTTTAGTTCTAGGACGATCCATTCTTCTGTACCTGCTTCTCCGGGTTGAACATGTTGTGGTGCTTGGTTGGTAGATGTAGCAAAGAAAGCATTACCTCTTCCTCCTCTTCCACCTGGAGTTAAGATGTATTCCTTTCCATCTTCGGTTATTTCAAATAATATTTCGTTTGTCTCTGCTTGTCTAGCAACGGTTCCCAGCGGAACATCAAGAATCTCATCTTTACCAGAGGCTCCAGTACGGTTCTGTTCTTCACCGCGGTTACCGTTAGTTGCAATCACATGTTTTCGATATCGCAAGTGAAGGAGTGTCCAAAGCTGAGTGTTACCTCGAAGTATCACATGCCCTCCTCGTCCGCCGTCTCCGCCGTCAGGACCACCGTGTTGAACAAACTTCTCGCGGTGAAAATGCAAATACCCGGCTCCGCCATGGCCGGAGCGAGAGCAAAACTTGACGTAATCGATGAAGTTTGGAGAAGCCAAGAATTTATAAGGCTTTACGGTTTAATGCTCTCTTTATAAAATATTATTGGAGCAACAGACTTTTGTCGATCTCCCGGCAAAGATTGGCAAATATATTATCGATTTCACCAACGCCAACTACCGACGCATATTTACCATGTTTCTTATAATAGTCAGCCACGGCTACGGTTTCCCCTTTGTATACGGAGATTCGATTAAATATTATTTCAGGCTTCGCATCATCGGGGCGATTTTCTTTGATTGCTCTTTCTGCCAGTCTCTTCTTTAATTCTTCTTCCGGAACAACCAGTTCGATCAATACTTTGATGGGCGCATTCTTTGATGCAAGCAGCCTGTCTAACGCTTCGGCTTGTGGTGTTGTCCTCGGAAATCCATCAAAGATAATCCCATTAATATTGCCACTCGTTTTTATCTTGTCATCCACCATATCGATGACCACCTGATCGGGAACAAGGTTTCCTTTTGTCATGTAATCCTGTGCAAGTTTCCCCAGTGGAGTGCCTTCTTTAAGATGTTTTCGGAAAAGATCTCCTGTTGATATGTGTGTTAATGAATACTTCTTAATGAGCTTCGCACTTTGTGTGCCTTTCCCTGCGCCTGGTGGACCGAATAAAATAAGATTGATCATGAACAGTAGGTTTACGTAATTGAGAGTTCTTTGTTAAAAAATTTCACAGGTGACGAAGATAACGAATGACGCATGATTTATACGCAGTAAAAACGCGAAATTTACTGCACTGATTGATAGATATCTTCGAGGTTTCGCCCAAGACTATCGTAGTCCAAACCATATCCTACAACAAATTCATTATCAATTTCAAATCCGACATATTTTACCTCGATCATTTTTTCGCGTGCAGGCTGTTTCCTCAATAGAGCAACCACCTCAACTGATTTGGTGCCCAGGCCTTTCAATTCTTCGACGATTTTTTGCAACGTAAGGCCTGTATCTACAATGTCCTCTACAATAATGATGTGCTGATTGAACAAACTTTCTTCAAGGCCAATAAGCGTTTTCAATTGTCCGGAGCTTGTTGTTCCCGCGTAAGAAGAAACTTTCACAAACGAGATCTTGCTCGGCGTTTTGACTTGTTTGATAAGATCCGACGCGAACATGAACGATCCGTTAAGGATTGGCAGAAAGATCGGGACTTTATCCGCGTAATCCTCATTTATCTGCGCGGCCAGTTGAGCAACTTGTTGCTGCACCCTGGTCTTGCTGATAAATTTTTTGAACGACAAATCCTTAATGTTCATGGACGTTTGTAACCTCGTTGGGATTGCAAAAATAACAGAATATTAGAATGGCATTGATAAAAATCTTTTCTATTCATTCCCAGGATTATATTGATAGTGTCCCGTGATCCGGTAGGTAAACAGGCAATCGGTTATCTCCTGACCGTTCCCGATGTTGTGCACGATCAGATTCCGTTTGTTATCGTCGGACCTCTTTTTTATTACAATGCCTATATGGCCAATTCCTTTTCCAAGATCCCACGTTACGATATCGCCGGGTTTGTAATCATCCGGCTTCAACGTAGGCCTAAATGATGTGCCATGACGAGCAAAGAACGTCCTTAGATTGGGGACTCTGCGGTGATCGATATTCTTATCCGGTTTCTTAAGTCCCCAGTCTTTTGGATAAACGCTGAAGTTCTCCACCATATCTTCATGAACTTTCTTTTGAAGATCAATTCCCATTTTTCTGTACGCCCGAACGATCACGTCGGTGCAGACGCCTTTGTCCGTGGGTACATCTCCGTTAGGATAAGTGATAACAAAGTAAGATGGATCATACTTTACACGATCAAAAGTCAGCTGAACGGCGACGTCTGACAATTTGGAAAAGAAGCCATCCTGCGTGTAGGCACAGAGTATTGCTGTTAATGCAATTCTGAGAAGCATCCTCAGTACAGATCGTTTGTAACGAAGCTATTCTTGCGATACATCCATTGGCCTTGCGTAAAATCTGGAAAATCGACGGTTTCTCCTCCGAGCCTGATAGAAGTTTCTGACAGCGGAGTTATTGCACTCCACGTTACTGCATCATAAACATCCTGCGGTGTATTTGTCTTAAGCTTCACGGCTTCAACAAAGGCGTTCAAGACAAACCAGTCCATACCTCCATGTCCCGCGCCTGCCGCATCGCTACCATACTTTTTCCAAAGCGGATGATCATATTTCGTTAGCCATTCCGTTGCTTCATCCCATTCGTGAGGTTCCTTGCTTTGGCCTTCTACATAAATCGAGTTATTTACATCCATCCAGATGCCTTTAGTGCCTTGAACACGAAATCCAAGTGAATAAGGTCTGGGAAGATTGGTGTCGTGCTGAAGAAGAATTGTCTCACCGTTCGCGCATTTGATCATCGTGGTAACGATATCACCAAGCTTGAAGTTTACTTTTGCATTGGGATGATTTTCGCCGCCGTTCTTCACAATATATTCATGCAGACCTCTTGATTTTGTGGAAAATGAAACGAGTTCCGTGAAGCGATTGCCCCGGTTGATATCTATCATCATAGCAGTAGGTCCAATTCCATGCGTGGGATACAGATCGCCATTCCGATTCACTGAATGGAGGGTGCGCCAGCTTGCTTCCGAAAATCCTTTATCTCCAAATTCAACGCCTCCGCCATAAGGACGTTTTCCGTCGTTGAACTTGACTTCCCGGAGATCATGCTGATATCCGCCTTGTAAGTGAATGATCTCTCCAAACACTTTTTGCCTGACCATGTTTAAAACGGCCATAACGTCTCTGCGGTAACATACATTCTCAAGCATCATAAGCGGCATCCCTGTTTCTTCAGAAGCATGAACAAGTTCCCAGCATTCTTCCACAGTCATTCCCGTGATCACCTCGCACCCGACGTATTTTTTTGCGCGCAGGGAATCAAGGCACATGACTGTATGCCATTCCCACGGCGTAGCTATTATAACTGCGTCGATACTCTTGTTTTCCAGCAGCTTCTTATAGCCCTGTGGCCCCTCTAATATCACCTGAGGCATGGGCTTTCCTGATTTTTTGATGAGTTCCTTGCTCATGTCGATCATGCGTTGCTGTACATCGCATATAGCGATTACCTCGACATCATTTCTTCGTAGCGCAAGGTCAAGATGGTTCTGCCCGCGTAATCCAACGCCAATGAATCCCAGTCTTACTTTTGTTTGCGCATCTTTCGCCATAAGCATTGTCGTGGGTAGTATTGAAATGCCTGCCCCTGCGATTGTTGCTTTTAAGAAATTTCTTCGTGTCGTTGTTGTTTCCATTTCAATAAGATTTTCAAGATTAGAATTATTTTACAAGTCCTTCATTAACCATTTATACAGGTCGATCATTGTTTTGATATCGTGCTTATGAACCTTTTCGTGGGGAGTATGTGGATTTTGTTCAGGCGCCCCTACAAAGCACCAATCAAATGGATATGGCGAAGTCTGAAGCTCACGGCCGTCACTTGAACCGCTTCCTTCCACTTCAAGTTGAAAGTCTACTTTCCTCTTTCGGGCGATCCCAATTATTCGCTGCAAATAGCTTTTTCTCGGAATATTTCTATCGCGCAAAGAGATCACAACACCTTTGCCCGGCTCAACACCGTCGGATATCCATGTAATATCGGAGATCAGCGCCTGTCTTATTTTCCATTTTTCATAAATGTATTTTGCCAGGTAAGGAACCGACCCGCCACCATGTTCCTCCCAGCAACTAAACACAATCAATCCATTTTGTAACGTTTCGGCAACCTTGAGCGAATTGTAAATACCAAGCCTGTTATCGAGATACGCCGACTCTATGAAATTTTTAGTCTCGCGGAAATCTATTTTATATGTTAGCTCCGTACCTCGTTCAATTAGCCTGTCGAATTTATAGAATGCGTGATTTTCTTTGTCGAATTCCAGTTGGCATTCAATTGGTCCAAGACTGTCTTCACCAACCAGCTTTGATCCCATCTCTGCATCCGGACTTCCGATGGGAATCAGTTGATTAAAGTATCGAACGGTAAAACCGATACTGTCCATATGGGCGAATATAGCAGTGCGCGGCTTGCCGAAGCGAAGAATAATGCATTCCTGAAAGTCATCGCCTTCAATAACCTCCGGTTTGACTGTCCACTTCTTCTTTTCCTTTTGGATATATGCCAAAAGAAACTCTTTCATCGCGATTTCATTTCCGGAGGGTGCGTGTATTTCGCACAGGCTTCTGAGAAGTTTTGAGTCAAGCATTAGAATATGAGATAATCAGCGTGTGTTCACGTAATACTTTCAAATGTTGATTTACTAGTTCTTCCCACAACTTTATTCTAAATTTTGGTTAGAAAAAAGTGCGCATCATGCTTTTCAACTTAAGCGAGCAAAATTCCATTGCAAATCATTTCGTGTCAGAGCTAAGAGATGTTACTATTCAAAACGACCGGCTGCGATTCCGGAAGAACGTCGAACGACTCGGACAAGTCATGGCTTATGAAATCTCCAAAAAGTTCGCATACAAAAGGAGGGCCGTTTTGACTCCGTTAGGAACATCCAACATCTCGCTGATGCAAGATAGTCCAGTATTGATCACAGTAATGCGTGCGGGATTACCATTCTTTCAGGGATTCCTCGATTTTTTTGATAGATGTGACTGCGGTTTTATCGGCGCATACCGAAAAGAGGATGGCGAAGACGATGTAGTGATTAACCTGGAATATATGGCGACTCCACTGGTTGATAACCGCGAGGTTATTCTGATCGATCCAATGCTTGCCACAGGACATTCTTTTGTTCGGTCAATTGAAGCATTATTAAAGAGGGGTAAGCCTTCTCACATTTATATTGCGTCGCTCGTTTCTGTACCTGATGGGATCTCATACATTTCTGCGAATGTGAAGACACATCACTCGATATGGACATGTGCAGTAGACGAAAAGCTAAACGACCTATTTTATATTGTACCTGGATTAGGTGACGCTGGCGACCTGTGTTTTGGGCCTAAGATCTGATAACTGTTATTATTTATGTGGGAGGAGATCCTTAAAGCAATCCCGGTATATTTTTCGTCAATGCTCAAATTTATTTTTGGACCGTTGGGAGGATTTGCCGCGGGCTTGGAACTGGTGACGACAATTCTTGTGACGGTAGCAGGTATGATGACCGTTGTGTTTTCATTCACATATGCGGGAACCTGGGTTCAGAAAAAAATCATTGATAGATTCTTCGGGAAACGAAAAAGGTTTACTCAAAACAATCGAAAATTTGTGGGCATCTGGAAAAAGTATGGATTATTCGGGGTTGCGGCTCTCACTCCCGTGCTACTCACGCCAATAGGAGGTACGTTGCTTGCTCTTAGTTCAGGAAGCCCAAAAGAAAAGATCATTATTTTTATGTTTGTCAGCGCTTCTGTCTGGTCAGTGGTCTTCAGCGTTACGATCTATCTTTTGGGAAATGAGTTCTTACCAGATTTTGTGAAGTAGTCACGGGTTTTCTTCATCCGGTAACACTTCTATATCGCGGATGAGAACCCTCCTTGCAATAGCTTGCCCGGTCTTTGTTGCAGCCAGTCCACCCATTGCGGTTTCTTTATACCTTGTTTCCATGCTGGCGCCAATTTCGCCCATAGCTTCGATCACTTCATCTACAGGGATTACGCTGCTTACGTCCGCCAGTGCTATTTGGGCCGAACTGTTTGCGATCGCTGCGGCACTTGCATTACGCACAACACATGGAACTTCAACCAACCCTGCCACCGGATCACAGACCAATCCTAGCATACATTGCACAGTAATGGCTACTGCATTAAAAATCTGGTCGGTGTTTCCGTCAAGGCAATGGACAATTGAACCTGCGCCCATCGCTGCTGCTGTTCCAGTCTCGGCTTGACATCCTCCCACTGCACCCGCAATCGAAGCCTTTTGCTCCATTATCAACGCGATGCCTGCTGCAATGAGCATTGCCTCTATTATTTTTTCATCATCGATTTGATGAATTTCCTGAAGTGTATACAAAACGCCTGGCATGATCCCGCTAGCACCTGCTGTAGGCGCTGCAACGATCCTTCCCATACAAGAGTTGACCTCTTTTGCCGCCAGCGCTCGCGCTATAAGATCCTGGAACTCTCTTGACAAAACCGCTTTCGGGAATTTATAAACTTTCTTAGCTCCATTGTTGATCATGCCAGAACGCGAAGTCATGTTTTCTTCCAGGCCGGTCTTTACCGCTTCTTTCATTACTTGCCATGCATTCCTCAGACCGGCTATAGTTTCTTCTTTTTTACGACCCTTCTGAACGTGCTCATATTCAAGCACGGAATCGGGAAGAGAAAGCTTGTGTTCCTCGCAGTAATTTCTCCAACTATCGAATGAATCAAATAAGAACGACATAGCCTTTTAAGGATTGACGGCGTAAAGTTCCTTCACTTTTTCTGCATTTCAAACGTTTGTTGGATGTTTGATAGGTCCGATTTTCATTTTTTCGCGTCGCTACAAACTACTTTTATTTACTTTCATACCAGTCATCCTGAAGATTTCATGAAATCAGCCGTCCGACGCTTCCTTTTGATCTCTTATTCATGCTTATCATTTACAGTGTTCGCCCAGGATGAAGATGCAATCCGGCAAATATTTGATAAGGAGTTGCGTGAGGGCCAATCATACCCATGGCTGGTGGAGCTTTCGACAGAAATCGGCCATCGTTTGAGTGGTTCACCAGGTGCTGCTATGGCGGTAGATTGGGGAAAGCGCGAACTCGAGAGAGTCGCCGATTCCGTTTGGTTACAGCAAGTAATGGTCCCGCAGTGGGTACGCGGTCAAAAAGAGATAGCGAGGATTAAAAAATCCAGATCGGCGTTCAACGTCTGCGCGCTTGGAGGCTCCATTGGAACAGGACCTCAGGGCATAACCGCCGAGGTAGTGGAGGTAAAAACTTTTGAAGAACTGAGAGAACTTGGAGAGAAGAACATCCGGGGAAAGATTGTATTCTTTAACCGGCCAATGGACCCTGCGAGCATTCATACTTTTTCGGCGTATGGTATGGCCGTTGATCAGCGCGGATCGGGTCCTTCGGAAGCTGCGCGCTATAGAGCAGTTGGTGTAGTTGTCAGATCCATGGGTCTAAACCAAGAGGAATACCCGCATACTGGAAGTCTTCGATATGATCCGGCTCTTCCAAAAATTCCAGCTATCGCAATAAGCACAAAACACGCCGATATATTGAGCAATAGTTTAAAGACGGATAAGGACCTTCAGTTTTATTTTGAAACCCATTGCGAAACGCTGCCGGATGTACCATCCTTTAATGTAATTGGTGAGCTCAAAGGTTCTGAATATTCTGATGAGATTATTGTTGTTAGTGGCCATCTTGACTCATGGGATCTTGGTCAGGGCGCGCACGATGACGGTGCAGGAGTTGTACATGCCATGGAAGTGTTAAGGCTATTTAAGGTCTTGGGAATAAAGCCGAAGCGAACGATACGCGCGGTGCTCTTTATGAACGAAGAGAATGGTTTGCGAGGAGGAATCGAATATGCGAAATATGTCGAGATGAAAAAAGAAAAACACGTCGCTGCGATAGAATCGGATCGCGGTGGATTTACACCAAGGGGTTTCTCCATGGCTGCAAGTGACGATGTAAGGAACCGCATCAAATCGTGGCGGCCACTACTTGAACCGTATGGACTAACAGACTTCAACCAGCAGGGTGGAGGTGCTGACATTGGGCCACTCGCACCTTTTGGAATTCCGTTGATCGGTTTTCTGCCGGACTCGCAGCGCTACTTTGACTACCATCACGCCGCAACAGACACGATAGACAAAGTCAGCAAACGCGAACTGGAATTGGGATCGGCATCAATCGCTGCGCTTGTCTACCTCATAGATCAATACGGCCTTCGATAAGGCATCGGTACGAAATTTGTTCCCCCGCTGAATTTCGAAGCGAACAACCTCGATCGATCTCTTTTCTTAAGATAACTGTCCGTTAAACAGAGGCTGTTTCTTCGCGTTTAGAATATTCTTCAATCGGCAGGCAACTGCACACAAGATTGCGGTCGCCATATGCATTATCTACTCTGCTGACTGCTGGCCAAAATTTGGCTTCCTTTACAAAAGGCAGTGGATAAGCGGCCTTCTGACGGCTGTATGGCCGGTTCCATTCATCGGCGGTAACAACGGCTGCCGTATGCGGCGAGTGTTTAAGAACATTATTTTCTTTATCTGCCTTACCCTCTTCAACCTCGCGGATCTCATTGCGTATCTCAATAAGCGTTTCTACAAAGCGGTCAAGTTCTTCCTTCGGTTCGCTTTCAGTGGGCTCTATCATTAACGTCCCAGCTACTGGAAATGATACCGTCGGAGCATGGAAGCCGTAATCCATCAAGCGTTTTGCAATATCTTCTACTTCTATTCCCGATTTTTTGAAATCGCGGCAATCTACGATCATTTCATGCGCACACCGGCCCTTCGTTCCGGTATAAAGTATCTTATAATGACCTTTGAGCCGTTCTTTGATGTAATTCGCATTGAGGATTGCGTTGATGGTCGCATTTTTGAGACCATCTGCACCCATCATAACAATGTAAGCGTACGATATTGTGAGTATGCTTGCACTTCCCCAAGGTGCTGCAGATACTGCATGTATCGCCTTGTTTCCGCCTGTCTTAACGAGCGAATGACCAGGCAAGTAAGGTTTCAGTTTTTCATTGCAGCATATCGGACCCATTCCAGGTCCGCCGCCGCCGTGTGGAATACAGAATGTTTTATGCAAGTTGAGGTGACAAACGTCGGCGCCGATGTTTGCAGGCGATGTCAATCCAACCTGAGCATTCATGTTAGCTCCGTCCATGTATACCAGCCCACCGTTCTTATGGATTATTTCGCAGATATCTGTAATTGATTCTTCGAATACTCCATGCGTTGATGGATAAGTCACCATCAAACATGAAAGCTTGTCTTTATATTGTTCAGCTTTTGCCTTGAGGTCTTGCACATCGATCTTTCCTTCCTCGTCGGATTTTACAACGACAACATCCATTCCGGCCATTACTGCGCTTGCGGGGTTTGTGCCATGCGCTGATGCGGGGATCAATGAAATGTTGCGATGACCTTCGCCTCGGTCCCTATGATATGCGCGAATTACCATAAGCCCGGCATATTCTCCCTGAGCGCCACTGTTTGGCTGAAGCGAGACACCTGAAAAACCTGTAATCTCCTTCAAGGCTTCTTCTAGAGAAGTGATCATCTCCTGATATCCTTGCGTTTGTGCTGACGGCGCAAAGGGGTGAATGTTTCCTAGCTCGGGCCACGTAACGGGAATCATTTCCGAAGTCGCGTTAAGCTTCATTGTACAAGATCCCAATGAGATCATCGAGTGAACCATTGAAAGATCTTTGTTCTCCAAACGCTTAATGTATCGCAGCATCTCGTGTTCTGAATGATGAAGATTGAATACTGGATGCGTGAGATATTGCGACTTTCTGATCAGCGAAGAAGGCCACTTTATCTCTTGTCCGTTGACGGATACGCTAGCTGCTTTTCCATTTTCAGCCGCGACAAAAATTTCAAGAATTAGCGCAATATCTTCTGAGGTCGTGACTTCGTCGAAAGCAATTCCAACGTGATTATCGTCAAAGTATCTGAAGTTGACTTCACGCTTGATTGCTTCCCTTTCTACAGCTTTTTTATCCTTGACGGCCACTTTAAGCGTGTCGAAGTAGTGTTCATTAATCTGCCTGAGCCCCGCGGATTTCAAGGCCGAATCCAATGTCCTGGCGAGCCCATGAATTCGGCCCGCAATTTTTCTTAATCCGTCGGGACCGTGGTATACTGCATACATTCCTGCCATTACGGAGAGCAATACCTGGGCGGTGCAGATATTTGAAGTAGCTTTTTCGCGGCGGATGTGTTGCTCGCGTGTTTGCAAAGCCATTCGGTATCCAGGATTTCCGGAAGCATCAATCGAAGCTCCGATTATTCGGCCTGGCATTTGACGTTTGAATTCATCCCTTGTCGCAAAGAAGGCGGCGTGCGGGCCACCAAAGCCCATAGGCACACCGTAGCGCTGGCTGCTGCCAACAACAACGTCAGCGCCCATTTCACCAGGTGATTTCATTAGCAACAAGCTCATTAGATCTGCGCCCATTACCAGGTATACTTCTTTCTCGTGCGATTTCTGAGCAAAAGATGTAAAGTCGGTTACCGCTCCATTGCTGTCGGGATTTTGAACATACACCGCAAACAACGAAGGATCTGAAATATCCAGCGAATGAATATCACCGGTCACAAGCTCGATTCCAATTGGTGCCGACCTTGTTTTGAGTACATCAAGTGTTTGAGGGAAGACATTTTGATCCACGAAAAACTTTGTGGCGTTTTTCTTTGAGCCCTTCCGCGATGCCAGCATCAGATGCATTGCTTCAGCTGCAGCTGTTCCTTCATCTAGTAAAGACGCATTCGCGATCTGCATGCCTGTGAGGTCGATGATCATCGTTTGATAGTTGATCAGCGCCTCGAGACGGCCCTGCGCAATTTCGGCCTGGTAGGGAGTATAGGCTGTATACCATCCTGGATTTTCGAGAATATTCCTGAGGATGACTCCGGGCGTGATGGTATTGTAATAGCCCATACCAATAAATGACCTGAATACCTTGTTACGGGAGGCGACTTTCTTGAAATCGTGCAAAAACTGATACTCTGACTTTGCCGCTGGCAGGGACATTTCCTTTTTCAAGCGAATGTTGCCGGGGATAGTCTGATCGATCAGCTCGTCCAGCGAACTGGTATTGATCACCTTCAACATTTCTTGAACCTGGCGCGCGTCGGGTCCAATATGCCTGCTTTCGAATTTTTCAGTGTATTGCGAATCGATTTTCATTAAGATTATTGATTTTCAGAACGTTATAAAACGGTAGATGTAAAGGTATTTAGAGCGCAAGGTAATTCAGGAAACAGAAATTTAACAGAGTAGACAAGCTACCGCCCCTAATAAATGTTTAGAATTCACCACACCGCGTTTTGGCTATTCCGGCCCGGCTCTTCATCTTGCCAGAATATTATTTCATCTTAATAAGGTATCCATGTGGCGGTATAAAATAATCATTGCACTTTCCGTTGTTGGCAGCTTTTTTATTCTGGCGACGCAGGATCCAGCCGTAAAAAAATACGGCGATATGATCGTTGCCGCAGACCTTAAGGATTATTTGACAATCCTTGCCTCCGATGCCATGGAGGGGCGTGAAACCGGCAAACGAGGTCAGAAAATGGCAGCGGCATTCATTCGAGCGCATTTTGAAGATCTGGGGCTAACAGGACCTATTGCAGGAAATTACTACCAGCCAATGGAGTTATACACTACAGAGAGAGGTGAAACTTATCTCGCGATTGGGAACAAACGGTTTATGAATTTTGAGGAGGTGATCTACACTGGCGGTGATACTAAAGGAGAAGTGACCCTGCCATTGGTATTCGTTGGATTTGGTCAGCAGTCCGACTTAGACATCGTTGATGTAAAGAACAAAGCCGTATTTATTCTTTCCAGCAACGACTGGACAACTGTAAACAAGGCTGTTGGTCTTGCAAGAGACAAGGGTGCTAAGCTTGCGCTTGTCTGCAACACGCAGACAAAGGAAGTTTTTGATGGCTTCGTTAGCCGTACGCAAAAAATCCAGAACGATGGTGGACTGACCGTTACAAAACCTGCTCCAAGCGTATTTCAGCGTCCCGGACTCTTTTATCTTTCTCCTAATGTTGTACCTAAACTTTTCAATGTCACTCTTGATGTGTTGGAAAAGGCTGCGAAAGAAGATGCGAAGAAGAAGGCGCTAAAAAAGATAAAGCCCTCCTCGATTAGTTATAAGGCATCAACCGAAATCAAACCTGTCAAAACAGAAAATGTTCTTGGTTTGCTTGAAGGTACTGACAAAAAAGATGAGCTCCTGATCATCAGCGCACATTTCGATCATGTGGGCATAACACATGATGGAGAGGGAGATGGGATTTTCAATGGAGCCGATGATGATGGCTCTGGAACTGCAGCGGTAATGGAGCTGGCCAAAGTATTTGCTGAAGCGAAGAAAGCAGGAAACGGCCCGAGAAGAAGTATTTTATTTATGGCTTTCACTGGAGAAGAGAGCGGGTTGCTTGGATCAGATTTTTATGCTACGCATCCCACGTTTCCGCTGCAAAACACGGTCGCTAATTTAAATATTGACATGATCGGAAGGCGGGATATGAAACACGCCGAGAGCCCACCTTATGTCTATGTCATTGGAGCAGATAAACTTTCCAGCACCTTAAACAATGTGAGTGAGTCATCGAACAAAACCTACACTAACCTTATTTTTGACTATACCTATAATGACCCCGCTCATCCCGACAACCTTTACTACCGGTCTGATCATTGGAACTTTGCAAAGCGCAATATTCCAATAATCTTTTATTTCGACGGCATTCACGAAGACTATCACCAGCCAAGTGATGAAGTTGATAAAATAGAATTTGATCTACTTGCAAAAAGAACGCAGTGCATATTTTACACTGCGTGGGAAATCGTTAACCGCGAAGACAAGATCGCACCGGATAAATAGAAAGACGCAAGTGAGCCCTCAGACGAATTCTGATGCGTTCGGCTTTCCTTTTACATCGTTCACAAATCGTCTGAACTGTTCCTCTTTATCTTTTTCACAAACGATCACTACATTACCGAATTCTCCGACCAGATACCCATTCAATCCCTGAACGACGATGAGCTTGTCGGGTGAACCTTTGATAATACAGTTCCTTGTTTCGTAGGTTTGGGCATTAGCATTGATCACGTTGTTGTTTTCATCTTTGTGTGAGATTTCGTGAATTGAAGCCCACGACCCAAGATCCGACCACGTGAATGTACCGAGACACACATACACATTCTGTGCTTTTTCCATGACACCATAATCGATAGAGATGTTCTTGCATTGAGAATATGCACTGAGGATTGCTTCCTTTTCTTCGCTTGTTCCCAACTTCGTTTTGATATCGTCAAAAACTTCAGCCATTTCAGGAAGGTAGCGGTGAAAAGCATCGACGATAGCTTTGACTCCCCATATGAAGATACCGGAGTTCCAAACAAAGTCTCCACTCTCAATAAACTTCTTTGCCAATGATAGCTCAGGCTTTTCAGTGAATGTCTTTACCTTTTTGGCGAACGTTTTTTCTGTGTGAAACTGAATATAACCGTACCCTGTTTCCGGGCGAGAAGGAGTTATCCCTAGTGTTATGAGTTTATCCTGGCTCTTTGCCTGATCACTTGCCTTTTTTATTACGTCCTGGAACTCGACTTCGTTAAGGATAAGATGGTCTGATGGCGTTACAACGATAATTGCATCCGGATTCTTTTGAGCGATCTTATAACTTGCATAACCTATACAAGCCGCAGTATTTTTCCGCATAGGTTCCGCCAAGACCTGATTGGGGCTCAGTTGAGGCAGTTGTTGCCTTACCAGGTCGGCATGTTCATCGTGCGTAACGACATAAATGTTTTCAACAGGACAAACGGGCAGGAACCGATCCATAGTGGATTGTAAAAGTGTCTTACCAGTGCCTAGTACGTCAAGGAATTGTTTGGGCTTTGAGTTACGGCTATAAGGCCAAAAGCGAACGCCCACGCCGCCGGCCATAAGGACCACGAATAAGTTGTTGTTCATTTAGTATTTATACATAAAAAGTTTTGTAAAAAACGTCAGTCACCGAATCTTTCAAAAGAGATTTCATATCTTTTATACAATCCCTTCCTTCAGAAGATCGTGCAAGTGGATAAATCCAGAGATCTTTTCACCGTCCATCACCACCAGCTGGGTAATATTGTTCTCCTGCATCTGATGTAAGGCTTTTACTGCAAATTCATCTTTTTCAATTCTTTTGGGTGTCTTAGACATGATATCGACGGCGGTAACTGTGGCAATGTTAATATTTTTCTGAAGCATCCGTCGAAGGTCACCGTCCGTAATGATGCCGAGCAAGGTTGATTTTTCATCGACAACAGCCGTACAACCCAGCCTCTTTGAAGAAATTTCAAGGATAACATCTTTAAGAAGGGTCTCTGCGCGAACCATTGGTAACGCATTGTGAGTGTATATGTCAGAGACCTTAAGATAAAGTTGCTTTCCAAGTGAGCCGCCGGGGTGGAACTCAGCAAAGTCACGGCTGGAGAAATGGCGAAGTTCCAATAAACATACGGCCAATGCGTCTCCCATTGCAAGGTGTGCTGTGGTGCTCGTGGTCGGTGCAAGATTATGTGGACATGCTTCTTCCGCAATCGTTGCATTAAGAACAAAATCGGCTTGTTGTGCGAGATAAGAATTAGTGTTGCTGACTAAAGCAACAAGCTTTGAACCTCTACGTTTGAGCAATGGGACTAACACTTTGATCTCTGGTGTGTTGCCGCTCTTAGAAAGGCACATCACAATATCATCTGATTGTATCATGCCGAGATCGCCGTGTATAGCATCAGCAGCATGCATGAAGAGAGCTGGTGTGCCCGTCGAGTTAAGAGTTGCAACAATTTTATTGGCGATAATCGCACTTTTGCCAATGCCTGTTACGACAACACGACCTTTGGCCGAATAAATTTCTTTGACGCAAGCTTCAAAACTTTCGTCAATTAATGAAGTCAAATTTTGAATTGCTTGAGATTCATTTATTAATACATCTCGTGCAATTTTTTTGATATTTTTTACTAAATTCAATTCCTTTTGAAAGTTAGCTTTGTTGACACTGTGGTAAAGATACAATTTTAGGTTTTTATAATTGAATATGATGTTGGTAGAAGAGAAAGATGCTCTCAAGGAAAGGTTGAAAGAGATATTTGGTTACAGTCAATTCAGAGGTAGCCAGGAGGCAATCATCCGTAATTTACTGGACGGGAAGAATACATTCGTGATAATGCCGACCGGCGCAGGTAAATCATTGTGCTACCAGTTGCCTGCAATGATAAACGATGGATTAGCTATCGTTATCTCTCCGTTGATCGCGTTGATGAAAAACCAGGTGGATCAAATGAACGCCTATGGTGTTAACGCGCGGTTCCTGAATTCAACGCTTAGCAAGAGCGAGATCACCAGGCTGAAGAAGGATTGTATGAACGGCGTCGTAAAACTCCTTTATGTGGCGCCTGAATCACTCAACAAAGAAGAAACAATTGAATTCCTCAAGAAGGTGAACGTCTCTTTCGTCGCTATCGACGAAGCTCACTGTATATCAGAGTGGGGTCATGACTTTAGACCTGAGTACAGAAAGATAAAGACCATGATCCAGAATCTTGGGGAGATGCCGGTGATTGCCCTTACGGCGACAGCGACCCCCAAAGTACAGATTGACATCCAGAAGAATTTGCAGATGGAAGAGGCAGATGTGTTCATCTCTTCATTCAACCGCAAGAACCTTTATTATGAAGTTCGTCCCAAGAAGGAGACGAAGAAACAACTTATTAAATTCCTCAAGGACAACAAGGGGAAATCAGGAGTCATTTATTGTTTAAGCCGCAAGAAGGTCGAAGAGATAGCACAGCTTCTCAATGTGAACGGCTTCAAAGCAGCTCCTTATCACGCTGGACTGGATCCGGATGTGCGGATGAAGAACCAGGATGATTTCTTGAATGAAGAAATTGACATTATCGTTGCAACCATTGCCTTTGGAATGGGAATAGACAAACCAGACGTTCGCTTCGTTGTTCATTACGATGTTCCTAAATCACTTGAAGGTTATTATCAGGAAACCGGTCGTGGCGGGCGCGATGGCCTGGAAGGTTTGTGCCTGATGTTCTACAGCCACAACGATCTTAACAAGCTTGAAAAGTTTAACAAAGACAAGCCGGTTCAAGAACGAGAAAACGCGCGGGTACTTTTGCAAGAGATGGAATACTACGCGGAGTCTCCCGTTTGCCGCAGACGACAATTGCTCCATTACTTTGGCGAAGAATATTCTCAAGAGAATTGTGGTATGTGCGACAACTGCGTGCATCCACGCGAGCGCTTTGATGGAACTGAAGCAGTCAAATTGGTAATTCAAGCAGTCAAACAAACCAATGAGCGTTTCGGACTCAACCACCTTGTAAACGTTATCCGGGGTATTGAAGACGAGTACGTTAAAAGTTATGGTCACTTTGACCTCGGCGTGTATGGCAAAGGCGGAGATGAAGATGCTGATTACTGGAAGTCGGTTATCAGACAGGCTCTCATTTATCAGTATCTTGAAAAAGACATTGACAACATTGGTGTGTTAAAGATCAGTGAGCGCGGTGAGAAATTTTTGAAGAAGCCCCATGTGATCGAGCTTGCACGTGATCATGATTTCACAACGGCCATCGATGAGGAGGAAGAATCACCTGAAAAGGTTCCGGTCAATACGAAAGCGTACGATGTAAAGTTATTTGAGGTACTGAAGACCCTTCGTAAGAGGATCGCCAAAGAAAAGAACCTTCCTCCATTTGTGATCTTCCAGGATCCTTCGCTGGAAGAAATGGCAACGACCTATCCAACTACGAAAGAAGACCTCGCACAGGTTAATGGTGTGGGGATGGGTAAGGTTAACAAGTTTGGCCAGGAGTTCCTTGAAGTGATTCAGAAGTATGTTGACGATAACGATATCGAAACAGCTAACGAAGTTGTTGTCAAATCATCAGTTAATAAATCAAAAACGAAAATTCTTATCATTCAACAAATCGACCGCAAGGTAGACCTGGAGGAGATTGCCGAGAAAGCAAGACTTTCTTTTGAAGATCTGCTGACGGAAATCGAGAACATATGTTATTCAGGTACCAAGCTGAACCTCAATTATTACATTGATCAGGTTATTGATCCACATAAGCAGGACGATATCCACGATTATTTCATGAACGCCGAAACGGACAACCTTGCGAAGGCATTAGATGACGGTTCGATGTCTGATTATTCTGAGGAAGAGGTTCGAATGATGCGGATCAAGTTCATGTCTGAGTACGCGAACTGACGCCTGTTTCCCCCCAGTTTTATTTAACGGATTTCGCGTCTATCTTTGGGATTCAACTCGAATTGAACCCATGAACATACTCGTCATTGGTAATGGTGGAAGGGAACACGCCCTTGCCTGGAAAATCCGGGAAAGCCCGCTTTGCCAGAAAGTGTACGTTGCTCCCGGTAATGCCGGCACCGCAATAGTGGCCGAGAATGTTCCAATTGATGTCAATGATTTCGAGGGCCTTGCAAAATTCTGTTTAGAAAGTTCGATCGGTCTCGTCGTAGTGGGCCCGGAAGGTCCGCTTGTAAATGGGATACGCGATTTTTTTGAAAATGACCCTGCACTACGGCATGTCCTAATGATCGGTCCAAACAAGTTGGGGGCTCAGCTCGAGGGGAGCAAGGATTACTCTAAACAGTTCATGCTCCGACATGGCATACCCACAGCCAAGGCAAGAACGTTCGTTGCGTCTGACCTGACACATGCGTTGGATTATATCTCCAGTTGTAAACCCCCAATAGTGTTAAAAGCGGATGGGCTCGCTGGCGGAAAGGGTGTAATTATCAGCATAAGCCAGGGTGAAGCGAAAGCTGTCATAAAGGAAATGCTTGTTAACAAAAAGTTTGGTGCCGCAGGATCAAAGGTTCTTATTGAAGAGTTCCTGAACGGTATTGAAGTTTCGGTGTTTATATTAACAGACGGTAAGGACTATGTGATTCTGCCGGAAGCAAAGGATTACAAACGTATAGGAGACGGTGATGTCGGTCCCAATACCGGAGGTATGGGGGCGGTCTCTCCTGTAATTTTCGCCGATGCGGCCTTCATGAATAAGATTGAAGAGCGTATCGTTAAGCCAACTATCGTTGGATTAAGTAAAGAACGAATTAATTATAAGGGATTCATCTTTGCGGGTATTATGAATGTGGGAGGGAATCCTTATGTGATCGAATACAATGCCCGCATGGGCGATCCGGAAACGCAGGCGGTTATGCCCCGGATTAAGAGCGATCTGGTTGAGTTGCTTGTGGCGACAGCCAAGGGGGAACTCCGAGGCAAACAGATTGAAATCCATGAACATTTTACAGTTGCGGTTGCCTTGGTTTCAGGTGGATATCCGGGCGAATATGAAACCGGTAAGATCATTCATGGACTCGACAAGGCTCAGGCAACAGTCTTTCATGCGGGCACGATGAAACGAAGCGACCATGTCTTGACGCACGGTGGTCGTGTACTTTCAATTTCAGGTAAGGGTAGATCCCTCTCGGAAGCCCGGGATCATGCCTATAAAACAGCAGCTCAAATCAACTGGGAGGGTTTATACTTCCGAAAAGATATTGGGCAGGATTTATTGAATTATAAAGGATAGCGGATGGGATGCTCATGTGGATCAACCAAGAATGGTACGGTCGCCGGCTGCAACAATAATGGTGCATGTACTACTGGCGGCTGTAATAAGATGAACGTCTTCGACTGGCTCTCTAATATGGAGATGCCAAGTGAAGATAAATTCAATGTAGTGGAGGTCCGGTTCAAAAATGGGCGCAAAGATTTCTTTGTCAACTCTGAAAGGATCAACCTGACAACGGGGGATGCTATTGTTGTCGAAGTTCCAAGCGGACATCATATCGGTCATGTTTCAATGCAAGGAGAGCTGGTCCGCTTACAAATGCAAAAAAAGAAAGTTCCTTTCGACAGCGAGATCAGGAAGATTTACAGGACAGCGCATCAAAAAGACCTTGAGAAGTTCGAAGAGGTAAAAAAACGCGAACTACCTACACTTTATCGCACTCGAGAGATAATCAGGGATCTGAAACTGGAGATGAAGCTGTCAGATATTGAATACCAGGCGGACAACGCGAAGGCTACATTTTTTTATTCGGCGGATGATCGTGTCGATTTCCGTGAACTCATTAAGTTGCTGGCAGGCGAATTCAAGATTCGGGTGGAGATGAGGCAAATAAGCCTGCGTCAGGAAGCGGGAAGGCTAGGCGGTATTGGTGTATGTGGACGTGAACTTTGCTGCGCGACTTGGTTAAGCGATTTCAAAAATGTCGCTACCAGTGCTGCCAGATATCAAAATCTCTCTCTCAATCCAAGTAAACTATCTGGTCAGTGCGGCAGGTTAAAGTGTTGCCTCAACTATGAGCTCGAGACGTATATGGAAGCATTGGAAGACATTCCGAAAGTTGAAGGACCGCTATTAACTGAAAAGGGAGAAGCGACACTTCAGAAAACGGATATTTTCAGAAAGATCATGTGGTTTGGATTTGCCGCAGAAAATACCTGGTACCCTCTCAACGTTGCGCGTGTGAATCAAATACTTTCCCTGAACCGCGAAGGAAAAAAACCTGCTAACCTTGATCTGGATGTGCTTGCAGAAAAAGTTCCGTTGGAAACACTAAATAGTGACCTGACCCGCATGGATCAAAAATTTAAGGGCAAGTCGAAGAAGAAAAAGAAGAAGAAGGGTGGCGGCGGAAACAATCCAAACACCCGAAACCCAAAACCAGGCAGCCAGCGATGAGGATATTCCTGTTGTTATTCATCACCACGGTTTTTTTTATTGGCTGTGATGATAACCGCGTATCTGAACAAGTCACAGATCTCGATAATCATCAGTGGCTGGTATCAGAAAAGCCGGAGTTTGAATTTGTGATCAATAATTCTGGTGCGCAATACAATCTGTACTGCAATATCCGCAATTCCGTTTCATACCCGTTTTCCCGTTTCTTCTTTACCTATTATCTACAAGATTCAAGCGGCAGGGAAATCAAGAGGGCGCTCATGACTGAATACCTGTTTGACGCAAAAACAGGTAAACCTTTTGGAAAGAGTGGAATTGGCGACCTGTATGATCATCGTTTCCTTTTGTTGAAAGGTCATCAATTCCCTTACAAAGGAAAATATCGGGTGAAGTTCGAACAGTTTATGCGAAGGGATACACTTTCAGGCATTCTTGCTGTTGGATTAAGAGTTGAGCGTTCGCAACCTGGTAAGTAGTGCCAGCACCCTTCACTTGCGTAATGCTCTTGCCGTGACTGTAAATAACAGTTTTATTGTTATTTTTAATCGACGCGCTTAGTCGCGGATTCCTATTCACCTAAAAGTCTATGAAGAAGTTTATCCCGGTCTTGCTATTGGCTTGTTTGCCATTATTAACCCATGGCAAAATTCGCTTGCCTCAAATAATCAGCGACAACATGGTATTACAGCAAAACAAGCCCATCAAAGTGTGGGGATGGGCCGACCCCGGAGAGAAAGTGACGGTATTATTTAAGAGTCAAACTAAATCGATCAAGGCCGACAAGTCGGGCAAATGGATCGTGGTGCTCGCTCCCGAGAAGGCAGGAGGTCCATTCCAGCTTACCATCAAAGGAAAAAATACAATTACGCTTAACAGTATTCTCATTGGTGAGGTATGGGTTTGTTCTGGTCAGTCAAATATGGAATGGACGGTGCGAAATTCAAAAAATGCTGAAGAGGAAATCCGAAACGGAAACTATCCACAGATCAGGCAATTTCTTGTTCAGAAGCATGTGTCATCCAAGCCGGAGCAAGACGTTAAAGGCGGTGACTGGAAAGTTTGTTCTCCGGAGAACGTTCCAGACTTCACCGCTGTTGGATATTTTTTTGCCCGGGATCTCTTCAATGAATTAAATGTACCCATTGGTTTGATCAACACTTCATGGGGAGGAACTCATTCTGAAACATGGACGAGCAGGGAAGCATTTGAACAAAGCGAAGAATTCAAAAGTATGATTGCATCCATGCCTGTGCTGGACCTTGATGCGCTTGCCAAACAGCGCCGAGAGGCTCAGCTAAAGAAATTGAAAGAAATGAATGTTAGTCTTACTCCCGCTGACACCGCTAACTGGAATGCTCCAACGTATGATGACTCTCAATGGCATTCCCTGAAAGCTCCAGGTCTCTGGGAGCAACAAGGTCTTGATGACGTTGATGGAACAGTCTGGTATCGCAAAACAATTAACGTTAACGTTGAGGACGCAGGTAAAGAAGCGGTACTTGAGCTCGGCATGATCGATGACTCCGACGAAACATTCATTAACGGAAAGAAAATAGGTCAAACGATAAACAGATACAACGAAAACCGTAGATACAACGTGCCGGCTGGTGTACTAAATGAGGGATCGAATCTCATTGCTGTCAAAATTGAAGACACGGGCGGTGGTGGTGGGATCTATGGAGACCGGGAGTATTTGAAGCTGACAACCGATAGTCACTCCGTGATCAGGCTCGATGGCGAATGGCAGTTTAATATAGAGGAGTTGTCGTCAAACACTGCGTCCATTGGACCGAATGCCTATCCCACGCTTTTGTTTAATGCGATGGTAAATCCCATTTTAAACTATTCTATTGCGGGAGTGATTTGGTACCAGGGCGAATCCAACGCCGGAAGAGCATACCAATACCGTAAAGCATTTCCGCTGATGATACAGGACTGGCGAAACCACTGGAAGCAGGGTGATTTCCCGTTTTATTTTGTTCAGTTGGCAAGCTTTGATGCGGATCACGGAACGAGCGAAAACGGTAGCACGTGGGCCGAGCTGAGAGAAGCACAAAGTATGACTTTAGCTCTTCCGCATACAGGCATGGCGGTAACCAGTGACATTGGTGAAGCAAATGACATTCATCCGCGAAATAAACAGGACGTTGGAAAACGACTTGGAGCTATCGCTCTTAACAAAGTTTATGGACGCAGTAATGTTTCCGCAGGACCAGGGTACAAAGGGATGAATGTTGAAGGTCAAAAGATCAGAGTGTCATTTACCGACGTTGGAAGTGGGCTGGTGGTCAAAGACAAGTATGGATACCTGAAGGGATTCGAGTTAGCTGGTGCCGACCAAAAGTTCCGTTATGCTAAAGCGTGGTTGGAAGGCAATGATGTTGTTGTTTCGTGTGATGAAGTTTTAAATCCCGTCGCGGTACGATTTGCCTGGGCGGATAATCCTGAAGACGCAAATCTGTTTAACAAGGAAGGTTTCCCGGCTTCGCCATTCCGAAGTGATAGTTGGCCTGGGATCACAGTCGATAAAAAATTTGTCATTCAAAAGTAATGCGCTGGGTGCGAGTGAACAACTAAAAGATCAGACTTACATGAGACCACACATTTCAACCAAGAGTGTCGTCACTACGCTATTGGTTTACATTACGATCCAGGGTTACTCTCAGGAAAAGTTAATCGACAACCACGCGACCACTGAAACAAAAACATTATTCAGGAATCTCGGGGAGTTATCGAAAATGCATACACTGTTTGGTCATCAGCATGCAACAGAGTATGGACATGGATGGTACGGAGATAAAGACCGATCTGATGTTAAATCTGTCACAGGGTCACATCCGGCGGTGATCGGTGTCGATTTGTTGGGTTTCACCGGAAGAACAACAGAGGAAATCAAAAAGACTAAAGACGAATTACGTCAAAATGTTGTGGACACTTATAACCGCGGCGGAGTAACTACAGTTGCGTGGCATTTTTCGAATCCTGTTTCAGGCGGAGGTTTTTATTGGGTTGATTCTATTTCGTTGCCGGCGGTCAGATACATTATTCCTGGAGGCGAGGCTCATGAAAAATACAAAGTCATTCTTTCTGAAATTGGTGAGTGGGCAAAAAGTGTACGTGGTGCTGACGGCAGCCAGGTGCCGATGATCTTTCGTCCTTTCCATGAGTTTGACGGCGGATGGTTCTGGTGGGGTAAACCGCATTGTACAAAGGAGGAATTTGTTTCGTTGTGGCGATTCACGGTTACTTACCTGAGGGACTATATCGGAGTTCATAATTTTATTTATGCCTTTTCGCCCGACAACAAGTTCAGAACAGAGTCTGAATTTCTCGAACGTTACCCAGGCGACGATTATGTAGATATGGTTGGAATGGACAACTATGGGGATATGGGTCGCAATCGGTATGCGTTAGATACTGCTGCGATGAAACTGAAGATCGTTTCGGATTATGCTATAAAAGCAGGAAAGCTAGCGGCATTTACCGAAACGGGACTGGAGTCGATCCCTAACACAACGTGGTGGACAGAAACATTGCTAAAAGTGATTAAGAGTGAGAGGATGAGGCTTTGCTACGTACTAGTTTGGCGAAATGACACACGAAGTGCTACTCACTATTATGCGCCATTTCCAGGGCAGGTCAGCGTGCCTGATTTTATCAAGTTTTATAAAGATCCCTATACATTGTTTGAATCGGATTTGAAAGGCATTTACGGGCGTGGCAAATCCAGATGAAAAGGGATAAAACAATTAATGTCTGCTATACGACCGTCTGTTCACATTTGATGCTTGAAATTTAGCCGTGTACTAAGTATCTTTCTTTATAAACTCCCTGGTCGTGCCCTTATTCATGGATTTTCACAAGGGTCTTTTCGTCACCGTAGAGGACGTAAAAAATGCGCACATAGCTGACGAGCGCGTACAGGATAAATACGGCGTAAAATATCATCAGTTTTGGGTCAATGAAGAGGCCGGGGCGGTATTCTGTCTTATGGAAGGGCCGGACAAGGAAACTTGCGAGGCGGTCCACCGGGAGGCTCACGGAAACGTAGCCTGTTCGATAGTTCAGGTAGAGCCTGGATTTTATAAGCTCTTGATGGGGGATGACCAACGGATCGATAAAGGGCATGTAAAGTTCGAGGACGGAGTGGTAGATCTGGGATATCGCAATATTCTCGTTGTGACGATTCACGCGCTGACGACTCTAACCGCCTCATCCGACTACCCTTTGTTGCAATATCCCCTTGATGAACGAAGGGTGGTTCTCGATAAAATCTCCGACTGCCATGGGCGAGAGATCAAATGGTCTTCGGACGACAGTATTATTAGTGTCTTCAATTCGTCCGCAAATGCAGTGCGTTGCGCACTTGAAATCCAGAAAGGGCTTTTGGCAGAGCAACAGCGGGCGCAGGAGAAGAATTTTGGATTTTATTTCCGGGTAGGACTCGGTGCCGGACAGCCTGTAACTGAAAATGACGAGTTTTTCGGGGAAGCAATCAAATTGGCATGTCGTCTTTGCAACTTGGCCCGCACAAATGAAGTGCTGATCTCTTCACTTGTAAGTGACCTCTGCGACATTAAGGACCTCTCCCGGCTGCATGGGCCGGCCAATGTTACGGTGAGGTCGCTCAATACTTCTGAAGAGAAATTTGTCAACAATCTTTTCAGAGTAACTGACAAGAACCTTTCCGACGACAATTTCAGCATTGAAGCACTAAGCCGTGATATCGGGATAAGCCGTCCACAGCTTTATCGCAAGATTGTGACATTGACAGGGAGATCGCCAAATGACCTTATTATTGACCTTAGGATGGACAAGGCAGTCTCCCTTTTGAAAAAGAAGGCAGGGAATATTTCACAAATTGCTCTTGAAGTTGGATACAGTAACCCTTCTTACTTTGCAAAGTGTTTTACCAAGAAATTTGGTTGCACACCCTCGAAATATATAGAAACAGTTCGCGTCGCCTGATTTCTGTCAATGTATCCGGGGATAGAATAATTAGCATGAACGATTAACGTGATGAATTGAACAGGTTTTGTTAGCCTACCACAGGAATACCTTTCCATATTTGATATCATTCACTCGGTTTACACATTTTAGGTAACCAAAAAAAGAACCTCATATGATCTCAACTACTGAAAAAGGAACGGACAAGCTCTTAGACGAGTCCACCCTGCAGAGCTTTCGGAGCTCAATTCGCGGGAAGGTTATTACTGCGAGCGAACAATCCTATAATGACGAGCGGTCTGTGTACAACGGAATGATCAACAGATTTCCCGCGTTGATCGTGAAATGTACCAATGTAGCGGATGTAATAAGCGCTGTCAACTTTGCCAGAACGAATAAACTCATTCTGGCTATACGCGGTGGCGGCCATAATGCCGGTGGGCTCGGTGTATGCGACGACGGTCTTGTGATCGATCTTTCCCTGATGAAAGGAACTCGTGTTGATCTTGAAACAAATACGATCCGGGTTGAAGGAGGATGTTTGCTGGGCGATATCGATCATGCCACGCAGCCCTTTGGTAAGGCAATCCCAACGGGAATATTTTCCACAACAGGAATTGCAGGTCTTACACTAGGTGGGGGGTTAGGTCACCTTACAAGAAGATATGGCCTTGCAATCGACAACCTCCTGGAAGCAGACGTGGTGCTGGCAGACGGAAAGCTTGTCACAGCAAGTGAGAAGAAAAACCCCGATCTGTTTTGGGCGATCCGCGGAGGCGGAGGGAACTTCGGCGTGGTTACGTCGTTTCTTTTTAGCCTGCAGGATGCTGGGATCGTCCACGGTGGGCCTATGTTCTGGCCTATCGAGGAGTCCGAACAGATATTGCGTGCTTACCGTGACTTCATTCTGGCAGCGCCAAACGAAGTATACTGTTACTTCGCCTTTCTGACTGTACCTCCAGTACCAATCTTTCCGGCAGAACTTCATTTAAAGAAAATGTGTGGCCTTTTGTGGTGCAATATTGGAGACACGACGATATCAACCAAAGACGCATTTGACTCGTTTCGAAAGTTGAGCAAGCCCGCACTGGATTATACCGGGCCAATGCCATTCGCTGCACTACAGTCCCTATTCGATCCTTTATATCCTAAAGGACTGCAATGGTATTGGAAAGCTGACTTTGTAAAAGACCTCACTGACGAGGCAATCCTGCTGAATGTGAAGTATGGAAATAAGTTACCCACTCCCCAATCGACCATGCACCTCTATCCGATAAACGGACAAGCACATAAAAAGAAGAATGAGGACACTGCGTTCTCATATCGCGATGCGAACTGGGCGCAGGTGATCGTCGGAATAGATACGGATCCCGACAACGGAGAAAAACTATCGACATGGACGAGGGAGTATTGGTCTGCACTTCATCCTTTTTCGGCAGGAGGAGCTTATGTGAATTTTATGATGGATGAAGGTCAAGACCGTGTGAAGGCTGCTTACAGAGATAACTATGACAGGCTATCAAAAATAAAATCAAAGTACGATCCTGAGAACTTATTTAAAGTAAATCAGAATATAAGACCAAATTGAATGTTAAACCCTCAAAATCCTAAACATTATGAATGACAATTCGAATTCCCGTAGAAAATTCATGGAGACTATGGCAGCAGGTGCTGCAGGCCTTTCATTTTTAGCAAGTCCGAGTTTGGCAAATACTGCTCCGCCTGATCTGGCATTGGTAGACGATGCCGATGCCTGGTTCAAAAAAGTAAAAGGCAAGCATAAAATTGTTTATGATGCAACAGAACCCCACGACGGATTTCCTATAATTTGGTCATGGGTGTTTTACAAGACAAATAACGCAACGGGCACACCTGATAACGAGTTGACCGCCGTTGTGGTATTGCGGCATAATGGGATACCGTTTGCCATGGAGGACAAGCTCTGGGAAAAATATAAGTTCGGCGAAACTTTCAAGGTCACCGATCCGGTCACCTCGGCTCCGGCTGTGAAGAATCCATTTTATGTTCCTGAAATTCAGATGTGGAAGGATTTCGGTATTGAAGGGATCAAGGCACTACAAGCTCGAGGAGTTATGTTCTGTGTCTGTGATATGGCCTTGACCGTCTATAGTGCTGGCACGGCAAAGGCAATGAACTTAAATGCTGACGAAGTGAAGAAGGAGTGGGTGGCAGGATTGCATCCGGGGGTACAGGTTGTTCCGTCTGGTGTGTGGGCTGTCGGCCGTGCTCAGGAAAAAGGCTGTGCTTACTGCTTTGCGGGTTAGTGATAACTTTAGATATGTGCCAGATTATTTCTGGCACATATCATTAAAAAAAAATCTCTGGTTATGAATAAAGTTCTCATCGCTATCTCCTTTCAGGTTGTTGCTTTTGTTGCTATTGCGCAAACCAATCCTGTTAGGATTGTATTCGACATAACTAGCAAGGATACGCTCGCGCATCAAGGGGCGCTGCGACATGTTACTATGATGTCGAAAGCTTATCCACAATCGACATTTGAGGTGGTGATATATGGATCCGCGCTTCCGATGGTTGTAAAAGGGAAGTCAACTATTGAAAAAGATTTGACCACTTTCGCAGGAAATAAGAATGTATCATTCAAAGTATGTGCAGCCACGATGAAGAGAAACAATGTGGACAAAGGCCAGCTCGTCACTGGCGTTGAAGTTGTGCCGGATGCAATAATGGAAATAGTAACAAAACAGGGCGAGGGTTGGGGATACATAAAAGAAGGCAACTAATCACGTATCTTAAGAGCACGTTAACCGATATGAAGGAGAATCCTATCGTAAGTTTTGCCGGGGTCCTATGCGCTTGTTTCCTGGTATGTATCGCCTTCATAGTCACGTCGGTGTTATGGCTTTTAAATCCTACTACACGGAGCGTAGCAGATGCAACTGCAACCAAGGCAGTTGCGGTACAGACAACATCATCTGAGCCCGTTAAGAAATCATGGCAGCCTCCCGATTCCACCAAGATCCCCCTCACAACTGAAGGCGAACTGGTGCGTTACGGTCGCGAGCTTGTTGCTCACACAGCAATATACCTGGGTCCAAATGGTACGGTGATGTCGATAAGCAACGGGATGAACTGTCAAAACTGTCACCTGAAGGCAGGGAAGAAGCCATTTGGAAATAACTACGCTGGCGTCGCTTCCACGTATCCGAAATTTCGTGCACGGTCGGGTGGCGTAGAATCCATTGAAAAGAGAGTTAACGATTGCATCGAACGAAGCTTGAACGGCAGGAGGCTTAACGAAGACAGCAGGGAGATGAAGGCATTTGTTTCGTATATCGCATGGGTTGGTAGTGAAGTTGATAAAGGCACATATCCGAAAGAAG
>Ga0111539_10000600_pt1 | contig 46579 bp, 41 predicted proteins | sample RhiMethybrSRZTD1_FD_79667 | JGI IMG/M metagenome (GOLD analysis project Ga0111539, IMG submission 79667) | Populus rhizosphere microbial communities from Tennessee, USA - Rhizosphere MetaG P. TD hybrid SRZTD1 (version 2) (version 2) | ecosystem: Host-associated > Plants > Roots > Rhizosphere >... | reverse complement strand
GGAATTTGAGCAGGCGCTCGAAACATCCGAGCGTCCGTAATAGTGGAACGGATGCGCGCTAATGACCAGTTAAATTCTGGCTATCTCACCTGAAAATTGAACTGGCGGCCCGGCTCTCCCTAGCCGGGATATTTCTCCGCATTCGCCAGATCGATGATCTGCCGGACGCCAAGCCGGGCGTCACCGACCGGCGGCCGCATGGGAGAGAAAACGCGCATCATCCGACGGTATCCATCCAATGTCGGCATATGAGCGTTCAGGTTGCGGCCTTGAAATCGGTCGAAGCGGCCCATCTCTTCGATGAAAAAACGGGCGATGTCGCGGTACTCGCTTTCGGTCTCGTCGTCAAATCCCGAGAAGCGGACACCTCTGCCCAGCGGCCCCGCCTCGGCCTCCACCTGCTGCTTTTCTTCGACAGTCAGTTTCTTGTAGGCCCGCTCGATCGTGGACCACATATCGAGGATCTCGCCCACTTCGGCAGCTGGTTTGCCTTCGTCTTCATGGTCGCGGAAAACTCCCTGCATTTTCCATTTGAGCTCCTTGAGATTCCCGCTGGAAATCGCGGAGCTGATGAAATCGGGATCGACCGCGCCCTTCACGTTCAGTGCCTTGTGGATGTCACAAAGCATCGCGATGATCAGTTTCTCTCCATCGCTCAGGTTCATTTCGCCCCCCCCAATAGCTGAACGCGCCAGCACGTTCGGCAACTGCCGCGCAGGCGGCGCGCAGGGTCATATCAAAGCAATGTAGCTGAATGATGCTTGAATGTAGATAGGATGAGATGCGGGCCTAGCGATCCTATCGCTTGGCGCCTACTTCTTCACGATCCATTCATGCGCCGGGTCGTTCTTGAACACCCAGCGCCGGTTGGGGCCGGCCATCACGTTGAGATAGTAGAGATCGTAGCCATGCGGCGCGCCGACTGGGTGATAGCCGCGCGGCACCATCACGCAATCGCCGTCTTCCACTGCCATGGTCTCGTCGATCGAGCGGTCGTCGGTATAGACCCGCTGGAATGCGAAGCCCTGCGGCGGATTGAGGCGGTGGTAATAGGTCTCTTCCAGGAAACTCTCTTCCGGCAGCGCGTCGCGGTCGTGCTTGTGCGGCGGATAGGAGGACCAGTTGCCGCCCGGCGTCACCACCTCGACCACCAGCAAGCTCTCAGCCGCCGCGGTGTCGGGCAGGATGTTGTAGACCAGCCGCCGGTTGGTGCCCTTGCCGCGCTCCTCGAACCCGACTTCCTCCGGCGGGATGATGCGCGCCGCAAATTTCTTCCCGCCCGGCGCGGTGCAAATCCCGACCTCGATATCGGTCAGCGCTTTTAGCGTGCAGCCCGTGCCGGCCGGCAGATAGACCGACCAGCCGGGACCTTCGAATACGTTCTTGCGCCCGCCGATCTCGACCGCCGGCCGGCCTTCGATGGTCGCGCTCGCCTTGCCCGACAGCAGCACCAGGCAGCTTTCGCGGCCCTGCACATTCCAGTTCAGATCCTGGCCCTTGGCGCGGCGATAGACCTGGAAGCCGACATATTTCCAGCCGGCGCTTTCCGGCGTCACCGACAGCGCCAGACCCTCGGCGTTCGCCTTCTTCCCTTTGACCAGCAGGTTCGCCATCGCACGTCTCCTCAGGCCAGCTTGGCGTCTTTGGCGTAGCGCCGCAAGTTGGCGCAGCCGAGCTTGGCGTATTTCAGCGGGTTGGCCTTTTCCGGATCCTGCTCGGCTTCTACCACCAGCCAGCCGGAATAGCCGGGCAGCTCCTTGAAGAACGCCGGGTAGTTCACCATGCCGTCGCCCGGCACCGTGAAGCAGCCTTCCACCACGGCATCCAGGAAGCTCCAATCCTTCTCGCGCGCCGTCGCCAGCACATCCTTGCGCACGTCCTTGCAATGCACGTGGGCGATGCGGGTGCGATATTTCTTGGCGAGCGCCACCGGATCCGCGCCGCCGAACGTCGCATGGCCGGTATCGAGCAGCAGCTTCACCGCCGGCCCGGTCGCTTCCATGAACGCGTCGATATCCTCGCCGCTCTGCACCACCGTACCCATATGGTGATGATAGGCGAGGGCGACGCCTTCTTTCGCCACGGCCTCCGCGACCTCCGTCACGCGCTGCCCGAACTCGCGCCACTCCGCCGCCTTCAGTTTCGGCCGCTGGCCGAGCTTCTTGCTGCGGTCGCCGTGGATGGCGTTGGAGGTCTCGGCGAAAATCAGGATGTTGGAGCCGAGCGCTTTCAACAGATCGAGGTGCGCGCGCAGATGCTTGATCTCTTCCTTGGCGTCGTGCAGCAGCAGCTCGCAGGAATACCAGCCGGAGACGAGGTCAAGCCCCGCCTTGCTCAGCACCGCTTTCAGCGCCTTGGCTTCGCGCGGAAATTTGTGCCCGAGCTCGATGCCTTCATAGCCGGCTTCCTTGGCCTCGCTGAGGCAGGTCTCGAGCGGTGTCTTGCCGCCCAGCTCGCGCAGGTCGTCATTCGACCAGCCAATCGGGTTGACGCCGAAACGAACGCTCATGTCTTGTTCAATCTCCAACGCGTTGCAATGTGGTGGACTTCTCGTAAGCCTTGCGGGCCGCGCGCACTTTCGGCCGCTCGGACACTTCCGGCACCGCCACGTCCCACCAGAAGCCGCCGGCCTCGGTGGTCTTGTAGGGGTCGGTCTCGATCACGATGACTGACGTGCGATCCGATTTGCGCGCCCGTCCCATCGCCGCTTCCAGCTCCGCCGTGCTCGCGACCTTCTCCGCCTTGGCGCCCATGCTCCTGGCGTGGGCGGCGAAATCGATCTCCGGCAGTGTTTCATGCTTGGCGTGCTGCAGCAGGTTGTTGAAGCTCTCGCCGCCGGTTGCGCGCTGCAGCCGGTTGATGCAGCCGAAGCCGCGATTGTCCAGCAGCACGATGATCAGCTTCTGGCCCATCATCACCGAGGTGGCGATCTCCGAGTTCATCATCAGGTACGAGCCGTCGCCCACCATCACCACGATCTCGCGGTCGGGTTGCGCCATCTTGACGCCCAGCCCGCCGGCAATCTCGTATCCCATACAGGAGAAACCGTATTCCAGGTGATAGCCGCCTGGTGCGCCGGATTGCCACAGCTTGTGCAGTTCGCCCGGCAAGCCGCCGGAGGCGCAGACCACGATATCGCTCGGCTTGCCCGCGCGCTGCACCGCGCCGATCACCTGGCCGTCGGACGGCAGGCCGCGATTGGGCGCAGCCGTCGCCGCCGCATGCTCGGCCGCCCAGATCTTGCGAACCGATGACGCCTGGGTCCGCCACGCGCCCGGCGCAGTCCAGGCGCCCAGCGCCTTGTCGATCGCCGCCAGCCCGGCGCGCGCGTCGGTGACCAGCGGGATGCCGCCATGCTTGCCGGCGTCGAACACCTGGCTATTCAGGTTGATGATCTTGCGCTCTGGATTGCGGAACAGGGCGCGCGAGCCGGTGGTGAAATCCTGCAGCCGCGTGCCGATCGCAAGCACCAGGTCCGCCTCCTGCGCCAGTGCGTTGGCGGCGCTGCTGCCGGTGACGCCGATCGATCCCATGTTCTGCTTGTGCTGGATCGAGAGCGCTGATTTGCCGGCCTGCGTCTCGGCGACCGGAATGCCGCGCTTCTCCGCGAAATCGGCCAGCGCCTTTTCCGCTTCTGAGAACAGCACACCGCCGCCCGACACGATGAACGGCTTCTTCGCGCGCTTGATGTGCGAGACGGCGTGCGCCAGCTCGTCGCGATCCGGCTCGATGCGGCGCTGCGCCCACAGATGCGGCTCGAAGAACGCCTCGGGATAGTCGTAGGCCTCGGTCTGCACGTCCTGGCACATGCCGAGCGTCACCGGCCCGCATTCCGCCGGATCGGTCAGCACATGAAGCGCGCGGGGCAGGGCGGTCACGATCTGCTCGGGCCGCAGGATGCGGTCGAAATAGCGCGACACCGGCCGGAAGCAATCGTTCGCCGAAACCGTGCCGTCGCCGAAATCCTCGACCTGCTGCAACACCGGATCTGGCCGGCGATTGGCGAAGATATCGCCGGGCAGCAGCAGCACAGGCAGCCGGTCGACATGCGCGAGCGCGGCCGCCGTCACCATGTTGGTGGCGCCGGGCCCGATCGAGGTAGTGCAGGCCATCATCTGCCGCCGCCGCGCTGCCTTGGCGAAGGCAATGGCGGCATGCGCCATCGCCTGCTCGTTGTGCGCGCGATAGGTCGGCAGCGTATCCCGCGCGTGATACAGCGCCTCGCCCAGCCCCGCGACATTGCCATGCCCGAAGATCGCCCACACCCCGGCGAACAACGGCACTTCCTTGCCGTCGCGCGTACTGCGCTGATTGGCGAGGTAACGCACCACAGCCTGCGCCATGGTCAGGCGGACGGTTTTCATCGCGAAACTCCCAGTAGCGATGTCCTAGTTATACTCCCCCTCTCCCCTCGCGGGAGAGGGTTGCGCAGGCTTAGCGAGCGTAGCGAGCTTAGCCGGAGCTGGGTGAGGGGGCGCGCCGTCAGGCGCACAGCGCGCAAGCGCTTACTCACAAAACGATGTAGCCAGTGTGGCGCTCTCGCGAGCGCGCGCGGCTCTCGCCGCGCTACCCCCCATCCAGCTACGCCTAGGCTCGCTCTGCTCGCCAAGGCTACGCATCCTTCCCCCGCAAGGGGGGAAGGGAGGAAGGCTGGGCAAGGCGAGAAAGTCTGCATTTCTGATGCTTGTATCAAGCCGCCGCCGAATTGGCGCGCTTGGCCTTCTTCCAGGCGTCGGTCAGGCGCGAGAAGCGCTTGGCCATCTCGGCGATCGCGCCGGCATCGTTGATCGTCCCGCGCAGCCAGGCATCGGCCGGTTCGGCGAAGATAGTGCGCCCGACGGCGAACCCTTTCACGATCGGGTCGCTGGCTGCCGCCTGGAAGGCTTCTTCCAGCACGTCCTCGCTGGCTTCCAGCCCCAGCAGCACGACGCCGCGGCAGAACGGGTCGCGCGACCGGATTTCATCGCCGATATACTGCCAGGCCGTGCGGGTCGCCTGCGGCTCCAGCTTCCACCAATCGGGCCGGATGCCGAGATCGTACAGGCGGCGCAACACTATGGCGGTGGTTTCGTCCGCCAAAGCGCCATGCTTGCGGGCGATGATCTCCACCAGCAATTCGCGCCCCGCCGTCCGCGCCGCGTCGTGGAGCGTCAGCAGCCGCTCCTCCTGCTCCAGGCGCAAGGCCTCGGGATCGTTCGGATGATAGAAGCACAGGCACTTGATGACGTGGGTCAGCGGCCATTCGGCAAGGTGCGAGCCGAGATCATCGGTCTCGAACCTGAGGGGCCGTGAACCCGGTCGCTCGACCGGGCGCGCGATCCAGAGGTCATGATCGGCCGCGCGGAACAGCGCCTCGCGCCCATAGGTGCCGTCCAGCAGCATGCCGAAGCCGGGCTGCCCATCGGCCACCTTGGTGGCGGCCGCCACCGCCAGCGCCTTGAATTCCTCGATGCGCGACCGCGGCGCGCCGGCCTTGTCGGCCAGCTCTTCGAGTTGCGCGCGGTGATCGATCGCGAGCGCCATCAGGATGGGCCAATGGCCGCGCCGCGTGGTCGCCCAGTGGATGTGGTTGAGGTCGGCATCGTGGCGCAATGCGCGATGCTTGCTGCCATGCTTCAGGAAATATTGCAGCTCGGTCCAGGTCGGGATCTCCGGCGAGCAGAGCAGGCGCGACACCGCGAAGGCGCCGCAGGCATTGGCCCAGGTAGCGCAGGTCTCCAGCGCCTCGCCGGTGAGCCAGCCGCGCAGGAAGCCCGACATGAAGGCATCGCCCGCGCCCAGCACGTTATAGACCTCGATCGGGAAGCCCGAGCCGACGATCCCCTGGTCGACATCGTCGGGGATCGCATCGGGAAACACCGTGCAGCCCTTGGGCCCGCGCTTCAACACGATGGTGGCGCCGCTCCTGACACGGATGTTGCGCAACGCCGTCAGCACATCCTCCGCACCGCCGGCGATCTTCACCTCTTCCTCGGTCCCGACGATCAGGTCGCAATCGGAGAGGATCGGCTGCAGATGCTGCGACACGCGGTCGGAGGCGATGTAGCGGGACTCCCCCGCGCCATGCCCGGCGAGGCCCCACAGGTTCGGCCTATAGTCTATGTCGAACACGATCTTGGCGCCGCTCTCGCGTGCGATCCGCATCGCCTTGCGCTGCGCCGCCGCGGTATTCGGTGTGGAGAAATGCGTGCCCGTCACCACAACGGCGCGCGTGCGCTTGAACAAGGCGGGGTCGACGTCGCTTTCGTCCAGCGCCATGTCCGCGCAATCGGTGCGGTAGAAGATCAAGGGGAAGCTGTCCGAATCCCTGACGCCCAGGATGACGAGCGCGGTCAGCCGCTTGGGGTCGGTGATAATGCCATCGGTCGCAACGCCCTCGCGCGCCATCTGCTCGCGGATGTAGCGGCCCATATGCTCATCGCCGTCGCGCGTCAGGACCGCGGATTTGAGGCCGAGGCGCGCCGCGCCGATCGCGATGTTGGAGGGGCAGCCGCCGACCGACTTGGCGAAGGTGCCCATGTCTTCCAGCCGCCCGCCGATCTGCTGGCCGTAGAGGTCGACCGAGGACCGCCCGATGGTAATGACGTCAAGGTCTTGGGCCATATGGCTTTCCCGCCCAGTGACGGAGAGCGTTCATTCGCCTCCCGCTTTCGGTGCAGCGAAAAAAGGCGCACCGTTCTGACGCGCTGCTTGACGTTCGCGCTTGCCCTAATGAAACAAACATTCTATTTTCTGTCAATAACGGAATGAACGGTATTTTGCAGGAGGTACATCATGCGGATCGGGCTCTTAGGCGCAGGCCGGATCGGCCAGATTCACGCGCGTTCCGCCGCCGGGCACAAGTCCGCGAAGCTGATCGCCGTCACCGATGTCGACGCCAAAGCTGCTGCTGCGATCGCCGCCGAGACGGGCGCGGCAGTCGCCAAGGGTATCCCCGACATCATCGCCGACAAGAATATCGACGCGGTGCTGATCTGCACGCCGACCGACACGCATGCCGACCTGATTGAGCAGGCGGCGAAAGCGGGCAAGGCGATCTTCTGCGAAAAGCCGGTCGATCTCTCGGCCGAGCGCGTGCGCGCCTGCCTCAAGGTGGTGGCCAACACCAAGGCCAAGCTGATGATCGGCTTCAACCGCCGCTTCGATCCCAGTTTCGCGACCTTGCAGAAGCGGCTCGCGGCGGGCGAGGTGGGCAAGCCGGAGATCGTCACCATCCTGTCGCGCGATCCCGCGCCGCCGCCGGTCTCCTACATCACTCGTTCGGGTGGCCTGTTCCGCGACATGATGATCCACGACCTCGACATGGCGCGCTTCCTGTTGGGCGAGGAGCCGGTGGAAGTCTCCGCCATGGCCGCGTGCCTGGTCGACCCCGCCATCGGCCAAGCCGGCGACATCGACACCGCCGTCGTCACCTTGAAGACCAAGAGCGGCCGCCTCGCGCAGATCTCGAACTCGCGCCGCGCCACCTACGGCTACGACCAACGCATCGAGGTGCACGGCAGCGGCGGCCTGCTGCGCGCCGACAACCAGTATGCCACCACCGTGCAGAAGGCGACCGGGGACGGCTTCTCCTCCGATCCCGTGCTGAACTTCTTCCTGGAGCGCTACACCCCGGCCTATCGCGCGGAGATGGACACCTTCGTCACCGGCGTGCTGGAGGGCAAGCCGCTCGCGCCGACCGGCGAGGACGGCCTGAAGGCGCTGCTGCTGGCGGACGCCGCGGAGAAGTCCGCGAAATCAGGCCAGACCGTGAAGGTGGCCTAAGGGCGCGCCGGCGCAGATGCAAATGGATACCTCCAGCGTCGCCTTGCGGGAGATCGGCTGGGACAACCTGCATGCGGTTCTGGCGCTGGATGTCACTCCGCCCCAGCAACGATTCGTGGCCTCAAACGCCGTTTCGATCGCCGAAGCGCGCTTCAATCCCGGCGGCTGGTTCAGGGCGGTCTATGCCGGCGAGGTTCTCGTCGGCTTCATCATGCTGTTTGATTCCACGATCCCGGGCGCGATCGCGAGCGATCCAGTCGAGCCGACCGACATGGTGCTGTGGCGACTGATGATCGACCAGCGGTTCCAACGAAAACGGCTAGGCCGCCGCACGCTCGATGCGGTGAGGCGGCACGTCGTAAGCCTCGGCCGATTCCGCCGGCTGCTGACGAGCTATATATCGGGAGAGGGCGGCCCGAAGGATTTCTATCTCGCGTACGGCTTCGTGGAAACCGCCCGCCTGTGGGATGACGGAACCGAGGTCGAGATCGCGCTTACGCTGTAGCGGCGCTGCGCGGGCTAACCCGCTGCCCCCAGCGCGACCACCAGCGACTGCGCCAGGCACATCGACGCCCCTAACGAGCGGAAATCGTGCACCGCCGCGTCCTCGACATAGAACACCACGTCGCATTGCGCGGTGAGGGGGCTCAAGGGCTGGTCGGTGATGCCGATGACCGGCACCTTGCGTTGCGCGGCGAAGGCAACGGTCTCCACCACGCGCGGCGTGTAGTCGGCGTACGTCACGGCGACCAGCGCGTCGCGCGGTTCCATCAGTTGGCGCTGCTCGGTGTCCATGCCGCCGATCGCGTCGATCAGGTTGGCACGGCGGCCGATCTTGCTGAGCGCGTAATAGAGATAGGCGGCGAGGGGGAAGGAGCGGCGCTGCGCCACCAGGTGGATGGTCTCGGCGCGGCGCAGGATCTCGACGGCGCGGTCGAGGTCGCCGGCCTTGGTCTCCTCGCACAGATGCTGCAGGGCCGCGATGTTGGCCTCGGCGAAGCGCGTCAGGATCGCCTGCGGGCCATGGTCGCGCTGGCTGTTCAGCTCCTCGCGCATCGCCGCAATGCGCTCGGAATAGCTCGGCCGGCTTTCACGCAGCCGCTGCTGGAAAATGCGCTGCAGGTCGGAGAAACCCTCGAATCCGAACGCCTTGGCGAAGCGGATGAGGGCGGAGGGCTGCACGCCGGCATGCTGGGCGATCACGGCGATGGATTCGATCGCGATCTCGTTGGGATGCTTCAGCGCGAATTCGGCGATCTGGCGCAGCCGCTTGCTCAGATCCTCGTAACGGCTGGAAATCTCCCGGTTTAGGTCGGCGAGGTTCCGCGCCGACTTGATGGCGGCCGAACGTCTGCCAGTCGGCCGATCGGTCGCGGATCGGCTGCCGGATCGCGTATCCTTTCTCTGTCTTGTCATTGTTCTGCGGGCTCCGGACTCGGTGGTCAAAACACACGCGTTCAATCGGGCTGCCGACCGGGCGCCGTCAAAATAGAATAAAAATTCCCCTTGTCGGATACAAACAAAAAAATCATAATCTGATAACATTGCATGGGACCGTTCTCCACGGTCATGGGTGGTGTGCTGGTCTCATGCTGGCACGGCTTCGCCAAACGCATATCAGGGCGAGGCAGACGAAACGGCACAAAAAGCGCTCTAGCTCACCGCGGATCAACCACGGGCCCGCTTGGATGCCAACACACCTGGGAGGAATCCGATGATCAAAGAATGGACTCAACGCCACAAGTTCGTCCGCATGGCCGGCTTCGTGTCAGCCGTCGCGGTCGGATCCCTGTTGCCCGCGGTCGCGTTGGCCGCCGACATCGTGCTCGCGGTGCCGAACGGCTCCGAGGGCGACGGCCTGCGCGCAGCGGCGGACGACTATCAGAAGATGAAGGGCATCACCATCGACATCGTGCAGGCGCCCTACGCCAATTTGTTCGAGAAAGCCGCGAACGCCGGCGCCAGCAAGTCGGGTGCCTACGACATCGTGCTGATGGATGATCCCTGGCTGCCGTTCTTTGCCGAGAACGGCTATCTGGAGCCGCTGGCCAGCTACTTCAAGGCGATCGGTACGGACGGCCCGGACAGCGATTTCCTGGCTAAGTCGATCGCTTTGTGTCGCAACCCGTACAACACCGGCCCCTACGTGTGCCTGCCCTATGTCGGCAATGCCCAGATGTTCTTCTACGACCCTGAGGAATTCGCCAAGCAGGGCCTGGCGGAAGGGCCGAAGACATGGGACGACGTGATCAATGCGGCGACAGCAGTGTCGAAGGCCGGCAACGGCGAGCGCTTCGGCTATGTCATGCGCGCGGCGGAGGGCAATCCAGTTGTCGCCGACTTCATGCCGATCTTCTGGTCCTACGGTGGCGATCTGTTCGACAAGGACCGCAAGCCCAATCTCCTGACGCCGGAAGCAAAGAAGGCGGTCGAAGTGTTCCTGCAGTTAAAGCAAGTGTCGCCTCCGGGCGTCGAAAGCTTCCAGGCGGACGAAGTCGGAACCTTCATCGCCCAGGGCACGGCCGCGTCGGCGATCAACTGGCCGAACTGGGTGGCGACCTTCGAGGATCCGGCACAGTCCAAGGTCGTAGGCAAGATCGCCTACAGCGCGATCCCGTCCGGCACCAAGGCGGGCAGCTCCGAAATTGGCCACTGGCTGATGGGCATCATGTCCGACGCGCCGCACAAGCAGGCGGCGTTCGATTTCATGATCTGGGCGACCTCGCCGGAGCAGATCAAGAAGTCGGCCGAGCGCGGCAATCCCCCGGTCCGCTTCTCGGTCTTCACCGATCCGGAGCTGACGTCTCAGAAACAGTTCCGGCACTTCCCGATACTGATGCAGGCGATCGACTTTTCGACCCCACGGCCGCGTCATCCGAAGTGGCCGGAGATCGAGAATGCGTTCGGCGCTGAATTGTCGAAGGCGGTGGCCGGTGCCGAAACCGGCGACGAGGCGCTTGCCAACGCGCAGAAGGCGATCGAGGAGATCCTCGCGCGCTAGAGCTGATGGGGGCGGGACGCTGACCCGGCATAACGTTCCGCCCCCTCGCATTTTGGCCCCAATCAGGCGCATGATGTCTCACCGCCCACGGCGCGTTGCGGGCGGCCGCCGCGCTGACCAGGAACTGCGATGACCGATTGGATCGACCGGCGCCTGAAGTTCCTCTTCCTGGCGCCCGCCATGATGGCGCTGATTGCGTTGACGGCGTTCCCGACCGTCTACATGTTCACGGCGGCGTTCGTGAAATTCGACCCGTCGGCGCCGCTCAACAGCAAGTTCGTCGGCATCGACAATTTCCTCCGGCTTTTCAGCGACGACAAGTTCCACAACGCCCTCATCAATACGGCGGTGTTCTCGACTGTCGCGGTGACGTTGGAGTTCGTGCTTGGGCTCAGCTTCGCGTTGCTGGTCGATACCTATATCCGGCGCGCCAATTTCATCAAGACGCTGCTGATCCTGCCCATGATGATGCCGACGATCGTGGTGGCGATCGTATGGAAGCTGATGTACCAGCCGCAATTTGGCGTCATCAATGACATATTCAGTGACCTTGGACTGCCGCCGTTGTTGTGGGCGGCGAGCGTCAACACGGCCATGTTGTCGATCATCATCGTCGATATCTGGGAATGGACGCCCTTCATCTTCCTGATGTGCCTGGCGGGGCTTTCCAGCCTGCCGCAGGAGCCGTTCGAGGCCGCGGAACTGGACGGCGCCTCTGCCTTCCAGAAGTTCCGGGATCTCACCTTGCCGTTCCTGAAGCCGGTGATCGTCGTGACGCTGTTGCTGCGGATCATGGACGCCTTCCGCCTGTTCGATCAGGTCTTCATTCTGACGGTGGGCGGACCGGCCGGCGCCACGGAAACCTTGAGCTTCTATCTCTACAAGGTGACGTTCCGGTTCTTTGATATCGGGTACGCCGCCGTCATTTCGTTGTTCATGATGTTTGTCGCGCTACAGATTTCCGGCTGGATGCTGAAGCGCACGTCGCTGGACGAGGGCTGAGATGGCAGAGACGACACTGCAGCAATCCGCCTTCACCGAAGCCAGGTTGCGTCAGTTCTGGATCAAAGCCAAGGGCTGGATCGCCCTCGCCGTGATCGCGGTTGCGCTCGTTCAGGCGATCTTTCCAATCGTTTGGCTGGGTCTCAACTCACTCAAGAACCGCCTGGAAATGTTCGCGAGGCCGCCCATCTGGTTCACCATGACGGTGACCAACGAAAACTATGTAGCAACCTTCGTCGAAAGGCCGTTCCTGACCTATATGTGGAACAGCCTGGCGGTGGCTGCCTGTTCGACTTTCTTTGCCATGCTGATCGGCGTACCGGCGGGCTATGCGCTGACGCGGTTCGATTTCGGCAAGGCCAAGCGGCACATCGCTTTCTGGATCTTGTCGACCCGCATGATGCCGCCGATCGTGACCGTCATCCCGATCTATCTGCTGTTCTCCTATGTCGGCCTGCTGGATACCAAGACCTCCCTGGTGATCGCATACACCACCTTCAACCTGCCGTTCGTGGTGTGGATGATGAAGAGCTACCTGGCGGACATCCCGAAGGATCTCGAGGAATCGGCCATGGTCGACGGCGATACGCATACGGGGGCGTTCTGGCGGGTGATCCTTCCGCTCGCGAAGCCCGGCCTCGCGGCGACGGCCATCTTCTGCCTGATCCAGTCGTGGAACGAATTGCTGTTCGCCCTGATCCTGACCGAGACGACCAATGCGAACACGCTGCCCATCGGCATTGCGGGTCGGGTAACACAGTATAAGACCGAGTGGGGCGAGATCGCCGCCGCCGGCTTCGCCGGTTGCCTGCCCATCATCGTTTTTGCCTTCATTGTCCAGAAGCATCTGGTGCGCGGCTTGTCGTTCGGTGCTGTGAAAGGCTGAGGAGGGCAAATGGTCGGCGTGAGTCTCCGTCACGTCTATAAGAGGTTCGGTGAGTTGGCGGTTGTCGACGACGTCAATCTCGAGGTGGCGGACCAGGAATTCCTGGTGCTGCTCGGCCCGTCTGGCTGCGGCAAGACCACGACCATGCGCATCATCGCAGGGCTGGAAACGGCATCATCGGGCGACGTCTACATCGGCGGTCGCCGGGTGAACGATCTGTTGCCGCGCCACCGCGACGTCGCGATGGTGTTCCAGTCCTATGCGCTCTATCCGCACATGACGGTCTTCGAGAACCTCGGATACCCGCTGAGGATCCGGAGCGTTCCGGCGGAGGAGCGGCGCAAGCAGGTGATCGACGCCGCACGGCGCGTGAACATCGAAGAGCTGCTCGATCGCCTGCCCAAGCAATTGTCGGGCGGTCAGCGCCAGCGCGTAGCGCTCGGTCGCGCGCTCATCCGGCGGCCCAACTTGTTTCTGATGGATGAACCGCTTTCAAACCTGGATGCAAAGCTGCGCGTGCAGATGCGCGGCGAGCTCAAGCACCTGCAGCATGCGCTGAAGACCACCACCATCTACGTTACCCACGATCAGATCGAAGCGATGACCCTGGCCACCCGCGTCGCAGTCATGAACAAGGGTGTCATGCAGCAGTTGGCGACGCCGAAGGAGATCTATGACAATCCGGCCAACCTGTTCGTGGCGGGATTCATCGGTTCGCCCAGCATGAATTTCCTGCAGGGCGGCGTCGCCAATGGTGTGTTCGAAAGCAAGGGCGCGCGCATCACGGGCCTGCAGCTGCGCGATGCCAGAGACGCGACCCTCGGCGTGCGGCCGGAGGACTTGACGGTGTGCGGGGCGCAGGATGGCCAGATCGGCGGCGAGGTGTTCTCGCTCGAGCTGACGGGCGATTCCTCCCTGCTGAACCTGCAGGTCGAAGACACGCATGTCATGGCGCGGGTAGATAAGGATTTTACGGCGGAGATCGGTGCCAAAGTGTGGCTCAAGGCGAATCCATCCCGCTGTTTCCTGTTCGATACGCGCACGGAGGCGCGGATTGCGTGAGGGTGCGTCCAGTGCTGACGATCGTATTCTGCGTGTGCGGCGGCGGCGCGATAGCCGATCAAGCCTGGCCGCTGCCGGACAATCCGCCGGTGATGATCCCGGGCGGCGCCGCGCTTTCGCCGGCGGGTGAGGCGGTGCAGCTGCCGACCTTCCGTATCAGCAAGTTCGAGATCAGCAATGCCGAGTATCGCCGCTTCGTCGCGGAAACCGGGCACCGGCCGAGCCATTTCGACGGTCATGCCGAGATCGCGCGCGACGCCTATCCCGTCGTAGGCGTCTCCTGGGACGATGCGATGGTGTACTGCCGCCATTACGGCCTCAGCCTGCCGACCGAGACGCAATGGGACTGGATGGCGCGCGGGCGCGAGCGGCGGGAGTATGCGTGGGGCAACGAAGCGCCCGGCGCCGATCACGCCAATCGCGGCGGCATGGCCTGCTGCCAGCCCGATGATTCCGATGGTTTCGCCGGTACGGCGCCGGTCGGCACCTTCCCCAAGGGCGATACGCCCGAGGGTGTGAGCGACGTCACCGGCAACGTCTGGGAATGGGTCGACGGCTGGTACGAGGATGGCTTGGCCGACAATGCCGGCGAGGCCCACAAGTTCCGTGTGCTGCGCGGCGGCGCCTGGAATTCCGACGACGCGCATCTGAAGGCGAGCTATCGGCTCGGTTATCGCGGCGATTTCCGCTACGCCGCCAATGGAGGGTTCCGGTGCGTCGAGCCTTGATTTTGCTTGCGTTGCTGTTCCCGAGTGTCGCGGTCGCCGACCCCACGCCCGCCGCCGGCTGGAAACTGGAGGAGCTGCCGCTCGGCCTCAAGCAGCCGTCTGGTCTGGCGTGGGCGGACGGCCTCATCGTCACCGACCTCGCGACGGGCCGCGTCGTGCGCGTCAAAAGGGACGGTGTACTAGTCGATCTCACCAAGCCACTGCCGGTCGGAATCGATGTGATGGGCCAGCCGACGGGTCCCTACAAGGTCAAGGTGTTCTGGCATTCGATTGTGGTATCGCAAGGCTGGCCCGATGCCAATGCCGAGCCGGCGCCGACGGACCACGCGATCATATCCTTCTGGAACAGCGAGATGGCTCCGCGAATTACGTCGAGCGACTTTTGGAATCCCTATGACTTCGAGATCATCGAACGCCCCATTGATCTTGCTGAGGTAATCGCGGTCGATGCTGGCAAGAATACGCTGGTCCGCATCGAAGGCGGCGCCGCGAAGGTCATCTACGAATTCCCGCGCCTGAAACGCGAGCCCTCGGAGATGTCGGCCCTATCACCGACCGAATTCGCGGAGGGCACCGAGCCCTACGAAGTCGATGCCGTGCCGGCGGGACTTGCCATCAGCGATGGCCGAGCCTGGGTCACCTTGTTCGGCGGCTTTCCTTTCGTGCCGAAGGGTGGGGCGGTGGTGTCGCTGGCGCTCGAAGGAGACGCCCCCACGCCGCGCACGGAAGTGGGCGGCCTGGACTCGCCGATCGATGTCGAGTTCACGAACGATGGCCATATGTTGATCCTGGAGATGGGTGCCTTCGACATGGCCACGGGCTTTGTCGCCGGTACCGGCCGGCTCTCGGCCGTCGATCTCAGGACGGGCAAGCCCGAGCCGTTGCTCGATGGACTGGATCGGCCGATCACCGTTTTGGCGGCACCCAATGGCGAGATCTATGTCAGCGCGATTTCGGGTCATGTCTATCGACTGAAGCGCGCGCAGTAAGGGGCGGCGCTCCGTTCGCGTCTCGTTTTTGATGGGATGACTGCAAAATAGAATAAAAATTCCTGTTGCCTGATACAAACGAAAAATTCCAGAATCCGCCGCCGCAGTTGGGATGAAGCGGCTTCGGAGCTTTCAGCAATGCCGCAATCAATCGGAATCGGTGTCGTCGGCACCGGCATCATGGGCGCCGCCCATGCCATGGCGTTCAGGTCCGCGCCCACGATTTTCGAGACCACGCTCGGTGCTCGCCTCGAAATGGTGGCCGACATCAATCTGCCGGCCGCGCAGAAGGCCGCGCACCGTTTCGGCTTCAAGCGCGCCGTCGGCTCATGGCAGGAATTGGTCGCCGATCCGGCGGTCGATGTGGTTTCGATCACCACGCCCAACGCGCTGCACCATGACATCGCCATCGCGGCGCTGAATGCCGGCAAGCATGTCTATTGCGAGAAGCCGCTGGCGGCCGACCTTGCCGCCGCCGAAGACATGGCGGCGGCCGCGCTCCGCGCAAAGGGCAAGAGCCTGGTCGGCTACAACTACCTGCGCTCGCCCGCCATCGCCTTTGCCAAGCAACTGATCGCCCAGGGCGCGATCGGAAAGGTGAGCTACTTCCGGGGCGTGTGCGACGAAGATTACATGGCGGATGCCGAGACGCCGTACTCCTGGCGCTGCCGCCGTGACATGGCCGGCCTCGGTGCACTCGGCGATCTGGCCTCGCACCTGGTCAGCATCGCGCACGACCTGGTGGGGCCGGTGCGTCGCCTCGTCGCCGACACCCGCATCGTGATTCCGAAGCGTCCGGTGCCGGCCGCCGGCGACGGCACCGAGCGGCGTGACGTGAAGGTCGCGCTCAGCGGCGAGTACCGCGGGGTGGAGAACGAGGATACCGCCCACGCTCTGGTGCAGTTCGACGACGGCATCATGGGCACCTTGGTCACCAGCCGCGCCCATTGGGGCCGCAAGTCGCACCTGGGATTCGAAGTATTCGGCGCGAAGGGCTCGATCCTGTTCGATCACGAGCGGATGAACGAGCTGCAGATCTATACCAAGGACGCGACCGACGCTGCCACCAACGGCTATCGCCTCATCCCCATGGGACCGGAGCATCCATCCTATGGCCGCTTCTCACCCGCCAAGGGTCACGGCATCGGGTTCAACGATCTGAAGATCATCGAGGCCGCGCACCTGCTGGAGGGTATCGCCGGCAAGGAAACGCTCTCACCCACCATCGGCGACGCGCTGGCGATCGAGAAGGTGCTGCACGGCATCATCGCCTCGACCAAGAGCGGGGCGTGGGTGGAACTCTAGCGCCCCGGTCACGCGATCAGCGAAACCATCGTCACGATGGCTTTCGAAAGATCGACGCCGTTTCGTGACAGCCACTCCTCGTCGCGCTCGATGTCCGACAGGTCTCGCGGTCGCTGCAGGCCGGTGCCGTTTTCTTTCAAGCGTTTGTCCAGCGCATGGACAGCAGCCATTCTTGCCTCGTCCAGATTGAATCCCTGCGCCTCGCATCCCGCTATGTCGGGAAACAGCACGCGCCAGTTGCCGTTGTCAGCCGGCACAATGATAGCGATGTAGTGCGCCATGACTTGCCCTCCCCACCGGATTCTCGCATCCAGTCGGCTGGGCACCGACTGGATGCATCGTGGCGGGAGGTCCATTCGGGACACCGGTGGGTCGACGCCTCGCCGCCGCCCTGGCCGGCGACGGTCGGGGGAGACGCCGCCAGCCATGTGAGCAGGAGACAGCCTATACCGCGAAATCGGCGATGCGATAAGAAATGCAAATCCGGCCGCAGAATCTCGGTACGGCACCGTACGAAAGAACATTTGACTGGGCGCCGATAAGGAATAGGGTCGGTCATCGCCTGCCGACACCTTTGGGCGTAGGCGCTTGGGAGATGCTTCGTGCTCTTGCCCCGCGACGGAAGAGCATGGCGACCAGGACCCCGTCTGCACCCACCAACCGTCTGTTATCGCGCGTTTCCGCGTCCGACTTCGCGCTGCTGAACCCATATCTGGCGCGGGTCGACCTGCCGCTGCGCAAGCGGCTCGAAACGCACGGCAAGCCCATCGATTATGTCTACTTTCCCGACAGCGGATTCGCATCGGTCGTCGCCAACGGCCACAATGGCGCCGTCCGCGGCATCGAGGTTGGCTTGATCGGTCGCGAAGGCATGACAGGTCTCGCGGTTGTCATGGGCACCGATCGAACGCCGCATGAGACGTTTATGCAGAATGCCGGAACGGGGTGGCGTGTGGCGGCAGGCAATCTGCGGCGGGCGATGGAACAAAGTCGAACGTTGCAGCAATCGTTCCTGCTCTACGGACATGCATTCATCGTTCAAGCGACCTACACGGCGATGGCAAATGGCCGCAGCAAGCTCGAGGATCGATTGGCGCGCTGGTTGCTGATGGCGCGGGACCGCGTCGACAGCGACCGTCTGACCCTCACGCACGAATTTCTATCGATGATGCTGGGCGTACGCCGCCCCGGCGTTACGGTTGCGATCAATCTGTTGGAAAAAGCAGGATTGATTGAGGCCAGCCGGGGAGCGACTACGATCATCGACCGTAAGGGGCTGGAGCGGATTTCCAACGGCGCCTATGGCGCGGCGGAAGCGGAGTTCAATCGGCTGTTTGGGTAATGCAGGATCGTCAATTCGGCCGGCTGCCCGCGCGCTTCTTCGGCACCTCCGCCCGCTCAGGCGCGGCGAAAGGTGGCGCGCCGGGGACGTCCATCATGATGCCGTTGCGGTCCATGTTGTGCTTGAGGCGCCGATTGAATTCGCGCCCAACGTCCCATTGCCGCATCGGTCGGGTCCGCAGCCGCGCCCGCACGATGAAGCTGGTGTCGGCGAAGCTCTCGAGCCCCATGATCTCGATCGGCAGCAAGACGTCGTGCTTGAATTTCGCGTCGGCGCGCAGCTCTTCGTCGGTCTGGCGCAGCACCGCCGCGATTTCGTCCGGGTCGTAACGGTACGACATCTTGGTATCGACCACATAGTATGAGTAGTCGCGCGTCATGTTGGTGATGGTTGCGATGGTGCCGAAATTCATGGTGTGGACGGCGCCCGCCTGGTCGCGCAGGCGGATCGAGCGGATGGTCATGCCCTCAACCACGCCGGACTTGCCGCCGATATCGACCACGTCGCCGATATTGATGGTATCCTCGAACAGCAGGAAGGCGCCGGCGATCACGTCCTTCACCAGCGACTGTGCACCGAACCCGACGGCGAGGCCGACCACGCCGGCGCCGGCCAGCAGCGGCGCGATGTTGATGCCGATCTCCGACAGGACGACCAGGCTCGCCATCACGCTGATGACGATGAGCAGGATGTTGCGCACCAGCGGCAGCAAGGTGCGCGCTCGCGCCGAGCGCAGCATAGAATAGCCGGATTCGTCGCGCTGGTTGAGACGGGCGTAGATGATGCCGCCCAGGATTTCCCACGCCGCCAGCGCCAGGATCAGGACGATGGCAATGTCCGCCACGCGGCCCAGGACGTTGCGTCCGGCCGGGCCGAACAGGATAACCGCGACATCGACGCGCCAGGCGGCGAGGATCAGCAGGCAGGCCGCGATGCGCACGGCATAGACGACGAGGCGTCTCAGGATGGGCACATAGCGATTGGCGCGTGCCGCCACCAGCGGATAGCGCGCGACCAGCGCGGCATCGATGCCGGCAAAGCGGTTGAACAGGTGCGGCAGCCAGCGCTCGCCGGCTGCCACCGCGCCGATCACGAGCGCGGTGATGATCGTGGCGCGGACCAGATAGAACATCCCGTCGACGATGTTGAACGCCCAGACCGCGTAGATTCCCACCAGATAGACGATGACCGCGACATGCCAGATCTCCGCCAACCGGCTGCGGACCATGCCGGGAACGATCCGACGTCCGCCCTCCACTGGCGGCCGGCCGTGGATCCATCGGGCGACGGCCTCTCGGTTCTGCAGCACCAGGATGATCAGCAGCCCGGTGAGGACGAGGCCCAGCAGCTTCGCCGCGACGACGTATCCCGGCCGCGGCAGGCCGACGAGCATGGCAGTCTCCAGCAGCACATAGCCCCATACGCCGATCACGATCATCCGCCGCGTCCAGATATAGAGATAGACCGCATTCGAATCGCTGAGCGGGAACAGGCGCAACCTCGGTTCGATCGGGCTGAACAGGAAGCGCGCGAGCACTGCACCCACCATGGAGACCAGGGTCGCGTTGATGATCGCGAGCAGCGTCAGGCGGGCCGTCGGAATCGGCGCCACCCAGCCCGCCACGGCAAGCGCGACCAACCCGAATGCGATGATGGGCAGCAGTTCCAGAAGCAGCCGCACGGTGGCGAAGCGGATGCGCCGGAATAACCGGTCGCCCGCACGGAGCGCCAGCCGGCGCTTGGCCGCTTTGACGCCGAGGTTGATGAGAAAGGCGACGATCAGGCCCGCCCCGAGACTGAGCGCAAGGTCCTGGCCGATATCCAGCCACATGGCGCGCAACGCGGGATCGCTGCCCTGGATCTCGAGCCATGCCAGCAGATGGCCCGACGCGCCGAAGCTGCGGCCGAGCTCTTCCATGAACTGGCTGAATTGCTGGAACCCGGCCGACAGAGCGCCAAGGACGCGCGCGCCGAGCCCGCGCTCCTGCACCGGCACAGCCTCAGGCTGCTGCACCTCCAGCAATGTCTCGATTTCCTTGGTGAGTTCGTCGCGCTTCGCGGGGTCGCGCAGGGTCTGCAGCATGTTCTGCAGATCCTCGCGCGTGGCTTGCGGCTGCGCAGACTGAATTTCGCCGGGTGTCGATTTCGGCTGCGGCACGGGGACTACGGTCTGCGCGGCGGCGTGCGGAATGGCGATGCCAAGCGCGAGGGCAGCCAGCATCGGAGCGAGCCACCCTCTCAGCCGACACGTAATTGTCATCGCAACCCCACAGACGGAAGGCGGGCGGGGCGATCTCTCGCACCCGGCCCGCACCTCAGCGTTGCTGGCATGCTCGGACAAAACACGCCCGCAGCCGCCAAGTCATCAAACAATGCTGGGATAAATCCGTTGCAGGGCGGAAAACTGGTATATTAGTGTATGGGCCCTTACAGGAGGCCCAATTTGCGCAATCTCGGAAAAACCGCCCTGCGCGTCACTGAAATCGGCTTCGGCGGCGCACCCCTTGGCAATCTGTTCGCAATCGTGACGGAACCGGACGCCCATGCGAGCCTGGCGACGGCCTGGGACAATGGCTGCCGCTTCTTCGACACGTCGCCGCTCTACGGCTATGGTCTCAGCGAGCGGCGGATCGGCGATGCACTGCGGGAAAAGCCGCGCGATCAATACGTGCTGTCCACCAAGGTCGGGCGCCTGCTCCGCCCGGGCGCGGGGCGGGACAGCGTCGCTGATTTCCGGTCGCCGATGCCGTTCCACGGCGAGTTCGACTATTCCTATGACGCGACCATGCGCTCGATCGAGGATTCGCTGCAGCGCCTGGGGCTCGACCACATCGACGTGGCGCTGATCCACGACATCGGCCGCGACTGGCACGGCGACCGGCAGCCGGAGATGTTCCGCAGCGCGATGAAGGGCTCAGCCAAAGCGCTGGCGGAGCTGAGGGCCGCCGGCAAGATTGGCGCGATCGGCATCGGCGTGAACGAGACGGACGTGTGCGAGAGCGCGCTGCAGGAAGCGGATTTTGACTGTTTCCTGCTGGCCGGGCGCTACACACTGCTGGAGCAGGAGCCACTCGAGCGCTTGTTCCCGGCCTGCCGGAAGCGGAACGTCTCCATGATCATCGGCGGCGCTTTCAATTCCGGCCTGCTGGCGCGCGTCGGGCAACCGGATGCGACCTACAATTACGGCGCGGTGCCACTGGAGATCGCGAAGCGCGCGGTCGCGCTGCACGAGGTGTGCGCGCACCACAACGTGCCGCTCCCCGCCGCCGCACTTCAGTTCCCGCTGGCGCATCCGGTCGTCGCCACGGTCATTCCCGGCGCGCGCAACGCGGCCGAGGTGGCGAGCCACTGGCAATGGGCGCGGCTCAAGATCCCGGCAGCCTTGTGGGACGATCTGCGTGCGCAGGGCCTGCTGCATGCCGAGGCGCCGGTGCCGCAAGGTCCCGTCCTGTAACCATGCGGATCGATTCTCATCAGCATTTCTGGCAATTGAGCCGTGGCGACTATAGCTGGCTGACGCCGGAACTCGGCCTCATCCATCGCGATTTCTCGGCCGACGACTTGCGCCCGATCCTGCAGCGTCACCAGATCGACGCCACCATCATCGTGCAGGCGGCGCCGACCATTTCCGAGACCGAGTTCATGCTCGACATCGCGCGCCGCACCGATTTCGTCAAAGGGGTGGTCGGCTGGGCGGATCTGGAGGCCAAGGATGCGCCGGAGAAGATCGACCGGCTCTCTCAGCGCGACCATCTGGTCGGGCTGCGGCCGATGATCCAGGACATCCCGGATCCGGACTGGATGCTGCGCCCGGCGCTGGAGCCGGCGATTGCGGAAATGGAGCGCGGGAGTCTGCGCTTCGATGCGCTGCTGAAGCCGCCGCACCTGGCGCCGTTCCGGAAATTCCTGCGCAAATATCCCAACCTGCCGATCGTCGTCGATCACGGCGCGAAACCGGAAATCCGCAGCGAGGGCTTCGCGGCCTGGGCCCCGGCGATGCGTGAGATTGCGCGCGACGAGCGGGTGTTCTGCAAGATCTCGGGCCTCGTCACCGAGGCAAAATCGGACTGGCAGACGGACGATCTCAGGAGCTATATCGATCATCTGGTGGCGAGCTTCGGTCCCGGCCGGCTGATGTGGGGCAGCGACTGGCCCGTCGTCAATCTGGCCGGCGGCTATGACCGCTGGATGGAAGCCAGCGTCGCGTGCCTGTCCGCACTGAGCGGCGACGAGCGCGCGGCGATTTTTGGCGGAACGGCGGCGCGGTTCTATGGGCTGCCGGCGTGAATTCTGTGTCTTTGGGAGAATGACGTGAAATTACTGCGATACGGCCCGAAAGGGCGGGAGAAGCCGGGCCTGCTGGACAGGGACGGAAAGATCAGGGATCTGAGCGGTCAGGTCGGCGACATCGCCGGCGAGGTACTGCTGCCGGATTCCCTCAAGAAACTGGCGGCGCTTGACCCCAACACGCTGCCGCTGGTCTCGGGCGATCCGCGCATCGGCCCCTGTGTGGGCAGGATTGGCAAGTTCATCTGCATCGGCCTCAACTACGCCGACCACGCCGCGGAATCGGGCGCGCCCATTCCGAAGGAGCCGATCGTCTTCATGAAGGCGACCAGCGCGGTCTGCGGCCCCTACGACGATGTCGAGATTCCGAAGGCCTCGGAAAAAACCGACTGGGAAGTCGAGCTTGGCATCGTGATCGGCAAGCCGGCGAAATATGCGCCGGAGAATCACGTGATGGATCACGTCGCGGGCTATTGCGTCATCAACGATGTGTCGGAGCGCGAGTTCCAGATCGAGCGCGGCGGCGGCCAGTGGGACAAGGGCAAGGGCTGCGACACCTTCGGCCCGACCGGCCCGTGGCTGGTCACCAAGGACGAGGTGCCCGACCCGCACAATCTCGCCATGTGGCTGGAGGTCGACGGCCACCGCTACCAGAACGGCAATACCAGGACCATGATCTTCAACGTGCCGAAGCTGGTGTCCTATCTCAGCCATTTCATGAGCCTGCAGCCTGGCGACGTCATCTCCACCGGCACGCCCCCCGGCGTCGGATTGGGGCAGAAGCCGAACCCGATCTATCTGAGAGCCGGCCAGACCATGCGCCTCGGCATCGCCGGTTTGGGCGAACAGAAGCAGCGGCTGGTGCAGGGGTGAGGGATAGCGCGAGGTGAATGCATGACCAAGATCACCGCCGTCACCATTCGCGACATCCGCTTCCCGACCTCGCGCAATCTCGACGGATCGGACGCGATGAATCCCGATCCGGATTACTCCGCGGCCTATGTGGTGCTGAAGACCGACAAGGCCGGGCTGGAAGGGCACGGCCTCACCTTCACGCTCGGCCTCGGCACCGAGTTGTGCGTCGCGGCCGCGGAGGCGCTGGCGCCGGCCGTGATCGGGCGCGATCTCGCCGACATCACGAAAGACATGGGCAAGTTCTGGCGCAGCCTCACCGAGTTCCGCCAGCTGCGCTGGGTCGGGCCGGAGAAGGGCGTGCTGCACCTCGCGACCGCGGCGGTGGTGAACGCGGTGTGGGACCTGTGGGGCAAGGCGGTGAAAAAGCCGGTCTGGCGCCTGGTCGCCGATCTTTCGCCCGAGGAGTTCGTGCGCCTGATCGATTTCCGCTACATCACCGATGCGCTGACTGAGAATGAGGCGCTCGCCATCCTGCGCGCGAATGTCGCGACCAAGGATACCCGCATCGACGAGATGCAGAAGAACGGCTATCCCGCCTACACGACTTCCGCCGGCTGGCTCGGTTATCCCGACGACAAGGTGCGGCGCCTGACGCGCGAAGCGGTGATGCAAGGCCTCAACTACATCAAGATCAAGGTCGGCCGCGACCTGGCCGATGACAAGAAGCGGTGCAAGGCGGTGCGGGACGAGATCGGTCCGAACCGCAACCTCATGATCGACGCCAACCAGGTGTGGGATGTGGGGCAGGCGATCGAGTGGGTCACGGCACTGGCGCCCTACAAGCCGCTGTGGATCGAGGAGCCGACCTCGCCCGACGACGTGCTCGGCCACGCCGCCATCCGCAAGGCGGTGAAGCCGCTCGGCATCGGCGTCGCGACCGGCGAGATGTGCCAGAACCGCGTCATCTTCAAGCAATTGTTCCAGGCCCAGGCGATCGATTTCTGCCAGATCGATTCCTGCCGTTTGGGCGGGGTGAACGAGATCCTGGCTGTCCTGCTGATGGCGAAGAAGTTCGGCGTTCCCGTCTGCCCGCATGCCGGCGGCGTTGGCCTGTGCGAATACGTCCAGCATCTGTCGCTGATCGACTACATCTGCGTCTCCGCCAGCCTCGAGCATCGTGTGGTCGAATATGTCGACCATCTGCACGAGCACTTCGTCGACCCCGTGGTGGTGAAGAACGGCCGCTACATGCCGCCGAAGCAGCCAGGCTATTCGATCACCATGAAGCCGGAGAGCCTGGACCGGTATGAGTTTCCGAAGGGCGTGGAGTGGAAATAGTTCCCTTCCCCCCTTGCGGGGGAAGGATGCGGAGGCTTAGCGAACGCAGTGAGCTTAGCCGAAGCTGGATGAGGGGGAGCCGCTGCGCCGATGCCGAACGCGAACGCACGCAAGCTCCGCAAAGGCATGACTGATGCGGAACGCGCCTTGTGGCGCCTGCTTCGCGGCCGGCAGCTCGAGGGTCATCGATTCCGACGACAGGAGCCTATCGACCATTACATCGTCGACTTCATTTGCTTCGAAGGGCGGCTGATCATAGAGGTTGATGGTGGGCAAACCTTCCCCCGCAAGGGGGGAAGGGGAGTTTAAGCAATCAGCTCCCTATGCTGCTCGATCACCTTGGTGAGCTGGGCGTAGGCGTCGTCGAGGTGGTGTTCCAGCGCCTTCACGCAACGTTCCTCGTTGCGCTTCTGGAGCGCGTCGGCGATGGCTTGGTGCTGGCCGATGACGCGGCGTTCCTGGCCGGGGATGGGAGTGGCCATCAGGCGCATGCGGTCGAGCTGTGCCTTGACCCCGTTGATCACCTTCCACAGCCGCAGATGGCCGCTCATCTCGCTGATGTGCCGATGGAACCGGTCGTCGAAATCGATGAAGCCGATGTGGTCGCCGCGCCCGCCCGCGCGCTCCTGCGCCGCGATGATGCTCTGCAGCGTGTCGAGCCGTTCCTGCGTCACGTTCTGGACCGCGAGCTTGATCCCCTCGATCTCCAGCGCGCGGCGGATCAGGCGCCCTTCTTCCAGTTGCTCGCGGTTGATGAGCGCGACGAAGGTGCCGGATTGCGGCTTGATGTTGACCAGCCCTTCCTCCGCCAGCAGCCGCACCGCGTCGCGCACGGGCGTGCGCGAGATGCCGAGCTGCTGGGTGATGTCCTTTTCCACGATCGCCGCGCCCGGCGGCAGGCGCAAGGTCACGATGGTGCGCCGCAGCAGCGCATAGACCTGATCGGGGATCGGCCGGCCGCGGTCGATGCGCGCGTCGAGCGGCAGGCCGGATGGCGCCGCCGCTTCAGCCTGTGCTGGGCGCTTCTCCGTTGTCTTCCTGTTCAGTGCCGGCCTTGGCATTTACCCGGGTTCCCCAACCGCCAAAGAGGGGCGAGCATAACTTGCCGATTGATGCCTCGCTAGTAATATACTAGTATACAGGCACCAAGAACAAGCCATGAGCCGCGCCAAGCGGCGCGCGCTGGGAGATAAAAGGGGAGGTCCGCATGAACGCTTTCAAGCGAATGATCTGTGCTGGCTCGTTGCTGGCAGGTGGTGTGCTCGCGGCCGGCGGCGCCTCCGCTGGCGAGTTCGATGGTGTGACGATCAACATCATGACCTTCACCGGCCCGCAGATCGCCGAGCCGATGCAGCGTCGCGCGCCCGATTTCGAGAAGCTGACCGGCGCCAAGGTCAACATCATCACCGTGCCGTTCTCAGACCTGTATCAGAAGCTGCTGACCGACTGGGCCGGCGGCACTAACTCCATAGATGCCGGCGTGTTCGCGCCGCAATGGATGGTCGATTATGTGACGCCGGGTCTGATCGAGGATCTCAGCGACCGCCTCGCCAAGGACAAAGGCGCGGCACAGGACGACGTTGCGCCGTTCTTCCGCGAATTTTCCCAGAAGTTCAACGGCAAGACCTACATGATCACCTTGGATGGCGACTTCCAGATGGTCTATTACCGGACCGACGTGGCGGAGAAGCTGGGCAAGCAGCCGCCAAAGACCTTGGATGACTATCTCGACTTCGCCAAGGCCGCGAACGGCCAGGACTGGAACGGCGACGGCAAGCCGGACTACGGTTCCTGCATCTCCAAGAAACGCAATGCCCAGGCCTATTGGGCGATCATCTCCATCGCCGGCGGAATGATCCAGACCCAGGGTACCAGCCAGGGCGTGTTCTTCGACACCAAGGACATGAAGCCGCTGGTCAACAACGAGGCGTTCGCCACTGCGCTTGCCTTCTACAAGGACAGCACGCAATACGCGCCGCCGGACGAGATCAATCTCGATGTCGGCGACACGCGCAAGCTGTTCACCTCGGGCCAGTGCGCGCTGACGCTGGATTGGGGCGACATCGGCACGCTCGCCATCGATCCCAAGGAATCGACTGTGCAGGACAAGGTCGGCGCGGTCGTCCTACCTGGCTCGACCAAGGTGCTGGACCGCGAGACCGGCAAGCTGGTGGCATGCGATGCCAAGACCTGCCCCTACGCGGTCGACGGGGTCAATCACGCGCCGTTCGCGGCGTTCGGCGGCTGGTCCGGCGGCATCAACGCCAAGGCCGACCCCAAGGTGAAAGATGCGGCCTATGCCTTCTTCTCCTTCATGACCGCGCCGAAGCAATCGAACGAGGACGTGACCATCGGGCGGACCGGCTTCAATCCCTATCGCCTGTCGCAGTTCCAGGACATGACCTTGTGGAAAAAGGCGGGAATGAGCGAGAAGGCGGCGAAGTCCTATCTCGGCGCCATCCAGGACAGCCTCAACAGCCCGAACATGGTGCTGGATCTGCGCATCCCGCAGAACCAGAAATACGAGCAGGTGATCCTCGACACCGCGGTCGCGCGCTTCCTGGCGGGCGAACTCAATACCGAGGACACGATGAAGTCGATCGAAGACGGCTGGAACGAGACCACCGACGAGATCGGCCGCGACGAGCAACTGGCTGCTTACAAGTCGACGCTCGGCGCGCAATAATCGCGAACACCCAGGGCATGTCCCGCCGTTCCCTCGGGTTCCTTGGGGCGGCGGGACTTTCTTCATCAGGTTGCCGCAGATGAAAGCAAGCGCTCAAGAAAATCCCCTCTCCCCTCGAGGGAGAGGGTTGCGGAGGCTTAGTGAGCGCAGCGAGCTTAGCCGTAGCTGGGTGAGGGGGCGCGCCGCAGGCGCACAGCGCGCCAGCGCTGCAATGGTGCGGCCTGACTCGGTCCGTTTGGCGCTCTGGCGAGCGCGCGCACCTCTCGGCGTGCTACCCCTCATCCAACTTCGGCTAGGCTCGGCTTTGCCTCGCCAAGCCTCCGTATCCTTCTCCCTCAAGGGGAGAAGGGTGTTATCTGGGGGGCCATAGATTGCGCGGGTCCTTCTCCGCCTGGAGCGAGCGGCAAGCTGACCGGTTGTTCGTCCTGCCGGCGGTCATCGTCATCCTCGCCTTCTCGATCTTTCCGCTGCTGCTGTCGGCCTATCTCTCGGTCAGCCGGTTCAAGCTCGGCGCTGGCGGCTACGAGATCAAATACATTGGCTGGCTGAACTACAAGAAGCTGCTGTTCGGCAGCGAGCAGTTCCATTTCGTCGGCCGCTTCGCCGGTGTGCCGCTGTGGTGCTGGGCAGCTTTAGCGCTGCTGGTCTATTGGGTTGGGCGGGCGCTGTTCCTCTATTTGCGCTCCGGCCGCGTCTCTATCCTCGGGTTGGTCGGACGCCTGATCTCAGCCATCACCATCCTCGGCATCGCCTTGCTGTTCGCGACCACGTTGGGCGGCGGCGGGCAGCTCGGCTCGGCCGGCGTCACCGTGCTCTATGTCGTGGTCGGCGTCGCGGTCCAGTTCGCCATCGGGCTCGGCCTCGCGCTGCTGTGCGCGCAGCGCATCCACGGCCGCGCCTTTTTCCGCCTGGTGTTCTTCCTGCCCTTGATGGTGACGCCGGTCGGCATCGCCTATGCATTCCGCATGCTGGCCGACATGACGCAAGGGCCACTCTCGCCGATCTGGAGCGGACTTGGGCTCGGCACCTTTTCCTGGGCATCGGATGCCTGGTCGGCGCGCATCGTGGTGATGGTGGGCGATGCCTGGCAGTGGATCCCTTTCATCTTCATCGTCATGCTGGCCGCGATCGAAAGCCAGTCCAAGGAGCAGCTCGAAGCGGCCTCGATCGACGGCGCCAGCTTCTGGCAGCGCTTCCGCGACATCACCTGGCCGGAGATCGCGCCGGTGGCGGCGACCGTCGTCCTCATCCGCATGATCGAGGCGTTCAAGATCATCGACCTGCCCAACGTGCTGACCAACGGCGGGCCGGGCATCGCGACCGAATCCATGACCCTCCATTCCTTCATCGCCTGGCGCACGCTCGATCTCGGCGGCTCCTCGGCGGTCGCCTACATGCTGCTGTTCCTCTCGACCGTGTTCAGCGTGTCGTTCTTCAACCTCGTCATCCTGCCCATGCGCGCGAGGCGGCAATGACCATCGCCATTCCCGCCGAACGCGCGCAAGCTCGCCGCAAGCTCGGCGCCATGTCGCCGGGGGTCGCGATCCTGGTCTATGCACTGCTGGCGCTGTGGACCCTGGTCGTGTTGTTCCCGATGTATTGGCTGGTGGTCACGTCGCTGAAGGAGCCGATCGACGTTTCGACCGGGCCCTATTACCTGCCGTTCATCGACTTCCAGCCATCTCTGCACGCCTGGCGCTACATCTTTGTCGATCTGGCCAACGATACCTTCCGCCCGTACATGAATTCCGTCATCGTCGCGTTCATCTCGACGGCGGTGGCGATGCTGGTGGGATCGATGGCGGCCTATGCCCTGGCGCGCTTCACCTACAAGCCAAAGATCGGGATCATCCTTCTGTTCATCCTGCTGGTGGCGCTGGCGGTGACGGCGGTGATGCACTGGTCGGTCGATTGGCGCATCGCGAGCGCGACTGGATTCGCGCTGTTCTTCTTGATCGGCCGCGCTATCGCGGGGCGCCTGCGCCGCGCGGTCGGCAACAGCGACATCCTGTTCTGGATGATCTCGCAGCGCATCCTGCCGCCGGTGGTCGCCGCGATCCCCATCTACGTCATGTTCCAGCGCCTCGGCATGCTGGACACCCATCCGGCGCTCATCCTCACCTACATCACGATCAACCTGCCGATCGTGGTATGGCTGATGTACGACTTCTTCACCGGCATCCCGAAGGACCTGGAGGAAAGCGCGCAGCTCGATGGAGCGGGACGGTTCCGCATCTTTTTCGGCATCGTGCTGCCCTTGTCCAAGGCCGGGCTTGCCGCGACCTCGCTGCTCGTCCTCATCCTGGCCTGGAACGAGTATCTGCTGGCGCTGGTCCTCTCGACGGCGCACGCCCAGACCATTCCGCTGCTGGTGGCGGCGCAGAACGCGACCCGTGGGCCGCAATGGTGGTACATGTCGGTGCTCATCATCATCATGATCCTGCCGGTCATGGCGCTCGCGCTGGCCTTGCAGCGTTTCATCGCCAGCGGCCTGCTGCTCGGCGCCGTCAAGGGATAGCACATGACCATCCGCCTCGACCGCATTTCCAAATCGTTCGGCGCGCTAACGGTCTTGCAAGAGCTGAGCTTGACTGTGGAGCCGGGCGAATTCCTGGTGCTGCTGGGCGAATCCGGCTGCGGCAAGACCACGGCCTTGCGCATGATCGCGGGGCTGGAGAGCGTGACCAGCGGCCGGATCGAGATCAATGGACGCGAGGTGACCGACGTCGCGCCCAAGGACCGCGACGTCGCCATGGTGTTCCAGAGCTACGCGCTCTATCCGCACATGACGGTCGCGGAAAATATCGGCTATCCCCTGAAGATCCGCCAGGCGCCGAAATCGGAGATCGAGGCGCGCGTGCGCGAAGTCGCCGCGCAGGTCCAGCTCGACCCGCTGCTCGGCCGCTATCCGCGCCAATTGTCCGGTGGCCAGCGCCAGCGCGTCGCCCTCGCGCGCGCCATCATCCGTCGCCCGGCGGTCTTCCTGATGGACGAGCCCTTGTCGAACCTTGACGCCAAGCTGCGCGGCCACATGCGCGCCGAGCTGAAGCACATGCAGCACGACCTCGGCGTCACCACGATCTATGTGACCCACGACCAGATCGAGGCCATGACGCTGGCCCACCGCGTCGCGTTGCTGGATCGCGGCCGCCTGCAGCAGCTCGGGCCACCAAGCCAGATCTACAACGACCCCGACAATCTGTTCGTCGCCGGCTTCATCGGCTCCCCTCCGATGAACTTCCTGAAAGGCTCGTTGAAGGCCGGCCGCTTCGAAGCCCCCGGCATCGCCATTGGCACCCCGATCCGCGGCGAAGCAGCGAGCGCCGTCGCCGGCATCCGCCCGGAAGATTGCGCGCTGACGTCCGCCGGCACCGGTGACCTCGACGCCGAGATCTACTCGACGGAATTGATCGGCGACCACGTGCTGGTGACCTGCCGCCGCGAAGCCCAGCCCATCGCCATCAAGGCCGCGAAGGACTACACCGCCGGCATCGGCGCCAAGGTCGGAATCCGCCTGAACCCGCAGAGCTTGTATTTCTTCGATGAGAAGGATGGCAGGCGTGTGAGATAGCGCCAAGACCCCTCAGATGATCTCAGACGAGCTGTCGGCGCGGAATCGTGCGGACGAGTTCCTGCATCTTGAGCGCGGCAGCGAGGACATCTTTGAGGCCGTCGCTGATCTCGCTCTGGCCATCGACCTGTGACAGCAGCAGGTCGACCGTTCCGATGATCGTGGCGAGCTTGTTGTTGATATCGTGAGCAATGCCGCCGCTACGCATGCCGTCCAGATCGATCTCATTCATCTCAATTTCCGCAATTCGCGCCGTGATCCGAGCATCTTTCCCGAACGGCGTGAAAGTTGCCTTAATGCTAGTCGCGATCGACGTGCTCGGAGGTATCGGTTCCGTAAGGCAAACGTGTTAGGCTATGCGTCATAGGGAGTGGCCGAGGGGAGTTCCGATTCGGCGAAGGGCGCGATCCCAGTGGCCAATGGATCGCCGAGACGGAGTGCGTCGTCTTCAATATCCCCCTGGCCGAGGGTCTGGACCTCGCCCGGCGGTTCGATCAGAACGCAGTGGTCTTCATTGAGCGCGGCAAGGCGCCGCGGCTGGAATTTGCGGAGGGGTAAGACTCATGACCCAGATGCTACCCACGGGGACCGCTCCCACCCTCGAGACGGAGCGCCTCATGCTGCGCGCCCACCGGCTGGAGGATCTCGACGATTGCGCGGCGATGTGGGCCGACCCGGTCGTCACCCGCCATATCGGCGGCAAGCCGTTCTCGCGCGAGGAGACCTGGTCCAAGATCCTGCGTTATGCCGGTCACTGGGCGCTGATGGGATTCGGCTATTGGGTGGCCGAGGATAAGGCATCAGGCAACTTCCTCGGCGAAGGCGGCTTCGCCGAGTTCAGGCGCGATCTTCATCCGCCGATCGAGGGCCATCCGGAAATCGGCTGGGCGTTCGTTCCTTCGGCGCACGGCAAAGGCCTCGCGACCGAAGCCGTGCGCGCCCTTTGTTCCTGGGCCGACCAGCACTTCGGATCGACGCCGACGGTCTGCCTGATCGACCCGGAGAACATCGCCTCCGCCTGGGTGGCCAAGAAATGCGGCTACCAGGAATACCTGCGCGCCACCTACCGCGACCACCCGACGATGCTGTATCGGCGGGCCGCTAGCTGACGGTCACACCGACAGCTTCGGATCGCCCGCGGGGCCGATATCGATGGTGTCGGTGACTTCGGCGTCTTGGGGCACCAGGCTGGTCTTCTGATCATCCGCCCAGTGCGCGACCTTCACGATGTAGGTCGACTGCTCGACCTCATCGCCGCCGCGTTCGACGACGTGCAATCCTTCCGATCCAATGAAGAAAGTATGCGGCCCGAACACCGATTCCAGTTCCTTGACGGTTGGGTGATCGTCCGGGATCACCTCCGCTGGCAATTGGTCCAGCACTTGGTCGACCTGTGTGTCTTTCAGCTTCATGCCTCGGGTTCCTTGGCTAAGGTTAACGTTTCGCCAACAAGGAACGCAGGCGGGCGTTCCAAAAGGAAAGAAAGCCCGGTGCGACCTACTGCCTCAGCGGCCCGGGCGGTATGCCCGACATCCTGGATGTTCATGTGATTGCAAATAGAATCCGAGTAATTGGAATAATCAGAATAAAATGAGTGTAATAATAAACCGTTTCTTAACCTTAAAAACATGCATTCCCTCAGAAAAGTTCACGGATATGATCTTGAGTAGTGTCAGAAGTAGCAAATTATGCTACAACGTTACACGGGGGTAGCTAGCTCGGGAAATACTTGGGCCGTTCGGAACTTACTTGGGGAGAGGGTCATGACCAAAGGCACGCATCCCAGGGGGACCAACATCTTTGACCCCGATCATGCCAACTCGCCGGGTTGGCATCATCCGCGCGCTGGCGCCGGCCAAGCCGGGCACGGAGCCCCGGCTGCGGGTGCAGATGCGACGACGGGCGCCACCGCCAAGCTGACGGTCACATTCAATTCCGAGGAAGCGGGCTATTCCAACTCGATGGGTTGGTACAACGCGCGCACCGGCCAGGCCGGCATCCTGTTCCAGGATCTCAATGACGACGGCCGCAATGCCGCGGTCCATGCCGGAGATGCGCGCACCCTCAACGCGCTTCAGAGCGATCTTGATGCCGGCAACATCGGGTTCTTCATGATTCCCGATGGCGCCAACGAACTTTCGAAATCGACACTGTCCTCGCCGATGAGATTTGAGGTCGGGTCCAATGGCACGGGACGAATTGTCATCGATCGCCAATACGGTCCCGATGCGGTGCTGAGCGGCAACCAAGGCGACGTGCTGTTCAGCAATCAGGCCTACAACAAGGGTGGCTACGACTACGTCTCGGGCAAGGTCGGCACCAACGGGCAGACCCAGGCGCAGAAATTCGGCACGCAATCCGACGGTTCCGACGGCATCCTGGGCACGATGGCCTGGGACGACCAGATGGTCCGGCAATGCGGCTCAGGCACGGACCGCGATTTCAACGACCTGGTGTTCACCGTCACGAAGGAGGGATCATCCAACCCGCCGTCCAACAGAGCGCCGACCGACATCAATCTCGGCAACGCCAGCATCAACGAGAATGCGCCAGGCGGTGTGGTCGGCAAGCTTTCGACCACCGACCCCGATGCGGGCAACACGCACAGCTATACGGTCAGCGACAGCCGGTTCGAGGTGGTCGATGGCCAGCTGAAGCTGAAGAGCGGGACCAGCCTGAATTACGAGACCCAAGGCAGTGTCCAGTTGAAGGTCACCACCACTGATCAGGGCGGTCTGACCTACTCGGAGAGCTTCACCATCACCGTCAAGGATGTGAACGAGGCTCCGACCGACATCGGCCTCAGCAATCTCACGGTGGACGAGAACGCGAGCGGCGCCGTCATCGGCAAGCTGTCGACCACCGACCCCGATGCGGGCAACACGCACAGCTATACGGTCAAGGACAGCCGTTTCGAGGTGGTCGATGGCCAACTGAAGCTGAAGAGCGGCACCAGCCTGGACTACGAGACCCAAGGCAGCGTCCAGCTCAAGGTCACCACCACCGATCAGGGCGGCCTCAGCTATTCAGAGAATTTCACCATCGCGGTCAAGGATGTGAACGAGGCGCCGTCCAACAGCGCGCCGACCGACATCAATCTCAGCAACGCCAGCATCAATGAGAATGTGCCGGGCGGAGCGGTCGGCATGCTGTCGACCGTGGACCCCAATTCCGGCAACACGCACAGCTACACGGTCAGCGACGATCGTTTCGAGGTGGTCAATGGCCAGCTGAAGCTGAAGAACGGGACCAGCCTGGATCACGAGACCGAAGGCAGCGTCCAGCTGAAGATCACCACCACCGACCAAGGCGGCCTGAGCTATTGGGAGAACTTCACCGTCACGGTCAATAACGTGAACGAAGGCCCGGGCGCCCTTGTCGACGAGAACGCCTCCGCGAACGTAGTCCTGGAGACGGCAGCCGTGGGTAGCGCGGTTGGAATCACAGCCTCGTCGATCGATCCGGACGCCGGGGATTCCGTCACCTACAGCCTATCCAACGACGCGGGCGGCCTGTTCGCCGTCAACTCGACCACAGGTGTCGTGACGGTTGCCGGCGGGCTCGACTACGAGACGGCGACCCAGCACACCATCACCGTACGCGCCACCGACGGCTCCGGCAAATTCAGCGAGAGCGACTTCACCATCCAGGTCGGCGATGTCAGCCAACACGCGGTCGACGGCTATATCGCGGGCGCGACGGTGTTCGCCGACACCAACGGCAACGGCGTCCGCGACGCGGGCGAGGCCTTTGCCACGACCGGCGCTTTTGGCGACTTCGAGCTCGATTCGAAGGGTGCGCCATTGGTGATGGTCGGCGGCTACGACATCGCGACCGGCCTGTCGTTCGAGGGCAAGCTGACCGCAAATGCGGGATCGACGGTGATCACGCCGCTGACCACGCTGCTGGTTGAACTCGGGAAAGCGGGAGTGCCGAATCCGAATGCGACCTTGTCGAGCGCGCTCGGCCTGCCGGGCGTGTCGGATTTCGGACAGCTCGATCCGATCGCCGCGGCGGCAACGTCCATCGGAGCCTTCGCGCGCTCCAGCCAGGTTCTCAATACGGTCGCCATGGTGGCCAATCTGATCGTCGGCGGCAACCCGGCCCTCGGCCTGGAGCAGACCATGGCGGCGACCTTCGCGATGCTGGCAGCACAGGCTGCCGACGGCGCGCTGGATCTCAGCGATACCGCGACGCTCGCGCAGTTGATCAACGGCACGGCGAGCTACCTTGGAACCACTGCGCCTAACCCTCAGCTCGTCACCGACGCGGCGACGGTCATCGGCGCTTCGAACGGGGCGATCGACGGGATCGTCGCGGGCGGCGGCAGCACGGACGGCATGCTCGGCCAGATCAGCGCCGTGTCGATAGTGGCACAAGGCGAAGCCTCGCTGACATTGAAGTGGGCAGGGGCAAGCGGAGATTCGGAAGGCCTGGTTGAGAGCTTCACCGGAGCCGCCCTGACAAGCCAGGTCGGGTTTGCCGTGAGCCAGGTGGGCAACCTGCATGGTATCGGGATTGCCGGCACGACGGGCAACGACGTGATCGGCGGCACGAATGGCGCCGACACGATCGTGGGCGGCGCGGGCAAGGACACGCTGTCAGGCGGCGCCGGCAACGATCACCTCTATGGCGGCACCGGCGACGACATCCTCAATGGCGGGGACGACGAGGACCACCTGATCGGTGGTACCGGCGACAACCTGCTGAATGGCGGTCTCGGTGCGGATATCTATTTCCATTCCGGTACCCCGGCCGACGGCGACGATGTCGTCAAGACCAGCGACGACGGCTTCGACCGCGTGTCCATCAGCACGGCCGATCTCTACGACCTGAACTACGTGCGCTCCGGCAATGATCTGGTGGTCGGCGCCTACCATTTAGGCGGTCCCGCCTTCGACGGATCGATCCGGGTGGCGGACCATTACGCCGGCTCGTCGATCGCCTTTGTCGAGATCGACACCGCCCACAATCTCCTCTACGGCACCAATCCGGACGTCGCGCGGTTCTTCTTCACGACGGATCTTGCGAACGGGCTCGAGAATGACGACGCGGCAGAGGTTCTGCTTGGCGGCGATGCCGACGACGTCATCAACGGCAACGGCGGATATTACGACGCCCTCTTTGGCGGCGGCGGCGACGATGTCATCAACGGCGGCGCTGGCGGCGTCGACAACCTGCGCGGCGGCGCAGGCGACGACCAGATCTATGCCGGCGACGGCGACGACATCATCAGTGGCGACACCGGCAACGATGTCCTCAACGGCGGCGATGGCAGCGACACGTTCCTGTTCAACCTCAGCCAGTCAGGGGCCGATACGCTGGTGGCCTTCGATCGCCTCGATGACAGCCTGTCCTTCACGGGCATCGTCGACAAGGGAGCGGCCGGCATCGATCTGAACGACTTGTTGGCGATGGTCTCCAGCGTCACGGACCTGGGGCAGGGCGGCGATGTGGTGGTGCAATTCAGCACCGGAGCCAGCCTGACCTTCCAGGGCGCCGGCACGTTGGGCAACTCGATCCACAACGTGACCGCACTGGTCGGCAACAGCTCGACCCAGATCCACGTCGCGTAGGAGCTTCACGCGCGACGTTCAATGTCCCAGGATCTGCCCCAGGAAGGTGCGTGTCCGCTCGTTCTTGGGCGTTGAGAAGAACGTCTGGGGCGGCGCGACTTCGACCACCTCGCCGTGATCCATGAATACCACGGTGTCGGCGACCGTGCGGGCGAAGCCCATCTCGTGGGTGACGCAGATCATGGTCATGTGCTCTTCCGCCAGCTCGATCATCACATCGAGCACTTCCTTGATCATCTCGGGATCGAGGGCGGAGGTTGGCTCATCGAACAGCATGACCTTGGGCTCCATGCACAGCGAGCGGGCGATCGCCACCCGCTGCTGCTGGCCGCCGGATAGCTGACTGGGATATTTGTGCGCCTGCTCGGCGATCCGCACGCGCTTCAAGTAGCGCATCGCGGTCTCCTCCGCCTCCTGGCGTCCGATGCCGCGCACCTTGCGCGGTGCCAGGGTCAGGTTCTGCAGCACGGTCAAATGCGGAAACAGGTTGAATTGCTGGAACACCATGCCGACTTCGCGCCGGATCAAATCGATGTTCTTGAAGCCCGGCGTCAGCTCGACGCCTTCGATCAGGATCTGGCCTTCCTGATGATGCTCCAGCCAGTTGATGCAGCGGATCGCCGTCGACTTGCCAGATCCGGAGGGGCCGCAGATCACCATGCGTTCGCCCTTGCCGACCGTCAGCGACACGTTCTTGAGCGCCTGGAACGTGCCGTACCACTTGTTGACGTTCCGCATCTCGACCATCGGCGCATTGGCATCGAGCGGCAGCGGATTTGGCTGAGCGTTCATCGGAGCGTCCTGTCTAACGAGCCTGGTTCAGCTTGCGCTCCAGCACCCGGGCGAAATGGGTGAGCGGGAAGCACATGCAGAAATAGATCAGCGCCACCAGCCCATAGACCACGACCGGCTGGAAGGTGGCGTTGGTTACGATCTGGCCGGCCTTGACCAGTTCATTGAAACCGACGATCGAGGCGAGGGCGGTGCTCTTGACCAATTGCACGAGGAAACCCACCGTCGGCGGCACGGCGATGCGCAGCGCCTGGGGCAGGATGACATAGCGCATCTGCACGATGAACTTCATGCCGAGGCTCGCGCTGGCATCCCATTGGCCGCGCCCGATGGCATCGACGCAACCGCGCCAGATCTCCCCCAGGAAGGCGCTGGCATAGAGCGTCAGAGCGACGCCTGCGGCCAGGATCGGCGATACGTCGATGCCCAGCAAAGGCAAGCCGAAGAACACCAGGAACAACTGCAGCAGCAGGGGCGTGCCCTGCAGCACCTCGACATAGAGGGTCATGATGCGGACGCCGATCTTGGGCTGCGCATAGCGCAGCAGCAGCAGGAGCAGCGCGCCGATGCCGCCGCCGATAAAGGCGATGATCGACAGCAGAACCGTCCACCGCGCGGCCAGGAGCAGGAAGCCCAGGATGTCGATGACGGGCAGAGTGATCATCGCATCGTACTCATCTCCGGCGTCCCGCGAACAACCGGCTGCCGGCGCGGTTCAGCAGCCAGCGCAGGCCGATCGCCATCCCCAGATAGGCGAGGGCGATGATGAAATAGGTCTCGAAGGCGCGATAGGTGCGCGACTGGATGTAATCGGCGACGTGGGTCAGGTCCATCACGGCGATCTGCGAGACCACCGCGGATTCCAGCATGATGATGATGACCTGGCTGACCAGCGCGGGATAGACGTTGGCGAGCGCCTGCGGAAGGATGACATAGATGAACACCTTGACCGGCTTGAGGCCGAGGGCGATGCCGGCCTCGCGCTGGCCGGAGGGGACAGCCTCGATCCCGGCGCGTACGATCTCGATGGCATAGGCGGTGAGGTTGATCGTCATCGCCAGGATCGCGGCCGTCATCGCCGTCATCTTGATCCCGAGGGCCGGCAGGCCGAAGAAGATGAAGAACAGCTGGACCAGGAAGGGCGTATTGCGGATCAGCTCGACATAGGCCGTGACCAGCGCGCGGGCCCACTTGAGGCCCCAGCGCGCGGTCGCGGCTCCGCCGATGCTGAGCGCGATGCCGAGGCTCGCGGCGATCACCGTCAGGCCGAGCGTCACTCCTACGCCATGCAGGAACAGGCCCAGATAGCCGGCGAGCGCCGAGAAGTCGAGTTCATAGCCCATGGACGGGCGGGATTCCTAGGCTCTAGAAATCCTTCGCCAGGGGCTGCTTCAGCCACTTCACCGCCATCTCGTTCAGGCTGCCGTCCTTCTTCATGCCGACGAGGATTTCGTTCATTTTCTGCTGCAGACGGGTCTCGCCCTTCTTGACCGCCATGTTGGATGGCGAGGTCAGCAGCAGGAACTTCTCCTCCGGCTTGATCGCCGGATTCTTGGCGAGGATGGTGGCGCCGACGTCGTTGCCCACCACCATCAACTGAGCCTGGCCGGACAGGAACGCAGAGATGACGCCGTTATAATCGTTGTAGCGCTGGATATCGGCATCCGCCGGAGCGACCTTCGTGACCTCGGTATCTTCCAAGGTGCCGCGATTGACCGCGATGGTCTTGCCGGCCAGGTCGGCCGCTTCCTTCACCTGCACTTCGGCCGGGCCCATGACCGCGATGTAGTAGGGCGCATAGGGATCGGTGAAATCGACCACCTGGGCGCGCTCATCGCTGAAGCCGATGCTGAGCAGTGCGTCGACCTTGCCTTCGGACAGATACGGAATGCGGTTCTGGCCGGTGATGCCCACCAGCTCGGCCTTGACCCCAAGGGCCTTGGCCAGGGCATTGGCCATGTCGACGTCATAACCCTGGATCTTCATGTCCGAGCCGAGCGAGGCGAAAGGCGGGAAGTCCTCGAAAATACCGATCCTGATGGTTCCGGCTTTGGTGATGTCGTCCAGCGCGTCAGCGTTGGCCAAACCGGCGCCGCCGGTGATCAGTGCGATGGTCAGGGCAAGGCCCTGAACCAGCGTGGTCCGCCGCGATTGAGAGAGAGTCATGGTTGCCCCCTGTGCATGTCGATGGTTGGAATAAATTCGGCTGCGCGATGCGCCTCCCGACCTGACCCAGAAAGGCTGCAGCAGGCGCACAATGGGCATCGAACGGCTCGCTGGCAATAGCGCCGGACCGAAACTCAGTTCGGGCAGAATCGATGTAAGGACCAGGATAGGGAATGGCCCCTAGTGCAGGCGCTCTTCCACCGGCGCCTCGAGCGCGCCGGTCATCAGGGCGACGGCCTCCGACATCGTGTATTTCTTGGGGTCGATCACCGCCAGCCGGCGACCGAGGCGATGGATGTGGATGCGGTCAGCCACCTCGAACACATGCGGCATGTTGTGGCTGATGAGCACGATCGGCAGGCCGCGGCGCTTCACGTCCAGGATCAGCTCCAGCACACGGCGCGATTCCTTGACGCCGAGGGCCGCCGTCGGCTCGTCCATGATGACGACCTTGCTGCCGAAGGCGGCGGCGCGCGCGACCGCGACGCCCTGGCGTTGGCCGCCGCTCAAGGTCTCGACCGGTTGGTTGATGTTCTGGATGGTGAGGAGGCCCAGCTCCGACAGCTTCTCGCGCGCGATCTTCTGCATCGCCGCCTTGTCGAGCTTGCGGAACAGGCTGCCGGCTATGCCCTTGGCCCTGATCTCGCGCCCCAGGAACATGTTGTCGACGATCGACAAAGCGGGGGAGAGCGCGAGGGTCTGGTACACGGTCTCGATGCCCGCCTGGCGCGCTTCCATCGGAGAGCGGAAATGGATGGGCTTGCCATCCATCAGCACCTCGCCATGATCGGGTGCGACGGCGCCGCAGAGCACCTTGATGAGCGAGGATTTGCCGGCGCCGTTGTCGCCGATCACCGCCAGGATCTCGCCGGGATAAAGGTCGAAATCCGCGTGGTCGAGAGCGGTGACGCGGCCGTAACGCTTGACCAGGCCGCGCGCCTGCAGCAGGGGAGCTTCGGTCGTCATGCCGAGACCCTCCGCAGCCACTGGTCGAGAGCGACCGCCACAATGATGAGGAAGCCGACCGCGAATTCCTGCCACAGCACGTCGACGCCGGAGAGCGCGAGGCCGTTGCGGAACACGCCGACGATGAGCGCGCCGATCAGCGTCCCGATGATCGAGCCACGCCCGCCGAACAGGCTGGTGCCGCCGATCACCACTGCGGTGATGGAATCGAGGTTCGCGGTGTAGCCTGATTGCGGGCTGACCGAGCCGATGCGGCCGATCAGCGCCCAGCCGGCGATGGCGCAGATGAGGCCCGCGATCGCATAGACCGAGAGCAGCAACGCGTTGGTGCGGATGCCGGCAAGCTGAGCTGCCTCCGGGTCATCGCCGATCGCATAGACGTGGCGGCCGAACGAGGTCCAATTGAGGATGTACCAGAACAGGCCGACCAGCCCCAGCATCAGCAGAGAGCCGTAGGTGATGCGGGCCTGGCCCATGATGATCGGCGTGCCGGTCCATTGCAGGAACTTCGCGACCTCCGCGATGTCCTGCGAGCGGATGCTTTCGCTGCCCGAATACCAGAGATTGAGCGCGAAGAAGATGCTCCAGGTGCCGAGGGTCACGATGAACGGCGGCAGGCGCAGCTTCGTCACCAGGAGGCCGTTGACCACGCCGCACAACGTGCCGACCAGGAGGCCGCTGGCGAAGGCGATCGGCAGGGGCAGGCCGACATGGACCGCGAACTTGCCCATGACGACCGAGCTCAGCACCATCATCGCGCCGACCGAGAGATCGATGCCGGCGGTGAGCACGATCAGGGTCTGCGCCACGCCGACGATGCCGATGATCGTGACCTGCTGCAGCACCAGCGAGAAGTTGAAGGGGTGCAGGAATTTCTGTCCGGCGATGAACGAGAACAGGACGACGGCGAGGAACAGCACGATGGCCGGGATCGCGGTCGGATGGGCATGCAGGAAATGCTGCAGCCGGCGCAGCGGCGTCTCCGCATCCTCCTCGAACGACGCGACGCTCTGGTCGGCCTTTTTCAGGACCTGCTCGTAGCCGGCCGCGCCAGCCCTGGATTCCGTGTCGGCACCGCTCATGAACCACCCCTGATCTGCAAGCTTATCGCCTGCGCACGTGCTCCACTGGAAACTCCCTCCCCCAAGTTGGGGGAGGGGCGGGGTGGGGGTTGCTCTCTCGAGCGAAGGTTGAGTCAAACTGAACCATCGCCCCCACCCTAACCCTCCCCCGGCTCGGGGGAGGGGATTGGGGCTCGTGACTGCTTATTGTCGGAAGCCTGGGCTCAACCCCAGCACTTATCAAGGCCTTCCTTCACGCTGAGCGAGGGGATGCCGTCGGCCGGCTTATCGGTGATGAGTTCGACGCCGGTATTGAAGAAGTCGAGGCCGGGCGAGTTCTCAGGCTTCTTCTGGGTCTTCACGTAGTTGACAACCGCTTCGACGCCCATCGAGGCCATGATCAGCGGATATTGCTGGGAGGTGGCGCCGATCACGCCCGCCTCGACGTTCTTCACGCCCGGGCAGCCGCCATCGACCGAGACGATCAGCACGTCCTTCTCGCGGCCCACCGCCTTCAGCGCCTCGTAGGCGCCTGCCGCCGCCGGTTCGTTGATGGTGTAGACGACGTTGATGGTCGGGTCCTTCTGCAGCAGGTTCTCCATCGCCTTGCGGCCGCCTTCCTCGTTGCCGGAGGTGACGTCGTGGCCGGAAATGCGCGGATCGTCCTCATCGCCGATGTCGGTCGGATCCTTGATGTCGATGCCGAAGCCCTTCATGAAGCCCTGGTCGCGCAGGTAATCCACGGTCGGCTCGTTCGGCGTCAGATCGAGGAAGCCGATACGAGCATCCTTGGCGTCGTCGCCCAGGGTCTTGGCCGCCCAGGCGCCGATCAGTTCGCCGGCCTTGAAATTGTCCGTGGCGAGCGTGGCATCAGCCGCCGTGATCGGCTCCAGCGGCGTGTCGAGCGCGATCACCAGGATGCCGGCTTCGCGCGCCTTCTCGACCGTCGGCACGATCGCCTTGGTGTCGCTCGGCGTGATGAGAATTCCCTTGGCGCCGGCGGCGATCAGGCTCTCGATGGCGGCGACCTGGGATTCGTTGTCGCCATCGACCTTGCCGGCGAAGGAGCGCAGCTCGACGCCCAGCTCCTTGGCCTTGGCCTGTGCGCCTTCCTTCATCTTGACGAAGAACGGATTGATCTCGGTCTTGGTGATGAGGCCGACGATGATGTCCTCGGCGAGGGCGCTACCGGCAAAGGCAAGGCCGGCGGTGCCGAGGGCCGTACCCAAGGCGAGATTCTTCAAACGGCGGAATGATGTCGTCACTTTCGTCCTCCCATAATTCCCCGGTTCGGGGGCGAGCATTCGTTGCGGTTAATGCGCGGCCGAGACGCCTTCGCGGGTACGCGCATCCCCGTATCCGAAGGCGCCAGCCAACGCGCCCATTCCAGACAATGTTTCACGCGGAGTCAATAATTAAATCACGCGGATTTAGTTATTGACCGGGAGGCTGAAAGTGGCAATCTTTCAACGCGCAAGGCCGTCCAGGCGAAGGGTCAGAGCGACCGCATTTCCATGGCAAAACCAGAACCGGCGACATCGCACCCAGCCTTTCCGGCGCATCCCGGCGACTTGGCGCGTGGCGGCAGCCAATCGGGCGTGCGGCTTTATAACGAGCGGCTGGTGCTGTCCCTGATCCGCCGCTACGGCAGCCTGCCCAAGGCGGAGATCGCGCGGGTCACCGGCCTCAGCGCGCAAACCGCGTCTGTGATTGTGAAACAGCTCGAGGCTGACGGCCTGCTGCTGCGCCAGAGGCCGCAGCGCGGGCGCATTGGCCAGCCGCCGGTTCCGCTTAGTCTCAATCCCGAGGGCGCCTATTCGATCGGCCTCAAGGTCGGGCGGCGCAGCGCCGATCTGGTGCTGATCGATCTGATGGGCCGCGTGCGCGCGAGCCAGCATCGCACCTATCGCTATCCGGAACCGGGCGCGACTCTTGATTTCGTGCGCGACGGCATCGCGGAATTGCAGCGTGATCTCAAAGCCGCACAGCGCGCGCGCATCTCCGGCCTTGGCATCGCGACGCCGTTCGAGCTTTGGAACTGGGAGAAGGAGATCGCCGCGCCGCGGGACGTGCTGCAGGTCTGGCGCGCCTTCGACCTGGTGGGCGAAGTGGCGAAGCTGTCGAGCTGGCCGGTCCAGCTCTGCAACGACGCGACTGCCGCCTGTGCCGCAGAGCTATCCTTCGGCATCGGCAGCCGCTACCGCGACTTCGTCTATTTCTTCATCGGCTCTTTCATCGGTGGCGGCATCGTCTTGAACGGCATGCTCTATCAGGGCCGCAGCGGCAATGCCGGTGCGCTCGGCTCCATGCCGGTGAGTGGCGAGGGGCCGCTGGGCGTGCTGCAACTCATCCGCTCGGCCTCGCTCTACCGGCTGGAGCAATTGATCGGCAACCAGGGGCGCGATCCCTCCATGCTGTGGACGATGCCACAGGATTGGGGCGAGATCGGCCAGCCGCTCGATGCCTGGATCAAGGATTCCTCGATCCACCTGGCGCAGGCGATCGTCGCGGCGGTGTCGGTGGTGGATTTCGAGGCAGCGATCATCGATGCGGCGTGTCCTCCTGACGTACGCAGGCGCCTGGTCGAGCAGACCAAGGTGCAAGTGGCGCAGCTCGACCAGCAGGGCCTGTCGCCTTTCGCCGTTCTCGAAGGCACCATCGGCAGCGACGCCCGCGCCATCGGCGGCGCCAGCCTGCCGCTGCTTGCCAACTTCGCGGTCGATCGGGAGATATTTCTGCGGAATGCGGGGTAGGGACGTTTCTATGCCGCGTTCACTCGCACTCTCAACGCCCGTCATGGCAAGGCTTGGCCTTGCCATCCACAAGTTTTTCGGCAAGCGACACATTTTCTCGCAGCTGAAGGGCGCAGCTCGTAGTGCTGAGCCTGATACTCGTGGATGCCAAGGCCAAGCCTTGGCATGACGGAAAAAGTGAAACGGCGAGCTCGGCGGTCTTACGCGAAGCCCAAATAACCAAGAACAACGGCAACGACCACCACGACGCCAATGATGTAAAAGATGTTCATCCCGACTCTCCACAAAAAATGGACGCAACACTGCCCCTAAGGCAGACATGTCGCTCCTTGTAAAAAGATCGGCAGCAAGAAAGGTTCCCCCGCAAGGACGCGCGGTGGCGAATCAGGTCCGGCTAAGAATCAAATCCGCCACCAGGTTGGGGGCCGCCCAATGCGGCATATGCCCCGCGTTCTTCACGAAATGCACGGAAGCGCGGGCCGGAAGCTGCGTGGCGTGCTGCCAGGGGATAATGCGGTCCTTGAGGCCGAAGAGAGCTGTGATCGGCGCTTTCACGCGCTCGAGATCCGCGACGATGGATTGGCGTTGTCCCGCTGCGTCGTTGATCGAGGCGGCGAGATCACGCAGCATCGGACGACGCGACTGGATGCGGGACAGCAGGTCTGCGAGATAGGTTGCAGATAGCGCGCCGCCGTCGAGCTTGGCGAGTTCGCGTTCGAGATCGGCAATGCTGCCGGCGGCGATCATGCCGTCGATGAAGCCGGCATCGATCTCCTTGCCGAGCCCGGCGGGGGCGAGCAGCAGCAGTTGATCGATCGCGACCTCGCCCTCCGCGGCCAGCTTCGCGGCGATCATCGCGCCCAGGGAATGGCCGACCAGCCGGACCGGCCCCACGGCGATGGCGCGCAACGCGGTGGCTGTCGTATCGACCAATTGATCGAGACTGGTGCCGGTGGCATTGCTGCCGCCATGACCGGGCAGGTCGATGGCGAGGACGCGCAGGCCGCCCTTGGCGAGGCGCCGCGCGACCAAGGTGTAGGACTCGGAATCGGCGAACAGACCGTGGATCAGGAACGCATCGCCGCGGCGCTGACCCGCCGCCGGCCATTCGCGCAGCTGGATGGTGCCGGCAATGGTCGCGACCTGGATCGCGGCGTGGGGCGCATTGTCCTTCGCACCGTTCGCCGCGAGCACGTCCTCGCCGCTCACCCGCCCGTTGCGCCCGGTGCCGGTGAGGGCGGCGAGGTCAATGCCGCGATCGCGTGCGAGCCGGCGCGCGCGGGGGCTGGCGCGCGGGCCATCGCCGCTTGTGGGCAAAGGTGATGAGGGCGCGGCCCTGGCGATCGCTGGCGCGATCGGTGCGGCGGGCTTTTGCGCGGCCGGCGCTTCGACAGCGCCGGCCACTTCGATGCGCGCGATTGGCGCGTCGACCGGGATCATGTCGGCTTCGGCAGCGAGATGCTCGACCATTACGCCGTCCTGCAAGGCCGGTACCTCCACCACGGTCTTGTCGGTCTCGACTTCCAGCAGGATCTCGCCGCGCTTGAAGCGCTCGCCGGGCTGTTTCAGCCAGGTGACGATGCGGCCTTCCTCCATCGTCTCACCGAGACGCGGCAGCGGCAGGCTTACGATGCCCATGCCGGCGCCTTTCTCTGCACCAGCCACAGGCCGGTCTCGGCGATGAGCTGCGCGTTCGGAACCGCATTGCGCTCCAAAGGCGGCGAGACCGGGATCGGAATATCCTCGCCCGCCACCCGCGTGACCGGCTCCTCCAGATGATCGAAGCAGGATTCATGGATGCGCGCAGAGAGCTCGGCCGAGAAGCCCCCGGTCAGATGCGCCTCGGTCACCACCATGGCGCGGTGGGTGCGGCGCACGGAGGCCGAGATGGTCTCGTCATCCAGCGGATTGAGCGTGCGCAGATCGAGCACTTCCGCCGAGACGCCCTGGGCCGCCAGCAACTCGGCGGCAGCCAGGGATTCCAGCACCATCTTGGAATAGGTGACGATGGTAATATCCGCGCCGGTGCGCCGCACCACCGCCTTGCCCCAGGGCGCGTCCGGCTTGGCCGTATCCATCACGCCCTTCTGCACATAGAGGCCCTTGTGCTCCAGGAACACGACGGGATCGGGCAAGGTCAACGCATGGCGCAGAAGGTGATAGGCGTCGTTCACCGTCGCCGGCATGGCGACGCGCAGACCGGGAATATGTGCCATCCAGGCCTCGAGCGACTGCGAATGCTGAGCGGCGGCCGAGCGGCCGGTGCCGCCCTGGCTGCGCAGCACCATCGGCACGCCGATCTGGCCGCCGAACATGTAGCGGATCTTGGCGGCCTGGTTGGCGAGCTGGTCCATCACCAGCCCGATGAAATCGACATACATCAGCTCGGCGACCGGGCGCAGGCCGCTCATCGCTGCGCCGACCGCCGCCCCGACGATGCCAGCCTCGG
>Ga0111539_10000597_pt1 | contig 46647 bp, 38 predicted proteins | sample RhiMethybrSRZTD1_FD_79667 | JGI IMG/M metagenome (GOLD analysis project Ga0111539, IMG submission 79667) | Populus rhizosphere microbial communities from Tennessee, USA - Rhizosphere MetaG P. TD hybrid SRZTD1 (version 2) (version 2) | ecosystem: Host-associated > Plants > Roots > Rhizosphere >... | reverse complement strand
TCGTCGCGAGAACCGCTGGTCTCGAGAGCAGTGCAGCAGGAACTCCCGAACGTGGTCTCGGAGCCGTTGCTCTTTGGCGTGGTCGTCCTCGGGCTGCTCGTCGCGCTGGGGCTCGTGGACTACCTGATGCGGCTGCAGTTTGCCCAGTTCGCCATCGGCGTGGTGCGCGACCTGCGGGCCAAGGCGTTCCAGTCGGCGATCCAGATCGACCCGCGCATCCGCCCCTCGGGTCCGGGTGATCTCGTCGCGAGGCTCATCGGCGATACCGCGCGGATCAAAGAGGGCTTGAAAGGGTTCCTCGTCCACGGCGCCACCAACGGTCTGATGCTGGCCGGGGTCAGCGTCGTACTGTTGTGGGTGGATGTGGCCCTGGGCGCGGTCTTCGCGGCGGCATACGCGCTGATCGGCGGCGTGGTGGCCTATGGCGCGACCCGGGTCTACCGGCGCACGATCAAGCAGAGGTCCAAGGAAGGGCTGCTGGCCGAGTCGATCCACGAGGCGTGGCAGGACGCCGATCCGGCGTTCGCAGCTCTCAACCTGTCGAGCGGGAAGCACGAGGCCACGGTCACGCGCCTGCAGGGGCGCACCACCTGGGCGGCGCACGCGATCTTCGGCGTGGCTGTCCTGCTGCTGATCTGGTTCGGCTCGAACCGCGTCAGCGCCGGGACCCTCTCCGGGGCGGACATGCTGGTGTTCATGCTCTACGCGCTGATGACGCGCGCTCCGGTCGTGCAACTGTCGCGGCAGGGGACGCGCACGGGCAAGGTCCTCGGTAGCGTCAAGCGGCTCGAGGAGGTCATTCGCACCGGTGTGGAGCTGGAGTCGGTCGCTGCCCTTCCTGCGCTGCAGCGGCAGATCCGCATCGAGCGCCTGAAGGTCTATCGCCCCGCCGAGGAGGGCGGGACGCGGAGGCTCAGGGTCGAGGAACTGATCGTGCCGGCCGGCAGTCGGGTGGCCATCGTCGGCCCGTGCGCCGCGGGCAAGTCGACACTGCTGGAATCGCTCGCGGGCACCCTTCGGCCGGACAAGGGCCGAGTCTGGTGGGACGACGTCCCGTTGCTCGAGGCGTCGAAGCGCTGCCGCCAGGAGCGCATCGAGTTTCTGTCACAGGAGCCGCGCTGGCTCAGGCGGCCGCTGTGGTTTCTGCTCGGTTTGCCCGATTCCAGTCCGACCCCCGCTGCCCAGGAGGTGCTGGCGAAGTGCGGCGCCGACCGCGTGATCGCCCGGCTGCCTCGAGGGCTCGAGACCGAGCTCGCGTCGGACGATCTGGCCGCCAGCGAGCGACGCAGCCTGCTGCTGGGGCGCGCGCTGCTCGGGGATGCGTCCGTGATCCTGCTCGACGATCCCTTCCAGGGGCTCAGCCGCAAGCATGCGCGCCGGCGGTTGCGCGCGCTCCTCGCGATTCGCGGCGAGGCGACCGTGATCGTCGCGGCCCATCACCCTCCGAGCAGGAAGCTGTTCAACCGCGTCATCCGGCTCGAGAAGGGCAAGGTCGTCTTCGACGGCCGGCCGGAGCAGTACGATGCAGGCGAGCAAGGGGCGAACCGGGTGTCCACCGCGTCCCTGCCAAGCGTCATGCGCAGAAACGGGAGCGCGTCGTGAAGCAGGCGGTCATCCTTGCTGCGGGCCGCGGCAGCCGTCTGGGCGAGGGGATCCCGAAGTGTCTCGTCCGGCTGGGCGATCGGACGCTGATCCATCACCAGCTCGATGCGCTGCGTGCGATGGGTATCGACGAAGTGTGCGTCGTGGTCGGTTATGGCGCGCAGCGCGTGCGAGCGGCGCTGGGGGACAGCTGCCACTACATCGACAATCCGCGCTTCGACGAGACCAACAGCCTCTACTCGCTGTGGTTGACGCGGGAGTGGCTGCGCGGTCCGTTCCTCCAGATCAACTGCGACCTGGTCGCGCACCCGGAGATCTACCGCCGCCTGCTGTTGGCCCCCGGCACCGCGCTCGCCTACGATTCGCTGTCGGGCGACGGCGAGGAGCACATGAAGGTGGTCGTGCGGCACGGTCTGCTGCGCGACATCCACAAGCAGCTCGATCCCTCCCGATCGTGCGGGGAGAACCTGGGGCTGCTCAAGTACGACCGCGCCGCGACCCGCATCCTCTTCGAGGAGGCCGGCGATCTGATTGCCGGTGGCGGCGAGCGCTGCTGGGCTCCCGCTGCCATCGCGCGTCTGGCACAACGCGTGCCCGTCCACTGCGTCGACGTGGCCGGCCTGCCATGGTCCGAGATCGACTTCGTCGAGGACGTGCTCTACGCCCGCTGCGAGGTGTTGCCGGAGCTGCGCGCGGTCTCGCGAACCGGCGGAACGCGCCTGCCGGGGCTGGGCGCGCGCATCCTCGAGGCCTTCCGCACGATGGGCGGCGTCTTCGAGAGCCCCTCCTGAGGTCCAAAGCACACTCTACTTCGTCCCGAGGTGACCCATGCCTGCTGCCAAGACCAGCGTCCTCTTCACCGGCTATGCCCCCGTGCATTTCGTCTGCTTCCAGCCGCTCTACGAGAGGCTGCTGAGGTCGAGCGAATTCGACGTCTTCGTCTCGGGCGGACTGCGTTCGGATGGAGACGATGGAGTGCGGCACGACGCTCGGGCCCTGTACGAGCAGTTCGGCCTTCCACCCGAGCGCGTGCTGACGGTCGAGGAGATCGAGACGCGGGACTTCGACGTGCTGTTTGCCGCCAACACCAAGCTGATCGAGCCGCGCAGCGCGGGCACTCGCGTGCAGATCTTTCATGGCGTCTCCTTCCGGAACAAGTCGGTGCGCGACGAGAACATGGGCTGCGATCACTACTTCGTGATCGGGCCCTACATGCACCGCAAGTTCGTCGAAGGCGGGTTGCTGGCTCCGGACGATGCGCGCGCGGTGCGGGTCGGGTTCATGAAGACCGATCCGCTGCGCGCCGAGCGGCACGACCGCGGGAAGCTGCTGCGGCGCGCAGGACTGGACGGCTCGCGTCCGATCCTGCTCTACGCTCCGACTGGCCAGAGGCACAACTCGCTCGAGACGATGGGGGAAGCGGTGATCCGGCACCTGGCGGTGACGGGGCGCTACGACATCCTCGTCAAGCTCCACGATCACCCCAAGGACACGGCGATCGACTGGCCGGCGCGCCTGGCGCCGTTCGAGGACGAGCACACGCGGGTGACGCGGGAACGGGACATCGTTCCCTTGATGCTCGTGGCGGACCTGCTGATCTCCGACGCATCGTCGGTCACCAGCGAGTTCGCGCTGCTCGATCGACCGATGGTCTTCCTCGACGTGCCGCTGCTGCTCGAGAAGGCGACGAGGTCGGGCGCGCTGGACATCGAGACCTGGGGCCGGCGAGCCGGCGTCGTCGTGAGGAGTCCCGAGAAGATCGTCGCCACGGTCGAGAAAGCGCTGGCCGACCCCGCGGCGCTGTCCGACGTGCGCCGCGCCATGGCCGACGATCTCTTCTACAACCCGGGTCGCGCGACGGACGTCGCGATGGACTGGCTGCAGAGCCGCGCCCCGATCGCCGGGCGCATGCGCTGAAGAAGCGAAGGCTGGGTGACGCTGACGTGCTGCGCCTCGTGCGCGCGTGCGCGATCAGGTGTCCACCCGAGGCGAGGGCCCTCCCTCTTGGTAGGCTCACCGGAGGTCCTTTCGCCCGCGATCCGCCCCTTCGCGAGCGATCCAACGAGCAAGCGTGATCCGGCTCTCATCGCATGAGGAACGACAGAGCAGATGCTGGCGCCGGACCACTGGCCTGCGTGATCGGCGACATCAGTCTGGTCCGCGCCTTGGGGATCCGGGGATTGCCGGTCGCCGTGGTGACCGAAGACAGCACCGCCAAGTGTACGCGCTCCCGCTACTGCCGGACCGTCGTCACCACGCCCAGCTGGATGACCGAACCGGACCGCGCGATCGCCGCGTTGATCGCTTGGGGAAGAGCGCAACCCGCGCCGCCCGTCCTCTTCTATCAGGGCGATCACGACCTGATTGCCGTATCGCGCGCCCGCGAACGGCTGGCGCCCCATTTCCGGTTCGTCCTGCCGGACAAGGAACTCGTCGAGGATCTGGTCGACAAACGGCGATTCGCGGCGCTGGCCGAGAGACGCGGGTTGCCCGTGCCCGACACCATGACGATTCCCGAGGGCAGCAACGCAGCCGATGTGCTGCGGCGGTGGGATCGCTTTCCGTGCGTGTTCAAGCCGACGCTGCGCAGGAACTGGTACGAGCTCATCGGCAGCCATCAGAAGGCGCTGCGTCTCGAGACGCGGGCCGAGTTGGAGCTCCTGCTGCGCCGGGTCGAAGCCGACATTGCGCGGTTCGTGCTGCAGCAGTGCATCGAGGGCGGTGAAGAGAACGTGCTGAGCTACCACGCGTACGTGCGACCCGGGGGTGAGGTCGTCGCCGAGTTCACGGGACGCAAGCTCCGGACGTCGCCGAGGCGCTACGGTCTGTCGACCTACGTGGAGATCACGGACGATGCCGAGGTTCGGCAGCTGGGCCGCGAGACGATGCAGAAGCTCGGCTTCTCGGGTGTGCTCAAGATCGACTGCAAGCGCGACGCCGGCAACCGGCGACTCTACATGTTGGAGATCAACCCGCGCTTCAACCTCTGGCACCATCCCGCAACGGTGGCTGGTGTCGGCATCCCCGAAGCGGTGTACTGGGATTGCGTGGCGCCCGATCGAGTCGAGCCGATGCGGCCGGCCAGGAAGGGCGTGCGCTGGATGGTGCCGATGTCTGACGCCAGGGCCTCGAAGGAGTATCGCGCCGCCGGCCAGCTCTCGCGCGCTCGGTGGCTGTTCGAGCTCCTGACGGTCGACGTCAACGAGGGGTTCCAGATCCGAGATCCCTTCCCGATGCTGGCCGACCTCGTCCAACTGCTCAAGCGCAAGATCTTCCGGACACCGAAAGGTCAGACCACGTGAGACTCGCGCTGATCTCGGACGTCCACGGCAACCTCGAAGCGCTGGACACGGTGCTCGCCGACATCGACGCGAAGACTCCCGGCGCGCGCATCGTGTGCGCCGGCGACGTCGTCGGCTATGGACCCGATCCCGACGCGTGTGTCGATCGACTGCGGTCGCGCGGCATTCCGTGCGTCATGGGCAACCACGAGGAGATGGTCCTGGGCCGGAGGGACTTCTCGCGTTGCGTGCACGCGGGGATCACGGCGGCGGTGTGGACGCGACAGGAGATCTCGGCGTCGACGCGGGGATTCCTCGAGTCGCTGCCACGCTGCGTGGAAGCGGCTTCCGGCGTCATCGTCTGCCACGGCGATCTCGCGGATGCCGACACCTACGTCAGCGACGCGTCCAGGGCCGACGCTGCTCTCGCGCAGCTCCACGCCTCCTGGCCGGATGCCCGCACGCTCGTCTGCGGGCACACGCATCACGCCGCGCTGTATTCGCGCGCCACCGGCTTCGAGTACGTGACGCCGGGCGATCGGTCCCTGCAGCCCGGCACGGTGTATGTCGTGAACCCGGGTGCCGTCGGCCAGTCCCGTGTGCGCGCGCCTCTGGCCTGCTACGCGGTGCTCGATCCCGGGGACGCGTCCGTTTCGTTCCGAGCTCTGGGTTACGACCATGACACCACGATCGCCAAGATGCGCCGCGCTGGCCTCGTGCCTCGCGTCGTCTTGCTGCGACCGAAGGGGATCTGGCGCTGCATCGAGTCGTGGAAGCGACGGTGGGCGCGCTACTGGGCGGAACGCGCGACCGGTAGCAACGGGGCGTGATCGACGACTCGTGTGGCCTGCATGCGGCGCAGGCACTAATGTCCTGGACCCCTCTTCGTCGCACCCGCATCCGGGCGCGTGGGAGCGCCCAGGTTCACCGATGGGTCTATTCGATTTCTTCAAGAAGAAGCCCGCCCCGCCGGCTCCGTCCTCCACACCACCGCCGCCACCAACTTCGCCCACGTCGAGGTCCGAGGCGCCGACCGTCGTGAGTACAGCGAAGTCCGAGGCGTCGACCGTCGTGAGTACGCCTGCAGCCAGGCCGGCGCCCGCTGCTGCGCCCGCGGCCGCTGCCGCTGCCGACAAACCCGAGCCGCCAGCGTTCGTCGATGCGACCGATGCGTTCGGCCGCCGCGTCCGCCTGCCGCGCGAGGAATACAAGAAGAACGTGCTGCCCGAGCTCGTGAAGGCACACAACAACGATCCCGAGCGGCTCGTCGCGGTGATCCTGCAAGCCGTTCGCGACGGCATGGCCGGCGAGGTGATCGCGGCGACCAACCGGCTCACGGTCATCGACAAGGACGTCGATCGTGCGCTGTCGGTGCTCGGCGTCGTGCTGCGGGACGCGGGCGAGCTCGACGCCGCCGAGTCGACGATGAAGGAACTGCTGCAAAAGCGCCCCGACTCGCCGAACGCGCGCGTCGGTCTCGCGATGATCGCCGAGAAGCGCGGCCTCGTGTCGCGCGCCGAAGAGCTGCTCTGGGAGGCGCTGCAGAAGGACTGCAACCACGCCGATGCCGTGCACTGTCTGCTGCAGCTGCGTCACCGCGCCGTCGGCGACTCGGGTTACCGCGCCGAGATCGAGAAGATCGCAGCGTTGCCGGGTTCGTGGCGCGCGCAGCTCTGGCTCGCGCGCTTGGCGCTGAAGGACGGCCGCACGGACGAGGCCAAGACGATCTACCGCGACGTGATGGCGCGCGCCGGTTCGGAGTCGGACGCGCTCGTGATGGCGAGCGGCGATCTCGTGTCGGGCCATCACCACGCGCTGCTGAAGGAACTGATCGTGCCGCGCTTCCAACCGGGCAGGCACCACCCGCACGTGGGCCTCGCGTTGCTGCACCACTTCCTGCAGACGCAGGACGTGAGCGCCGGGACCGCGTTGCTGCACCAGATGCACCTGCACTACGGGCACCTCGTCGCGGAGCCGCTGCAACCGTTCACGGGCGAGTTCGACCGGATCCGCATGCAGCAGCTGCCGCCGCCGCCGCCGCTGTCGCCGCAGGCGCGCGTCGGGCTCTACCGCATGGACCGTCCGATCTGGTATGCGGGGCTCGAGGACCCGCAGTGGCTGCTGCCCAGCAAGGGGCCCGAGAGCAGACAGGTGATGGTCATGGCGCTGGCCGTCGACGGGCAGCCGAACCTGCCGCCGGGTCGCGAGGACGAGCTCGGACGCCTCACGCGCAGCCTGCCGCTCTTTCTCGCGGAGCACGTGTGGCTGTCGACGCCACATCGCGGGACGGCCGCGCTGCCGATGGCCGAACAGGGTGGGTGGGCCGTCATGGGGCGACCGTGGCCCGAGGATGCCATCTGCAACCAGCTCGGCGACGCCGAACGCAGCTCTACGACGCTGGTCACGGGTGTGCTGCGGGTCGAAGGCGAGAAGCGCCGCATCGACCTCTGGGCGTTCGACTGCGCGCAGAAGCAGCGCATCGGCCACGCCGCGACCGAGGGCACGATGCCGGAGCTCGGCCGCATGCTGCTGCAGCTGATGGCGGAGTTGTGGCCGCCGATCGGCGGCCCGGCCGGCCACAAGCCGCCGACCGGCGACGAGAGCTTCTGGCATCGTTATGCCGATGGGCTCGGCCAGCACGCGGCCCTCGTGGTCACGCAGTCGGGAGGCCTGCCGAAGGAACGCCTGTACGGCGAACGCTATATCGTGCAGTGGCTGCAGGGCACCGCGTTGCAGGAACCGCGATGGCAGCCCGGGTTCTGGCTCTATGCCTCCGCGCTCGGCGTGTTGCGGCAGCTCGGCTCGCTGGTGCCGAAGGAACAGGCCCGCATCGTCGCGCAGATCTTCCGCCAGTCGCCGCCCGAGAGCGCGTTCGCGCGGTTGGCCGTCGTGCCGCTGCGCGCGTGTGGGCTCGATGCCATGTGGCAGGCGCGGCGCGCGGAGATCCTCGCGGCCGCGGGTGGTGACGCAGTCTACGCGGCGTGGCTGCAGCGCGCCGAGGCCGCGAAGTAGTTCCCGGCGGCGTTTCCATGCGTTTCAGCGCCTGCCACTCATCGCCGGGTCGATGGCCGCGTAGCATGGCGCCGGGCGGAACTCGATGAGCGGAACACCGTGAGCGGAAAAACCATGACCACTGCACCCACTCTCGTCTCTTCCTCGGCACTGCGTTGCACTGCCCTCGTCTCGCTGCTGCTCGCGCCGGCTCTCCGAGCGCAGGGGCAGGAGCGTCTGACCTACCAGGACACGAAGCGCGCGCAACAAATCTCGTGGATGGGCGAGGTGCCGCGCGCGCAATGGTCGCCCGACGGCCAGTACGTCGAGTTGGGGAGCGGCAAGATGTGGGTCTGGTTCGATCCCGCGACCGGCGAGCAGAAGGAGAAACCGAACAACCCGCCGGCCGAAGCCGCGGCGGCCATGCGCAAGGTCGTGCTCGTGCACGAAGGCGATCTGTGGCTCGACGAACGCCCGGGTGGTCCTGGCGGCGCCCGGCCCGGCCGCGGACGCGGCGGGGCGGGTGGTGCGCCAGCCGCGAAGTCGGACAAAGCCGTGCAGCTCACGCGCGACGGTGCGGGGCCCGGCAAGAAGGAAGAAGCGCATCTGAGTCCCGACGGCGCGTTCGCTTCGTTCGTGCGCGGCAACAACCTCGTCGTCGTCGATGCCGCGACGAAGGAACCTTGGGCCGTGACGACCGACGGCGGGCCCGAGCTGTTCCACGGCATGCTCGACTGGGTCTACCAGGAAGAGCTCTACGGTCGAGGCAGCTTCCAGGCGCACTGGTGGAGTCCGCAAGGAGGCATGGTCGCGTTCCTCACGCTCGACGAAGCGCCGGTGCGCGAGTTCACGATCGTGAACCACGTGCCCGAGGGTTTCCTCGCGACGGAACGCTCGGTGCAGACCGAGGTCTCGAACTACCCGAAGGCGGGTGACCCGAACCCGTATGCGCGCCTCTCGGTCGCGCACACCGGCACGAAGCAGGTCGTGCGCGTGGATCTCTCGTCGTTCCCGAAGGACGCGCTCGTCGTGCGCGTCGAGTGGACGCCCGACGGCAAGACGCTGCTCGCCTGCATCACTGATCGCATCCAGACCTGGGCCGAGCTCTGCGGCGTCGATCCCGAGACCGGCGCGGTGACGAAGTGGATCCGCGAGGAGTCGAAGACATGGGTCAATCGGCCCGACTCACCACGCTGGCTCGCCGACGGTTCGTTCCTGTGGATGTCCGAGCGCACGGGCTACCAGCACATCTACCACTACGCGCCGAAGGGCAAGCTGCTGCGCGCCGTGACCAGCGGCGACTGGCAGACCCGCAACATCGAACGCGTCGACGAACAGAAGCAGCTGATCTGGTTCGATGGCACGAAGGACGGGGCGACTGGCTCGCATCTCTACCGCATCGGCTTCGACGGCGAAGGGCTCGTCTGCGTGACGCCGGGCGTCGGCACGCATGCCGCACAGTTGAATCCCGCGGGCACGTTCCTGATCGACACGTGGTCCGCGATGGATCGGCCGAGGACCGTGCGCGTGCTCGATGCTTCGACCGGCGCGGTCGTGAAGGAGGTCGGTCAGGCCGACAAGGGCGAGGCCGCGAAATACGCGTTCAGCGAGCGGCAGCGCGTCACGGTGAAGGCGCGCGACGGCTACGAGCTCGATGCCTCGGTGCAGTTGCCGCCGGACTGGAAGCAAGGGCAGCGGTATCCCGTGTACTTGCCGACCTACTCGGGTCCCGACTCGCAGACCGTGCGCGACGTATGGGCGCCATCGACCTACCACCTGTTCCTGGCGCAGCAGGGCTTCATCGTCCTGCAGGTCAACGTGCGCTCGGCCAGCGGGCGCGGTCAGGTGCACACGGGCACGTGCTACCAGCAGCTCGGCGTCGTGGAGCTCAAGGACCTCGAGGACGCCGTCGACCACGTCTGCGCGAAGTTCGGCGGCGATCCGGCGCGCGTCGCGATCAGCGGCTCGAGCTACGGTGGCTTCATGACCGCCTACGCGCTCACGCACAGCACGAAGTTCGCGCTCGGTCTCGCCGGGTCCGGCGTCTACGACTGGCAGCTCTACGACACGATCTACACCGAGCGCTACATGCGCACGCCACAGGAGAACAAGGCCGGCTACGACGCGACGTCCGTGATCAAGGCGGCGAAGGATCTGCACGGCCACCTGGTCATCACGCACGGCACGATGGACGACAACGTGCACGTGCAGAACGCGATGCAGCTGATCTGGGCGCTCGAGAGCGAGGGCAAGCAGGACTTCGAGCTGATGCTCTACCCGCGCTCGCGCCACGGCATCAATCCGCGCGTGAGCGGGCACGCCCAGGAGTTCCAGTGGCTGCGGCTCAAGAAGCTGCTCGAGCCGGTGCCGAAGGCGGGGTGAGGGCGACCCGAGATCCTCACGCCTGCGGGCCGTCGTGGCACGAGCGCCCCGGCAAGCAGCTGCCTGGATTCACGATCTCGTCGTCGGGGCCCACGCAGTTGCAGGTCTTCGCGCACCAGTAGTAGCCGTCGCCGGGCCACTCCCGGCCGTCGTGGACGCGTTCGTCGAGCGAGTGCGTCAGCAGGTGCTTGAACATCATCGACGGGCACAACCTCCTCGGCAGCAGGTCCGCGTGCGTCGTGATCTTCTCGTTTCCCGTGTTGCTCATGGCATCACCTCGCGGCCTGTTCGAGGGCATCGCGCACGATCGCCTTGCCGACCGTGAGCTTGTAGGCGTTGTGCGGCAGCGGCTGGGCCCCGGCATAGGCGGCCTCCGCGACCTTGACGAACAACTCCGCCGACGGCTTCTGTCCGACGAGCAGCTTCGCGGCGTCGGGGCGAGGCCGTGGCACCGGCGACACGGCGCCGAGCACGAGGTTCGCGGCCGTGATGACGCCGCCGTCGAGCACGAGCCGGACGGCACAGGCCGTCGTGGCCCAGTCGAAGCTCTGCTTCTCGCGGCTCTCGCAGTAGCTCGAGCGCGCGCCGGCAGGCTGCTTCGGAATGTGGATTGCCGTCACGATCTCGCCGTGTTCGAGCGTGTGTTCGGCGGCCTGCGCCTTCGGCTCGGCCGGGAACAGCTCGCCGAGCTTGCGCCGGCGCTGCTTGTCGCCGAGCACGGTCGTGTACTCGGCGTCGAGCGCGAGCAGCGGCGGTGCCAGGTTGCTCGGGTGCACGCGCACGCAGTCGATCCAACCCATGACCGAGTGGTAGCGGTTCTCACCCGTCAGGGCGAGGCAGGTCGGGCCGCGGCCGCCGTGCAGACAGCGGAACGCCTCGCTGCGAACGTACCAGCAGCGCGTGAACTGCAGGATGTTGCCGGCGACCGTCGCGCGGTTGCGGACCTGCGGCGTGGCCGTCATGCCGGCCGAGTCGCGCAGCGCGGCGAGCGCGCGGTTGCCGAGCGCCTCGTGCTGCTCGAGCTGGGTCAGCGTGGTCAAGGCGCCGATGCGCAGCTCGCCGCTCGGTTCGACCGCGATGCCGGCGAGCTCGGCCACCAACGGCAGCAGGTTGACGACCTGGGCCGGCGTCTGCAGCCGCTCCTTCATGCGATCGACGATGTCGATGCCGGCGCCCTTCAGGATCGTGTCGGGTTGCTTGCACGCCTCGGTCGCCTCGGCCAACGAACGCGGCACGACGTAGGTGAATGGCTTCATGGTGTCATCCCTTCTTCTGGGCCAGGGCCGCGAGAACCTTGTCCGGAGTGATCGGCAGGTGCCGCACCGGCACGCCGATCGCGTGGAACACGGCGTTGGCGATCGCCGCGGCCGATGCGACGGACGGAGGCTCGCCGAGGCCGCCGGCGCCGACGTTCGTGTGGCCGTTCGCGATCGAGTGCATGTGGCACGAGAGGTGCGGCAGGTCCTGCGGGCCCGTGATCTTGTAGCGCAGGAAGTCGCCGTTCAGCATGCGGCCGCTGCGCTTGTCCATGATGCGTTGCTCGTGCAGCGCGTAGCTGACGCCCTGGATCATCGCGCCGAGCACCTGGCTCTCCGCGAGCTTCTTCGCGATCACGAGGCCGCAGTCCTGCACGCCGAACATGCGCAGCACACGCACGACGCCGGTCCACGTGTCGACCTCGACTTCGGCCATCTGCACGCCGCACTGCGAACGATGGAACGGATCGCTCGCGTAGTTGTCGGCGCGCTCGCCGCGCACGTCGATCGGGTTCGGGCCGATCAGCTTGCACGCATCGGCCCACGCGAGCTGCTTGTCGGCGGTGCCGATCTTGCCGTCGGCGCACGTGACTGTGCTCGCGTCGACGCCGAAGTGCTGCGCGACCGCGGCGCACAGCTGGCTCTTCGCGCGGAACGCCGCGTGTCGCACCGCCGGCGCGATGCTCGGTGTCACCGTGCTGCCGCCCGACGCGGGACCGGACGGGTCGCTCGTGTGGCCCGTCATCGCGGTGACCCACCGTGGCGCGATGCCGAGCTCTTCGGCGGCGAGCGCCGCGAGGACCGTCTTCGTGCCGACGCCGATGTCCTGCGCGCCGCTGCGCACCTCGACCATGCCGTTGCCGTTGATGCGGCACGCGATGCCGTGCGCCTGACCCTGTCCGTCGCGGCGTTTGCCCGAGCCGCCGAGCGAGCCCCAGCGCGCGCTCGCGAGGCCGACGCCGCGCACGAAGCGAGCTCCCGCCTCGGGCTTCTGGTTGCGTGACGCGTCCCAGCCGAAACGCTGCGCCGCGAAGCGCCACTGGTCCTGGCGGATCTGCTCGGCGTCGTTCTTGAGCCGGAACTGCAGCGGCTCGATGCCCGCCTTCGCGGCGAGCTCGTCCATGAACAGCTCGGCGGCGAACCAACCCTGCGGGTGGCCCGGCGCGCGCATCGGCCGCGGCGGGTCGGTGTCCGCAGGCACCTCCTTGTGCAGCCGATCGCGGCCGCCGCGCGTCTTCGCACCGCGGCTGTAGAAGTCGGGCAGCGCGACGTTGCCGCCGGCGTTCCGCGCGTCGTCATACGCGGTGAAGCCGCAGTGGCCGAACGTGCGCCAGTCCCACGCGACGATCTTGCCCTCGCCGTCGACGCCGGCGCGTGCCTGCGCGAGCGAGCCGGGGCGGTTGCCGGTCGTCGTGTGTTCTTCGAAGCGATCGAGCATCAGCTTGACCGGCGCCTTCGCCGCGTGCGCGAGCAGGCACACCGCGAGGCCCTCGATTCCCGGCACGAACTTGCTGCCGAAGCCGCCGCCGATGAACTCCGCGTGGATCGTCAGTGCGCCGACCTTGATGCCCTTCGCCTGCAGCGTTCCCGTGAGTCCGCCGGCGCAGCCGAACGTCGCCTGCGTGCTGAGCCACAGGTCGAGGTCGTCGCCGTTCCACTTCGCGACGCCACCGTGCGTCTCGAGGCAGCTGTGGGTCTGCACCTCGGTGCGATAGGTCGCCGTGTGCGTGACCTTCGCCGCGGCGAGCGCCGCTTCGACCTCCTTGTGCTCGGGCCACGCGTCCTCGATCTCGCCGTTCGCGGCGAGCTGGGGCCCGCCCTCGGCGACCACGTAGTCGACGTTGTGCTCCTCCGTGTCGTAGGTCGCGCGGATCTTCTCGATCGCGTCGCGGCACTGGTGCAGCGTCGACGCCGCGACCGCGGCAACCGCGTCGCCGACGAAGCGCACCTTGTTGCCGATCTCCTTCAGCGCGATCACGGCCGCGACGCCGGGCATCGCCTTCGCTTCGTCGAGCTCGAGCCCGCTCAGCTTGCCGCGCGCGGCGGTGCTGCGCACGATCATGCCCTGCAGCATGCCCGGGAACGTCATGTCGTACGAGTACTTCGCGCGGCCCGACGCCTTCGCGAGACCGTCGACGCGGTCGAGGTCGGTGCCGACGGTCGTGAACTTCGTGTTCGCGTCCCACGGCGGCGCATCGCCGTCGGCGGGCTTCACGGTGCGCTTCTCGAGGCGATCCTCCTTCAGGCCCGGCAGCGCGTGGTAACCGACCGTGACCTCGACGTCGCGTGGAGTGTTGGCGCTCACTTGCCACCTCCCTTCACCGTGCGTTCGATCGCTTCCATGATGCGGCCGTAGGTGCCGCAGCGGCAGATGTTGCCCGACAGGTCGTGCTGCATCTGCTCGTAGGTCGGCTGACCGCGCTTCTGCAGACACGCGAGCGAGCTCATGACCATGCCCGGCGTGCAGAAGCCGCACTGCATCGCGTCGCAGCGCACGAAGTTGTTCACCAGCGGGTGCACCCTGTCGCCTTCGCTGAGGCTCTCGACGGTCTGCACCGCGTGACCCGTCGCATCCATCGCGAGCATCAGGCAGCTGTTCACGGGCTCGCCGTCGACGAGCACCGTGCAGCCGCCGCACGCGCCGCGGTCGCAGATCTTCTTGGCGCCCGTGAGGTCGAGGCCGTCGCGCAGCGCGTCGAGCAGCGTCGTGCGCGTCTCGACCTTGAGCTTGCGCTCCTTGCCGTTCACGAGCAGCGCGACCTCGTGCTCACCGGGGCCGAAACTCTGCGGTCGCGGCGGGGCGCTTGTTGCCGTGGCGGTGATGCCCGTGGTGACGATGCCGACGGCGGCGGTGCCCTTCAGGAACGAACGGCGTGAGACGCCGCTCTTGCGATCGGGGGGGAGGGTCATGAGGCCTCGAAGGAGGAGCTCGAAGGAAGAGACGAAGCGCGCAGTCTAGCCAGCGGCTCGCCGGCGAAGAAGACCGGCGAGCGTCCCATCGATGCACGTCGAGGTGGTGGGGTGGGTCTTCAACCTGGGTGAATGCCTGAGTCGCGGCGGGTTCGTCTCGCTACTGGGTCGAGGCCAGGGACACTTCGAGCAGTTCGAGGTCGGGTCCGGGCTCGTGCAGCGAGACGCGCGTCTTCGCGGGCAGCACGCAGGCTTCGCCGGCGTGCAGCGTGTGGACCTGAGAGCCGAGCGCGAACCACAGCGTGCCGCGAACGACAGCCCAGAAGCGGCGTGCGTCCGTGGGGGCGAACGCACCGGAACGCTCGCCGGCCTCGGCTCGCAGGTTGCGCACCGAGATCGCACCATCCGTGGCGCTGGCGATGCCGGTGTCGCACGCGCTGAGGCCTTCGATCTCCGAGCGATGCCACACGGCACGCGCACGCTCGTGCCGCACGAAGCGTTGGCCCTGGAACCGCCGCCCGGGTCGGTGCGCGTTCGTCGGCAACGCGAGTTCGTGGTCGACACAGGTCACGTGCTCGGCCGGTGCCGTCACCTCGATCACCTCGAGCCCGTCGCTGCTCTCGAGCACGCGGTGGCGGATCTCGGGCGGCTGCAGCACGCAGTCCCCGGGCCGCATGACGAACGGCTCGCCCTGGTCCTCGTAGACGACGCGCACCCAGCCCGCGACGCAGTAGATGACCTGGGCGGTCACTTCGTGGAAGTGCACGTAGTCGGGCACGGGACCGCCGCGCGGGATGCGGATGTGCGATGCGATCAAGGCGCCACCCTGGCGGCCCGGAATCAGATCGCGGTAGAGCATGCCGGCGCGGCCCTCGATCCAGCGCGCGCTCGCAGCGGGTTCGCTGACGGCGAACGTCGCAGGCGGGAACGCCGGTGCCTGCCGTCCACGAACGAACTCGATGCGCGTGCCGTTCGGCGCGATGAAGTCGTCGCGCACGCCGGGCAGACGCAGATGCCCGCCACCGTCGTGTTGGCTGCGCTCGAGGTGGAGGTGCAGGCCGAAGCCCGACATCGACGCCGAACGCGGCGAGTCGGCCGGGAAGATCCTGTCGAGCCGGAACCCGAGACTCTCGAAGAACGCGAGACACGCCGGCAGATCGCGGCACGCGAGCACGGCTGCCGCGGGCTCGAGACCATCGACATGCATCATCCTGCCGACGGTAGGAGCCGGCCGTCGCGAGTCAATCGATGCGATGGCGAACGCCGCCGTGCTTCGCGAAGATGACGGCATGGTGCAGCCCGCTGCCGCCGCCGTGCTCGATGTCCCGCTGCAGACGATGACGGGCGCCACGACGACGCTGCGCGCGCAGCTCGGACCGTCGGGCACGGTCGCCGTGTTCCTGCGCCACTTCGGTTGACTGCTCTGCCGCGAACGGGCGGCGCAGTTGCGTGCCCGCGACCAAGAACTGCTGACGGCGGGCGCGCGACTGTTGTTCGTCGGCACTGGTTCGCCCGCGATGGCCGCTGACTTCCAGAGGGCGCACGCGAGCCCGCATCCGGTGTTCAGCGACGTGACGCGGCGCAGCTACCAGGCCGCGGGAATGCGCCGTTCGGTTTGGACCTTCCTGCATTGGCGCTTCCTGCGCAACGTGGCGCGCGCGCTCCGGAACGGCTTCCGCCAGACGAAGGTGCTCGGTGATCCGTGGCAGCAGGGTGGCGTTCTCGTGTTCGACTCGCACGGCCGCGTGCGCCATCAGCAGATCGATGCAGTCGCCGGCGACACGATCGACCTCGGTGCGGTCGTCGCAGCACTGCGCAGTGGTTGACGCACCCTGCTCGTCACTCGGCGCGAAGCGAGATCTCTGCCGAGTCAGGATGGCCGCTTCACGCCGCCGTCAGAAGAAGAGGCCGAGCGAGCATCTGTTCTTGGCTGACGCGGGAGGGCGCGGCGCGCGCCTCGATCGAGCCTCTACGGGTGGTACTCGCCGAGGTGTGGAGGCGGTTTGGCGCGCAACAGCCGCCAGCCGAGCACGACGGCGAGCACGCATCCCGCAGCTCCGGCGACCGAAGTGCCATACACGAGCGGCGGCGTGGCCGAGGCCAAGAGCTGCGCCGAGCCGAGGAACAGCGCGGCCGTGAGGATCCCGCGCACGAGCCGCTCGACGATCTCCTCGAGTCGCGTGTGTTCGAGCCGGATGTCGACCCTGCCGCGGCGCATCCGTTCGAGGATCATGCCCGTGCTCGCGGGCAGCTCGGCGAACAGTCGCGACCAGTCGCGGCGCCGCCGGCGCAGCTGGCGCAACACGACCGACGGCGCGAAACGACCGCGCAACAACTGCCCGCGGAAGTCGTGCAGCTGCTCGGCGAGCCGGAAGCCCGGATGCAGGCGGCGGCCGAGGCCTTCGAGCATGGTCAGCGTGCGGATCAGCATCGCGACGTTGGCGGGCAGGTCGATGTGATGGTTGCGCACGAGGGCCAGCGCTTGCCCGAGTGCCTGGCGGAAATCGATCTGCTCGAGCGGCCGGCCCGCGAAGTCCTCGACCAGTTGCTCGACATCGGCCTGCAGGTCGCGGCGGTCGTTGCCGCGTGCGGTGCCGAGCCGTTCGAGGGCCGCGGTCAGCTCGCGCGCGTCGGCATCGGCGAACGCCGCGGCGATCGACTGCAGCTCGCGGCGCAGGTCTTCGCCGACGTGCCCGACCATGCCGCAATCGAGCACCCCGATCCTGCCCCCGGGCAGCACCATCACGTTGCCCGGGTGCGGATCCGCGTGGTAGAAGCCGTCGCGGAAGATCATGCGCAGGTAGAACGAAGCGCCGCGTTCGGCGAGCGCGCGCAGATCGACGCCGGTGGCCACGAGGCCCGCGGCATCCGCGACCCGGACACCTTCGAGCAGCTCCATCGTGAGCACGGCGCGGCTCGACAGCTCGGGATACACGGCAGGCACGTGGATCGTCTCGTCGTCCGCGAAGTTGGCCGCGAGCCGTTGCTGGTTGTCACGCTCGCGCACGAAGTCCATCTCGCGCAGACAACTGCGGCGGAACTCGGCGACGAGGCGCACGGGCCGGTAGGGACGCAGGGCTGGTGCGTGCTTCTCGGCGAGCTCGGCGAGCCCCGCGAGCAGGTCGAGGTCGGTTCGCACCTGGGCCTCGATGCCCTGGTGGCGGACCTTCACCGCGACGGCGACGCCCGAGGGCAGACGCGCGCGATGGACCTGGCCGATCGAGGCCGACGCCATCGGCACCATGTCGAACTCGGCGAAGAGCTCTTGCACGGGGCGGCCGAACTCGGCCTGGATCGTCGCCTGCACGGCTTCGGGCGCGTCGGCCGGCGCGTCGTCCTGCAGCTGGCTCAGCTCCCCGGCCAGCTCGGCGCCGATGACGTCGGGACGCGTGCTCATCGTCTGGCCGAGCTTGATGAACGTCGTGCCGAGCTCGCAGAGCACCATGCGGATCCGTGCTTCGTGGCTCGCGGAGCGGATCTGCGTGCCGTCGGTCGCGAGCAGGTGGGTGTGCAGCCAGTCGTAACGCAGCCCCGAGAGCCAGTCCGCGAGGCCATACTTGGCCAGCACCCTGACCACGCGTTGCACCCGCATGGTGTTGTCGCGCAGGTGCGCCAGCTTGCTCATCGTGCCCATACTGTTCGCGCCGCCCCGCGGCCTCAGGACTTGCCGTCTCGCAGCCGCTGGCCGGCGGTTTGCAGCAGGTCGCCGAGGGCGCTGAACAGGGCCCCCGCCGAACGCCGCACCGCGCGTGCGCTCTCGCCGGCCGCCTCGCGCGCCGTGTCGGCGGGTTGGTCGAGCACGGCGTCGAGTGCCTGCTGCAGGCCAGGGCGGATCCGGGCCATCGTCGTGGTCGCGTGGGCGAGCAGATCCTTGGAGACCGAGACGGTGCCGGTCACCGCCTGCGCGACTCCGGTGCCGATGCCGCGCGCGGCGGACTCGAGCTCACCGGCGACGCGCCGCAGGTCCTCTTTCGCGAAGCGTTCGCCGCGGCGGCCCGCTTCCTCGATCGCGAGCCGCGTGGCCAGCGCCGCGGTGGCCAGACCGTCGCCGATGCCCGCGATGACCTCGCGCAGCGGACCGTCGGCCGCGGCAGGCTGCGCGCGGAACGCCGCGCGCAGGACCGAGTGCACGAACTGCACGAGCTGCTGGCCCTGGTGCAGTGCCTTCGCCGAAACCTCCGTCAGCTTTGCAATGGCCCCGCGCACGTCGGCCATGCCGAGCGCCGCGTGCACCTTCGCGTCGATGTCTTTGTCTTGTTCTGCCATTCTGGAACCACCGTTTGGAGCCGGCCATCGGTCGACCGCCGCGCGTAGCATACCGCGTCGGTTGCTGGCGCCGCCCGGCCCCGGGCCCTTCGGCGTAGTCCCGACCGGAATCGCGGCCGGGTCCGCCCACGGAGTCCGTCAGTTCGGCGAAGCGACTGGATATCCTGGATCGCCGTGCAACCTGCCTTCGATCGACTGCGCGAGGAGATGGTCGAGCGCCAGATCCGCGCGCGCGGCGTCACTTCGCCACGCGTGCTGCACGCGATGGGGCGTGTGCACCGCGAACGCTACGTGCCGCTGAAACTGAGCGGGCGCGCCTACGAGGACTCGGCGCTGCCGATCGAACAGGGGCAGGCGATCTCGCAGCCGTACATCGTCGCCGTGATGCTCGCTGCGCTCGACCTCGGCGGCGACGAGCGCGTGCTCGAGATCGGCACCGGCTCGGGCTATGCCGCTGCGGTGCTCGCCGAGCTCGCACGCGAGGTCTACACGATCGAACGCCACGAAGGGCTCGCCCGAACGGCCGCCGACCGGCTCGAGCAGGACGGCTGCGCGAACGTGCACGTGAAGCACGGCGATGGCACGCTGGGCTGGCCCGAGCAGGCTCCGTTCGACGCGATCGTCGTCGCCGCGGGAGGTCCGCGCGTGCCCGAATCGCTGCGCCAGCAACTTGCGATCGGCGGCAGGCTCGTGATGCCCGTCGGTGACGGGGCCGGCGGGCAGCGGCTCGAGCGCATCAGCAGGACTGCCGCAGACAAGTACGAGCAGGAGAGCATGGCCAGTGTGCGCTTCGTGCCGCTCGTCGGAGCGCAAGGCTGGCGCGACCCAGACAAGTCGTCGAACGACCCCGGGCCAGTTCCGCCCGTTCGCCCCGCAGGTCGCGGGAGCGGGTGATGACGGTCGACGTGTGTCTTGGCATCGCGAGGTCTCGTTGAACGACAAGCCGCATCGGCACTGGCACGTGCTGTCGGCGGCGGAGGTGGTGAGGGCCACAGGCTCGGACGCCGGCGCGGGGCTCGCGGCCGCGGAAGCCCACGACCGGCTCGGACGCTGGGGACCCAATGCCCTGCCCGAACCGCGGCGTCGCCGATCGTGGTCGATCTTCGTGGGCCAGTTCAAGAGCCCGCTGATCTACCTGTTGCTCGTCGCGGCGGTCGTCGCGCTGGCGCTCGGCCACAACAGCGATGCCGCCGTCATCTTCGCCGTCGTGCTGCTCAATGCACTGATCGGCGCGTTCCAGGAGAGCCGGGCCGAACGCTCGCTGCAAGCGCTGCGCAAGCTCACGCGCCACGACACGCGGGTCGTGCGCGGCGGGCAGCCGCTGATCGTCGCGGCGTCCCACGTCGTGCCCGGAGACGTGCTCGTGCTCGAGGCTGGCGACGCCGTTCCGGCCGACGCGCGGCTGCTCCATGGTGCAGCGCTGCAGATGTCCGAAGCCGCGCTGACCGGGGAGTCGACCCCGGTCGCGAAGAGCCCGCGGGAGCTGCCGCTCGACACACCGCTCGCCGACCGGGCCAACATGATCTTCGCGGGCACTCACGTCGCCACCGGGCGAGCGCGCGCGGTGGTCGTGGGCACAGGGCTCGACACGCAGATCGGCGCCATCGCCACACTGGCGCAAGCTGCGAAGGTACCCCCGACGCCCCTCGAGCGGCGCATCGCCCAGTTCGGCCGCTACGTGATCTTCGCGGCGCTGGCAGTGTTCGTCGTCATCACGGCATTCGGCATGTTGCGCGGCATTGCGTTCACCGAGATCGCCCTGGTCGGCGTCAGCCAGGTCGTCGGCATGATCCCAGAGGGCTTGCCAGTGGCGGTGACCATCGCGCTCGCGGTCGGCGTGCAGCGGATGGCGCGCCGCAAGACGATCGTGCGGCACCTGGCCGCCGTCGAAACGCTCGGCTCGACGACGGTCATCTGCAGCGACAAGACGGGAACCCTCACGCGCAACGAGATGACCGTGACCGCCGTGTGGCTGCCGGATGGCCGGGAGCTGACCATCTCCGGCGCGGGCTACGACCCCGCGGGGCAGTTCCTCGAACACGGCCGCGCCATCGATCCGACCGAGGTCGAGGCGGTGCGCGCGCTGCTCGAAGCGGCCGTCCTGTGCAACGATGCCGAGCTGCGCCGGCCCGTCGCGTCCGAGCCCAGATGGCAGCCGATCGGCGACCCCACCGAGGTCGCGCTGCTCACGCTCGCCGAGAAGGGCGGCGTCGTCGCTGGCGAGTTGCGGGCACGCTGGCCTCGCGTTGCGGAGATTCCGTTCGACCCGGCGGCGAAGATGATGGCGACCCAGCACGTGTCGCCGCAGGGCTCGCTGGTCGTGATCAAGGGTGCTCCCGAGGTCGTGCTCGACTTGTGTGGAGCTTCGCGTCGGCACGGGCTCGACATCGCCCTCGAGGAGGCGACGCGAAGCGCGGTGCACGACGCCGCCCAGCACATGGCCGAGCAGGCGCTGCGCGTGCTCGCGATCGCCGTCGTGGACGGCGCCGCGATCGACGGGCAGCAGGTTCTCGAGGCCTTCCAGGACCGTGCGACGCTGCTCGGGCTGCTGGGACAGATCGACCCACCGCGCGCCGAAGCGAAACACGCGATCGAGCGCTGCCGCGCTGCCGGCGTCCGCCCCGTCATGGTGACCGGCGATCACAAGGCGACCGGCCAAGCGATTGCCAGGGCGCTCGGCATCGCGCGCGGCGCGGATGAGGCGGTCGACGGACGCGAACTCGAGCAGATGTCCGACGCCGCATTGGCGAATCGCATCGAGGGCATCTCGGTCTTCGCGCGCGTCCATCCAGCCCAGAAGCTGCGCATCGTGGCCGCCTACCAGCGGCGGCGCGAGGTCGTCGCAATGACGGGCGACGGCGTCAACGACGCCCCGGCCCTGGTCAAGGCCGATGTCGGCGTCGCGATGGGCATCACGGGAACCCAGGTCGCCAAGGAGTCCGCCAAGATCGTCATCGGCGACGACAACTTCGCCACGATCGTCGCGGCCGTGGAAGAGGGACGTGTCGTCTACCGGAACATCAAGAAGGTGGTGCTGCTGCTGTTCTCGACTTCGGCCGCGGAAGTGGCGGTGCTCCTGTTCGCGATGCTGCTGGGCCATCCGCCTCCCTTCGCGGCGGTGCAGATCCTCTGGAACAACCTCGTCACCGAGGGCCTCATCACGGTCAACCTCGTCATGGAGCCGCCCGAGGGAGACGAGATGCAGCAGAAGCCCATCGCTGCCGGCGAGCCGCTGCTCACGCGTCTGCTGCTGGTGCGGATGGCGTTCATGGTGCCGGCCATCGTGGTTGCGACGCTCGGCTGGTTCGTCACCCGGACCGCAGCCGGTGTGCCTGCGGCCCAGGTTCGCACCGAGACCTTCACGCTGCTCGCCATCTGCGAGTGGTTCAACGTGCTCAACTGCCGCTCCGAGTCGGGGTCGGCGCTGACCTTCGGTGTGTTGGGGAACCCGTGGCTCGTCGGTGGGATCGTCGCGGGCAACGTCCTGCAGGTAGCGGTCGTGTTCTGGTCGCCGCTCGCCGACGTGTTCCACACCGTTCCGTTCGGTCTGCAGGAGGCGGTGGCACTGGGCGTGGTCGGGAGCCTGGTCCTGTGGGTGGAGGAACTGCGCAAGCTCGCGGTGCGCCGCCGCCGGAGTTCGCCGCGCGGCGACCGGCTCGACGGCAGTGCGGACCGTCACTGCCGCAGCGGCGGCGAAAGGTGAGTGTCGTCGATTGCCGGATGCCGCGTTGCGGCAGTGCGGACATCAGTCGGCCAGCAACGCCGTGACCTGCGGGTGTTCGGCGAGGCGCGCCGTGCTCTGCCCCGCGATCTCACACGCATGCTCCTGCAGCTTCGCCGCCAACGCCGGCGACACCTCCCGCCGCAGAGCACCCAGCATGTGCGAAGGCGCGAACACCGGACACCTAGCGAGAGTGTGCGCGGCCACGAGCCGTTCGAGCCAGCGCGTGAGCTCCCGCGCGAAGTGCGCGAGCTTCTCCTCGTGTTCGTGGCCGGACGGCGCCATGCGCCCCGGCTGCCCGAGGCGCGTCGGCCGTTGGTGCTCGCCGGTCGCGAAGGTCGTGGCGAGCTTGTCGACTTCCTCGACGTGCACGTGGCCGTGCTGCGCTGGCCTGGCGCGCAGCAGGCGCGCACGTTCACTGTCGGCGACGACGAACCACACGTCCTTGGCGATCGGCATCCGCATACTCTAGGGGACCGGAGAGCTCGTGGCACGCACTGGGCGGCGCGGCGGCCGTCGGAACGAGGATCTTGCGGACCTGGAACACGGAGCCGGGTGTCATCGAAGCCTCCTCAGCACTCGCCGTCGACCTTGCTCGCGATGAGCGTGGCGCCGCGCTGCGGGTTGGGCGGAGCCTGCCTGACGGTGGGGGCCGCGGTCGCGAGCTTCGAAGCGACGTCCTTGCCACGGTGTCGACCGACACCCGCCAGCACCCTCAGCGCATGGCGGGCCGCAATCGTGTGCTCGTCGAGGGCGCCCGCAAGATCGTTCAGGGACAGGATGCCGCGGACATGACCCTTGGCGTCGACGACCGGCAGGCGGCGGACTCCGTGCTCGGCCATCTTCTGCGCGGCGACGACGAGGTCTTCGTCGGCACGGCAGCTCACGACCGTCTTCGACATCGAGTCGCCGACGCTGAGATCGGCGAGGCACTTGCCGCGCGTGTACGCGCCCATGCAGATGTCGCGGTCGGTGATCGCCGCGACGACGCGCCCTTCGGGATCGACGACGGGCAGGAACCCGCAGTCGTGTTCCCAGAGCAACCGGGCCGCCGTTTCGAGGGAATCGTGCGCAGCACAGGTGTGCGCGGGATGACGCATCAGTTCGTGGACCTTCACGGCGCGAATCTCCTTGGTTCGTCGATGGATCGAGGAGACACCCGGCGCTGGTCGGGCGCCATACGCAGGTGTGGGTAGGCTCAGCGCTGCAGCTCGAGCACGTGCCAGGTCGTGATGGCCTTGGAGCCGGCGTGCTTGTCGATGCGACCATCCCAGACCGCCAATGCGAACAGCACGGGCCCCGGCGAGGTGAGGTCCACTTCGCGTTCGTCGCGCGCCCGCAAGGAACGGCGGAACGTCGCGGTCCAGCGGCCCGAGTGCCAGCTCGCCTGCACCTGCAAGGGCAGACCGGTGCCCGTGTTGCCGGAGACCGTTTGCACGCCGCCGAGTTGGATCGACTCGGCGCGCGGATCGGGCAGCGGGGAACCGATCTGCACGTCGAGCCCCCGGTGTGGGAGACCCCGGTTTGGCGCGACGAGGTCGGTCATGCCGGCAGTCTCCTTGGGGTCGAAGGCATGCCATCGCCAGACGTTGACGGGTTGGTCGCGACTGCCCATCGCGAACAGCGGTGGATCGACGGCTCTGGCGAACTGGATGGCCGCGCCGTCGCCCATCGAGCCGTCGGGCTGGGCAAGATCGTCGCGCGAACCATCGCTCCACTCGAGGCGCACGACGATCGAGTTGCCGTCGTGGGCGACGCGCAGCAGCACCTCGCTGCAGGCTTCGGGGCGCCACCACAATGGCGCCAAAGGCAGGCGGATCGCATCGACCTGCGCGAAGGCATCGTCGTCGTCGGTGACTGGCAGCGCCGCCGATCGCGGTACGCGCACGGTGCGCCGCCACTGCGTGTGGTGGTCGCTGGCGCCCTCGGGCAGGAGGCCTCGCACGTAGTCCGCGAGAGCGTCGGTCTCGTCGGTCGAGAGCAGGGTCGGTGGCATGTGTGCGCCCGGCATGCCGGCGCGGATGCGGCACGCGATGTCGCGATGCGTCGCAGCGCCGCGCAAGTACCCGGCCGTGAAATCGCGTGGCAACAGCCACGTGCCGTCGGTCGGCCAGTCGCCGAGCGCCGGCAGACCTCGGCCATCGGCGCCATGACAGCTGGCACAGTGCAGTCGGTACAGCCGTTCGCCTTCGGCGAGAGTTGCCGGTGTCGGCGCGGCCGGCTGGCCCACGTCGACGGGTGCACCGGGCAGCAGTTGCCGCTCTGCGGTTGCGGTCGCCTGCTCCATCGTCAGCTTCCGGCCGGCGATGGCCGCGGTCCGGTGGATCGACTCGGCGCGCCCGCGCACGGCGAGCCGCCGCACCTCGTGTGCCAGCAGCTGCAGGTCGGACTCGGGCATCCACGACCACGACATCATCGTCGAGCCGGGCATGCCGCGACGCAGCGTCTGCACGACGTCCGCCTCGGTCGGCATGCCGTTCTGCGTGCTCACGAGCTTGAAGAGTGCCTGGCGGAACGCCGTCGGGCGTGGCCGCAACAGGTCGGCGGCGAGGGTGTCGGCGTCGCCGCGCGGGCCGTGGCAGACGGCGCAGTGGTGCGCGTAGAGCGCGGCGCCTCGATCGGCTTCGACGCTTGCTTCCGGCGCCGGCTGGACCGCGCAGGTCGCCAAGAGGAACACGTTCGGCAGGACGAACAGGCGTGCGTGCATGGCTAGACGTCTGGATCGGGACCGCGTCACTCGACGCCGATGCGGTTGTCGACTGGCTGTCGCTGGCACACTCGCGGATCAGCGCGGCGCACGCAGTACGGCGTTGGACCCGTTCGCGGCCGCTCGAATGCGGGGCAAGGTCGAACGCCGGTCTACGGCAGAGCCGTCGTCAGGCGCCAGGGCGCACGGTGGCCCGGTCGCGACGCCGGCACGATCCAGGGGTTCATGGCGATGCAGCGGCGCACGCGCTCGGGCGTGCCGAGGTCCGTCCAGCCGCAGGTCGGCGCGATGCGGACGCCGAGGTGTCCACAAGGTGCATGGTTCGGGTGCGGGGCGGTGTGAATGCCTCAGCGCGATGGCAGGACCGCGAGCTCGCGCCGCGCCGCGCGCAACCCGGTCACCGCGGCCGGCGCCGCGTACTGCTCGCCAGCCCAGCCCGCGACGAACCTGCCGCCGCGCACTTCGCCGCGCAGCTCGAGGCCGCGCAGGGCCCGCAGCAGGAGCCGCCACGGCACCGGGAACTTGTCGGCGAGCAGCAGTGCGTGGCTCACGACGCCGAGCCGTGCGAGCAGGGCGCGCGCGCACAGCTCGACGGCGGCCTCGCCGGCGCGCGTCTGCGGCGCGGGCAACGGCAGCAGGCTCCAGCGTCCGACCGCGTAGAGCGGGAACGCGCGCCGGCTCGGCGGCACCGCGAGCTGCCGCATTGCCGCGAACGAGTCGCAGGTCGCGAGACCCATGCCGACGAGCTCACCGAGCCCTTCTTCGAGCTGGCTCGGCAACAGCCGGCTGGCCGTCTGCAGATCGGTCGGGAACGACGCGCCGCGAGCCAGCAGCACTTCGTGCAACGTGCGCGCCGCAGCGCCGAGCTCGTCTGCTTGGGCGCGCTCGAGCGGCAGCTCGAGCCAGAGCGCGAGGTCGGCGCGCGGCACGAGCGACAACGACATGTTGCCGAGCGGACCGCGCCACGGCCCCCAGAGCCGCAGCCAGACGAACTCGCCGGCCAGCGTCGTCTGGTCGAGCAACTCGCGCCGGTAACCCTCGACGCGCGCCGGCAGCACCTCGGTGTCCCACGCGGACACGGGGAACGAGGCACCCGCGAGCTGCTGCAGCGCCTCGGCGAGCCCACGCGGGCCGGCTCTTCGCGTCGTCTCGGTCGCGCGCTGCCACAGCGGCACGAACTCGGCGTAGTCGGCCTGGCTCACGGGCTGCACGCTCGCACGCAGCCGTTCGATCATCGCGCTGCGCACGCGCGCGAGGAGCCGCCGGTGGGCCCAGAGCTCGCGGCCGCCGCAGCGAGCGCGCATCGCGATGCCCTCGGCCTCGAGCGCGCGCAGTGCCTCGGCGTCTTCGGGCAGAAGCGTGTCGCACCAGACCGGCAGCACCGCGTCGAGGCGCCCGCGCCAGGCCGCGAGCGGTTCACGGCTCGCTTCGGCCGCGAACCAGCGCTCGCCCGATCGCTGTGCTCTGCCATCGGCGGCCAGCGTGTCGAGCCACGGCCGCCAGTGCGGCGCGGTTTCCCGATCCTCGAGCCAGCCCATCCAACCGAGCGCTTCGTGCAGCTCCTCGGCCGAGCGCGGCTCGGGCCAGCACTCCTGCTGCACACGCTGCACGGCGGCGGGGTCGAGCTCGCTGTCGCCAGAGCTGGCGTTCGCCGGGCGGGCGCCGCGCTGGGCCGTAGCGACGGCCTGCGTGCGCCGTTCTTCGAGCGGCGCATCGTCGAGGAACGCGTAGGGCATCGCGTGCAGGATGCTGTCGGCGAACGGCGACGGCTCGCTGAGGTCGACCTCGCGCAGCGCGATCGCGCCGGTGTCGATGCGTTCGAGCAGCGTGAGCAATCCATCCACGTCCATCGCTTCGTGCAGGCAGTCGTGCACGGTCTGCGCCACGATTGGGTGATCGAACGGCACCTCGATCGGCCCCGGCGCCAGCGTCTCGGGGCACGCCTGGGCCTGCGGAAACGCGGCCGCGAGCGCGTCGTCGGCGCGGAAGCGCAGCAGCGGTGCTGGCACCTTCTTGCCCGAGCGGAAGCGTTCGACGATCAACGCGCGCCCGACGTTCCAGCGCCAGCGCGCCGTGAACATCGGCGCCACCAGCATCGCCTGCACCAGCACGTCGGTCGCGGTCTTGGCCTTCAGGTAGGACCACACGTCGGCGAGCTCGAAGCTGTGTTGCGGGCCCAGCGAGATCAGCAGCGCCTCTTCGTTCGCGGCCGCCTGCAGCTCGAAGCCGAAGCTCGTGCAGAAGCGTTTGCGCAGCGCGAGACCGAACGCGCGGTTCAGGCGGCTGCCGAACGGACAGTGCAGCACGAGCTGCTGGCCGCCGGTCTCGTCGAAGAAGCGTTCGAGCACGAGCTGGTCCTGCGTCGGCATCGCGCCGAGTGCTTTGGCTCCGGAGCTCAGGTAGTCCGAGAGCTGTGCGGCCGCGGGTGGCAGCAGGCCGCACTCGCGTTCGAGCCAGGCGGGGTCGGTGCCGTGACGGCGCACGACCGACACCGAAGCACTGAGTTCCGCGGAACGCGACGGTCCTTCGGCGACCCAGAACGGCAGGCTCGGCGGCGAGCCGTGCGCGTCGGCGACGCGCAGCTGGCCGCTGCCGATGCGGCGGATCTGCCAGCTCGCGGTGCCGAGCTGGAACACGTCGCCGACCGACGATTCGATCGCGAAGTCCTCGTGCACGGTGCCGATCGGCGTGTCGTCGTGGTCGAGCACGACCTGCCAGTCCGCGACGTCGGGGATCGCGCCGCCGCACGTCACGGCCGTGAGGCGGGCGCGGCGCGTGCTGCGCACCGTGCCGTGGATGCTGTCGCGGAACAGCAGCGCCGTCCGGCTGCCGCTGTGCAAAGCGAGCACCGCGTCGAAGGCTTCGCGCGGCAGCGTGCGGAACGGCCACGCGGACGTCACCAGGGCATAGAGGTCGTCTTCGGCGAACGTCTCGTCGCAGCAGGCCGCGACGATCTGCTGTGCTGTGATGTCGAGCGGGTTCTGCGGCTGGTTCGTGCGGTCGAGGTCGCCGTGTTGCACCGCGTGCAGCAGCGCCGTGCACGCGACGAGCTCGTCCCTCGTCAGCGGGAACAGGCGGCTCTTGGGCAGGCGGCCGATGCCGTGGCCGGCGCGGCCCGTGCGCTGCAGGAACGCCGCGATCGACGGCGTCGGGCCGCATTGCAGGACCAGATCGACGTCGCCGATGTCGATGCCGAGCTCGAGCGAGCTCGTCGCGACCAGGGCTTTGAGCGTGCCTTGCTTGAGGCGCTGCTCCGCGTCGAGCCGCCGCGCTTTCGACAGCGAGCCGTGGTGGCTCGTGACGAGGTCCTTGCCGATCTTCTCGCCGAGCCGCGCGGCGATCCGCTCGGCCATCTTGCGCGTGTTCGCGAACACGAGCGTCGTGCGGTGCTCGGCGATGAGCTGGCCCATGCGCGCGAAGATCTCGGCCCAGATCTCCCCGGTGCAGATCGTCTCGAGCGGCGCGCCCGGAAGCTCGAGCGCGATGTCGAGCTCGCGGCTGTGGCCGATGTCGACGATCGTGCACTGGCGGCCTCGGCCGACGAGCAGACCCGCCGTGTCTTCGATCGGCCGTTGGGTTGCCGACAAGCCGATGCGCTGCAACGCGCCGCCGTGCTGCCGCACGAGGTGATCGAGGCGTTCGCACGAGAGCGCGAAGTGGCTGCCGCGTTTGCTGGCGGCCAGAGCGTGGATCTCGTCGACGATCAGCGTGCGCGCGGTCGCGAGCATCTTGCGGCCGCGCAGCGTGGTCAGCAGGATGTAGAGCGATTCGGGCGTCGTGACGAGGATGTGCGGCGGCGTGCGCGTCATCGCCGTGCGTTCGCTCGCCGGCGTGTCGCCCGATCGGACCAACACACGCACCTCGGGCAGCGAGGGGTCGCGATCGCGCAGCGCGGCGAGCGGCTGCTGCAGGTTCTTCTGCACGTCGTTGGCCAGCGCGCGCAGCGGCGACACGTAGACGACTTGCAGCGTGGCCGGCAGGTTCGGGCCCTGTTGCAGCAGGCCGTCGAGCGCGTGCAGGAACGCCGCGAGCGTCTTGCCGGAGCCGGTCGGAGCCGCGATCAGCACGTGTTGGCCCGCGGCGATCGCGGGCCAGCCCTGCTGCTGTGGCGGCGAGGGTTCGCCGAGCGTGTCGCGGAACCAGCTCGCGACGGTGGGGTGGAAGGTGTCGAGCACGGAGCAATGATAGCGGGGATCGCGGAAACCGACGGCCTTCGGGCAGGTCACCTGTGCCTCGACGATCAGGTGCAGGTCGTCATATGCGCGGCAAGCCGCTCAACAGCTCGAGAGTCACGTGCGGTGCGAGGATCCCGACCGACGCAGCCATCAGTCTCGAGGTTGCGCGCGGCGCTCCCAGGAGCCGGGCACCGCTCTCGAGCTCACTGCGCCGCTTTCGACTGCAGCGGTTCCTTCGCGGCCACTCCCTTCGCGTAGGTCGTGTAGACGAACACGGGGATCGACAGGATGCCGAGCTGAGTCCGCACGAGCGGTTCGACGTGCAGCCAGTCGAGGCCACCCTTGCCCGTCGCGAGACGCGGCAGCGCGAGGCTCTGGATCTTCTCGTCGGTGACGAGCTTCTTCAGCTCGTGCAACGCGTGGTTCACATACTCGGTGTGCGCCTTGCCCGGGTGCCCGCCTTCGTGGCTCGGCTTCTCCTGCGTGAACAGCGCGGCGATGCGCACGTGGCGCCCGGCCTGGTTCACGCCCTGCCACTGCCAGAGGGCCCCGGACTTCGGGTTCTGCAGTTTGCAGAAGTGGCGGAAGTCCTTGTACATCGCCGGACACGCTTCGCGCAGCGCCAAGGCGAGGCCGCTCTTGAAGTCGTCGTGAGGTGCGACGCCGTGCGCGATGAGCGCGGCATTGCTGAGCAAGAGGTCGCCGGTGAGATTGTGGATCATGGCTCGGGCTCGGGGGTAGTCCTGTTTCCTATGACCTGCATTCTGGCCGACCCCGGGGGGTTAGTCGAGGCACCCGGCGAAGCCCCGAAGCCCCGAAGCCCCGAAGACCCGGGGGAGCAGATTCCCGATCACCCGTGCGCGGACCCCCTGGAAGGCGCCTGTCATGGAGCGCCGGTCACGAGATCGGTGAAGGCGAACTGCTCGCCTCGACCACGGCCGGCCGAGCAGGGTGAAGCAGCGATCGCGCGCCTGTGAAGATGCGAAGTACTCTTCGTCGGCCGCTTGCTGCAGCGTTCACCCACATCGCGACGAAGTCGATTCCGCCGAGGGCAGGCGGCGGAGTGGAGGACAAGCTCGCCGCGGAGCTTCGCAAGCAGCTTCCGAACTGACGAACGGAATGCGCATGGCATTGCCTGTCCGACCGACGACAACGGCGCCAGCGCGACGCTTCGCGACGCAAGGGAACCGGATCCGACGGACCGCGTCTTCGTGCTGCGCGCGCGCCTCTTACCGGCGCGCGTGGTCTTTCTCGAGGAAACACACAATGCACCGAGTGTTCCGGTCTGCTGCCGTGGCGTGGGTCGCCGCGGGTCTCATGGGAAGCGCGACCTTGCTGTCCTTGATCCGGGGCACGGAGCGCGTGGTCGCGACCGCAACGGAGCCCACCACGGAAGCGAAGCCCGCGACCGAAACGACGCCGCACTGGGTCCTGCCCCAGGAGCGCGCGCGCGCACTCGCGAAGAGCGAAGGGCGGCCGCTGCTGCTCGTGAGTCTCAACGGCAATCTCGACGGCTACTGTTGAGCTGCCGCCAACGTGCTGAGGACCGTGACGTTCTCGGACCCGGAAGTGCAGAAGCTGCTGGACGCGCAGTTCGTGGTGACCTGGCACAACCAGGCGCAGGACCTGTTCCCGGGCAAGCCCGGATCCCCGAGTGATCACCAGCCCGCGGTCAGCGAGCACTACCTGCGCACCTTCCCGGACGGCGCCGGCGGCGGCAACGTGCGCATGTTCTTCTGCACGCCGGATGCGCGCATCGTGCACAGCATCGAGGGCTACTACCGGCCGGCGACGTTCCTGGCCGAGGTCGCGTTCGCGCAGCAGTTGATGGCGGTGGCCGGCGACCCGGCGGAACTGCGGAACCGCGTCGCGTCGCGTCTTGCCGGCCTCTGCCGCGAGCTCGGCACTGCCGAAGCGGGAGCTGCCCCGCACCGCGCGCTGCTGCAGGTGTTGCGCAGCAACCTCGAGCGCCTGGCGCAGCGACTGCTCGAGATGCCCGATCGCTACATGGTCAGCGAGCCGCACGCGATCGCTTGAGGCTGAGCGCTCGCGGCTCCCGTGTGGAGCCGCATCGCGGTCCCTCGACCGCCCCGGGTTGACGCGTGGTGGCGAACGGGGACGATTGGGACTTGGTTGCGGGTGTCCGACCGCTCCTTGGAAACAGCTGTGCCCGGTCGCGTGAACTCGCCCTGCGACCGGGACCGCTGCGGAGTCCCAGAACCATGAAGACCATGCTTTTGACGCCGTCGCCGGCAATCGCCGCGATCGTGCTCTTGACCTGCCACGCGATCGCGCAGCAGACGATCCAAGTGCCACAGCAGCAGCCGACGATCGAGGCTGCGTTCGCCGCGGCCGCGGACGGCGACCGCATCCAGCTGACCCAGAGCAACTACGCGATCGGCGTCAACGGGCTGACGCTCGCCAAGAGCCTCGTCGTCGAGACGGTCGGCAGCGCGCGCGCGACGATCTCCTACCCGGACATCCCCTTCGGCGGCCCCGTCACGCCGGGGTTCCCGGCGCTGCGGATCACCGGCTTCGGAACGGGCACGAGGATCGTGCTGCGCAACGTCACGTTCGACGGCGGCTACTCGCCGTGGGCCTGGAGCCCGCCGCGGAGCGCGGTGATCGACGTGCAGCTCCCGAACGCAGTGGGCGAGCTCGTGCTCGAGGGCGTCGAGGCGATCGGCGAGACGCGGCACAACGACGACGCGTGCCCGGGCCTGCGCCTTCTGAGCGGTCCTTCGGTGCGCGTCATGCTGCGCAACTGCCGCTTCGAAGGCGCCAACGGCCAGAGTCCGATGTTCTCGACCGGCGAGACCGAGTGGGAAGGCAGCGACGGCGCGATCGTCGCCGCGCAAGGACCGTTCGCCGCGGAGGCTTGCCGCTTCGTCGGCGGCGCCGGTGGACGCGCGTGGTGGGACCCGTTCGGTCTGTTCCCGTCCGGCCGCAACGGCGGGGCAGCCGCGCTCCTCTCGGCGTCACTCGGCTCGATCAAGCGGTGCGATCTGGTCGAGGGCATTCCCGGTGCGGCGTGGGCGAGCAGCCTCCCCGTCCCCCAACCGAACCCGTGCACGATGTACGGCGCGGGCGGCGCGTCGATACTGACCACCGGGGTCTACGACTGCTTTCGCACGTTCACGCTGCCAGGGTGCGGGCAGACGCCGCAGCAGGTGTCGCTGAACCCCGGCCGCAACGACGTCGAGCCGATCCTGCCGGCGTCGGTCGGCGTGCCGTTTCCGATCACGCTCCGACCGCTGCCGCCGAGCAACGGCCTGACGTTCTGGATCTTCGGCTCGAGCCTCGAGAGCCTCGCGTTGCCAGGCCTCGCGGGCCGTCTCTACGTCCAGAATGCGTTCGTCGTCGGCCTCGTGCCGCCGCCGGGGCCTACGGGCTGGAGCCAGTTGACGTTCCCGGCACCGCCCGCGGCCTTGCCATTCCTGCCGTCGTTCGCGGTGCAGCTGCTGCACCTCGACACCTCAGGGCAGCTGCAGCTCGGCGCGGTGGCGACGTTCACGGTGCTCGTGCCCTGATCGCTCGCTTCGAAGGAGCCGTCAGCCCGAAGCGGATTCCTCGAAGGCTCCCGCCATCGCGCGGCCGGTCACGAAATCGCTGAAGCCGAGCTGCTCGCCCGCGACCACGGGCCTGCCGAGCAGACTGAAACACCGCTCGCGCGCCTTCGCGAAGATCCGCAGCGCCTCCATGTCCGACGTCTTCTTGCAGCGCTGGCCCATCGTCGCGACGAAGTCGATGCCGCCGAGTCCCTCCGCGAACATGCCGAGGTTCTTCTTCTCGTACTCGCCGCGTTCGGTCACCGCTCGCTCCGCGGCCGCGAACAGCGCACCGAATCGCTCGAGCGCCTTGACGACGAACGTCTGCCGCCGCAGCTCCGTGCGCAGGTGCTCGATGTCGAGGTGCCGGTCCTGCAGGTAGTCCTCGACCCACAGGTTGTAGTAGTTCGCGACGTCGAAGTCCCACTTCGCGGACAAGAGCTCGAAGCTGCCGAACAGCTCGTACTGGTCGCTGTAGAGCGGCAGGTTCGCCGCGAAGCGGAACTGCAGGTAGCCGTCGTAGAGCCGCTGTCGCTCGGCGGTGTCCTCGCCGTCGTGCAGGCGCCCGATCAGGTCGGTCGTGAAGTCGTTCGCGAGCGTGATGAAGTCGCTGCCCGGGCTGTAGAACGGATCCGTGAACGCGGCGGCTTCGCCGATCAGCGCCCAGCGGTCGCCGAACCACTGCTTCGTGCCATACGCGAGCTGGCCGTAGCCGCCGAAGTCCATCCACTCGGCAGGCGCGAGCAGCTCGCGCACGGCGCGGTGGCCGTCCAGGAACGCACGCAGGCCAGGCTGCGTCAGCACGTCGCGCGACAGGCGCCGCGCATCACCGACGACGCCGACGCTCGTGACGCCGCCGCGCAGCGGAATGAGCCAGATCCAGTAGCCGCGATGCACGAAGTGCACGGTCGACAGACGCCGCGCGCTGTTGCGCACGCGCGCGCGGAACGCGGCATCGATGTCGGGACCGTCGAGATCGACCATGTTGCGCACGCGCGCCCACGCGCCGAGGCAGCGGTGCTCGGGCACGGGGATCCGCAGGCCCATCTGCTTCTGCAGGATGCCCGCGCGACCCGACGCGTCGGCGACGAAGCCGGCCGTTGCGGTGCGCGTCGTGTTGCCGTCCTCGAACGTGACGCGGTGGTGGGGGCTGCCGAGCTGCACGCCGAGCACCTTGCTGCCTTCGAGGAATTCGGCGCCGAGCCGGACGCCGCTCGTGCGCAGCTCGCGTTCGAGGGCCGCGCGGTCGAGCTGGAAGCTCGGGTGGTAGGGCAGCGACAGGCTGCCGATCTCGCTCATCTCGTAGAGCGACGCGTCCTTCGTCCTGCGGTCGAAGAAGAAGCGCAGGCCGTTCTTGGGCAGCTGGTTCTCGTAGAGGTAGGTCGAGAGCCCGAGCTTGCGCAGCATGTAGTTCGAGAACAGCTCGACGGTGGCTTCGCCGACCTTGAACGAGGTCTCGGTCGTGCGTTCGCAGCACAGCACGCGCAGGTCCGGGCGCTGCAGCCGCAGCTGGCGGCAGAGCAGGCCGCCCGCGAGCCCGCCGCCGAGGATCACGACGTCGTAGTCGGGTCTCACGGCGCCTCCAGCACGGACCATGCGGCCACGCCGCCGGCCGCGAGCGCCGAACACAGCACTCGGCGCGCGTGCACGAACCCGCTCGTCGGCGCGATGCCGAGCGCTTCGTCGGGCTCGCTGCACGCCGGTGGGTAGCCGAACGGAGCACCGCGCAGCGCGAGCAGCGCCGTCGCGAGCGTGCCGCCGCCGTATTCGCCGTGCACGGCTTTCGGCACGAGCACGTTCGTGCGCGTTGGACACGCGGCGCGCAAGACGCGCGCTTCGAGCGCGTCGCCGTGCACGGCACCGGACGCCGAGCTCACGATGGTGTCGACTTCGCACAGCGTGCCCGCGATTCGCTCGCGCAGCGTCGCCGCCAGCAACTCGTGGCCCGTGCCGAAGCTCGCGCGGCCGGCGCTCGGATCGAACGCGCGCACGGTCGGTCCGACGCGGCACAGCAGGTGGGCGCCGCGCGCGCGCGCGTCGGTCTCCGGCTCGAGCACGAGGATCGTCGCGCCCTCGCCGGCCAGGAACCCGCGCCGGCGGCGGTCGAACGGGCGCGGCACTTCACCACGGCCGCGCGCGAGCGCGCGGAACCGGTCGAGGATCGCGTGCGAGAGCTCGCTCATCTCGTCGACGGCGCCCGCGAGGCAGACGTCGGCGCGTCCCGCGGCGACCTCGTTGGCGCCGTGCGCGAGCGCGAGCAGCGGCCCGGCCTCGCGTTGGCAGATCGTCACGTTGGGTCCGCGCGCGCCGAGGTCGATCGCGACCTGTCCGGCCGGCGCGTTCGCGACGCAGTCCGTGAACAAGAACGGCGATGCCGCCTTGCCGCCCTTCTCGAGGATCTGGCGCGTGAGCTGTTCGGTGAACGCGCCGGGTCCGAACGCGGTGGCCAGCGCTATCGCGGTGCGGTCCGAACGCACGGTGCGCAGGCCCGCGTCCTGCAGCGCCATGCGCGCCGTGGCGACGGCATACTGCGACAACAGGCTCATGCGGCGCGCTTGCTGCGCGTCGAGCCACGGCGACAGTTCGAGCGGGCCACACGCGGCCAGGAGCTCGGCGCCAGCTCTGCGGTGGTAGTGCGAGCGGCGATCGATCGGCGAGCTGAGCGGCTCGGCCCGCTGCAGCGCGTTGCTGAGCTCCTGCATGCCGATGCCCCAGGGGCCGATGCAGCCGATGCCCGTGACGACGACGTCGCGGCGCTTCATGGCCGGAGACTCCGGAACAACACGACGGCGTTGTTGCCGCCGAACGCGAGGTTCGTCGAGAGCCCGACGTTCTGCGCGGGCAGCGCGCGGCCTTCGCCGATGACCACGTCGAGGCCCAGCGCCGGATCGGCGGGCTCGTCGCCGGCCGTCGGCGGCACGAGGCGATGCACGATCGACAACACCGTGAACACGGCTTCGATGCCGCCCGCGGCGCCGAGCAGGTGTCCGACGAGGCTCTTCGACGAGGTCACGGGGATGCTGGAACTGCGGGCGCCGAACACCGCGTGCATCGCCTTGCTCTCGGCGTCGTCGTTGTGCGTTGTGCCGGTGCCGTGCGCGTTCACGAACGTCACCGCGTCGGGTGAGAGGCCAGCGGCCTGCAGCGCGTTGCCGATCGCGGCGGCCGCGCCATCCGGATCGGGCGCCGACACGTGGTGGGCATCACACGAGAGTCCCGCGGCGGCGAGCTCGCACAGCATCGTGGCACCGCGTTTCTGCGCGTGGGCCAGCGTCTCGAGCAGCAGCACGCCAGCGCCTTCGCCGAGCGACAAGCCTGCGCGCGACTGCCGGAACGGGCGCGTCGGCCTGCTGTCGACGGCCCGCAGGCTGTTGAAACCCGCGTAGGTCGTTTCGCAGAGCTCGTCCGCGCCGCCGGCCACGGCCACGTCGATCTCGCCGCTGCGCAGCGCGTCGAGCGCCGCCGACAGCGCGACGTTCGCCGAGGTGCACGCGGTCGAGAAGCACACGACGGGTCCCTGCACCGCGAGCATCCTCGCGACCGCGGTGCCGGGGCCGTCGTTCTGCTGCGCCGCGAGCGGCGCCAGATGGCCCTCGCGATGCTGCAGCAGTGCTCTAAGGAACTGCTCTGCTTCGTAGAGCGCACCCGTGCTGCTGCCGAAGAACACGCCGGCGCGCGGCGACCGCAGCACTTCGTTTGGAATGCCGCGCACGGCCTCGGCGGCGGCGGTGCAGGCGAACCGTTCGGCGCGCGAGAGGTTGCGGCCCGGCACGAGCACCGCGTCGTCGGGGACCTCGGCCGCGATGGCGGTGCGGTGGGTCGCGGTCGAGAACAGTCCGAGCGGGTGGATGCCGGCATGACCACCGAGCGCTTGCTGCCAGTGTCGATCGACGCCGACACCGAGGCTGCTCACGGCGCCGAGGCCCGTGACGACCACAGCCGGCGGGTTCACGCGCTCTGTTCCCGCGGCGTCCGCGCGGGCAGCGGCGCTGGTGCGCCTTGCAGGCGCGCGTTGATGAACTCACAGAGCACGCGGGCCGACGCGAACGCTTCCTTGCCGACCTCGGCATCCTGGATCTGGATCCCGTATTCGCTCTCGATCGCGAGCACGAGCTCGAGCGCGTCGACCGAGTCGAGCCCGAGGCCGCCGCCGAACAGCGGGTCCTCGTCGCCGAGCGACTCGGCGCTGACTGCCTTGAGGTTGAGCTTCTGCACGATCATGGCCTTCAGCTGGCCAGTGGTCACCCGCATGGTCATGTCGGCGGTCAGTCTAGCTGTCGCTGCGCGAGGTGCCACGGTGCGGTGGTGGATGCGGCAGACCGCGGACGCGGAACCGACTACTCGAGCCTGCGGAGCCGTAGGGTGCTCGAGCCGCTGGTGGCTGTCGGCCGAGGTGCCGATGCTGGCCGAGGCCTCGGCGAGGGCGTTGCCGCGAGTCCCGGGGCACGCACGTGAAACCGAAGAGTGGCATCGCGCGCGGTTCGTGCAGCGGTACGCTGCGCGACGAGAGGCCCTCTATGCACAACGTACCACGAATCGTCGGGACCGCGGCTGTCGCGTTTTGTTCTCTGCTGTGCGGCTGCCAGTTGTCGCCGCTGGTCGTGCCCGCGAAGAAACCGCCCGCCGTGGAGCGCTACGAAGCGGCGCGCGAGATCGAGAAGTACGCGACCGATGCGCGCAACGGTGGCTCCGACGCGCCTTGGGGGGACGCCGCAGCAGTCGAGACGCGCGTCTTGTGGTCGAAGCGTCTCGCCGAGACGACGATCGAAACCGGCGCACTCGCCGCGCACGACGCCTACGGACAGCACGTTGCACGGATGGAATTGATGCTGCAGGAAACGCAGCTCCTCCACGAAAACGGCCGCAAGGGCGCGATCGAGGTCGAGGCGCTGCGCTTCCACGTCGCCGACGCGAAGCTGCAGCTCGAACGCACCACGAACTCCCGCACGTGGCTGCCGTGAGCGACAGCGTGCCTTCCTAGCCGACCGTCACGCTGCTTCCCGCTTGCCGCGCAGCACCATCGCCGTAGTCTTCGCCGGCGGGGCCACGATGCAGACGCCGGTTGTCGATGCCTTTGCGAGCTTGCTGCGCGCCGATCCGGCGGCGCCGGTCGCGTGGACCGCGACCGGCACGCGCGACCGGCAGTCGCTCGCGGCCGCGGCGGACCAGATCGGCACGCTGCTCGCCCGTGAGCCCGCAGGCGGCCGCCTCGCGCTGAGCATCCGCGATGGTTTCCTGTTCCTGGCCGCCGTGCTCGCGGTCTGGCGCCACGGCTCCTGCGTGATCCTGCTCGATGCGGCCGATCCGCGCGCGCCGCGGAAGGACCTCGCGCGCGAGCTCGGTGCGGGTGCGCTGCTGCATCTCGACAGCGAATGGCGATTCGAGCTCCTCGGTGCGATGGCGCCCGCGCACGACCTCGCCGCGATCAAGCTCACCTCGGGTTCGACCGGAAGGCCGCGCGGCGTCGGCGTCGGCTTCGCCGAGCTGATCGCCGACGCCGAGGCGCTCGAACACTCGATGGGCATCGGCGCACACGATCGCGTCTTCGCGGCGGTGCCGATGTCGTTCAGTTACGGCGTCGGCAGCCTGCTCGTGCCCGCGCTGTGGCGGGGCCGCGAGCTCGTGCTGCCCGACCCGAGCCACCCGCTCGGCCTGATGCAGGCGCTGCGCAACGGCGCGCCGACGGTGCTGCCCGCGGTGCCGGCGCTGCTGCGCGCGCTGCTCGGCGGCGCGTTCGAGCTACCCCCGAGCGTACGGCTCGTCCTGTCCGCGGGGGCCGCGCTGGCGCCGAGCGTTGCCGCGGCATTCCACCGCCGCTTCGATCGGCGCGTGCACGCGTTCTACGGCGCGACGGAGGCGGGCGGCATCTGCTACGACCGCACGGGGCTCGCGGCCGAGCGCGGTACCGTCGGCACACCGGTCGAAGGCGTCGACGTGACGCTGGATACCTTCGGTTTCGTGCAGGTGCGGTCGCGCGCGGTCGGCTGCGCGCTGCGGCCCGATCCCGCGCTGCGCGACGGCACGTTCACCTCCGCCGATCTCGGCCAGTGGTGCGACGGCGAGCTGCAGTTGTCGGGGCGCGCAGGCGAAGTGTTCGACGTCGGCGGTCACAAAGTGCATCCGCGCGAGGTCGAACGCGTGATCGCCCGCGTGCCGGGCGTGCTCGACGTCGTCGTCGTGCCGTGGCTCGACGAGCAAGGCCGCGCTTCGTGTGCGGCGCTCGTCGCCGCGGGCGTCGACGAAGCCGCCGTGCGCCGGCATTGCGTGCGCGAGCTGCCGGCTGCAAAGGTGCCGCGCTGCATCGTGGTCGTGCCCGAACTGCCGCGCACGAGCCGCGGCAAGCTGCTGCAACGCGACGTCGAGCGCATGCTCGGCATCGTGCGGCCCGGCGGACTCGCGACGTGAATGCCCGCGAGCTCGGCGCGCGACTCGCGCTGCTGCCGTTGCGGCGCCCCGCGGTCACGCTCGCGCTGGTCACCGCGCTCGTCGCGGTCGCGTTGCTCGGCTGGCCCGCGGTGAAGTTCGAACCCGACGTGTCGCGGTTGCTGCCGGCGCACCATCCGCACGTGCGTGTCGCCGAGCTGCTCGATGCGAACACGCGGCCCGCGCGCACGCTGTGGATCCTGCTGCGCGGTCCCGATCTCGAAGCGCTCGTGCCGGAGGTGGCTGCGGCGTTGCGGGCTTCGCCGCTCGTGGCCGAGGTGGCGACCACGCGCGACGAGTTGTTCGCGGCCGCCGTCGCGCGCGCGCAGCAGGCGCCGCTGTGGGCGCTCGCGCCGGCCGAACTGAAAGCACTGCAGCAGGCGCTGTCGCCGGCGGGCCGCGCGCGCGCGATCGAGACGCTGCGGCAAGACCTGGCCGACGACCCCGTGACGGCGCGCGAGCTGGCCGTGCGCGACCCGCTCGGCCTGCGGTGGGTGCTCGCCGCCGCGGACCCGTCGGCGAAGCTCGGCCTCTTGCCCGGCACGCAGCTCGCGATCCTGGCCGACGGCACGCAGGCTTTGCTGCGCCTCACGGGCATTCACGACGCCTACGACGTCGACTACGCGCAGGCACTGCTCGCGCACGTCGAACGCGTGCTCGCGGGCTACGACAACGACGTCTTCGGCGGCTACGTCGTGGCGCGCGGCGACGAGCAGCGCATCCGCGACGACTTCCAGCGCTCGAGCGCCTGGGCGTTCGCACTCATTGCTCTCTACCTGTGCTGGGTCATGCGCGGCGTGCGGCTGCCATTGCTCGTACAGCTGCCGGCCACGCTGTCGATCGCGTGCGCGATCCCGCTCGGCAGCGCCTGCTTCGGCCCGTTGCCGACGGTGTCCGTCGCGGCCGTCGCGGTCCTGTGCGGGCTCGGCGTCGATTTCGCGATCCACTACGCGGCGCGCTACCGCGAAGAACGGCTGCACCGCGCGCACGCCGAGGCCGTGGCCGCCGTGCAGCGCACGACCGCGCCCGAGCTGCTGATCGACATGGCGACCACGGCGGTCACGTTCCTCGCGGTCGGCAGCGGTGAGCTCAGCGGCTTGCGCGCGTTCGGCCAGCTGCTCACGCTGGGCCTCCTGTGCAGCGTGCTCGCAACGGTGACGGTGCTGCCGATCCTGTTGCGCTTCGCGGGGCAACGGCGCGATCCCGAACGCAGCTGGATCGCGAGCCTGGCCGATCGCTGGCTGCAGCGCCGCAGCTCGCGCCGCGCCGCGTGGGCCGTGATCGCGGCGGCGATCGCGGCAGCGGCGTTCGTCGTGCACGGCGGAGTGAACGTGCAGGCCGATCCGGCCGCGCTGCGGCCCGCGGACGATCCCGTGGCGGCGGCGCGACAGCGCATCGAGTCGGTGGTCGGGTTCTCGACCGTGCCCGTCGCCGTGTTGTGGCCGCTCGCGCAGGATCCTGGGCCGCTGCTCGACGTTTTGCGCGCGATGCAACAGGCGGGGGAGCTGCGGTTCTGGAGCGGGCTCGAGGCCATCGACACGCAGGCCGGCCGGCGGGCCGTCGCTGACTTCCGCGCGAGCACGACAGGCTTCGTCGAAGATACGCTGGCCGAGCTCGCGAAGGCCGGTCTCGAGCCACGACCGTTCCGCCCCGCCATCGAGGACCTCTCGTCGCGCCACGCCGCGGACCCACGCGTGGTCGAGCCGGTCGTCGTCGACTTGCAGAGAGGCGAAGATCCCGGCCGCCAGGAAACCGACGCGTATCGCGTCGTGACGGTGTGGCCGCGCGAACGGCTCGATCGCGCCGGCTTCGAACGGTTCGCGGCGGCCGTGCGCGCGCAGGCAGGCGACACGGCCGTCGTGCACGGTGCTGTGACCGTCATGTCGATGCTCGAGCAGGTGCTGCGCTCCGATCTGCGCGCTGCATGCCTCTGGGCCGCGCTGCTGGCCATGTCGATGGTCACGCTGTGGCTCTGGTCCTGGCGGCATGGGCTGCTCGCGCTGCTGCCGAGCGTGATCGGCCTCTTGTTCACGCTGCTGCTGCTGGCCGTGCTCGGCGAGCCGCTGTCGCTGGTCAGCTTCGTCGCGGTGCCGTTCGTGCTCGGCATCGGCGTCGACGAGGGCGTGCACATGGTCGGGCACTTCCGGCGCGGGGCGGCGACGACGGGGGCGACCGGCGTCGGCGTCGTGCGCACGAGCCTCGGCACCGTGATCGGGTTCTGCTCGCTGCTCGTCGCGACGAGCCCCGGACTCCGCGCCCTGGGCGCCATCGTCGCGGTGGGCTCGCTCGCGAGCATGCTCGCGTGCCTGTTCGTGCTGGCGCCGCTGCTCGCGCAGCGTCACTCTCACCAGAGCCGTTTCCAGCAGAACCAGTGATGCGGCCGCTGGCGGATCGCCCACTCGCAGGCGTCGGCCATCTGGTCCACGGCGGTCTTGATGTCGGTTGCCTTGTCGTCGGTCCGCGCGACCGCGATCGGCTCGCGCAGCACGATGCGGTAGTGCCGCCGGCCCTCGCGGAACACGAACACGGGCACGAGGTGCGCATCGGCCGCGCGCGCGAGCGCGGCGGGGCCGGGTGGCAGCTCCATCGGGCGGCCGAACATGCGCGATGTCAGCGAACCCATGCCCGCGCGCGGCCGGTCGCCAGGCAGCGCCACGATGTCGCCCTTGCGCAGCGCCATCAGCAGCCGCGCGCCGAGCGTCCAGTCGGCGCCGGCGTAGTGCACGACGAACAGGTCGCGCTGCGGGTGGTTCCGGAACAGCTCGCTGACGAAGTCCTGTGCCGGGCCGTTCATCTCGGGCTCGCGCACGACGTGGATCTTGCGCCCCCTCGGCACGTCGCGCACGAGCGGCCCCATCTCCCAGTTGCCGAGGTGGGCCGTGAAGAACACGTAGCCGTGCTTTGACTCGTGCATCTGCGCGAAGGTGGCCTGCCCCTCGAATTCGAAATGCATGGGCCGATCGCGGAACTGCTCGTAGCGTTCCGTCAGGCACCAGGCGAGATCGTAGAAGGTGCGCCAGATGCGGCGCTGGCGCTCGAAGAACCCGCACGGCCCGAGCACGGCCTCGAGGTTGCTCGCGACGGCTGCGCGGATGTTCCAGAGCCAGAACCAGAAGAAGCACGTCGACAGCCAGTTCATCGCGACGATGAACCACTCCGGGAAGAACGTGAGCCAGTAGTGCAGCCGGTACCAGGCGATGCCCGTGACGTGCAACGGGCCGAGCAGGCGGCGTCCCCACGTGGTCTGCGGGCCGTGCGGCTTCTCGCGGATCGGTTCTACGGTGTTTACCGGTGCGGACAAGGTAGGCTCGCTGGCCCTGGAGCCTACTCGGAAGCAGTCGTGCGGTCGCCTTCGGAGGTGGCTCGGCCTCATCGCCGCAGCGGCGGCGTGTGGCTGTTTCGCCTCGTCCCTGGACGCCCCGTTGCGGCGATGATCGACAACCATGCCCGCTGCTCGTCGCATCACGTTCCTGCCCGCGCTCGTGCTCGCAGCGTGCCAGGTGTTGCAACCGCCGCGGCCAGAGACGCTGGCCCGGATCCGGCCGATGCCGCTCGCGTCCGCCATTCGGGGCAAGTTCGAGCTCGAGCTGCAGGGACCTGGACTCTCGGGCGCCTTCGATGCGGTCTGCGCGCTCGAGGGGCGGTGCTGCCGCCTGCAGCTCTTCCCCGACATCGGCGCCAAGGTCTTCGACTTGCGCCTCGAGGAGGCGGCGATCGTCGCCGACGGACCGTGGGGTCACTACGAGGCCAAGGCGCCGCTCGACCACGCGGCGCCGCATCTGGCGCTCGTGCTCGGAGCCTTGCTCGCCGAACTGCTGTCACCGGTGCACGCTGCGCGCGTGCTCGGCGAACGCCAGGCAGCCGATGGGCGCACGCAGGTCTCGCTGCGGCCAGCACTCGGCAGCGGCGTGGTGCTCGCGACGCTCGGCTCCGATGGCGCGGTCGAGGTTTACGCCATTACGCTCGGCCACGTCGAGTTCTCGGTGGGGACGGATGGGGCGCTTCGGGGCCGGGGTATCGCGGGTCAGCTGCGGTTCCCTCACGGCGACTGAGAGACAGTCTGGTTGCTGCGCGGGCCAGTTGGTATAGGAAGGGAGTCCCGACGAACACCATCGCGGAACGGCCAGTACCATGGGCCGATCCCGTGCATCGTCGTGGGCGGTTTGGTTCCCGGCGCCGGTTTCCGCTCCACGGATTTCTAGAACTCCATTTTCTCGAACAAGTGGACACCGCGCCCGATCCGAAAACGGATACGGCCACGGCCGCATAACCGATGTTTCGCCGCAAGCCGCAAGACAAGAGCTCTGACTCGCCGGACCCCGGCGCCGACATGGTCGTCATCGTCGACCAGTCCGTGAATCCCTACCTCGTGCTGTTCCACGAGCCCGCCGGTTTCCGCGCGGAACAGATCCGTTCGCTGCGCAACCGGCTCGTGGCGATGAACCCCGACGGCGAACCCAAGACGCTCGTCGTGACTTCGGCCGTGCGCAGCGAAGGCAAGACCGTCACGGCGCTGAACCTCGCGATGGCGTTCGCCGAGCTCGAGCGCCAGGAGGTGCTGCTGATCGATGCCGACCTGCGGTCGACGAGCTGCGAACGCTACCTGAACCTGAACCCGGGCCCGGGACTGACCGACGTGCTGCTCGGCCGCGCGTCGATCGAGAAGGTGCTGCGGCCGGCCGGCTACCGCCAGCTCATGCTGCTCGGCGCCGGCACGCAGGTGCCAAACCCCGCCGAGGTGTTCGGAGCTTCGCGGCTCGAAGAGCTCATGCACCGCTTGAAGGAGCGGTATCAGTATGTCGTGATCGACACGTCGCCCGTGCTGCCGTCCTCGGACACCGGTGTGCTCGCGGCGCGAGCCGACGGGACGTTGATGGTCGTCCGGCTCGAGCATTCGGTGAAGAAGCAGACGCGCGAGGCGTTGCGCACCGTGCAGGACATGGGTGGCAACATTCTCGGCTGCTTCGTCACGGACCTGCGTGGACAGGATCCCGAGAGCGACGAGGGTCTCGCCTACGAAACGCGCAGCTTCGAAACGCGCAGCGAGGAGCGCTGAGCGTGAGCGGCCTCCGGGAGACGCTCAAGGAAGCGGTGCGACAGCTGGCGTTCCGCACGTCGCTCTCGAGCCTCAAGAAGAAGGGCGTGCAGAAGGTCAATGTGCTCGGCATCGACCGGATCGTCGCGCTCATCGAAGCGTCCGTGCATCGCAGCCTGAAGTCGCGCCTGCTCGGCGCCGATCGCGAAGCCGTTGCCGAGGCGACGAAGGCCGAATTCCTGCGTCTGCTGCGCTCCAACGAGGATCTGCAGCGGCAGAAGAGCGAGTGGGAGCAGCAGAAGGAGCAGGCCGAAGAGGAGATCGACCAGCTGCGCCGCGACCTGGCCCAGCACACGCGCTCCTTGCAGAACAGGCTCGAGCAGGTTGAGCTCGAGAACAGCAACCGCTACGACGGCGAGAACGCCGTGATCGCGCGCAAGGTGTCCGACGTCATGCAGGCCATCGCGGGCAACGCGGGCATGTCCGCGAAGGCGGCCGAGGAGAAGGTCATGGAACTCGTGATGGACGTCGTCAGCGGCGAGCGCCAGGACGCGGAGCAAGCGCGACGCGCGTTGCAGGACCGGGAAGTGGACAACCTGCAGCGCCGCATCAGGAAACTCAACGAGACGCTGCAGCAGACCGAGCAGCGCTTGCAACACGTGGCCGCCACCAAGAACATCGAGGGCGGCATTTCCTCGTTGTACCGCGAGGTGCAAGGAGTGTCGGTCGGCGATGCGCTCGCAAACAAGAAGTCAGAACTCATGGCCGAGATCTTCAAGGCCAACTTGGAGCTCCAGAAGAAGACGAGCAAGCGTTGAGGCCGAGCCCACAGCAACGGGCCGGCAACGGCCGGAAGGAACAAGAGGAAGGACACGACAATGACCGAGACCAAACAGCCCGGAGACTCCCCGAAGAAAGACCACGGCGTGCTCTACATCGGCATGGACCTCGGGACTTCGCGCACTTCAGTCTCGGCCAGCAACGGCGTTCGCGAGACCGTCTATTCGTATGTGGGCTATCCGAAGGACGTCGTCAGCAGGAAGCTGCTGCAGAAGGACGTGCTGTTCGGCAAGGAGGCTCTGCAACATCGCAAGTCGGTGAACCTGTACAAGCCGCTCGAGAAGGGCGTGCTCAAGTACATGAGCGACGGCCACAATGACACCGAGTCGAAGATCAACCTCAAGGCTGCGCAAGAGCTGATCGGCGAGGCAATCCGCCTCGCGAAGCCGCGCAAGGACGAGCTCGTCTACTGCGTGATCGGCGCCCCGGCCGAGGCTTCGGTCAAGAACAAGGGGGCGATCATCGAGGCCGCACGCCTTGCCAAGGTCGACTCCGTGATGCTCTGCAGCGAGCCGTTCGCGGTCGCCTACGGACTCGATTGGCTCGAAGACGTGCTCGTCGTCGACATCGGCGCCGGTACGACCGACCTCTGCCGCATGCACGGCACGATGCCCGAAGAGGGGGACCAGGTGATGTTCGACATCGCCGGCGATGCGGTCGACGCCGAGCTCGAGCGCCGCATCACGCTGACCTGCCCCGGCGCCGACGTCACGATCTACCGCGTGAAGGAGATCAAGGAACGCTACGGCTACATCGGCGATCCGCCCGAGCGCTGCATCGTCGAGCTGCCCGTGAACGGCAAGCCGACCCCGTTCGACCTGACCGAGCAGATCGCGCAGGCCTGTTCGATCCTCGTCGATCCGATCGTCAGCGGCATCCACAAGCTCGTCGCGTCGTTCGACCCCGACTTCCAGCACAAGATCAAGGAGCGCGTGCTGCTCGCGGGCGGCGGCTCGATGGTGAAGGGGCTCGACTCCGCGATCGAGAAGGCGATGAGGGAGCGTCTCGGCGCGGGCAAGGTCCTGCGGATCGAGGAGCCGGTCTACGGCGGCGCCAACGGGGCGCTGAAGGTCGCTCACGACATGCCCGCCGACTTCTGGGAGCAACTGAAGTAGAGCGCTGAGGGTTCGAGGGACCGGGAGCACCACCCGCCCTGGCGAGGTGGTCTGCAGAGAGGCATCAGTGCCCCGATTCCGCCAGCGGCTCCGGCGCCACACTGTCAGGAATGTCTGCGGTCTCAGGAAAGGAACTGTCAGCCGTGTCACTGGGCTGAGCTGTCAGGGATGTATCCGGTTTGGACCCCGGTCGTACCCGCGCAGGCGGCTTGACACACCGCGCGAGAATGCTAATATCTGCCGAATCAGAATGGCTGCTCTCCCCGCTCACCCGAAAACTCGGCGCCCGAAGAAGCGGCTACAGCAAGGTGTGTTGCCGTTCCCCCAGAACGGCGGCAGACGGCCAGGCGCAGGGAGGAAGCCCAAGGGTGAGAAGGCGGGCGTCAGTCACGCGC
>Ga0111539_10000595_pt1 | contig 46728 bp, 45 predicted proteins | sample RhiMethybrSRZTD1_FD_79667 | JGI IMG/M metagenome (GOLD analysis project Ga0111539, IMG submission 79667) | Populus rhizosphere microbial communities from Tennessee, USA - Rhizosphere MetaG P. TD hybrid SRZTD1 (version 2) (version 2) | ecosystem: Host-associated > Plants > Roots > Rhizosphere >... | reverse complement strand
GTCTGGACGACTAAGTGAGCACGACCCGCACAGAGTGAGAGAGTTCACATATCGATTGTCGTGCGAACGCGGGAGGAAGACAGGATCGGTGGAGCCCGACCGGGCGCGAGGCCGCAAGCAATAATGGGCCGGTGGCAGAGCAAGGGCGGTCCGATCGCTCGCGAGGCAAGACGTCGGGGCAGCGGCAGACATCGGGACGTCCTTCGGGGCAGAAGCGCCCACCGCAGCGCCGGGGGGACCGGCAGCGCGAGGCACCCAGTGGGCGCCAACGGCAGGCTCCGCCCGAAAGACCCGGTCTTGCGCGCCGGGCGAATGAACCACCTGTTCCGGAGGGCGTGGACTCTCGTTCCTTGCATCCTTCCGTCCGCGCCGAGCTGCGTGGTCTGCCGAAGGAACTTGCCGAGATCGTTGCAGCACATTTAGTCGTAGCGGGACAGCTCGTTGACGAGGATCCCGAGCTCGCGTACGCCCACGCCGAGGCGGCGCGACGACGGGCTGCTCGCTTGCCAGTTGTGCGTGAGGCCGCAGCCGAGACGGCGTACGCCGCTGGTTTGTACGACGTTGCGCTGAGCGAGTTCCGTGCCCTCCGGCGCATGACAGGTAGCCAGGACTATCTACCGGTGATGGCTGATTGCGAGCGCGCTCTGGGCCGTCCGCATAATGCGCTCCGACTGGCGCGCGAGGCCGACCGGGCCGGCCTAGCTCCGGCGCTGCGCATCGAGATGATCATCGTGGAAGCCGGCGCGCGCCGGGACCTCGGTCAAGATGAGGAGGCACGACGCATCCTGGAGCGCGCCGTCGCCGCGGCACGGCCGCCGGGAGTTCCCCCGCGCGCTGTGGCTAGGTTGCGCTACGCGTACGCAGATGCACTGCTCCATGCGGGGGACGATGCCGCCGCGCGGCAGTGGTTCGCGGCGGCTGCCCAGCTTGATCATGACCAAGAGACCGACGCGCAGCAGCGAGTCGATGAGCTTGATGGGCTCATGATCGACTACGACGAAGACGATAATGGCCAGTCATCGCAGGAGCCGCAGCATGGGAGTCACGGATGAACACAACAGCAGCCGTCATCGATTCCTATGATGCGGTGCTGTTCGATCTTGACGGCGTTATCTATCTCGGTCCAATCGCAGTCCCCGGTGCCGCGGAGGGCATTGCGGAGCTCCATGATCGCGGCACGAAGATCGGCTTTGTCACCAATAACGCCGCCCGTCCACCAGTCGCCGTCGCCGATCATCTGGTCGAGCTTGGCATCCCGGCCACCGCTGCGGACGTCGTAACCTCCGCCCAGGCAGCCGCTCATCTGCTGATCAACCGGTTCGGTGCGGGCGCCAGAATTCTGGCTGTCGGTGGCGAGGGAGTGACGGTGGCTCTCAGTGAAGCGGGCCTGGTTCCGGTGCACTCTGCTGATGATCACCCGGTGGCCGTGATCCAGGGCTACGGCTTCGACCTGAAATGGCAAGAACTCAACGAGGCGGCTATCGCGATCCATAACGGGGCACACTGGGTCGCGACGAACATCGATCCGACACGCCCGACAGAACGTGGGCTGGTTCCGGGGAACGGCGCTGCGGTTGCCGCGGTGCAAATGGCGGTGGAGTCCCAACCTGAGGTAGCCGGCAAGCCGTATCGGCCGCTGTTGGATGACACTGTTGATCGGCTCGGCGCAGACCACCCGTTGTTCGTCGGTGATCGGCTCGACACCGACGTCGCCGGAGCGGTCAACGCCGGTTTGGACAGCATGCTGGTGCTCTCAGGCTCATATCGAGCCGAGCAGCTCATCAGCGCAATCCCAGGAGAGCGGCCAACCTTTGTCGGCGACGACCTTCGTGCGCTGCTGCAGCCACCGCTGGCCCTCAGCCAATCCGATAGTGAATTCCACTGTGGTGCAGCGACCGCCTCGGCAGCGAACGGCAAGCTGATGATCCAGAGCAGCGGCTCGACCGAGCTAGAGACCATCTGGGCGGCTGCGCACGCGGCGTGGTGGGCAGCTGATCATGGACTGGTGATCGACGTACGCGACGCGCTTGAGCAGCTCCCCTATTACTGATCACGCTAGGCACCGCTGCGGTAGCGTGGCAGTACGGCGCTTACTTGCCGACATCTCGACAGTACGCGGTAGAAAGGCGTCAACGTGACTGAGGCATTTCAGGCTTACATCAATATGGTGACGGGTGTCACCAAGACCACTCAGGCGAAGGCCGCAGCGACCGCGCGCGCGATGCTGAAACAAGCGGGACTCGAAGATGTAGCGACGGAGGCGAGCGAACGAGTCACGAAGCTGGCCGAGGAGATCATGAATGCCAGCCGCACGAATCGCGAGCTACTGCAACACTTTGTGACGACTGAAGTTGACAAGGCAGCAGCGCGGCTTGGCTTCGCACGAGCGGAGGAGCTGGAGGCGTTGCGCGATGAGATTGCCTCGCTGCGGTCAGAACTCAATGAGGCAATGCTGCGCGCCGCGAAAGCCGAGGCAACAAAGAAGACTGCGACAAAGAAGGCACCAGCCAAGAAGGCGGCCGCAACAATGAGCGGCGCCAAGAAGTCAACAGCAACGAAGTCCGCCGGCCGAAAGCCTCCAAGCAAAAGGGCGGCGACCGCCGAGAGACGTCCAAGCCAAGGCCAGGCATGACTGAGCCCGACCACGATCAACTCGAGGACCTGGACTTTCCGAGCGGTCCGCAGCAGACCGGGAATCCTGCTGTGGACGATGCGCTTGTCGGGCTTGCAGATCTAGAATCAGCTCCGCTCGCCGAGCATCACGCCCGGCTCGCCAAGGCACACGAGGTACTGCAGGAGACGCTTGATCGAACCGATGACGATCGATCTGATGACGTCCAACCGGGCAGCGGCGGCCAGTCCGGCTGATTTCAGTGGCCGAGGCAATCCCAGCTGAGCCAATCCCAGTTGAGCTCCGGCCAATTGCGCCCAACCGGGATCGGCGGTGACCGAGCGGCTGGACCGCGAGCTGGTCAAACGCGGGTTGGCCCGATCTCGTGGTCAGGCTCAGGCGATGATCAATGCAGGCAAGGTCATTGTCGATGGCTCTATCGTGGTGCGACCAGATGAGCGGGTAACCGCGTCGGCTGCGATTGTCGCTCCCAATGATCACTATGTATCCCGTGCTGCCCACAAGCTGATCGGCGCCTTGGAAGATCTCCAACTCAACGTTGCCGGACGCGCTTTGGACGCGGGTGCGTCCACCGGCGGCTTCACCCAAGTGCTGCTGGAACGCGGCTGTGATCAAGTCATCGCCATCGATGTCGGTAGCGGTCAGTTAGCACCTGTGCTGCGCTCGCATCCTCGAGTTCGGATGCACGAACACACCAATCTCCGTGATCTTGGACTGCCGCATGTCGGCGGAGTTCCGGTCGACCTGGTGGTAGCGGATGTCTCCTTCATCTCGCTGACGTTACTGATCGGTCCACTTGTGGAAGTCACCAGAGAGGATGGCTGCCTGCTGTTGCTGGTCAAGCCGCAGTTTGAGGTCGGGCGCGAGTTGCTGGGCAAAGATGGTGTGGTCTGGACGCCGGCGCATCAAGCACAAGCGATCGACAACGTGATCAGGTCGGCCAACGAATTCGGCTGGCATTGCGTGGCCGCGACTCCAAGCCGGTTGCCCGGGGTATCAGGCAATCGTGAGTTCTTTATCCTCTTACGTCACACAGAATCTGCCCCAGACCTCGATCTGACTACATTGGTGCAGCGCTCAACGCAGTCCTCCTGAAAACGGCAAAGTCGGCTGATGCATCAGCGGTGACGTCGAGCAGTCGTACGGCCGAGCGTGAATATGCTGTGGCAGGTGAGCAACGCCTCAGCCCCGCCCAACGGCCAGCCAGGCGACGTAGGCCCTGATTCCGTACGCCGGGTCGCCGTTTTGACCCATATGGGACGGCCTGCTGCGATCGCCGCGGCCACTCGATTGGTCGAAGGGCTGAGCGCGGCTGGCATCGTCGCCGCTCTTCCTGCCGGTGACCTGCCTGCGCTCGACGAACGATTCGCGCATGCTGTGGTGCCGCTTTCCAAGCCGGTCAAGCCTGAGGACGGCATTGAGCTCATGGTGGTGCTCGGCGGCGACGGCACCATCCTGCGTGGTACCGAATGGGTGCTGGACAGCGAGATTCCGCTCCTCGGAGTCAACCTGGGACATATCGGCTTCCTGGCCGAGGCCGAGTCGTCGGAGATCGACAGCATCGTCTCCCATGTGGTGGCGCGCTCTTATGTGGTCGAAGAGCGATTCACCATCGACATCACCTTGCGCGACTCCAAGACCTTCCAGCCGGCCTGGTCCTCGTACGCCATCAACGAGGTATCGATCGAGAAAGCAGCGCGGGAGCGGATGCTCGAGGTGCTGGTGGAGATCGACGGTCGGCCGCTGTCCCGCTGGGCCTGCGATGGCATGCTGGTGTCGACGCCGACCGGTTCCACCGCGTACGCCTTTTCCGCCGGTGGCCCGGTGGTCTGGCCTGGCGTTGAAGCACTCCTTGTGGTGCCGCTCAGCGCGCATGCACTCTTCGCCCGTCCGCTGGTGCTCAGTCCGACATCGACTGTGGTGGTGGAGGTTTTGGACGTGTCGCAGACCCACGGTGTCGTCTGGTGTGACGGCCGCCGCTCGGTGGAATTGCTGGCCGGCATGGAGATCATGGTCACCAGAGGAAAGCAGCGACTCAGGCTCGCCCGGTTATCGGAGGCGCCGTTCACCGACCGTTTGGTTCAGAAGTTCGGTCTCCGGGTGGAAGGTTGGCGAGGGGCGGCAGATCCGGCTATCACCATGATCGACACAAGCGCATGATCACCACCGCATGATCACCGAGCTGCGCATTGCCGACCTTGGCGTGATCAACGATGCGACTCTCAACCTTCATCGGGGCCTCACCGTGGTCACCGGCGAGACGGGCGCTGGCAAAACCATGATCGTTACGGGGCTCGGTCTACTGCTCGGCAGCCGCGCCGATCCACGTGCAGTTCGTCGGGACTCGGAGAGGGCCCGCGTGGAGGGCCGATTCAAGATCGAAAATGCAGAGCTGCTGCCACTGGTGAGTGAGGCTGGCGGCGAGCTGGACGATGAGGAGCTCATTGTGGCGCGTCACGTCACAGCTGCCGGCCGCTCTCGGGCGTACCTGGGCGGTGCCCAGGTGCCGGTCGGGGTCTGTGCCGACCTGACCGCGAGACTGGTGAGGATTCACGGGCAGTCCGAGCAGGAACGTCTCACCGAAGCCGATCACCAACGCCAGCTGCTTGATCGATTTGCCGGCGCTGCGGTACTGGAACCGCGTGCTAGGTATTCGGCTCTCTGGGCTGAGGAGCGCGCCGCAAGGGCCGAGCTTGGGCGGCTTCGAGCCGAGGCGCAGAGCCGGGCCCGCGAGATTGATCTGTTGAGGTTCGGTCTGGAGGAAATCGAGCGAGTTGCACCCGGCCCCGGCGAGGACGTGGCGCTGGCGGCTGAGGCTGTCCGGCTGCAATCCGCAGATGATCTTCGCGATTCGGCACAGTCAGCTGTTCAGGCACTCGCTGGTGCCGACGATGAGGCCGGCGGAGCCTTGGCGATGCTGTCTGCGGCTCGCAAGACCTTTGAAACGGCAGTCTCACGAGACCCGGCAGCCGCGCCGCTCGGTGAGCGGCTGGCAGAGGCGAGTTATCAGCTGACCGATGTAACGGCGGACCTGGCGCGCTATCTGGATGGCTTGGAGAGTCAGCCTGGGCGTCTGGAACAGATCGCCGAACGTCGAGCTCAGCTGAGCACGCTTACCCGGAAGTACGGCACGACATGTGATGAGGTCATGCAATGGGCTGCAGTGTCGGCGATTCGGCTGACAGGGCTCGAGCAGAGCGACGAGCGGATCACCAGCCTGGACGTCCGGGTTGAGGAGCTCAAGGCAGAGCTCACATCTTTGGCGGCTGGGATCAGTGCGGCGCGGCGGGAGGCAGCAGCCAGGTTTAGCGAACTGGTCGGTGTCGAGCTGGCCGCCCTCGCAATGCCGCACGCGCGACTGAGCTTCGAGGTGAGCAGTGCCGACCTTGGGCCGTGGGGTGCCGACCGCGTAGACCTGGTGTTTGCCGCGAATCCCGGAAGCGAGCCTCGCAGTCTGGGCCGGGTTGCATCGGGTGGGGAGCTGTCACGGGTTCGACTGGCTTTGGAAGTCGTGTTAGCAGCCGATCACGAGCCAGTCACTATGGTTTTCGATGAGGTGGATGCTGGTGTCGGCGGAAAAGTCGCGGTCGAGGTTGGACGGCGGCTGGCACAGCTTTCACAACATACCCAGGTCGTCGTCGTCACGCACCTCGCGCAGGTGGCCGCGTTCGCAGATCGGCATTACGTGGTTGTCAAGGCCGACGATGGTCAGGTCACGACAAGCGGGGTGGTCCAGGTCGCCGATGAGGATCGCGCCGTCGAATTGGCACGCATGATGGCCGGCCTGGAGACCACTCAATCGGCCCTGGCTCACGCTGGTGAGCTGGTCGAGCTCGCAGCTTCCGCCCGCTCCTTCTCATGAGGCTCTCATCACTGCGTGAATAGCTTCACTGCATGCGGGTGCTTGTCATCGAGGATGACGTAGGAGTAGCGGCCGCAATTAGGCGCGGATTGCGCAGCGTGAACTCCATTGGCGACATCGCAGCCACCTCAAGTGGCGCCTGCACGATGCTTGCGGACAGGCTGTACGACGTCATCGTGCTTGACGTGCGGTTGCCGGATGCGGACGGTTACGTCATCTGTCGGCGGCTGCGCAAGGCGGGTAACTGGACACCGGTCATCATGCTCAGCGGCGGTACTGAGAACAATGAGCGACTTCGAGGGCTCGACGCAGGCGCCGACGACTACCTCACCAAGCCATTCGCATTCGGCGAATTGCTCAACCGGCTGCGGGCGCTCGCCCATGTTGATCCGCCGGAGCGCTCAACGATCATTACGGTCGGTCAGCTGCGCCTCGATCTGGCCTCAGCGCAGGTGTGGCGGGGTGAGCAGGAAATTCGGCTGTCGACTCGGGAGTTCGCCCTCCTCGAAGCCTTTATGCGCTGCCCCGGCCAGGTTCTCGGTCATACACAGCTGCTGGAGGCAGCTTGGGACATCGGCCATGAGTACCGCTCGAATGTGATCGAGGTGTATATCCGATACCTCAGGGAGAAGATTGATCGTCCGTTCGGCGTACGATCGCTGGAGACAGTACGCGGTCTCGGCTACCGTCTACGGCCCGACGGCGGCGGATGAGGTCCCCAGGATCCGTCTCTTCGTGAAGCCCATGCTGCAGGGGTGGAAGGATGGACGCCGAGATGCGACTTCCCACCATGCTGCGCAAACGCGGAACACCCACCGAAATCGGGGGTGTGGTCCGCCTGGATCGGCGTACCAAGACCCTTACCAAACGGCTACGCCCGGGTGAAATAGCGATCATCCATCACAGCGACCTGGACCGGGTCAGCGCGGAAGCGTTGGTCGAGGCGGGTGCGGCAGCCGTGGTGAATGCGGTGTCTTCGGTGTCCGGTCGATATCCCAACCTCGGTCCCGGGATTCTGCTCGAGGCGGGGATCCCACTGATCGACAACGTGGGTGACCACGTCTTTGCGCGTATCCAGGAAGGTGACCGGCTCACGTTGGACGGCGGCAAACTGATCGACGCTTCAGGCCATGTGATTGCGGAAGGAACCTTCTATACCACCGAGATCCTTGAAGACCATCTGGAATATGCCCGCAACGGCTTATCCGATCAAATCGAGGCATTCGCTGACAACACGATGACCTACCTTCGCGTGGAGAAGGAACTGCTTCTGGAGGGTGTTGGCGTGCCAGACGTCGTCACGCCCTTCGAGGGTCGTCATGTGTTGATCGTGGTCCGCGGTTACGACTATCGCCACGACTTGGCTGCCCTGCGCCCATACATTTCTGAGTATCGACCCCTCTTGATGGGTGTTGACGGAGGCGCCGATGCGCTGATCGAGGCCGGCTACCAGCCCGACATGATCATCGGTGACATGGATTCCTGTTCCGACGAGACTCTGCGCAGTGGCGCAGAACTGGTCGTGCACGCCTACCACGACGGTCGCGCGCCTGGGCTGGAGCGGATCGAGAAGCTTGGACTGCAGGCCGTGGTCTTTCCGGCTTTGGGCACCAGCGAGGACGCTGCCATGCTCCTCGCCGACTCCAAGGGAGCGAGTCTGATTGTGGCTGTGGGCACCCACGCCTCACTGGTCGAGTTCTTGGACAAAGGCCGGGCCGGGATGGCTTCCACGTTCCTGACCAGGCTTCGGGTTGGGCCCAAGTTGGTCGACGCCAAGGGCGTTTCCCGGATCTACCGCAGTCAGATCAAGACATGGCACCTGATCTTGTTCATACTGTCGGGCATCATTGCGCTGCTCACCGCGTTGTTGTTTACCGACGTCGGATGGGCGTTTGGCAATGTCATCGCTGCCCGGATCCGTGACTTGATCTACTGGATAAAGGAACTCTTTACATGAAAAAACTGCGCGAGCGTAGCGACCTCCGGCCCCACCGGCGAGCTGTGTCTTGATAATTTGCGGGAGCGTAGCGAACCTCCGGCCCCAGCGGCGAGCTGTGCCTGAAAATCTGCGGGAGCGTAGCGACCGCCGGCCCCAGCGGCGAGCTGTGCCTGAAATCTGCTGGAGCGTAGCGACCTCCGGCCCCAGCGGCGAGCTGTGTCTTGATTAACTTCCGCTACCACATCGTGTCGTTGATGGCGGTCTTCATTGCTTTATCCGTAGGTATTGCCATTGGCGTCTCGCTAAGCCCGTCGGTTGATCAGGGATTGCTGCAGCAGGCTGCCCAAGATCGCAAGCAAGTGACCGATCTGCGTGCTGAGCTTGATCGTCGCAAGGCGCTCGATGACTATCGCAACGCCTACGACGAGCAAGTTGGCGCGGAAGTCACTGCTGGGGTGCTGAACGGGCAGCGAGTCGCCATGGTGGCCATGCCCGACGCTCCCACCGACGTACAACGGACCATCTCGAACGCGGTTGTGGCAGCCGGTGGGACCGTGGTACGCGATGTCAAGGTCAACGCCGAGGCGTTCGATCCGGCACGAGCTGAAGACGTCAGCGACGCACTTTCCAACTACTTCGGCCCGCTCGGGCTGAATGAGACGATGTCAGCTTCCACCAGGCTTGGCGTCGCTCTGGGCAGATCCATTGGAGCGAAAGACGTTGAGGATCGTGATGCACTTGCCATCGCGGTCGGCGAGTCCCTCGAAAAAAGGGGTCTGGTCACGATCAGCAAGGAGGCGGCAGCCCAGGCGCAGTTGATCATGGTGGTAACAGCCCGGGCATCTGACCCGCCGCTGACCCCGGAGGAGCTTACGGCGCACGTCCAGTTCGACGTCGGCCTCACAACCCGAGCCGGTGTGGTGTTGGCCGGCCCGAACAGTGAGGAGATCGAGGGCACCGACGTACTGGCGGCACGATCGGATCCAACAGCGGCGGATAGCCTCAGCACTGTGGACGTGGCGGACCTGAGCAGTGGCGTGACCACCGTCGTCCTGGCTGGCAAGGAGCGATTACTTGGCCGGCCAAGCCAGCACTACGGCGCGCTGGCAAAGGCGGACGCGCCACTACCCGAGCTGCCGGTGCGATAGCGGTGCGCCGCTTATCGGCCTGCGCGGCCTCGGGAGCTGGTGCTGCGTTGCTCGCGGCCGTCGCGAATTACAAAGCGATCCGGTCATTGCCAGACAGTGGCGACGAGGCCGGCGAAAGCTCCGGTGCACAGTCGCCTTGGCTCCGAACGAACTATTCCGGAGCCAGCGTGACCCTCGCAGAGGGTCCGATTGCAGTGGCCGCATTACTTGCCGGCGCCGCGGTAGATGGGCTGCTTGATCCTTCTGGGCGGCGGAGCGTGGCGGTGGCCGTGGCGAGTGCCGGTGCCGGCCTCGTTGGCGCGTACGACGACCTTCATGGGTCCAGCCATGCCAAGGGTTTTCGTGGGCACCTCCGGGCGCTGCGTGCCGGTGAGCTGACCAGTGGCATGATCAAAATCGTTGGGGTAGGCGCCAGTGCCGCTGCGGCGGCGACCCTCGTGCAGCTTTCCAGACCTAGCTGCGCCGCCCCGGCCTGCCGAGTTCTCGGGGGACTGCTCGACACAGCACTGATCGCTGCAACAGCGAATCTGGTGAATCTGCTCGATCTGAGGCCGGGACGGGCAGCCAAGGTGATCATCTTGTTGGGCTCACCCCTGCTCGGCTTCGGCGCGGCACCGGCTGTCGCCGCTGCAGCCGGCAGCTTGCCGACCGATCTTGCGGGCCGATCCATGCTGGGTGACTGCGGAGCCAACGCCTTGGGCGCTGCAGTCGGAACGGCGGCTGCGCAGGGTCTGCCGTGGCAGTTTCGGCTGCTTGCCTTTGCCGCGGTCGCCGCTCTCAATCTGGCTAGCGAACGGGTGAGCTTTACCGCGGTGATCGAGCGTACGCCGCTGCTGCGCCGCCTTGATCAACTGGGGCGCCCAGAACCCATACAGTCCTCCTCGACCACCGATCAGACGTGAAAGCAGGTCTAGGTTCCGTCGCCGCAGGTGTCGCCGGTCTGACCTTGGCGGCGCGGCTACTCGGCTTCGGCCGATCTCTGGTGTTCTCCAAGACGGTCGGGGATACGTGTCTTGGCGACACCTATAACGCTGCCAACGCCCTTCCCAATGTGCTCTTCGAAATCGTCGCCGGCGGCGTCCTTGCGGGTGTGGTGGTTCCGGTCGTCGCGCGCCACATTCGAGCCGGTCGGGGCGAGCACGCCTCGCGTACGACGTCGGCTTTGATCACATGGACGCTGCTGGTGCTGACACCGGCTGGACTTGCGGTGTTCGCCGGGGCACGGTTGTATGCCGCCGCGTTCGCCAAGGCAGATTGTGCGGGCAGCGCCGATACTCTTGCCGCGCTTGTGGTCATGTTCGCTCCCCAGGTTTGGTTGTACGGCCTCGCGGTCGTCAGCGCCGGCGTACTACAGGCGCACCATCGGTTTCTGGCGGCCGCAGCCGCGCCGCTGCTGTCTAGCGTGGTGGTGATCATCGCCTACCTCGGCTACGCCGCTCTCGCCGTCCCGTCGGCAAATGACGACCCGACTCAGCTGACAGGCCAGGCACTCGCGGCTCTTGGATGGGGTACCACCTTGGGTGTGCTCGCATTGGCGGGCAGCACACTGGTGCCCCTCGGACGGATCGGGTTGCGGCTCAGGCCGCGGCTGCGGTTCGCCGAAGGTGATCGCTTAGTGATCATCACGATCGCTGTTGCAGGGATCGCCGGACTCGTGCTGCAGCAGCTCAGTGTCCTGTTGATCAACTGGTCCGCACAGCAAACCGGTGATCAAGGTGCGCTCACCAGGTTCACCTGGGCTAACGCCATCTACCTGCTTCCCTACGCGGTGCTGGCGGCCCCACTGCTGCAGCTGACGTTCCCACGGCTGGCAGCGGCTGCGGAGCAAGGCCGGACCGACGTAGGCCTGGTGCTTGCCGAAACCGGTCCCGCAACAGTTGTGCTGGCCTGGTTAGGCGCCGCTTTGCTGGTCGCGACCGCTGTTCCGGTTGCGCGCGTGTTCGTCCTTGGCCCTGGTTCCGGGCGGACAGCTGCGCTCGCCTGGCCGATCATGGCATTCGCTCCGGCGGTCGTCGGTTTCACGCTTCTTGGCCTGGCCTCCCGAACCTTGCTTGCCCAGCATCTTGGCAAGGCATCAGGCATCGCGAACGCGAGCGCCTGGGCTGCCGTGATCATCAGCGTCGCCGTATTGCGACTGGTGGTACCTGCTTCGTCGCTAGTTCCTGCGTTAGCGGGAAGCGTGTCGCTAGGGATGATCGTCGGAGCGGTTGTCGGATGGCTACTGGTGCGGCGTTCGGGAATGGCTGACGTAGGACTGACGAGGCCGATGCTGGCCGGCCTCGCGGCTGCTGTGTTAGCAGGCGGTGCGGGAGCGGCTGGCTCGCTGTTGTTCGGGGAGGTTGGCATTGTGGTTGCAGTGCTGGGTGCTTGCGCGATAGCCGCGGTCTGCGTCTTAGTGTTTTCTGCCATGTTGCGACTTCTCGCACCTTCGCTACTCACCCAGATGTGGGCGCTGCGGCGGCGTACGCCAGCCGCCGAGGTGGACCCGGCATGAAGGTCGCACAGCTGTTGACGACCAGTACCGGGGGTATCGGCCGGCACGTAGCGAGCATTGCGCCACGGCTGGAGCGGCGAGGCCATCAGATTCGGGTGTTCAGCCCAAAGGTCACGACCGAGGCCCAGCGCTTCAAAGAGCTTGGTCTTGATGTCTGGCCGCTGGGCAGCCCGCGTCAGCTCATTGGCGCCGACCTGGTACACGCCCACGGACTGAGAGCAGGTTGGCTGGGACTTCCGGTCGCGTGGATGTACCGCGTACCGCTTGTGGTGACCTGGCACAACGCTGTGTTGGGCGAGGGGCTTGCGCCATCAGCAGCGCGGCAGATGCAACGAGCCGTGGCAAAGGGAGCGAATCTGACGCTTGGCGCCAGCCGCGATCTGGTCGCTCAGGCCAGACGGTTGGGAGCCCGTAACGCGCGGTATTCGCCCGTGGCGGCGCCGGTCCTTCCGCCGGCAGGCACCAGTCGAGACGATCAACGATGGATTCTCGGTGCTGCGGAGGAGGACACCGTAATTCTCACGGTCGGCCGGCTCGCACCGCAGAAGAACCTTGGCATGGTGCTCGACGTAGCTGCAGCCGTACGAGATCGGCATGATTTGCGGTTTGTCATTGTTGGCGAAGGGCCGGAGCGGGAGAAGTTGCAGCGTCGCGCCACCAATGAATGGCTACAGGTGCGCTTACTGGGACAAAGTGACGACATCGGTTCGCTGCTTGCGGCAGCCGACCTCGCGCTATTGACCTCAACCTGGGAAGCACGAGCGTTGGTGGCTCAGGAAGCCTTGTTGGCCGGCTTGCCGCTGGTCAGCACCCGAGTCGGTGGCATCGAGGAGCTCGTCGACTCGGCAGCAGTGCTGGTTCCGCCGGGCGATTTCGAAGAGGCTGCGCGACAAATCATTACGCTCGCCGACAATCCCGAAGAAAAACTCCGTCTGAAGGAAGCCGGCCTCCGTAAGGCAAAGACCTGGCCAAATGAAGATGATGTCGCCGATGACTTGGCTCGGGTTTACAGCGAACTGACCCGAGGCCGGCGTTACAAGGGCTTCTGGGACGAGTCCGGCGGGTTCACCGTCAGATAGCGCTTCACGACGTAAGCTGGAGGCCCGTGGGGTACCGCGAGAGATTCACCAAACACCTCTTTGTGACCGGCGGCGTCGCCTCTTCACTCGGCAAGGGACTCACGGCGTCCAGCCTCGGCAGCCTCCTGGTGGCTCGCGGGCTCAGCGTTTCCATGCAGAAGCTGGACCCATATCTGAACGTCGATCCCGGGACAATGAACCCGTTCCAGCACGGTGAGGTTTTCGTCACCGAGGACGGCGCGGAAACTGATCTCGACGTTGGTCACTACGAGCGCTTCTTGAACGTCAACCTGTCCGGCGAGGCCAATATCACCACCGGGAAGGTCTACTCCTCGGTGATCGCCAAGGAGCGTCGGGGTGACTATCTCGGTGACACGGTGCAGGTGATTCCGCACATCACCAACGAGATCAAGGAATCGATGATGGCCATGGGCGGGCCGGACATCGATGTAGTCATCCACGAGATCGGTGGCACCGTAGGCGACATCGAATCGTTGCCGTTTCTCGAGGCCGCACGACAGGTCCGGCACGACGTCGGCCGGGAGAACGTGTTCTTCCTGCACGTCTCGCTGGTGCCCTACATCGGCCCCAGCGGTGAGCTGAAGACCAAGCCCACCCAGCACTCGGTCGCCGCGCTGCGCCAGGTTGGTATCCAGCCCGATGCTGTGGTGTGCCGGTCCGATCGCTACATACCGGACTCGGTGAAACGCAAGATCTCGTTGATGTGTGACGTCGACGAATCTGCTGTGGTGGCCGCGATCGATGCGCCGAGTATTTACGACATCCCGAAGGTGCTGCACTCCGAAGGGTTGGACGCGTACGTGGTGCGCCGGCTCGACCTGCGATTCCGGGACGTGGACTGGACTCGTTGGAACGACCTGCTTGATCGTGTGCACCACCCGAAGGAGGAGGTGACGATCGCGCTGGTCGGCAAGTATGTCGATCTACACGACGCATACCTCTCGGTTGGTGAAGCGCTGCGGGCCGGCGGCTTCGCGAACCATGCCAGGGTGGTCATTCGCTGGGTGCCCTCGGACGACTGCCAGACTCGCGAGGGCGCGGCGCGGGTGCTGAGCGAGGTAGATGGCATCGTCATCCCGGGTGGCTTCGGCATTCGCGGTGTGGAAGGCAAGGTCGGCGCGGTCCGCTATGCGCGGGAGAATCAGATCCCCATCTTGGGACTGTGCCTGGGCTTGCAGTGCATGGTGATCGAGGTAGCGCGCCATATGGCTGGCCTGGAGGGAGCCGATAGCAGTGAGTTCTCGCCGGAAACGCCGCATCCCGTGATCGCGACAATGGCCGAGCAAGTTGCGATCCTTTACGGCGGTGGCGATCTAGGCGGATCTATGCGGCTGGGTTCCTACCCAGCCGAACTGCTGCCTGGCTCGATTGTCGCCAAACGTTACGGACAAGGGCACGTCGAGGAGCGACACCGGCACCGCTACGAGGTGAACAACGCATATCGGGAACGGCTCGAGGAAGCCGGCCTGGTGATCAGCGGCACTTCTCCCGACTCCAAGCTGGTGGAGTTCATCGAGTTGCCAAGCGAAACTCATCCCTACTTCGTTGCGACGCAGGCGCACCCCGAGCTCAAGTCACGACCCACCAGACCGCACCCTCTTTTCGTTGGTCTGGTCGAAGCCGCGCTCGATCGTAAGCTGGCAACCCGGCTCCCGGTGGACAACGATCATCGATGATCATTCTCAGCCGCGCCGAGCTGGCCGATGAGCCACTAGCCTGGCCGGTCGAGTCCTCGACCTTGCTCGCCCAGGGCAAGATCACCAGTTATGTGCAAGATCGAGTACGGATGCCCGACGGTGAGCTGATCGAGCGGGAATATCTCAAGCACCCCGGTGCCGTCGGCGTGATCGCTCTTGATGATCGTGATCGGGTGGCTCTGGTTCGGCAGTACCGGCATCCGGTACGTCACCGGCTCATCGAGCCGCCAGCAGGATTGCTCGATGTTGGAGGAGAGGACTATCTGGAGGCCATCCAGCGGGAGCTGGCCGAGGAAGTAGGACTGGCTGCCAAGAGCTGGGCTGTCTTGGTTGATCTGTTCACCACGCCCGGAATTCTGGGTGAGTCATTGCGGGTCTACCTCGCCCGGGACCTGAAGGCGGTCGACGGCCCTCACGGCTACGTCCGCGAGGGGGAAGAGGCTCACATGGACACCGTGTGGGCATCGCTGGATGACCTGGTGGAGGCCGTCCTCGATGGCCGCTTACAAAACCCCACTCTGGTCTCCGGCGTGCTGGCCGCCTGGACAGCGCGGGAGCGCGATGGTTTCACGAGCCTCCGAGCTGCTGATGCTGCCTGGGCTGCCCGTGAGGTGATGGCGACGGAAGGAATGTAGCCGCCAGCACCCTCTGCTTCGACGGGCAAAGATTCGCCACTGATCACGCGGCGGCACGCGCTGACGTCGGCGCCGGGCGAGTGGTCGGCTGCTTGGCCATCGCCTCCATCAGATAGCGGGCGTCTTGATCGAGTCCCTGGATGGTCGCCGACGCCAAGGCGTACTGGAATTCCGCGCCGATGAAGTACAGGCGCGCCTCTGCTGAGACGCCGCGCTCGTTGATCGCGTGGCCACTCGAATCGGTCACCGGAAGCTCTATCCAGCTGTAGTCCGGGCGATACCCCGTGCACCAGACCACAGTCTGTGGCTGGAGTACGTGGCCGTCCTCAGTAATGGGGCGACCTTCCCGAATGCCGGCAATTCGATCGACGCGTTGTACTCCCGCGGCCTGTAGATCACTGAGTTTGGTTCGAACCAGTGGTTTTCCATGCCCGAGCGTGTTTCGCTGCGCCTTGCGACCTATAGGAGTATCGAGCGTGAGAACGCGGCGGAACATGAACGCCACTATCGGAAGCAACGCGCGCCCCAGGCGGCCTTCGATGCGAAACGGGACCTGGCCAGGATGCCGGCCGGCCAGCCATGTTTGGTGACCGGATCGGACAGCTTCCAGAGCGATCTCGGCACCGGAGTTTCCTGCCCCAACCACCAGAACGTTCCCTTTTAGCTGGTCAGGATTTCGGTAGGCGGCTGAGTGCAGCTGGATAGTCTCGGGTGCCAGAGCTGCGGCAAAGTCCGGACTTGTCGGAACGTCGTAGCCACCCGTGGCGATTACTACCCGCTCGGCCTGCAGCGCGCCCGTGGAAGTTTCCAGCCGGAAACCTTCGGCGCTTCGGGAGAGCCGGTTGACGCGTACGCCGCACCGCACCGGAAGCTCGAAGTGCCGGGCATAGTCCTCGAGGTAATCACCCATCTCGATGTGGGTAGGGAACGTGCTCAGCCGCATTGGCCACCCCGGCAGGCTCGAGTATTTGGGGGGAGTGAAGAGTCGGAGCGAGTCCCAGCGATTACGCCAGGCGTCGCCGATCCGTGCCTGGGCGTCGAGGATGACGAATTGCTCACCTGCGTTCTTGAGGTGATATCCCATCACCAGGCCGGCCTGGCTGCCGCCGATGATCACTGTGGGGATCGAATCGATGCCGTCGGCTGCTTGTATGAGATGGATCCGGTGCGTTGTCATGCTGCGACGTTAAATGCGACACACCGTCGGCTACATCGAAGAGAATGTGCATCTTGATCCGCCAGGCATGGGTAGAAATCTCCATGGCCGCAAAATGCATGCTGAGAAATGCCGATGTCGCGGCTGATATGGGCCTAGCCGGCAAGCCACCGAATCCTGGGGTGCTGCGTGGCATGATCAAGGTGAGCGCCCGGTTCGCTAGGAGGACGCCTAGATTCGATCAGGAGGATCCATGAGAGTCGGCGTGCCTACCGAGGTCAAGAACCATGAATATCGGGTTGCCATTACGCCATCGGGGGTCCACGAGCTCACCCGGCATGGCCACGACGTGCTCGTCCAAGCCGGCGCCGGCGCCGGTTCATCCATCACCGATGGGGAGTTTGAAGCGGCCGGTGCCAAGATCGCCGCCACTCGCGAAGATGTCTGGCAGGACTCTGAACTGATCTTGAAGGTCAAGGAGCCCATCGCGATCGAGTACGACTGCATGCAGCCGGGGCAACTGCTCTTCACCTACCTGCATTTGGCGGCCAGCCGGGACTGTACTCGAGCATTGTTGGACCGGAAGGTGACAGGGATCGCGTACGAGACGGTGCAGTCGAGCAACGGCAACCTGCCGCTGCTGGCACCCATGAGTGAGGTGGCAGGCCGGCTGGCGCCACAGGTCGGGGCCTATCACCTGATGCGGCAAGGCGGTGGTCGAGGGACTCTTATGGGCGGAGTCTCCGGCGTCTACGCCGCAAAGGTCGTTGTCATTGGCGCTGGAGTCTCGGGGATGAACGCGGCGGCGATTTCGCTCGGCATGCAGGCCGAGGTCTTGCTCCTGGACCGCAATATCGACAAGCTCCGCGAGGCCGACCGGATCTACCAAGGTCACCTGCAGACCGTCGCCTCGAACGCGTACGAGGTCGAGCGCGCAGTGCTCGACGCGGATCTGGTGATCGGTGCTGTGCTGGTCCCGGGGGCAAAGGCGCCGACCTTGATCAGCAACGAGCTCGTCGCCAGGATGCGGCCGGGCAGCGTGCTGGTGGACATCGCGATCGACCAGGGTGGCTGTTTCGAGGACAGCCGGCCGACGACGCACGCTGAGCCCACGTTCCGGGTGCATAACTCGGTGTTCTACTGCGTTGCCAACATGCCGGGCGCGGTGCCCCACACCTCGACCTACGCGCTGACAAACGTCACCTTGCCCCATGCGCTCAGCCTGGCCAATCGCGGCTGGCGGGATGCCCTCAAAGCCGACCCAGCATTGGCGCTTGGACTGAACACGCACGACGGCATGATCACTAACGGCCCGGTCGCCCAAGCGCATGGGTTGGAGCATCGGGAGCTGGCCGACGTCCTCGGCTGACGCCTCAGCGATGCTCGGGCTCATCCAGACCTATCTCGACCACCTCACGGTCGAGCGCGGCATGTCCCGCCACACTGTCGCGGCGTATCGCCGTGACCTGAATCGCTACGCGGATTACCTTGCCGAGCTCGGTGTTACCGATCCGTCCGCGGTGACGAGCGCAATGATCGCGAATTACCCAGCCCGACTGCGTGAGGGCAAACCAGGACCCGACGGTGATGGTTGGGTCGAGGCACCGCTGGCAAATGCGAGCGTCGCGCGGGCTGTGATCGCTGTCCGCAGTCTGCATCGATTCGCCGCCGCGGAGGGGCTAACTGGTGAGGACCCGGCGCGAACAGTTCGGCCCCCGAAGCCACCACGACGGTTGCCCAAGGCACTGGGCTTGGAGCAGGTCCAGGCCATGCTCGCCGTCCCAGCCACGGACACCGAGCTCGGGGTACGTGATGCGGCACTACTTGAGCTGCTTTATGGCACCGGCATGAGGATCTCCGAGGCGGTCTCGCTCGATCTGGACGAGGTCGATCGGCTGGCTCGAGCAGCGGCCGACGAGCCGGCACCGGGACTAAGGGTGCTGGGCAAAGGGGGCAAGGAACGCATCGTGCCGGTCGGCTCTTACGCCCGTCGGGCCCTGGCGGCCTATCTGGTGCGGGGCCGTCCGGTGCTTGTGGCACGTGGTCGGGGAACTCCGGCGCTGTTCGTCAATGCACGAGGCGGCCGATTATCACGGCAAAGCGCCTGGGCGGTGTTGCGGTCAGTCGCCGAAAAGGCAGGCATTACGGCCGATGTTTCGCCGCACACCTTGCGCCACTCGTACGCGACTCATCTGCTTGACGGCGGGGCGGACATCCGAGTCGTTCAGGAATTGCTTGGCCACGCCTCGGTCACAACGACGCAGATCTACACGCTGGTAACCATCGATCATTTGCGCGAAGTGTTCCTCACTTCACATCCGCGTGCGTATTAGTGTCGTGTCGATAAAGCGGCTTGGAGGTCGGCGGCAGTAGGCTGCGGCGGAACGCAACCCACGTGCGGTGAGCCGTCCGGCAAGGAGGAGGCAGGAGTGGAGCTCCGCGGGGGCGGCGATGCCCCGCCCAATGTCGCCCCTAATTTGGCCTCTAGTTCGGCATCTACTTCGACACCAGATTTGACATCAGCCAACGGTTCTGCAGCCGATGTCCGTCCGGGGAATGGCGCTGCTAACAATGGCCCTGTCAGCAACGGCACGATCAGCAATGGCACGGGGCCCTCGGGCGGCGCTGGGCCTGATCTCAGCGACGAGCACTATCTCGACGCGGGTGACCTGGACTCGCTCTACCCGGCGGATCAGCGCTCCAACGTCGATGAGAACTTCGTGGTACCGGCGCCACCAGATGACATCGCCCAGGTGGTCGAGAAGGAGCCAGTGATCGGCCTTACCGGCCGACCTTGGCCCGACCTGCCGGAACCTCCGCCACTGAGTGAGCATGGACCGGCCCTCATCATCGCCATGTGCAACCAGAAGGGTGGCGTCGGAAAAACCACGACGACGATCAATCTGGGCGCTGCGCTCGCTGAACTGGGCCGGATTGTCCTGCTTGTCGACTTCGACCCGCAGGGCTCCCTTTCGGTCGGGCTCGGCGTCAATCCCCACACCCTTCCCGCAAGTATCTACAACTTGCTCATGGGCCAGGACATCTCCATTGATGAGGTGATCGGCCAGACCAATGTTCCCGGGCTGGACATTCTGCCGAGCAACATCGACTTGTCAGCCGCCGAAATCCAGCTGGTGTCAGAGGTGGCGCGGGAGCAAACGCTGCTGCGGTTGCTCGAGGCGGTCCGGGACCGCTACGACGTGATCCTCATAGACTGCGCGCCGTCGCTCGGGTTGTTGACGATCAATGCCCTGACCGCCTCCGATCGGGTGATCATGCCGCTGGAGTGCGAGTTCTTCGCGCTGCGCGGCATAGCGTTACTTACCGACACCATTGCCAAGGTCCAAGATCGGCTCAACCAGCAGCTGGAGATCTTGGGCATATTGGGGACGATGTATGACCCACGTACGCTGCACAGTCGTGAGGTCCTCGAGCGGGTTGTCCAAGCGTTTGGTGATCAGGTGTTCCATAGCGTTATTCGCCGCACCGTGAAATTCCCGGAAACCACGGTGGCGGGAGAGCCAATTACTACGTACGCCCCCACATCGCCAGGAGCGGAGGCCTACCGCAGTCTGGCTCGTGAGGTGCTTGCCCGATGTCGAGTCCGGTAGGTACGGCTGCCGGAGTGGAACTCGTTGCGACCGGAAACGGCCAGAGTCCCAGGGAGCCGGCCCGGCCGCTTTCTGTTCCGGCGGCTCAGGCATCCGCTCGACGCAGCTCCGGCCGGATTCGCCACGAGGACAAGATCACTGTATATGTCAGTGCCGAGGAGTTGCTTGCACTGGAACAGGCGAGGCTGACACTGCGCGCGCGACACGGTAAGGCCGTAGATCGAGGCCGGATCGTACGCGAGGCGATCGCTGCCGCCCTTGCCGATCTTGAGACGAATGCCGACGACTCTGAGCTGGTTCGCAGACTGTCAGTATCGTGACTCGCCAAATGTCGACGGGAGCGGAGCATGACGCCGCGCTTCCGGAGCCTGGCAGTGCCGCACCTGAAGCCGGAGGCTTCCAGGTGCATCTGGACAACTTCGACGGGCCGTTCGACCTGCTGTTGCAGTTGATCTCGCGCCACAAGTTGGACATCACTGAAGTCGCGCTGTCCCAGGTCACTGATGAGTTCATCGCTCACATCAAGGCGGCCGGCACTGCCTGGGATTTGGATCAGACAAGCCAGTTCGTGGTGGTTGCGGCCACGCTTCTCGACCTCAAGGCTGCACGGCTCATTCCTTCCGGCGAGGTGGAGGATCCGGATGATCTGGCCTTGCTCGAAGCGCGAGATCTGCTGTTTGCGCGGTTGCTGCAGTATCGGGCCTTCCAGCGCGTGGCTCGATACCTTGCAACCACCCTTGAAGCCGAAAGTCGACGATTTCCCCGCGAGGTCGGGATGGAGCCGCGCTTCGCCCGGCTGCTGCCTGAGGTAACCATCTCGATCGGCCCCGCGCGCTTGGCGGCGCTGGCGGCCAAGGCCATGGCACCGAAGCAGGCCAATGTCTTGTCGCTGGCACATCTGCATGCGCCGGCGGTGAGCGTACGTGAGCAGGCCATGGTTGTTGTCGAGCGGCTACGTCAGCAACGGGCGATGACATTTCGGGCACTGACGAGCGACTCGTCGAGCATGCTGACAACCGTGGCGCGGTTCCTTGCGCTGCTGGAGCTGTTCCGCGACGGCGCTGTGGCGTTCGAGCAATTGACGCCACTAGGCGAACTAACGGTCCGATGGACCGGCGGCGATGACGGCGAATGGGTCATCTCGGATGAGTTCGACGAAGCTAGAGATACGAGTGAGGAAGATTGATGAGTGACACGGCTCCGGACTCGTCAGCACCAGTGGGCGCCATGGCAACTACCGACGCTGACAACTCGGTGAATGTGGCAGGGGCCCTGGAAGCGCTGTTGCTGCTGACGGCGGAGCCGGTAACGGAGTTCGAGCTGGCCCAGGCGGTCGGCGTGCCGGAGTCGGTCGTCGCCGAGACGCTGGACGAGCTGGTGGCCTTTTATCAAGAGACCGGTCGTGGCTTCGAGCTCCGGCAGGTCGGTGGTGGCTGGCGGTACTACACCCGGGAGGAGTACGGCGATCTGATCGCCACGTACGTCCTTGAGGGCCAGCAGTCCAAGCTTTCCCAAGCTGCCTTGGAGACGCTCGCGGTGGTTGCCTACACCCAGCCAATCTCCCGAGCGCGTGTTTCGGCCGTCCGGGGTGTCAATGTCGATGGTGTGATGAGGACGTTGCTGGCTCGTGGATTGATCGAAGAGGTCGGCCATGATCATGAATCCGGTGCTGTGCTCTTCGCCACGACCAGCTACTTCCTGGAGCGCATGGGTTTGAAGACCCTCGACGAGCTACCGCCGCTGGCACCGCAGCTGCCTGAGGTGGAGGAACTCGAGGCTGAGCTGGGCGCGCTGGCCGAGGCCGCGGCAGGTTCACCGCAGTCGGATTCCGAGACTGTCGAGGCACCGCAAGATACCGCTGAAGAGCCGCCTAAGTGATCGAGGCTGCGGAAGGCGTACGCCTCCAAAAGGTTTTGGCCCAGGCAGGCATCGGATCCCGCCGAGCGTGCGAAGCCCTGATCAGCGAGGGCCGGGTCGAGGTGAATTCCGAAGTTGTCACCGAACAGGGCCGTCGAGTCGATCCGGAGCACGACGTCATCCGAGTCGATGGCGCCCGTATCCCGCCGCCACGACGACATCTGTACCTCGTGTTGAACAAACCTCGTGGCGTCGTAGTTACCATGGATGATCCGGATGGGCGGCGTACTGTCGCCGACTTGATCGCCGAAGGTGCCAATCGCCGAAGCGGAGCGCTGGGCAGCAGGCGATCGCTTACCAAAGAGCGACTCTTTCACGTCGGCCGGCTGGACACCGACAGTGAGGGACTACTGATCTTGACCAACGACGGGGACTTTGCCCACAAGCTAGCCCACCCTTCGTACCAGGTGCCGAAGACATACATCGTCGAAGTAAGCGGTGCAGTGAGTCCCCAGACATTGCGACGGTTACGGCACGGCATCACTCTAGAAGACGGACCCGTCCGACCGACCTCAGTCAAGATCGTCTCTGATGCCGGCGTGAAGACGCTTCTCAAGATCACATTGCTGGAGGGTCGGAATCGGATCCTGCGCCGTACCATGGAAGCGGTTGGCCACCCGGTCCGCCGGTTGTCACGGATCGGGATCGGACCGGTTCGGCTTGGGAACCTGAAGGTCGGGGACTTCCGGGAGCTGACCCGAGAAGAGCTGGGCGGGTTGCTGGATCTGACCGGTGGCTGAGTTGGCGGCGGAACTGACCGCGCATGCGAAGGAGGGCAGTGGACCGCAGAATCTTCGGACTTGAGACGGAGTATGGCGTCGCGTGCACCTCTGGCGGCACGCGACGGCTCACTCCGGACGAGGTTGCGCGATATCTCTTCCGGCGGGTAGTTACCTGGGGGCGGAGCAGCAACGTCTTTCTCCGCAACGGATCTCGCATCTATCTCGACGTCGGATCTCATCCGGAGTATGCGACCGCAGAATGTGACGATCTCGTCCAGCTCATCAATCACGATCGTGCTGGGGAGCGGATCCTGGAGGATCTGATCGTCGATGCCGAACATCGGTTGGCGAGCGAGGGCATTACTGGCGACATCTACCTGTTCAAGAACAACACCGACAGCCACGGCAACTCCTACGGCTGCCACGAGAATTACCTGATCTCCCGGATCGGCGACTTCTCGAAAATTACCGACGTACTGGTGCCGTTCCTGGTCTCGCGGCAACTGGTCTGCGGCGCAGGCAAGGTCTTGCACACTGCTCGAGGGGCTGAGTACAGCGTGAGCCAGCGTGCAGAGCACATCTGGGAAAGCGTTTCTTCCGCCACGACGCGAAGTCGGCCGATCATTAATACCCGCGACGAGCCGCATGCCGACCCAGAGCGCTACCGGCGGCTGCACGTCATCGTCGGCGACTCCAACATGAGTGAGACGACCACGCTGCTCAAGGTTGGCAGCGCCGAGCTCGTGCTGCGGCTGATCGAGGCCGGGGTGCCGATGCGGGACTTCACGCTGGAGAATCCCATCCGAGCAATCCGGGACATGAGCAGGGATCGAACCGGCCACGTCCGGGTTGCGCTCTCCAACGGCCGGAGGGTTTCAGCGCTCGAGCTGCAGACCGAGTACTACGAGAAGGTCTCGGAGTTCGTACGACGGGAAAGTCTCGGCACCCGGGTCGTCGATCGGGTGCTCGACCTCTGGGAGCGAACGCTGCGAGCAGTTGCTGAAGACAAGCTCGAGCTCATCGATACGGAGATCGACTGGGCCATCAAGCTGAAGCTACTCGACCGTTACTCGACCAAGCACAAGCTGAGCTTCGCCGATCCTCGGATTGCACAGCTCGATCTGGCGTATCACGACATCCGGCGATCTCGCGGAGTCTTCTCCTTGCTGGAACAGCGCGGCTTGGCGACCCGTGTGACGACCGACCCCGCGACCTTTCGGGCCAAGGCGGTGCCGCCTCAGACTACGAGGGCAAAGCTTCGCGGCGACTTCATCCGTGCCGCCCAGGAAGGGCGTCACGACTACACCGTCGACTGGGTCCATCTCAAGTTGAACGATCAAGCGCAACGAACTGTGCTCTGCAAGGACCCCTTTATCGCCACGGACGACCGTGTCGAGCGCCTGATCGCCTCAATGCGGGGTTAATCGCCCTCATGGCTTAAGCCTCAGGATTGCGCGGCGCTGTCCTGGACGACTGAGCGAGCGGACATGTTCTTCGTCCGCGAGTGAGGGAGGAAGGCAGCGGCCTCCGAGCGCAATCCTGCGCGAGCGGTAGCGAGCAATCGGAGAGAGTACCCTTCTCCGGTGCCTTCTTCTCCGATCAGAGTCGCAGCCGCCCTTGGGCTCGCCTCATCGCTGCTATTACTCTTCGGGTGCAGCAAGGACAAGCCAGCGGCCGATGCAGCGTCTCCTTCCCCAGCCGCGACTCCGACGTCAGCCAGCCCTTCGCCCTCATCGACACCGACGCCAACACCAACACCGAAGCCCAAGCAGGTCAAGGCATCGAACAACCTCGACAAGGTGAGCGTTACGGGAGCCTATGGAGAGACGCCGAAGGTCAAGGTTGACTCGCCGTGGGCGATCGACAAGACCCAGAGCAAGGTGCTGCATGCCGGCAACGGACCGGTGGTCGGTGAAGGACAAGGCGTTGAGGTCAATTACTACGGCGTAAACGGACGGACTGGCAAGAAGTTCGACGAGTCGTTCAGTCGAGGGCAGCCAATCGCATTCAGCTTGGCGCAAGTCGTTCCTGGGTTTAGCAAGGGTCTGGTTGGACACCGCCAAGGAAGTCGCGTGCTGATCGCGATGCCTGGCAAGGACGGCTACGACGCAATGGGCGGGAACCCGCAAGCCGGAATCGAAGTCGGCGACACCTTGATCTTCGTTGTTGATCTTGTTGATGCGCAGCTCAGTGGGCCCGAGGGCACCGCAATGCAGCCCAAGGCAGGCCTGCCAACCGTGACCGAAAAGGCCGGCAAGCCTGAAATCACGATCCCGGAGTCTGCTCCGCCTACCACTCTTGAGGTTCAGCCGCTGATCAAGGGCAAGGGCAAGAAAGTGGGCGCGAACGACACCGTTACCTTCAACTACCAGTGGGTGCGTTGGAGTGACGGCAAGGTTTTGGAGGAGACCTACGGCGGCCAGCCGGCCAGTACCGAGCTGTCCGGTTTGCTACCTGGAATGGCCAAGGGCCTGACCGACCAGACGGTGGGAAGCCGGGTACTGCTCGTTATTCCGCCGGCGGACGGCTATCCAGACGGCAACGCGACGCCATCGATCAAGCCGGGGGAGACCCTCGTCATTCTGGTTGATCTGCTCTTCACGCAGAGCCGGTAGCAACTCGCTCGACGCCCGGCTCGTCAGCCGCAACTACGAATCGAGGAGTGCGGCCGCGTGGCGGCCTGCGGCGGCTGCGGCGAGAAAGTAGGCAGGATCATCCTCGAGGGTGCGACCCATGCTGGACAACTGGATTGGCGACGCCGCCAGAACTGTTCTGAGACCGGAGAGGCTTACCGTCACCAGCCGATGTCGCGAGGACAGTAGCTGGGCACTGACGCTGACCGCCTGCGCCAATTCAGCTATGGCAGGTGAGTCGTCGTCGCTGAGGTCGGGGACGGCTATGTCGGCTGGGCATAAGGCGACCCGCCCGTACGCCGTGAGGCTGTGATGAGAGATACCGCGGTGCCGCTCCCTGGCGTCGGCAGCCGAGATGCGCAAGGTCCCAACCGGTCGGCCGCCGAGGATGGCCGCAGCGTTGATGGCTTCTCCGGCATTAACGCCTGAGAATCCCCAGCGAGTACCGGTGCCGAGATTTCCCGGGCCCTGGGTGACCACGACCAGCTCAGCGTCGAGCGCGAGCCGAGCCGCAAGGAGGCCTGAGTGCAGTGTCACGGCCTCAAGGTCGCCCCCGAACGCCTGGCCGACGGTCACCGTTCCGGCCAGCAAACCGCTGGTGCGAAGCTCCGCCACCGAACGTGAGAAGGCAAGCGGCAAGGCGCCCTGATCGCTCATCAGGTAGACGACACGGGTTCCCGGACGGTCGTCGGCAATTGCTAGCACGATAGGCGCGAGTGCCGAGTGCAGGTCGGCGACGATCACTGGCATGCCGTCGATCGAGTCAGCCTCGGCCAGCAGTTCATGATGGGCAGACCCCTGCTCATCAGCTCCCGCAACCATGGCCTGCAGCGGCAAATAGCGGGCTTTCACAAGGTGTCCAGCTGGTTGCGGTGGCTGCGCGGTCACCCGACCCTCGCGGTCCAGTACGGCGATGACCAGCGCGTAGCCGCCGGTGCCGAGGCCGCGTTCCAGCGCGGCGACATTCAACAGGACCCGATCGCCTACCGCTGGCGCCGGCATCAGATCGGTGTAGACGAGCGCGGGCACCTCCGTCCCTTCACTGCCGTCGCCCCGTGCGACGGTGAGCTCCACGGCGCCCTTCCACCGGCCGCCCAACCCGGTGACCTTGCCATCAGCCCAAATGATCACGTGGCCGACCTTAGACCTCTGGATGGAACCACTACCCACGGCTCGCGCGGAAGTCGTTCAACATCGAAGCGTTCCAGCAAAACCTCGAGTGTCACGGGCTCGCCCGGGCCTGCCAAATCCAGCGACTCAGCTATCAAGCTCAGCACGGCAGCCGGATCCACACCCTCCTGAGCAAGCTGCGGCAGCGTCACAGCACCGTCGCGCTTGGCAAGCCGCCGGCCGTCCGCATTTACCGCCAGGGGCACATGGGCGTACGTCGGCGGAGCATGTCCGAGCAGCCCGGCCAGGTGGGCCTGCGTTACTGCTGCGGGAAGCAGATCATCGCCGCGTACGACTTGGTCAATGCCGCAGAACGCGTCATCGACCACGACCGCAAGGTTGTAGGCCGGGACGCCGTCATTGCGGCGCAGGACGATATCGTCGACTTCCGCTGTGATCTCCCCATGCAGCAGATCCCGGATGGTTTGTCGGGCGCCGTTGGCACGCAGCCGAAGTGCAGCTGACCGGGTCAGCCTTCGCGTCGCGCGCTCGGCCTCGGTCAGATTCCGGCACGTGCCGGGATATCGGCTGACCGTGCCGTGCGGTGCGGAAGCCGCCTCGGCAATCTCACGCCTGCTGCAGAAGCATTCGTACGTTCGATCCGCCAGCCTCCTCAGCGCCTCACGATAAGCCGCCAGTCGCTGGGACTGCACAACCGGCTCGCCGTCGAAGGTGACATCTAAGGCGGCAAGATCATCAAGCTGCTGGTCTGCCAGTCCAGGGCGAACCCGCGCGGCGTCGAGGTCTTCGATGCGGAGTAGATAACGTCGTTCGGTCGATCGGGCAAAAAGCCAGCCGAGCACTGCCGTTCGGAGGTTGCCAAGGTGCAGCTCACCTGTTGGGCTCGGCGCATAGCGGCCTGCACCGATGCCATCAGGACGCTCCGAGCGAGAGTCGCCTGAGCTACCCGGGATGTCAATCATCTGCTGGTACCGTGCTCATCGACGCTCCGGTGCGAAAGTGCCGCGAGAAAGTGCCATGAGAAAGTAATGCACGCAATGCCACCCCGCAAGACCGAGAGAATTCTCAACCTCACCATCTGCCTGCTGGTGTCAGGCCGCTATCTTCCCAAGAGCCGGATTCGTGAAGCGGTCGAGGGCTACCACAATCTCAGCGACGCCGCGTTCGAGCGCACTTTCGAGCGCGACAAAGACGAGTTGCGCTCCCTTGGGGTGCCGATTCAGGTGGGCAGCTTTGATCCGCTCTTCGATGATGAGCCCGGATACCGCATCCTCTCCTCGGAGTTTGCGTTGCCGGCCATCGATCTGGACGCCGAGGAGGCCGCCGTTGTCGGCGTGGCAGCCCGGGTCTGGAAGCACGCGAGCATGGCAGAGTCGACCAGAAGCGCGATCAGCAAATTGCGCGCAGCAGGCGTAGAGCCTGATGCGTCGCAGCTTGCCTCGCTGGAGCCCTCAGTGCAGGCTTCTGAACCCGGATTCGACGTCTTGTGGAACGCAGTGCTCGAGCGCGCGCGGGTCAGCTTCACTTACCGCGACGGCACTCCCCGCACGCTGGAACCGTGGGGGCTCACGTCGTACAAAGGCCGGTGGTACGTGATCGGCCAGGATGTGGACCGCCAAGCATCCAGAATGTTCAGGCTCTCCCGGATGACCGATCTGCCAAAGAGGGTCTCCAAAGCCGGCTCCTACGAGGTACCGGCTGATCTTGACCTACGCAGTCTGGCGCGCTCCCTGGCACCGCGGGAGCGCACTGAAACCGCGGTGCTCGCCATCCGTTCCGGCAAGGCACCCGCACTGGCCCGCCGCGGTGAGCCGACGGTTTCTGAGATACCACTTCCAGCCGGCTTCGCGGTGTATGCCGTCCGTTTCAGTGACCTTCACTCGGCCGCAGAGGAGATCACTCCCCACGCCGCCGATGTCGTGGTTCTGGAACCGGCCGAGCTGCGTGACCTCGTGGTGCGCGGTCTGACCGCCGTCGTTGCATCGGTCACGGCGGCATGACCTCACGAGCTCAGGTACGACGACTGCTCAGTCTTGTGCCGTACCTACGCGAACACGACGGCGTCGCCATGACCGAGGTTGCTGCGGCGTTCGGGATCAGCGTCAAGACGCTGCGTGAGGACCTCAACGTGCTCTGGATGTGCGGCATGCCTGGATTAACACCTGGGGACTTGATCGACATCGATATGGATGCCGTAGACGGTGAGGGCGTCATCCACCTCAGCAACGCCGACTATCTCACCCGGCCGTTGCGACTCTCCGCCGACGAAGCGCTGGCACTGGTACTGGCGTTGCGTACGCTGCGTGGCATCGCCGATCCCGGCAAGCGTGACGCCGTCGACCGCGCCCTGAAGAAGCTGGAGGCGGCCGCAGGCGACGTGCCGACAACGGATCAGGCGACAGTCGCAGTCACCGCCGGCCGCGACGACATCCAGACGCGCGTCAACGACGGGTTGCAACGCGGTAAGCGGTTGGATCTGACCTATGACGTCGCCTCGCGGGCCGAGACGACGCGACGAATGGTCGATCCGCTCCGAGTGTTTGTGCTCGAGGGCTATGGCTACCTCGAAGCCTGGTGCTACTCAGCCAACGCGCTGCGAACCTTCCGGCTTGATCGAATCGCAGCTGTCGAAGTGACCTCAGTTGATGTGGCACCGCACGATGTCCAGCTCAAGGATCTCTCGACTGGCTGGTGGGAAGCTCTCAAGGACGCTCCGCTCGTCACTCTCGAATTGCAGCCGTGGGCCGCTTGGGTTGGGGAGTATTACCCAACAGAAGCGGTCTCGGTTCGTCCTGGCGGCGGTCTCATCGTTTCCTTGCACGTCACCGATCCGGCTTGGTTACGGAGCCTGTTGCTTCGGCTACAGGGCGGAGCCCGGGTGCTCTCGCCGGATGGAGCTGGGAATTCGGCGGCCGAAGCGGCGCAGGAAGCGCTCGACCAGTACGCCGTCCTGCTCGGCGCACTGGCAAGGTAGGGTTCAATCCGGATCGAGCTTGCCGAGCGGAGCAATCAAGATGATTTGGGTGATCGTGTTCGTCGGTATCGGACTGGCGGGCCTCATCATGCTCATTAGCTATGCCGTGTGGCTCGCGCACAAGACCAGTGACCTGTTCAGCGAGTTGGACATGCTTGCGGTTAGGGCTGGCGAGCTCGCCGAACTCGTTGGGCAGATCAGGGTTCCGGAACCCGCATTCCTGCCCGACTGGCATAACGATCGCACCATTGCTTCTGAGGTTGACCAGGCCTCTGCGACGTAGGATGACTCCGAAGCACCCAGCTCGACCTCGCGGGCCGCTCACTTTGTGCAGGAAAGAGGAATCATGACTCCGCTCGTACTCGGACTTGGTGTCCCCGAGCTGTTGATCATCTTGGCCGTTGTGCTGCTATTGTTCGGCGGCGCGCGGCTGGCAGGGTTGGGCAAGAGCACCGGGCGTGCGCTCAGGGAGTTCAAAGAGGAGACCAAGGGCCTCAAGGGTGACGATACCCAGCAACAGCCGCCGAATCCGGCACCTGGCACAGGTACGCCGGCAGTGACGGACTACCAGCAGCCGCCGCCCCAGGCCAACACACCCCAGCCTTCCAGTGGCGCCTCGTACCAGCAGCCGCCAGGGGCCAACCAGGATCCCTCCGCCACCGACAGCCGTAACGACGTCTGACCGTACGCTCTAAGTGCCGTGTCTTTGACGATCAAGGGACGGCCCATCCACTTCAGCTTGAAGTGGCTCAAGCCGCCGCCCGTGCCGCCCGACGGCACGATGACGCTCTTCGAGCATCTGCGTGAGCTGCGCTACCGGCTGATCGTTTCGATACTCGCGATCCTCGCAGGCATGATCGCGGCTTGGTTCTTTCGCTATCAGCTCTTGGAGCTACTGCAGCAGCCGTACTTTCAAGCCATCGACGCACTCAAGGCCAAGGATCCAGACACCCAGACACTCTTGGTCAACATCAACTTGACATCCCCGCTTGCGTTGTCGTTGAAGGTCTCGGCGCTGGCTGGGCTGATTGTGACGGCACCTTTCTGGCTTTACCAGCTCTGGGCGTTCGTGGTCCCTGGTCTGCTGGCCAAGGAAAAGAAGTGGGCGCTGATCTTCATCGCGGCGGCCACGCCGATGTTTGTAGGTGGGGTGCTTGTCGCCTACGTCGTCTTGCCCAAGGCCATTGCGGTGCTACTCAGCTTCACCCAGGCAGGCGTCAGCAACTTGCAGGACATCAACGCATATCTGTCCTTCCTCCTGCGACTGATGCTGGTCTTCGGTATCGGCTTTCTGATCCCGCTGATCGTGTTGATGTTGAACATCGTGGGAGTGATCAAGGCCAAGCAGATGGCGAAGTACCGAAGTCTGGTGATCTTCGGCACTTTCGTGTTCGGCGCTGTGGCGACGCCGTCCACCGATCCGTTTTCCATGCTCGCCGTCGCCGCGCCGATGGCGCTGCTGTTCCTCGGAGCAGAAGTGATTGCGCACATCCTGGACCGCCGTAAGGAACGTCAGGCGGCGCTGGCTGGTGACGACCTGATCGTTCGGCACACCGTCACTGACGACAAGGCGCTGCGTGAGCTGAGCGACCGTCCTGATGACGACCCCGAGCCCACGAGGTGACGCGCCACATCCGGCTAGTTGTCAATCCTTCGGCTGGCAAAGGTCGCGCTCTGGAAGTGCTGCCGCACGTCGCAGGCAGGCTACGCGACGGCGGCGCGCACCTAGAGATCTTGTTGAGCCGTGACTTTGCGGAGGCGCATTCCATGACTCGCCGTGCCATTGACGACGGCGTCGATGTGCTTGCCGTGATGGGTGGTGACGGAATGATGCATCTGGGCGTCAACACCTCAGCAGCCGCTCATCGGTCAGGTGACAAGAGGACCACATTAGGGCTCATCCCGGCTGGAACCGGCAATGATCTGTGCCGCGGTATCGGACTGGACCCGCGCGATGCGGTAGCCGCGGCGGCCGTTATTGCAGAGGGCTACATCCGCGCGATCGATCTTGCCCGGGTCGGCGACAGCTACGTTGGGGCGGTCATCGGCACCGGCTTCGACGCCTTGGTGAACCGCCGGGCCAACCAGATGCCCTGGCCACGTGGCTCGATCCGATATGCCGTCGCGGTCATGGCGGAGCTGCGGGTCTTCTCACCGCTGCATTACCGCTTGACATTCGACGGCGAGATCCGTGAACAGCAGGCCATGCTGGTGGCCATCGGCAACACCCGCTCATACGGCGGCGGAATGCTGATCTGCCCCGAGGCCGATCCGTACGACGGTCTCCTCGATGTCACGATCATCCATCCGGTGGGCCGGCTCAAACTCTTGAGACTCTTCCCTGAGATGTACTCGGGAACATTCATCCGCGATCCGTGCGTTGAGCAGCTCCGGGTCCGCGAACTGACGGTGGATGGTCCAGGCCTGGTGGGTTTCGGCGACGGCGAGATGATCGCTGCGGCGCCGTTGACTGTCTGCGCTGTGCCGGGTGCGCTGCCCGTCTTCGTTCCTGGGTAATTTGGGCCGCATCATGGCCGACCCCCCGTTCACATCTAAATCGCCCAACTCTCAAGCACCCGACCGCGAATCGCCTGCCTCTGGAGTGGCCGACTCAGCAGGCGCCATCTCTGAAGGGTTCAGCCCGGCGGAGGCGTACACGCGATTCCGCAAGCGGCAGAGTTCGCCGCTGCTGGCGGCGTTCGCTGACGCCTATCCCTTCGCCTTCGACGATTATCAGCTCGATGCCTGCGCTCATGTCGAGGCCGGCTCAGGAGTGCTTGTCGCCGCACCGACGGGTGCCGGGAAGACCATCGTCGGTGAGTTTGCGGTGTTCTTGGCGCTCCGAAATAGTCGTAAGTGCTTCTACACCACACCGATCAAGGCGTTGTCGAACCAGAAATACGCCGATCTGGTCCGGCGATACGGCGTTGGCAACGTCGGGCTGCTGACTGGTGATACCTCGGTCAATTCCGAGGCGCCGATCGTGGTTATGACCACCGAGGTGCTGCGCAACATGATCTACGCGAGGTCAGCCACCTTGGCGAACCTTGGCTATGTGGTCCTGGATGAGGTGCACTATCTGGCCGACCGCTTCCGGGGTGCGGTCTGGGAAGAGGTGATCATCGGCCTCGCGGACTCCATTCAACTGGTGGCGCTGTCGGCAACGGTGAGCAACGCCGAGGAGTTCGGGGAGTGGCTGTCAGAGGTGCGTGGCGATATGGCGGTCGTCGTCTCGGAGCGACGGCCCGTACCGCTCTACCAGCACATCCTCGTTGGTCGTACTTTGCACGACCTTTTCGCCGAGGTCGCGCCGACCGCACAGGAGCTGCCTGGCGAGGGTAGGGCGGACGTCAACCCGATCTTGATCAAGATCGCACGTGAGGAGTCCAGGCTCGTCCGAGACGACGCCCGCCGGCCGCGCGGCAAGAGCGGGCGCGGTCGACGGACGGTGAGCTACGGCAGTGGCGCGTACGGCGGCGCGTCCCACAGGTCTGGCTACGCCGGTGCAGGCCGCCGACCGCGATCACTGCGGGTGCCGAGCCGCGCTGAGCTGGTCGAGCTGCTCGACGACGAGGAGCTGCTGCCGGCCATTGTCTTCATCTTCTCCCGCGTGGGTTGCGATGCCGCCGTGCGCCAGCTGCTCGACTCTGGCGTACGGCTTACTACGGTGGCCGAGCGGCAGCAGATTGCGGCGATCATGGAGCGGCACGTGGCCGGCCTCTCAAGCGGTGATCTGCAAGCTCTCGACTATGACCTTTTTGCAGAGGCTCTGAGCAGGGGAGTAGCTGCCCATCACGCCGGCATGCTGCCTACCTTCAAGGAATCCGTCGAGGAAGCCTTCGTACGCGGGCTGATCAAGGTGGTGTTCGCAACTGAGACTTTGGCCTTGGGCATCAACATGCCGGCACGGTCAGTGGTGCTGGAGAAGTTGATCAAGTTCGACGGCGAAACCCATGCCGATGTCACGCCAGGGGAGTACACCCAGCTGACGGGTCGGGCCGGACGGCGCGGGATCGATGTGGAAGGTCACGCCGTCGTGCTCTGGCAACCCGGCCTGGACCCTCGCGCCGTGGCCGGCCTGGCATCGCGGCGTACCTATCCGCTGCGGTCCTCTTTTTCCCCGACCTACAACATGGCGGTCAATCTTGTTGCAAGCGTCGGTCGAGAACGAGCCCGTACACTGCTCGAGCAGTCCTTCGCCCAGTTTCAGTCCGACCGGTCGGTGGTCGGCGCGGCGCGCACCCTGGCCAAGAACGAGAAGGCGATCGAGGACTACTGGGCAGCCGCGGAGTGTGAGCTCGGTGACTTTGCCGAGTACGCGCGGTTACGGGCCGAAATCGGCGATCTTGAGGCATCGGCCGCCCGCGAGCGGCGCTCGGACCGCCGGGCTGAGGCATTGCAGACGCTGTCGATCTTGAAGCCCGGTGACATCATCAGGGTGCCCAGCGGTAAGAGCCAAGGTTGGGCGGTGATCATCGACCCAGGCATTCGTCATGATCATCAATCGCCCCGGCCTCTGGTGCTCACCGAGGAACGCCATGTGCGGCGGCTGGCGATCGCTGACTTTCCGACACCGCCGCTGGTCGCGGGACGGATGAAGATCGGCAAGCACTTCAACTCCAAGGACGCGAGCTCAAGGCGCAACTTGGCCGCGGCCCTCCGCGCCCGACTGGCCGAGATCGATCTAGATCCCAAGCGCCGCCGGATGGCAGGCGTCGCGCCGGAAATTCAAACGCAGATCGATCAACGCCGGACCGCCTTACAGCGCCATCCATGCCACCGGTGCCCCGACCGCGAGACCCACGCCAGGTGGGCCGAACGGGCGCTACGACTCGAGCGCGAGACTGCCCGGCTCCAGACCCGGATGGACTCACGCAGCAATACCATCGCCAACCACTTCGACAAGATTTGCCTGGTGCTCGAGTCGCTCGGCTACCTTGCCGGCGACGGGGGAGGCGAGGTCACTGAGCACGGCAGGATGCTCGCTCGGATCTACGCCGAACTCGATCTGGTGACAGCTGAGTGCATCCGTGCCGGCGTCTTCGACGACTTGACCCACCCGCAGCTGGCAGCCGTCCTGTCCTCCCTAGTCTTCGAGGCACGGCGATCAGACGAGGTGGTCCACCGGCCTCGGATGCCCGATGCCAAGACCAATTCCGCCATGATCGAGGTACGCCGCATCTGGCACGATGTCTCGCTGGTGGAGCGTGACACCAGGCTGAACCGCGGACCAGAACCTGATATCGGCTTCAGCGAGGTCGCGTACGGCTGGGCTGCTGGCCGAACTCTGTCGGCGGTGCTGCATGGCAGTGACTTCACGGCTGGAGATTTCGTTCGCTGGATTCGACAGGTTGCTGATTTCGCTGGTCAGATCGCCGATGCGGCAGGTCCCGGCGATCTTCGTGATACCGCCAGGCTGCTGGTGCGCTCGATGCGCCGGGGCGTGGTCACCTACGCGCCCGAGATGGATGCCGATGAGGGTGACGACCTCAGTGGTGTCGATCTTCCATAACCAACTCGACTCTGGCCGCTGACTGCAACCTACGTTCACCTAGGTTGCAGTCGGCCTGCACAGGTAGCAACGTGTGCAGACCCTCAGAAACCTACGTGTACGTAGGTTTCGGTCAGCCAACAAGGGATTGATTTAGGAATGGTTGATTTAAGAGGCTTGACTGACGGTCGACATATTGAAGTCCGGAACCCTGATGGCCGGCATGATCGTACGGTTGAAGTAGTCGTTCCATTCCCGGCACAAGGTGAGCTCGGCAACGCCGATCTCACTGATCCGGCCCAGCAGCTCGATCGGAGACTCGTTGAAGCGGAAGTTGTTGACGGCACCGACCACTTCACCGTTCTCGACCAGATAAACACCGTCGCGAGTCAGTCCAGTCAGCAGCAGCCGCTCCGGATCGACCTCACGGATGTACCACAAGCAGGTCAGCAGCAGGCCCCGCTGGGTATTGGAGATCATCTCCTGGAGACTGGCCGTCCCATCACCATCCATGATCAAGTTGTCCGGCGGAGGTGTCGGCTGGCTGCCGGTCCGCGCCGCATGCCCGCGATTGCGAATCAGCTCCCGGAGTACGCCGCGATCTATCCATGTCGTTGCGTTGATTGGTAGGCCGCCGTCGAATGCCCAGGAGGTCTCGTCGAGGGAAGAGGTGAAGTTGACGAACGGAATGGTCTCCAGACCGGGATACAGCGGATCCGACCGTAATGTGATGGGAAGCTCAGCGAACCGCTGCCCGATCTTGGTCGCGCCCTCACCAGCTGCAAACACGTTGCGGCCCTCTTCGGCATCTCGGGCATTGGCAGTCCAGTAGGCATAGATCATCAAGTCAGCCACGGCCGCTGGCGGCAGCAAGGTCTCATAGCGGCCGGGAGGGAGTTCCACCTTCCTCGATGCCCAGCCTAAGCGCGTGCTCAGCTCCTCCGCCGCCTCGGCAACATCAATATCAAGAAAGTCACGGGTGGTACGCCCAAGCCACGCGGACGCTGCAAGATCAACTGTCTTGGCGTTGAGCTCGAGCCGGCCGGTCGGCTGCACGCCGCGCCGCCGTAAACCAGTGCTGCTGCCTAGATAAATGGTCTCCACGACATGCTCGGCAAAACCGTAAACCAGGTGCCTCGCCGCTTCAGCGCGCTTGAAGGCGACACCGAGTCCTTTTCCGAGTTCTTCGAGGACCTCGATGCTTGTGGTTTCCGCAGGGTCGGCCCAAACATCGTTGTAGGCGTAGTTCTCCACCAGCGGCACCGCATCCTCTGCCGGCCGCCCCGTACGGGCCAGCTGTTCGGCCGCGGAAACAACTGCGCTTACCTCATCCGCAGTGGCAATCTCCTGACCGACGGTGCCGGCCGCCGTTCCGCCTTCGACTTCCGCAGTCGCAGTCACGGTGAGCCGCCTACTCCGCATCTCGCCATTTGTGGTGAGTGCATTGTTGGCCCAGCGCAGGTTGGCTTCAGTGCGTTCCGTCACCCAGGCGACACACGGCAAGCTCGCCGATGCGAGCGCTCGCTCCACAAGATCTTGTGGCTGGACGCTCATTACTGGCCTCCTTCAGCTTGGGTGTTCAGCACATTGACCTTGCGGAACAACGCAGACGGGCAGCCGTGCGACACCGGCGCTATCTGCCCCGGTTGCCCCTTGCCGCAGTTGAAGGCGCCCCCGAGAACATAGGTGTCGCGATTCCCGACCGCCTCCATCGAGCGCCAGAAATCGGTGGTCGTGGCCTGATAGGCAACGTCCTTCAGCTGGCCGGCCAGCCGACCCTTATCGATCTTGAAAAACCGCTGCCCGGTGAACTGGAAGTTGTAGCGCTGCATGTCGATCGACCATGACTTGTCACCCACGATGTAAATGCCGTGATCGACATCGGAGATCAGCTCCTCAGTCGTTGCGCCGTCAGCCGCAGGTTGCAGGGAGACATTGGGCATCCGCTGCATGGCGATATGGCCCGGGGAGTCCGCGTAGGCGCAGCCGTTGGAGCGCCCGAATCCCTTCTCGGCGGCCATCTGCCGGTTCAACTGGTAGCCCACCAGGATGCCGCCGGAGATCAGATCGAACTGCTGCTGGGCGACGCCCTCATCGTCATAGCCGATGGTCGCCAGGCCATGATCGACAAGTCGGTCTCCGGTGATGTTCATGACCCCACTGCCGTACTGAAGTTTGCCGAGCTGATCGAAGGTGGCGAAGGAGGTGCCGGCGTACGCGGCCTCGTAACCGAGTGCCCGATCCAGCTCGGTGGCGTGCCCGATCGACTCATGGATAGTCAGGAAGAGGTTGCTGGGATGAATGACGAGGTCGTAATGGCCAGCTTCCACTGAGGGAGCCGCCACCTGAGCCGCGAGGAGCTCAGGGATCTCGGCCACCTCGGCATCAAAATCCCAGCCGGTTCCCGTCAGATACTCCCAGCCGCGGCCGGTCGGCGGAGCCAAGGTACGCGTGGTCGCGAAGCCATGATCGCCAACGTTGACAGCGGTCAGCTGTGCCTGGATCCGGACGCGTTGCTGAGTGGTACTGGTGCCGCTGAGATTGGCGAAGTATTTGTTCTCGTGGACATAACCCAGGTTGGCGTTGGCGTGATTGACACCAGGCGCCGAGAGCAGCGCCTCGTTGAGTTCGAGGAGGCGGCCCGTCTTGCTCGCTTCCTCGACCTCAAAAGGATTCACCTCGTACGCCGACACCCATGTGGCGTCTCTATAGATCTCTTCATCGGCGAGCTCTACTGACCCTGAAGTCAGTGGTTGAGATACCTGTGCCGTGGCAACAGCACGCTCCGCCAGGCGGGCCGCGGAGTCGGTCGACAATGTGATATCGGCTGCGAAGCCCCACACGCCGTTGTGCACAACGCGAACCGACAAGCCGAGGACTTCGCTGTCGGCACTGGTCTCCAGAGCATGATCACGAAAGCTCCGGTAGGCCAGCCGCAACCGCTCGACGCGTACCTCCGCGTGACTGCAACCCAGATCTGTGGCCTTGGAGAGTGCGGCATCGCTCAGTGCCTGCAAAGGCAGCGCAACGAAGCTGTCATCGAGGTGGGGCATGATCGCAGCGTAATGGTCGGGCTGGGCAGCATGGTCGACCGGCTCGCTCAGCTCTGTGCTGGTCACGGCACGCGTTGTATTTGTCGATCTAGAGTGTTCGACGTGACCGTCGCCGTTCGTGTCATTCCGTGCCTCGATGTGCACGATGGCCGCGTCGTCAAGGGCGTGAACTTCGTTGCGGTACGGGACGCTGGTGATCCGGTGGAACTGGGCGCCTTCTATGACGCCGAAGGAGCCGATGAGCTGACCTTCCTTGATATCTCAGCGTCGGCAGAGGGCCGGAAGACCACGCTTGACGTCGTGCGCCGGACGGCCGAGACAGTGTTCATTCCGCTGACCGTCGGCGGTGGCGTGCGGACTCTGGAAGACGTGGATGTGCTGCTACGCGCCGGCGCGGACAAGGTGGCGATCAACACAGGCGCAATCCGTCGGCCTGACGTGATCGGGGAGATCACTCGGCGCTTCGGCAATCAGGTGCTGGTTCTCTCCGTAGATGCTCGTCGCGCAGGGTGGGCACCGTCGGGTTTTGAGGTGACCACCCACGGAGGGCGAACAGCCGCCCGGCTCGATGCGGTCGAGTGGGCCCGCCGCGGGGTCGAACAAGGCGTCGGCGAGATCCTGCTGAATTCCATGGACGCGGATGGCACTACCCACGGCTTCGATCTGGACATGATTCGCGCGGTACGCAGTGAAGTCGACGTTCCACTTATTGCATCCGGCGGAGCGGGTCAGGCTGCCGACTTCCCGCCGGCGATCGCGGCGGGCGCCGATGCTGTGCTCGCTGCGACTGTTTTCCACTTCGGTACCTTGCGCATTGCTGAGGTGAAGGCGGCAATCGAGGCAGCAGGTTTTCCGGTACGCCGCCCCGCGCTTGCTCCAACAGCGAGACACTGAGCCCGTGCCACCAACGAGCAGAGTCGCCTGGCTGCCGTACGCCAGTGTCGAAGAAGCCGAGCAAAGACTCGGCGGAATTCCCGACGGTATCGAGATTGATCTCTATCGTGCCGATGGTGACAGCTGGCCGGATTCGATCGCTGAGGTCGAGTTCTATGTGTTGCCCTATCTGAAGGGCGAAGAGGTCCTCGACCGGGTCGAGGAGATGAAGCAGCTGAAGGTCATTCAGACCCTGACCGCCGGCGTAGAGAACTTCCTGCCCTATGTGCCGGAAAGCGTGATCTTGTGCAATGCAGCCGGAGTCCACGACGCCAGCACTGCCGAACTGGCCGTCGCGCTGGCACTGGCCAGCGGTCGCAATCTTGATCACTTTGCACGTAACCAGACCAGCGGAATCTGGGAGTTTCGGCCCGGCACCTCCCTGGCCGATCAGCGGGTGTTGATCATCGGATATGGTCAGATCGGCGCCGCGATCGAGCGCCGGCTGGCCGGCTTTGAAGTCGCCTCGGTGACGAGGGTGGCGCGCCGACCGCGCACCGACCCGGTGCTCGTACACAGCGTCGACGAACTACCCCAGCGGCTTTCCGACGCTGACGTTGTCTTCCTAGTGGCGCCGCACACTCCACAGACCGAGGGAATGATCGGGAGCCGGGAGCTTGCTGCGTTGCCCGACGGAGCCGTCTTCGTCAATGTTGCACGCGGCAAGTTGGTCGATACCGAGGCGCTGCTGGCCGAGACATCTACCGGCCGCATCCGGGCGGCCCTCGACGTCACCGATCCTGAGCCGCTGGCTCCCGACCATCCGCTGTGGCGTACGCCCGGTGTGCTGATCTCGCCGCACGTCGGCGGGGCGAGCACCGCATTCTTCCCACGTGCCGACCGACTTATCGCGGCTCAGCTGGGCCGTTTCGCCGCTGGCCAGGAACTGGAGAACATCATCACATGACGCCTTTCGAGACGCCTGAATCGCAGGCCGCGGACCCCAACTGCATCTTTTGCAAGATCATTTCCGGAGAGCTGCCCTCGCGCCGGATCTATGAGGACCATCGGGCGGTGGCCTTCCTCGACATCGGTGCCTGGCATCGTGGCCACGCATTAGTGGTGCCGAAACGGCATGTGCCCGACCTGATCACGGGGCCGGCGACCCTGGCCGAGATCGCACCGGCCATCGACGCTGTCGCCAGGCTGCTCATGGACCGGCTGGATGCCGACGGAATCAACCTGCTCTCCTCGACAGGCGAGGCGGCTGGTCAGGAAGTCTTCCACCTGCACGTCCATGTCGTGCCGCGCTACGCCGACGAACCAGGCTTGCGGCAGCTCGTCAATGCCGGTGTTGTGCCCGATGGTGAACTGGACTCGGTGTATCACCAGATCAAGGCGGGCGCGTGAGCCTGCCGACTCGTTCGGCACCGGCAACATCACTATCGATCAGCCGGCGGCTGGCACGTGCCGCAGTAGAGTTTCTGCCGCCGTTCGCCGCCGCGTTGTTGATCTTGCCCTTCATCATCCAGTACGGGAAATTGCTGCCCTGGCAGCCCTCCACGATCGACCTGCAGGTCTACGTGTACGCCGTCAAGGACATGCTGGCCGGCAAGGACATCTTCGCCACCACAACACCGTTCTGGAATCTCTACTTCATCTATCCGCCCATCGCGGCGATCTTGATGACACCACTGGCGTTTGGCCCGTACGCCTTGTGGCAGGTGGTTTGGACCGGCGGTCTGGTGTGGGCCCAACAGTCGGTGCTGAAGCGCTGCGGCGCACCGCGCGGCTGGAAGCTGGGACTGATCGGCATTGCGGTACTGGTGGCCATGGAGCCGATCCGTACCACGGTCGGCTACGGCCAGGTGAACACCATCTTGATGGCGTTGGTGACTGCCGACCTACTGCCGGATGCGCCGGGAGAGCGAAGACGTATTCCGCAGGGCACCTTGATCGGCTTGGCTGCGGCGATCAAGCTCACCCCGGCACTCTTTGTGATCTTTGCCTTCTTGATCGGCAAGACTCGGGTGGCGATCACCGCAATGATCAGCTTTGCGGTCTTTACCGGGATCGGCGCGATCTTGCTCTTCCGCGAAACATTGGTCTTCTTCGGCGGCCTGTCCGGCGGCGAAACTCGCACTGCATCACCGCTCTACGCCGGGAATCAGTCACTGCTTGGTGTCGTCTTCCGGCTCTGGGACTCCTCCCGGACCACCACGCTGATCGGACTGGCGATCGCTGGCGTGTTGGCCGTGCTGGGCTGCCTAGTGGCTGCTCATTGGTGGCGTGAGAACGAAAAGGTCTTTGCGGTCGCGCTCGTGGGACCCACCACTTGCCTCGCATCACCGCTGTCCTGGACCCATCACTACGTCTGGATTCTGCCCATGGCGATGGCTGTGCTGTCACCGGGCGTGCCACGGTGGGCGCGCTATGTCGGCGGTTTCTGGGTGATCTGGGTCAGTATCTGCCTGCCGCTGGCTGTCCTCCCTTACGCCGGCGGACGAGAGCGGCAGTTCGATTTTCTCCAGCAGATGGTCGCCAATCTCGGCCCATTGCTTGGTTTAACCTTGCTGATTGGTCTTGCTTGGCAGCTGGTCGGGAAGACTCGAGTTCAATTAGCATGACCCGGCCCGTGCCGGGACGAGACGGTAACGGGGGACTGTCGAGCCATGTCTATGACTGAGCCTGTGTTCACCGACGACACCCGACGACGAACAACTGTCCTGCTGTGGCTGGGCCGACTCGTCGTCACGGTCTCGGTCATTGTCGGCGCGGCTATGGCCTTTACGCTCACCACCCACATTGCCCTTCCCGGATTGGGTGGCTTGGTCTCGCCGACCCTCAACGGCAGCCAGCCGGAGGTCGCAATCCCTGCCACTCCGGGGCCAAATACGGACGCAACGGACCCCGCCACGGATGTTCCCGAGCTAACCGCAACACCGCGGGCGAAGTCTGGGCGGAATTCATCGCACCGCACGACGTCACCGGCGGTTTCGACACATCGCGCAGTGAGGAGATCCACAAAGAAGCCGGCGACCAGCACACCTACTTCCGCTACGCGATCGACGGGTAAGCCACGCAGTTCTCACCCAGCCTCATCCCGAACGGCGGGTCGCAAGGCAGGGAAGTCGGCCCACCCGGCGCCACCTGGTCAAACTAGGAAGCCGGTCCGCTGAGCTGTAGCCGGTCTAGCTGCCCGCGGGCCGGCGGTAGATTGACCGCCATGACTCAGGAGAGCGTCAGTACCGATCAAACTGATCCGTACCCTGTGAAGGGCATCGACATCAAGCCTCGCTCCCGAGTGGTGACCGATGGACTGGAAGCCACTGGGTCTCGTGGCATGCTGCGCGCGGTCGGGATGAGCGATGAGGACTGGGTCAAGCCGCAGATCGGCGTCGCCTCGAGTTGGAATGAGATCACCCCGTGCAATCTGTCCCTCGACCGGCTTGCGAAAGCGGTCAAGGACGGAGTCCACGCGGCGGGCGGCTATCCCCTGGAGTTTGGCACGATCTCGGTCTCCGACGGCATCTCCATGGGCCATGAGGGCATGCATTATTCCTTGGTAAGCCGGGAGATCATTGCCGATTCGGTGGAGACCGTGATGCTGGCGGAGCGGATGGACGGCTCGGTACTGCTCGCCGGCTGCGACAAGTCACTGCCTGGGATGCTCATGGCCGCCGCTCGTCTTGATCTTGCTTCGGTATTTCTCTACGCCGGCTCGATCATGCCCGGTTACGTCGGCGACAAAGAAGTCACGATCATCGACGCTTTTGAGGCCGTTGGTGCCTGCGTCAGGGGATTGATCAGTCGGGAGGACGTCACCAAGATCGAGAAGGCGATCTGTCCAGGCGAGGGCGCTTGCGGCGGCATGTACACCGCCAACACCATGGCCAGTGCAGCTGAGGCGCTTGGCATGTCGCTGCCTGGCTCGGCAGCGCCGCCGGCAGTTGATCGTCGCCGCGACGGCTTTGCGCGTAAGAGCGGAATGGCGGTTGTCGAGATGTTGCGGCGGGGGATCACAGCTCGCCAGATCCTGACAAAAGAAGCATTTGAAAATGCCATCGCCGTCACCATGGCCTTCGGAGGCTCGACGAATGCGGTGCTGCATCTGCTTGCGATCGCTAATGAGGCCGATGTCGAACTCACTCTTGAGGACTTCGTACGGGTCGGTAGCAAAGTGCCGCATCTGGGTGACCTCAAGCCGTTCGGTCGGTACGTGATGAACGATGTCGACCGCGTCGGAGGTGTGCCTGTGGTGATGAAGGCCCTGCTCGACGCGGGCTTGCTCAACGGTGACTGCCTGACGGTGACGGGCAAGACGATGGCAGAAAATCTGGCCGACATTTCCCCGCCTGACGTGGACGGGACGATTCTCCGGGCACTAGACAATCCGATCCATCCGACCGGCGGCATCACGATCTTGCGTGGCTCACTTGCGCCGGAAGGTGCCGTCGTAAAAAGTGCCGGCTTCGATACCGAGGTATGGAAGGGTACGGCCCGGGTTTTCGACGGCGAACGCGCAGCGATGGATGCCCTGGAGGGCGGGACCATTACTGCCGGCGACGTTGTCGTCATCCGGTACGAAGGCCCCAAAGGTGGCCCAGGCATGCGGGAGATGCTGGCGATCACCGCAGCGATCAAGGGCGCCGGCCTCGGCAAGGACGTCATGTTGATCACCGACGGCCGCTTCTCGGGCGGCACCACTGGGCTATGCGTTGGTCACATCGCGCCCGAGGCGACTGACGGCGGACCCATCGCGTATCTCCAAGACGGCGACGAAATCGTCTTGGACGTGGCGAACGGCCGACTTGATGTGACTCTGGACCCGGACGAGTTGCAACGGCGACGCGAGACCTGGACGCCAACGCCCAGACCCGCGCCGCGCGGGGTGCTGGCCAAGTACGTCAAGCTCGTCCGCTCCGCAAACGTCGGTGCCATCTGCAGCTGAGACACCCAACGTGCCACCGGATCTCTCACGCTCACGCCGAAACCTACGTACACGTAGGTTTCCGACGGTCTGCACAGGTTGCTACCTGTGCAGACCGTTAGAAACCTGTGCAGAGCTGCCGAATCGACGACCGTCGGCTGAGGATCTGGCGGTCTGACGGTTTGAGCGTACGCATCGACGTTGATGAGCGGCGGGCTCGGCTGGGCGAGCGGCACCTGCTCTTGCCGCGTACCAGAACCGATGACCTTCCACAGCTTGCGGACGACCTGGTGGCCCTGCACTCATCGGACCCGGTCACTGTCTTCTTGTCAGCGATGACACGGATGATTCATCCCTCAATTGAGGCGGTCGAAAAGGCGCTCTATGTCGATCGCAGTCTGATTCGGCACCACGGCATGCGCCGAACCCTCTGGGTGGCTACGCCGCCAGTCGTTCGGCTGATGCACGCTGCCGCGACTCGGGACCTGGTCGCCACCGAGCGCAGGCGTACCGGCCAACTGCTTGCCAGGAGCGGAGTCGATGACCCGGCACGGTGGCTCGCTGAGGCGGAGAACCTGGTTTTGACCGATCTCCGAGAACACGGTCCCAGTACGGCCCGCGAGATCGGACAGCGGTCAGAGGCACTCCGGCAACGGCTGCACCTCGCACCGGGCAAGGCCTACGCGGCGGTCCAGTCAGCTCATACCAGGGTGCTCTACATCCTCGGCTTCGACGGCAAGATGCTGCGAGGGCAACCGAGCAACTGGATCAACGGCGCCTACCGCTATGTCGACGCCGAATCGTGGCTGCCCGGCGGCCTTGGTGATCTTGATCCGCGCCAGGCAGCCGGCGAGCTGGCCGACCGCTGGCTGCAGCGGTTTGGGCCCGCGACAACAGCTGATCTCCAGTGGTGGATGGGCTGGACGATGAAGCGGACCAGGCAGGCACTGGTCGACTGCGGAGCGGTGGAAGTCGAGCTTGATGGTGCGGCCGGCTGGCTCGCAGCAGATGACCCACCCGTCGGACCGACTGAGCCCTGGGTGGCCGTACTGCCCGGCCTGGATCCGACGATCATGGGCTGGAAGCAGCGCGACTGGTACTTGCCGAGCACCTCCAAGGAAGTCTTTGACAGCGCCGGGAACGGCGGCCCGAGCCTGTGGGTAGATGGCCGAGTGGTCGGCGCCTGGGCACAGGCGAAGGACGGCATCATTCACACGCACTATTTCGAGCGGGTGGCGTCAGCTCGGCGCCGCGAGATCGACAAGCGACTTGATCAACTCAAGTCCTGGGTCGGCGATACCCGATTCACTGTGCGGTTCCCAGGCGACATCCACGCCCGTCTGCTGGGAACCAGGACCGTGCCAGGACCAGCCTTAAGGCGGAGCAGCTAGCACCTACTCTGGCCCGATGAGGCGCGAGCAGGTTCAGCCGCCGCCCTCGTCGCGGTTCTGCTCGCCGGCTGCCAGGCATCGCGCGATGAGGCGGAGCGCCCTCCAACCTCGGCGTCCTCCTCGGCAGCACCTCAGAGCAACGCCTCAAGCGCTGGTCGACCTGCGCATTCGTTCCGAACGACCGGTACCCGCGATCACCACCCTCGCTGCGGTGGGGGACATCATGCTGGGCCGACGGGTCGGCAACCGTCATCGTGCTGATCCCGGCGCGCCGCTCAAGCCGCTTGCCAGGAGATTGGCCGCCGCCGAGATCACCGTCGGCAACTTCGAGTCAACACTGTCAACTGCTGGATCACCGACTCAGGGCGGAGACTCCTTTGCGGCCAGTCCGCGCGTCATCCCTGGACTCCGCGCCGCTGGATTTGACCTGCTGTCCCTGGCCAACAACCACGTCGGTGACTATGGCGGCCGCGCGCCACGGCAGACCGTTGACCGGTTCCACTCCGCAAACATCGACACCGTTGGCGCCGGGCGAGATCTAGCTGCTGCCCGTCGGCCAGCCGTAATTCAGCGAGACGGCGTACGCGTCGGCTTCATCGCCGTGGACTCCATCGGAGAGACGCCCTCAGCTACTCGCAACCGGGCCGGCACCAATCGGCTGAACATGCCACCGCGTACCGGACCGTTGAACCGCACCCAGCTGCGGCGGATCACCTCTGATATCCGAGCACTCAACAAGCGGGTTGATGTCGTCGTCGTCCTGACCATTGGGGTACTCAGTACACGCATCGTCCAGAGCCAAGCCAGCGAATCGCTGCACGCGCCTTCGCCAGCGCCGGCGCTGATCTGGTCATCGGCGGACATCCGCACTGAGTACAGGGCCTGGAGATGGCCGGGTCGGCAATCGTCGTGCACTCGCTCGGCAACTTCATTTTCGACATGGAGTTTCAGACCCAAACTCGGGAAGGGATCTTTCTGGAGATTGTGCTCTGGGGCGACAGGCTGAAGGCGGTTGAGCCTGTGCCGTACGTGATCGACAACAGCTTCACCCCGCGGCTTAGCAACGAAAATAGGGCGCAGGGCATCCTCAATGACCTATGGGGTAGCAGCCGTGGTCCCTTCACACGGTGAGCTTCTCGGGTACTTGTGGGCCGGGGAGTCGGGGACGGTGCGGGAGTGTTGACAACCGTCGGTTTTGGCGATGCTGTGGCGGAGCTTGGGGTGGCGGGCGGTCAAGTCGATGCCGCTCTAGGTGAATCCGAGCATCCGAGCGTAAGTACGACGAGGGAGAGCGCGGTTAGAACACGGCGCATCCACCGACACTACGTGGATCCGTTCC
>Ga0111539_10000592_pt1 | contig 46779 bp, 40 predicted proteins | sample RhiMethybrSRZTD1_FD_79667 | JGI IMG/M metagenome (GOLD analysis project Ga0111539, IMG submission 79667) | Populus rhizosphere microbial communities from Tennessee, USA - Rhizosphere MetaG P. TD hybrid SRZTD1 (version 2) (version 2) | ecosystem: Host-associated > Plants > Roots > Rhizosphere >... | reverse complement strand
CCCCGACCACATCGTCGCGATCCAGCAGAAGAACTGCATTCCAGTCGGCAGTGCGATGGTGATGCTCGCCGCCGTGAAGAAGCTGCGGCTCAACGCCGGAATGCCGGTTGCGAACATGTGATGGACCCAGAGGCCGAATCCCATGAATGCAGTGGCGACAAGCGATAACACCACGGCGAGATATCCGAAGAGCGGTCGTCGCGAGAAGGTCGAAATCAGCGTCGAGACAAGGCCGGTTCCGGGAATGAAAATGATGTAGACCTCGGGATGACCGAAGAACCAGAACAGGTGTTGAAAGAGCAGCGGATCGCCCCGATGCTCGGCGTCAAAGAAGTGGGTGCTGACGAGACGGTCGCAAATCAGCGCGGTGCTCGCCAGCATGACCGACGGCATCGCGAAAAGAACCATGAAGGACGTCACCACCTGTGCCCAAACGAAGATCGGGAGACGATTCAACGTCATGCCCGGCGTGCGCAGTTTGAACGCCGTGGTGATCAGGGATACAGCGACCGCGAGTGAGGCAACCTCGGTAAACGTGATCAGCTGAGCCCACACATCGGCTCGCTTACTCGGCGAGTAGAGCGACTCAGCCAGCGGCGGGTACGAAAACCATCCGACGTCGGGCCCCGCATTCAGCAAGAACGACACATAGAGAAAGATTCCCCCGAACAGAAACATCCAGTAGCTGAAGGCGACCAATCGCGGAAATGCAATCGCTCGCGCGCCCACCATGAGCGGCAGGAAGTAGATACCAAGGCCCTGCATCACCGGGACGGCAAACAGAAACATCATGGTCGTGCCGTGGGTGGTAAAAATCTGGTTGTACAGATCCGGGCTCAGGAATGAATTGTCCGGCCGCGAGAGTTGAAGCCGCATCAGCGCGGCGAGAATTCCAGCAAGAAGAAAGAAGGCGAACGCGGTGATCAGGTAGCGGCGGCCTATCGACTTGTGATCGACGTGCGTGAGCGAACCCCAAAATCCACCTGGATCACGCCACGAGCTCTCCAACCTTCTGAGCTCATCGTCGCCGAGCGCCGCCCGAGTCATCGTCGTCATTTCAGGAACTCGAGATACGCCTGCAGTGCGCGGCTGCCCTCGTCGGAGAGCGGATTGGGCGGCATCTGGTTGCCCGGTTTACTGACCTGTGGATTCTTCACCCACGCGTTCATGTGGTCTCGGGTGTTTGGCAGCGTGCCGGCGCCGATGGTGCTGCGGCTTCCGATATGCGTGAGGTCGGGACCTATCTGCCCATAAGCCTCGGTGCCGTTGATCGCATGACATCCGGCACACCTGCGACTCATGAAAACCGCGTGGCCCTTGCGCTGTTGGTCTGTCTCCGGCGGTCCAGCCGGTTTGCGCATCCCTTCGAGCCAGCGATCGAAGTCCGGGCCGGCCTCCGCGACGACATCGAGTGCCATGTGCGCGTGCTGCAGTCCGCAGAATTCCGCGCATTGCCCGCGAAAGATCCCCGGACGATCCGGCTGCAGCCAGATGGCCGTCGTGTATCCGGGGATGAGATCGCGTTTGCCCTGCAGGTTGGGCACCCAGAAGCTGTGGATCACGTCGCGCGATGAGACTTTCAACACGACCGGTCGTCCAACCGGGATGTGCATCTCGTTGGCAGTGAGCACTCGCCGACTCGGGGACGTGTCCTCGTACTCGATCTCCCACCACCACTGGTGCCCGATGATGTTGATCGTCAAGGCTCCCGACGCTTCAAGGGACTCGACGCCACGCGTCATCCAGACACTCGCGACCAGGAGCATCAGCAGGATCAGCAGGCTCAGCGTAGTAGCAGCCCAGACGCTCCGCACGAGTGAACGCTCTGGCGTGGTTGGAATCGTCGCGACCTCATCGCGACGCCGATGTCGCAGGACAGCAACGGCGATAAACGCCAACACGACGACGCACACAACAGTTGTCGTCCACAACATCAACAACCACAGTTGATGAATGGATGAGGCCTGCGCGCCTGCCGGCGAGAGCACGGACTGGACGATGTCGCCTGAGCGCATGGCATACGGATAAGCAAGTAAATCGCCAGAGGGCTGGTACATCGCGTGCTTGCTCGTGAGTGATCGTCACTTACGTTTTCGGAGACAGCTATCAATGCGAAACCTGCACACAACAGTTCCTGAGATCACGCATCGCACATCGATCGACGCGCTCGAACGCGTCGCGGCGCTCACGACTGCCACAGCCGTTGTGGCGTATGGGCTCAGCCGTCGGAATCTGCCCGGCGTGTGCCTCGCCGCAGCCGCAACACCGCTCGCGTATCGCGGGCTTTCCGGTGAATGGCCCCGTGTTCGAAACGGTAATTCGACTCGAACAGGCACTCGTACGGCGCTCGCGGGCAACCGAGGCATACATGTCCGCGAGTCGGTGCGTTTGGAAAAACCGATTGATGAGGTCTATCGCTTCTGGCGCAACCTCGAGAACCTTCCCCAATTCATGAATTACCTCGACGCGGTGATCGACCTCGGCAACGGACGATCGCGGTGGATTGCAAAGGGCCCAGCCGGCACCTACGTCAAATGGGATGCGGAAGTCATCAACGAGGTGGAAAACCAGGTCATTGGGTGGCAGTCCCTTCCTGGGGGCGACATCACGACGGCCGGCTCGGTCAATTTCGATACGGTGCGGAATGGCCGCAGTACACAACTATCCGTGCACTTTCAATACGCCCCGCCGGCCGGCCGGGCTGGGTCGATTATCGCGAAGGCGTTCGGACGCGAACCATCCCAGACCGTTCGCGAAGATCTGCGCCGGCTCAAACAGTTGCTCGAAGCCGGAGAATTTCCCCACGCCAAGCCACGAGGCTGGGAGCTTTAGATGAGAGCCGTTTGCTATCACGGAAAAGAAGACGTCCGGGTCGAGACCGTTCCGGATCCGAAGATCCTCAACCCGCGCGATGCCATCCTCAAAATCACCGCGACGGCGATTTGCGGATCGGACCTGCACATCTACGACGGGTACATCCCTACGATGCAGAAGGGCGATGTGCTGGGTCACGAGTTCATGGGAGAGGTCGTCGAGGTCGGCCGCGACAACAACAAGTTGCGTGTCGGTGATCGAGTGGTGGTGCCTTTCACCATTGCCTGCGGCAACTGTTTCTTCTGCAAGGAACAGCTGTGGTCGCTGTGCGACAACTCAAACCCGAATGCGTGGATGCTGGAGAAGATCACCGGCTTCTCCGGTTCGGCGCTATTTGGTTACTCACACATGTACGGCGGTTACCCAGGTGGTCAGGCGGAGTACGCTCGTGTTCCGTTCTCTGATGTGGGACCGCTGCGGGTGCCCTCGTCACTCAGCGACGAACAGGTGCTGTTTCTCTCCGACATCCTTCCAACCGGTTATATGGCCGCGGACAACTGCCAGATCAAGCCCGGAGATACCGTCGCGATCTGGGGATGCGGACCCGTCGGCCAGTTCGCGATTCAGAGCGCATTCCTGCTCGGCGCAGAACGAGTGATCGCGATCGATCGGTTCCCCGAACGGCTGGCGATGGCCGAGGGACACAGCCGCGCCGAAGTCCTGAACTACTCGGATGTCGACGTGGCGGAAGCGCTGAGGACAATGACCGGCGGGCAGGGACCCGATGCCTGTATCGATGCTGTCGGTATGGAAGCCCACGGAACAACTCTGGACGCGTGGTACGACCTGGCCAAGACGTCGATGTACATGGCGACTGACCGGACCCATGCCTTGCGTCAGGCAATCGGCTGCTGTCGCAAGGGCGGGACTGTGTCCATCCCCGGCGTCTACGGCGGACTGCTCGACAAGTTTCCACTCGGCGCTGCATTTGCAAAAGGACTCACGCTCAAGATGGGGCAGACCCACATGCACAAATACATGCCGGGACTGCTCGACCGGATCGAACGAGGCGAAATCGATCCGTCGTTCATCATCACGCACCGGGTCACGCTCGACGACGCACCGAACATGTATCGAGTGTTTCGCGACAAACGGGACGCCTGCATCAAGGTGGTGATGAAACCAGACGGGCGAGCATGAACTGATAACTGAGTTGCCAGAGGAGGCACACACATGGCTCAAGCGGGAACCTTGCACGATGCGTTCATCGAAGAATTGCGCGACACCTACGATGCGGAGAAACAACTGATCAAGGCGCTGCCCAAACTTGCGAAAGCCGCGGCGTCAACCGATCTGCGCGCCGCATTTGAAACCCACCTCGAGGAAACGAGAGGGCACGTCGAACGGCTCGAACAGGTCTTCGAAAGCCTGGACGAGAAACCTCGCGGCAAGCATTGCGAGGGGATCGCCGGGATCATCGAGGAAGGCAAGTCGATCATGGAAGAGGAGTTCGACGATGCAACGATGGACGCGTGTCTCATCGCTGCCGGTCAGAGAGCCGAGCACTATGAGATGGCGGCCTACGGCACGTTGATCGCCTGGGCTCAGAGCATGGGCCACACGGAAGCCACCAACCTGCTGCAGGAAATCCTCGATGAGGAAAAAGCGGCCGACAAGAAGTTGTCGTCGCTCGCTGAGGGAGGAATCAATCAGGACGCCGCCGATGCGGCGCATTCTGAGGGCGAGGACGAAGAGGAGGAGGACGGAACCGGCGCACGCGGACGCAAGGGCGGTTCGGCGACCGCTGTTGCCACGCGCCGTCGACGATAACGCGACGCTGATCTCATCTGCCGGCCGCGCATACGAAATTCGCTGCGTCGTCCGTACTGCCTGATCCCGTGTATTTCGCGACCTGCGGATACTGACAGAGCGGACGCGTGCGATCGGTCGCACCGGCGGTTCGATGAGAGGAAATGATCCGCACCGGCGCAGAGCCGGTGCGGATCCACTCCTCCATCGCTGCGACCTTGTCGAACGTGTCGGTCCCTGCACCACCCTGACAATGACCCATCCCGGGCACCAGATAGAGCGCGATCGATTTTCCCGCCGTGTCCTGTCCAGACTCTTTCACGACCGCATCGAAATACGTGGTGCTGTTGAGCGGCGCCACTTGCTGATCCGACCAACCGTGATAGAGCAGCAACTTTCCGCCGCGCGAAAAGAATGGCTTCAGGTTCGCTGACGGCGGGTCGAATCCGGCGGCTTGACGTTCGAGACGCTGAATGTCGGTCGATGGATTGAACGATGCCGGATCCCAGGCGGGATCGTGGAAGACGACATAGCGATAGGCTTCCGCTGCAATCGCATACGGCTGCGGGCCTGCAAGCGTCGCCCAGCTGAGTTCTGAGCCGGGATGGAGCATCGGGAACGAGAGCGTTGCGCCGCTCTTCGGATCTTTGACCGGTGAGTACATCGCGCGCGCGGTTTCCACCTGCAGCGATGTCAGACACGCCGGACTATCATCGCCCTTGCATAGAAGGGTTCCCGGGTCGAACGAACAGCGATCGGGTTGGTCGATGACGCCGTCCTTCACACCATCGAGCGCATCACATGCGTTCAGTGCCGCGTCGTGGATCGCCGGATATTTTTCCGGCGGAATGTAGCTACCTGGCGCCCGATGCACCATTCGATTGAACTGTAGCCGCACGCCGTGGAGCCGCGGCGAGGTCACTGGTGTGGCACCGGCGATGATCGCATCGTAGTCGGTGGGATATTTCGATGCTTCGATAACACCCTGGCGACCGCCGGTGGAGCACCCGTTCCACAGCGACAACTGCGGACCGCCACCGTAGAAAGCTGCAACGATGACCTTCGCCTGCACCGTCATTTCGTGCACGGCCCGATGTCCGTAATCGATGAGCTTCTCGGGATGGTTCATCGCAAACGACGCGCCCGGCGTCGAGTGACCCGTGTCAGTGCCCGCCGTCGCATATCCCCTTCCCAGAGCAGCCGCCATCGCCGTATACGAGATGGTGCCTGCCCATCCTCCATTGCCGACGGCCTGCAGTTTCTGATTCCAGTTGGCGACCGGCATCCAGACTTCGATCTTGATGTCTGAATCGGTGGTCGGCGTCAACGTCGCCGTTACACGACAGAATGCGGGGACTGAAATGTACGCCTGATTGGAAGTTGTCGCGTTCGACCCGGGAGGCGTGAATCCGCCCGCGGGCAGGACCGACGCCGACGTGATGCGCCCGTTTGCGAGGGTGATCGACGTCAGCGATTCACACGCGGCTGGCGCGAGCGCGCGCGCAGAATCAGGACGGGCTGCCGAGAATCCGGCACCGAGTGCGAGAATCCCAAGGATTGCGGCCGGGAGGAAGTCTTGCATTTGGATGTCCGCGCCGATGTCCGCGCAGGCGGTTATAATTGGCGGGGACTCTACCACAATGCGTGCACAACGATTCGCCGCACTCTCCATCATCATCGCGATGATCCTCGGAAGCACGGCGATCTGCGCAGGGTGGGCGGGATCGGCGGAGGAACGGCTGGCCTGCTGCGTCGAAGAGACCGGTTGCCCGATGCACGAGCCGCCGGTTCCTCACTCGCATACGTCCGCCGGCGTAACCCAGGCCCAGGCCGACGCCTGTTGTGCCGCATCCGAGTCTCGTAGGTCGTCGCCGACAACTCCGCATTTCACCAACATCGGGTCGGCATCGCTCGCGGCAAGCGTGCCGTCCTTTATCATGGCGTCACCTACCGCGCTCGTCCCGGCGACGCGATCGATACCCGCGCGTCCACCAGGATCGGTCCCCCGGCATCTTCTGCTGTCAGTCCTGATCGTTTAGTCCACGACAGTCTTCGTGTCTTCTCTGGCCTCATGCCCGGCGGCATGAGCTGCGCGCGAGCTCGCGCGTCAACGAAAGAGTGTCGTGATGATCAATGGACTGATACACCTGTCACTGCGCAACCGCGTGATCGTCGTTTCCGTGTGCGCGGCTCTGGCCGTCTGGGGCTGGTGGGCAGTGCGAACGACGCCGATCGACGCCATTCCGGATCTCTCCGACAACCAGGTCATCGTTTTCACCGAATGGCCGGGACACGGGCCGCAGGAAGTCGAGGACCAGATTACGTATCCCGTCACGGTCAACCTTCAGGGACTGGCGGGCGTGCGCGTGGTCCGATCGCAATCAGCATTCGGGTTCTCGATGATCTACGTCGTCTTTCAAGACGACGTCGATTTGTACTTTGCCCGGTCGCGCGTCCTCGAACGCATGGGGCTCATCGCGAAGAGCCTGCCGGCCGGTGTTACACCCACGCTGGGGCCGGACGCCACGGGTGTCGGGCACGTGTTCTGGTACACCGTGGAGAGTCCAAATCTGTCGCTGCGGGACCTGCGAACCCTGCAGGACTGGTTCATCCGCTACCAGCTCAACGCCGTTCCTGGCGTTGCGGAGGTGGCATCAGTCGGCGGATTCGTCCAGCAGTACCAGATCGACATCGATCCCAACCGGCTGCGCACGTTCAACCTGTCCTTAAGCGCCGTGGTGTCAGCAGTCCGCGACAGCAACGTCAACGTCGGCGGCAACGTGCTCAGCTCGAACGGCGCATGGCTCATCGTCCGTGGCGTTGGCTTGATCGAATCAGTCGAAGACCTGAAACGGATTCCCGTTGGCGCGTCAGGCGGCGTGCCTGTCTACGTCGAGCAGGTCGCTGCGGTGCGCATTGGGGACGCCTTTCGCATTGCGTCACTGGTGAAAGGCACGAAGGAGGTCGTCGGCGGTGTCGTGGTTGCGCGAACCGGTGAGAATACAAAAAGTGTCATCGATGCGGTCAAGGCCAGAATCGCGCAGATTCAACCAGGACTGCCCGAAGGGGTTCGAATCGAGCCCTTCTACGATCGGTCGGAACTGATCGGCGAGGCGGTTCACACCCTCCGAAGCGCGCTGATCGAAGAAATCCTTCTCGTCACGCTCGCGCATGTGATTTTCCTGATGCACTTCCGATCGATTCTGATTGTCACCATTCCTCTGCCGCTCGCCGTTCTGATTTCGTTTCTCGGGATGAAGTATTTCGGAATCTCCTCGAACATCATGAGTCTCGCCGGGATCGCGATTGCCATTGGCGTTCTCGTCGACGCCGGCATTGTCGTCACTGAAAACGCGTTCCGCTCGATCGAGCAGCGTGGGGTCGATCCACGCGATCGGCGTCTCGTGTGGGAGACGGTGTTGGAATCGACGAGACTGGTCGGCCGGCCGGTCTTCTTCTCAATGGCGATCATCCTGCTGGCGTTCATCCCCGTGTTCGCGCTGACCGGACAGGAAGGGAAACTGTTCCATCCACTCGCCTTCACGAAGACCTTCGCCGTGCTCGCGGCCACGATTCTCGCCGTCACATTGGTCCCGGTCCTCTGCACGTTGCTGCTCGCGGGGCGGTTTCACGCCGAGCAGGACAATCCGGTGATGCGAGTGCTGCAACGCATCTATCAGCCGGTTCTCGAACTGGCGTTGTCGCACCGGCGATTCACCATCGCGGTTGCCGCGTTGCTCTTCGTCGGAGCACTTGCCGTCGGCCGGACCATCGGCAGTGAATTCATGCCGCCGCTGAACGAAGGGGACCTGCTGTTCATGCCGATTGCGGATCCGAGCATTTCGCTCGAGGAAAATACGAGGATCGCCGCTCGCCAGAACCAGATCCTGGAGACATTCCCCGAGGTCGCTTATGCCGTCGCCAAGGTCGGGCGCGCCGATACGTCGACCGATCCCGCACCGCTGAACATGACCGAGACGGTCGTCCATCTCACGCCAAAGACTGAATGGCGTCCGGGCATGACGCTCGATCGGTTGCGCGCGGAAATCGGACGCGCGGTGCAACTCCCTGGCGTCTCCAATATCTGGACGATGCCGATCATCAATCGCATCGACATGCTGACGACCGGCATACGGTCGGAGGTCGGCGTCAAGATTTTCGGCACCGACTTGACCGTGCTCGAGGAACTCGCCCGCAAGGTCGCCGGAACCATACGCACGATTCCGGGAGCCAGCAGCGTTTACCCCGAGCAGGTCACGAGCGGTCAATACCTCAATATTCAAATCGATCGCGCGGCAGCCGCACGGTACGGACTGGGCGTGGCCGCCATTCAAGATGTGATTGAAACGGCGGTCGGGGAGACAACGCTCACGACGACGATCGAGGGACGCGAGCGATTCCCCGTCCGCGTGCGCTATCAGCCGGAATATCGCGCCGACCCGCAAGCGCTCTCCAACGTGCTGATCTCCACGCCCGCGGGAGCGCAGGTTCCACTTGGTGACGTGACGCGCATCGAACACGTCCGCGGACCGGCGATGATCTCTTCGGAAAATGGCCTCCTGCTCGCAACAGTCCTCCTGAACGTGCAGGGGCGGGATGTCGGCGGATTCGTGGAGGAGGCTCGAGCGGCGGTGGCCCGATCGATCAAGCTGCCGCAGGGCTACTACATCGGCTGGAGCGGACGCTGGGAGAATCAGGAACGCGCACGGGCCAGGCTCCAGGTAGTGCTTCCGATCGTCCTGCTCGTGATTTTTGTTCTGCTCTATTTCACGTATCACTCGGTGATCGAGGCAGCGCACGTTCTCCTCGCCGTGCCCTTCGCACTCACCGGGGGCGTCTATCTGCTGTGGCTCCTTGGTTACAACTTCTCCGTTGCCGTTTGGGTTGGTTTCATCGCGCTGTTCGGAACCGCGGTGCAGACCGGCGTCGTGATGGTGATCTATCTCGAAGAGGCGGTCGAGCGGAAGCGGCGCGAGCTTGGCGGAACGCTGACCCGCGCCGATCTTCGCCGTGCCGTTATCGAGGGGGCGTTGCTTCGGCTGCGTCCCAAGGTGATGACGGTCTCCACCGTCATCGCCGGCCTGCTTCCAATCATGTGGAGCACCCGTGTCGGATCCGAGGTGATGAAGCCGCTGGCGACGCCCGTTCTCGGCGGCATGGCGTCGTCGCTGGTCCACGTGCTGATCGTGACGCCGGTCCTCTTCTTCTGGCTGCGCGAGCGACAGCTCGGCCTCTCGGATGAAACCGTCGCAAGTGCACCGCGACTCCCGGGCACGAATCGCGGAAGGACCATCGCGGTCGTCGCAGCAGGCATCGTCGCCGCCATCGCGATTGGCGCCTGGTGGATCACGGTTGCCCGACACGGGCCAAACGCGAGCGATTCCAGCGCGCCGATCGTGCATACCGAACGGAGCGGCGGTCTGGAGATTGTTTTGCGATCGCCCTCCGGAACGCTTCACACCGGGCGCAACGCCTTCCTCATCGAGTTTCGTGATGCGACCACTCATGAACTCATGAACGTTGGCGACGTTCACGCGAGCGCAAACATGGCCATGCCCGGGATGGTGATGCCAAGCGGCCTCGAGGTCAGCGCAACCAGTGTTCCGGGCCGCTATCAGGCGACAGCGGAATTCGGAATGGCCGGCGGGTGGCAGATGGCGATCGAATGGAGCGGACCGGCTGGCAAAGGGTCGGCGAATTTTCAGGGGACAGTGCAATGAGCGTTCGAACGATCAGCATAGTTGCCGCGGCGCTGGCAATCACACACAGCGTGTCGGCGGGCCAGCTCACGGGCCTGCCGCCACGCGAAGCGGTACCGAGCCCGTTCTACGACACGCAGCGAGGCCTCTCGCTCAATGACGCCATCGACATGGCAATCGCGCGAGAGCCGGCACTGCGGGCGGCGCGAGCCGATGTCGACATTGCCCGAGGCACACGGGCACAGGCGGAACTGCATCCGAACCCCTCGATGTCGTTCGAGTACCGCGGTGAACCATCAGGGACCGACAACCAGACGATGATTTCGCTCCAGTGGCCCCTGGATCTCTTCCGCCGCGCCGGTCGCACGAACGTCGCTGATCGGGAAGTCGCGGTCACCGAATTCAGTGCGCTGGATCGCGAGCGTGCGATTCGCGCCGACGTTCGGTCCAGATTTGGCGATGTCCTCGATGGCATTCGCCGTCTGACACTCATCGACGAACTCACCGATGCCATCCGTCGGCAGCGGGATCTGCTGCGATCGCGGGTCGAACTGGGATCCTCTCCACCTCTGGAACGGGATCTCGTCGAAGTCGAGCTGCGGCGTCTCGAGTCCGAACGGCTGCGACAGATCGGCATGATTGAGGCGGCGCTATTTCGATTGAAACGCTCGGTCGGTCTCGAGGCCACTGCACCGCTGGCCGTTCGCGATACGCTCGACGAGATCGTCCAGCGTGAAGCCCAATCGCTTGCGGCAACCACGGGGTTGCCCGTTGACTCCGACGAGCGGCCCGATGTCCGCGAGGCGGCTGCCCGAATCGCCGTGGTCGAAGCGAAAGTCGATCGCGCGGAACGTGAAGGCCGAATTGATGTGAGCCTGTTCGGCAGTTATCAGCGGATGGATGCGGGGTTTCCGCAGTTCGGGATTGGGACCGACGGAAACCTCGAGCGGGTCCGTGGAGTTTTTCACTACGTCTCGGCCGGGGCAATGCTCACCATCCCATTGTTCAATCGCAATCAAGGGGAGGTCGCCGCCGCCCGCGCTGAACACGCGCGCGCGACCGCAGCACATGAGGCGGCACGGCTGTCAGCTCAGAGTGAGCTGGCGAGCGCCGGGGCGCTCGATCGGCGTGCACACGAAGCCGCGCAGTTGTATAGCGTGGAGACGCGAGCGCTGGCGCGCAAGAACCTCGAAGTAATCGGTCAGAGCTATACGCTCGGGCGGGTGACGGTATTCGACGTCCTGGCAGAGCAGCGACGATTCCTTGAAATCGAGTTCGCGTATTCCGACGCCCTGCGAGCGGCGTTCGACGCGAGAACGTCGCTTTTACAGGCGCGGGGAGGCATCCAGTGACTCAGGACAACGTAGTGCGCATCCGGCCGGCTGTGGCAGTGGCTCTCGCGATTGCGCTGCTGTCGATCGGGGCAGCCACCATGTATTTCCTGACACGTGGGCGCGAGCCAGGCGTTGCACCATCCGCGCCCTCCGCGGCCACACCTGTCGCACCGAATGCAGCGCCGGCGGGCGGCGAGGCGGGCGACATGAATCGTGGTGACCATTTGCCGGACGTCGCGATCCCGATTAGTGAAGAATCAATTGCGCGCGCGGGGATTAGCACGACTGTAGTCGCGGCCGCCCAGGGCACGGCGGAAATCCGCTTGCCGGGTGTCGTCGAGGCGAATGCGTACAAGCAGGTGGTAGTGACACCACTCGTGTCGGGGCGCGTCACGCAGGTGTCTGCGGAACTGGGCGCCCATGTGAAGCGAGGCCAGCCCATCGCACAGGTATACAGTCCGGAGCTTGCAGAGGCACAGACCAAGTACGTCGCGGCGCGAGCCATGCTCGACGCGCACGATCGCGAATTACAACGAACAGAAAAGCTCGTCGCCATCGGTGCCGCGAGTCGCCAGGAACTCGAGCGGACGCACGCGGAGCATACCGTGCAGGTGGCAGACCTCGAAGCCGCGCGCTCGAGACTGGTGCTGCTGGGCATTCCGGCCGACGCCATCGGTGGACTCAGCGCCGGCAAAAGCATCGGTTCGACGGCAACCGTCGTTGCGCCGCTCGATGGAGTGGTGACCGAACGGTTCGCGAACGTCGGACTCAACGTCGACCCAGCGACAAAGCTGTTCGCGATTGTCGATCTCACCACGGTCTGGATCGTCGCAGACGTTTACGAGAAGGATCTCCCACGCGTGTCGGTCGGCGCTTCAGTCGCCACCACGACCGCTGCCTATCCCGATCGACTTCTGGAAGGGCGCGTCAGCTACATCGACCCTCAGGTGAGTGCCGCGACGCGCACCGCGAGAGCTCGTATCGAGGTTGCCAACCCGCGAGGGGACCTTCGCCTCGGCATGTATGCGACCGTCCTGATTCGGACCCCCGCTCCCGCCACGGCGATCTTCTTACCGCGAACGGCGATTCAGCAGGTCGGCGATCGTCAAGTCGTCTATCTGAAGTCGCAAAACCCGGGCATGTTTGTCGAGCGCCAGATCGCCACTCTGGCGTCGTCCGGCGATCGGATCGAGGTGCTATCGGGCTTGCAGACTGGCGATACGGTCGTCACCGAGGGCAGTTTCTTCATCCGCGCGGAACGCGAGCGTCTCGGGCTCCGATCCCCCGGAGCAAATCCGCCACACACCACAGGAGATTCCGGAGCAGCTCGGCCATCAATGCCGGCCGCAGTTTCGAACGCACGCGTCGAGATCACCGAACGCGGCTTTGAGCCATCGTCGCTGAAACTTCGCGCGGGAGTGCCCGCTCGCGTGACCTTTCTTCGCTCGACCGACAAGACATGCGGCAAGGACGTCGTGTTTCCGTCGATGAACATCCGCCGCGAGCTGCCGCTCAATCAGCCTGTCGTGGTCGAGTTCACGCCGCAACGCGGCGAGGTTGAGTTCGCCTGCGGCATGAACATGCTGAAGGGAACGATCGTGGTCGAGTAGCTCGGCCTACCGCTTCTTGCTCGAGGACTTGCGCGATCGCTTCCGCGGAACCTTTGCGCCCTTTTCACGGGCTTCACTCAGTCCTATCGCGATCGCCTGCTTGCGGCTCGTGACTCGCCGACCAGAGCGGCCACTCTTCAGCGTGCCTCGTTTCTTGCGGCGCATCGCTGATTCAACTCTCTTCGAAGCAGCTTTTCCGTACTTCGCCATGCGTACACCTCCGAGCCAAATGCTTGCAAGGTGTGTGCTGATATCGCGGCACAGGTAGGCAAAAAAAGAGGCCGGGCGTTGGAAACACCCGGCCAAACCGTTCTATTCGGAGCGGCTGAACTGAATCGCGCTAGAACAACACCGCGACATCGAAGATGACTTGCGTGCGGGGGTTATAGATCACCGCGTGACCGTCCACGACGCCGCGCGAGTAGCCCGCCGGCAGAACAGCCAGCTGACGTTCGACCGCGACAGGGAACGGCTCCATCTTCTTCTGCCATCCTGGAGGAAGCTGACCTGTCCGACGGTATTTCTTCTGCAGCCCAGGCGGCAGACCCTGGAACCGCGTTCCGTAGTAGCCACGGATCATCGTGACTTCACGCGGCAGGAAGACGACGGTTACGGCCACGTTCGATGCGCTGGCGTTGACGCGTTCATATTTCGCGTCTTTCTTTCCCTTCGAATGACCATTCTTGGCGTCATTGGCGAACACAACGCTCGTCATCAACAAGCTGGCTATGGCGATCCACAGAACTTTCTTCATAACGCCCTCCCGGCGCGGGTCTCGCGATCCGAACGACTGCGCTGCCGCAAGGATCCTGCCTGTCGACCGGGCTTCATAAACAGCGCCGCATCAACGACTTCAGCAACGCACAGACTTACGCGATGCGGATTCGAGTACGAGAACGTCCCCCAAGCGGCAGGATTGTAAGCGGGGTCAGACCCCCGTCTGACCCCGGTCTGACCCCCGTCTGACCCCAACGGACAGCCCCTCCAATAGCGCACAGGTTGCTACTAATCCGTCGGTGTCGCGGACTTGATCGGCCCAGTGCCGGCATCGCTCCGCGACTCGATGATCGTCGATCAGTGCCGCGACTTCTGTCGCGACTCGGTCGCCGCGGAATTCGTGTGGTGGAAGCGTCCGCGCCACGCCGAGTCGGCAGAGTCGCGCGGCGTTGTCTGGCTGATCGAACGCCAACGGCATCGTCAACTGGGGAATTCCCGCGGCGAGTGCCTGCGCTGAGGTGCCGATGCCGCCGTGATGGACGGAGGCCGCGCAGCGCGGAAAGACGCGCGAGAACGAGACGTATGGCTCCGCCCGTTCTTGATCACTCAGGTGTTTCGGCAACTGCTCGGGATATCGGGTCACAAACAGCGCGCGGCGTTTCAGCCGCCGCGTGCCGTCGAGCGCGGCGGCGAAGAATTGCGCCGCGGCGTAATTCGCCGTACCCGGCGTAAACAGAATCGGCGGCGTGCCAGCGTTCAAGAAGGATTCGAGATCAGGAGTGATCGCGTGAGCGTCTGACTCGTCATACAGCGGAAAGCCAGTGAGGCGAACCTGCGCGGGCCAATCCGGTTGAATCGGCGCGAACCACTCAGGGAAGAGACCGATAACGCATTGCGGCGAGTGCAGCCATGTTCTGAAGACGGTTGACACCGGGGGAAGTCCAGTCTCGTGGCGTAGCCGATCGACCAGCCACATCGCGATTCGGGTGACACCACGCGGAAACCCGAGTGCATCAATGCCGGGAATGGACGCCGACTCCTGAGAGTCTGGCCGGAAAATCGATGGCGCCAGATGTATCGTCGCCGCTGGTGCGCGATGCGCATCTTCGAATACGCGCGCCGCAAATGCGAGTGGATGGGCAACAAGCACGGTGCGCCCTGGTTCGTATACCGATGCAATCAGATCGTAGTAAGCGCGCAGGAGAGACGAGAGCTTGCGCAGAACGAATCTCAGTTCTCTGTGCCCATGCCACAAATCGGGACGCATCGTCAGATCGTCAAACTCCGCCTGCGCATGAATCGGGACGAAACGAAGCTTCGCACGTTCGCACGCGGCCCGAAATGGTTCAGCCGCGACCATCGTCACCTCGTGGCCTCGGGCACGCAGAGTCCGGCCGATGCCGATGAACGGATACACGTCACCGCTCGATCCGACTGGCGTCAGCAGAAAGTTGGTCAAGTTTCTTTAACGTGCAAGTGGACTGACGGCAGAGCGGCCCCCGGGACGGCGATCGTCAGTCACCGCGCGATCGAACCGCGCCGCGAGATCGGGGAAGCTTGCCGTCGGACCGGTCCACCGCAGCGCTTCGATGTCATCGAACACCGGTATGTCGGTGCGCAGCGTCGCCAGCGTTCGGAAGAGCAGCGCAGCCTCGCGTTGTTCGGCGAGCGTCCGGGCGAGTCCACTCGCGTTGGTGGCATTGACGCGCCATTCTCGCCAGTCGGCCGGGACAGCTTCGAGATGGCGATACTTCGCCAAGACCGCCGCCGTGGATTTCGCGCCCCAGCCGCGCAAGCCGGGGTACCCATCCGCCGCATCGCCGACAAGAGCAAGGTAGTCGGGAATCGACTCCGGCGGGACACCGAACTTCTGAAACACCGCAGCCTCGTTGCGTGTCTCTCGGGTACGTCGATTGAGCTGGACGACGCGGTCACCGTTCACACACTGCGCGAGATCCTTGTCCGGGGTGCAAATGATCACGCGTTCAACACGGCCATCCCGAGCCGCGGCCGCGGCGCCGGCGGCGAGCGCATCGTCGGCCTCGAACTCCACCATCGGCCACACGGTCACACCTGCCGAGAGGAGCGCTTCTTCGAGCAGCGGGAACTGCGACAACAAGTCGGGATCGACGCCGGCGCCGGTCTTATAACCCGGCCAGAGATCATTGCGGAACGACTCGATCACATGGTCCGTCGCGACGGCGACGTGTGTGGCGCCAGCGTTCAACATTCCCAGCACCGATCCGACGACCCCTCTCACCGCGGCGATTTCGCGCCCGTCCTCATCACGAGCGGACGGCAGCGCATAAAAGTGCCGGAACAGCTCGTACGTGCCGTCAATCAGGTAGACTTCCAAGCGAAACTCCACGAAAAACTTACAGGAGCAAGACAAGGAACGCCATGAAATTCTTGACGGATTTCCGCTTTGCGCTGCGATCGCTCGGAAGGGTCAAAGGTCTGACCGTGACGGTGATTGTGACCCTGGCGCTCGGTATCGGAGCCAACGCGGCGATCTTCAGTGTCGTTCGTGGCGTGCTTCTCAAACCGCTCGTCAACCGTGAAGAAGATCGGCTCATTTATATCCGGCAAAGCGCGCCGGGGCTTCGCGCCGCAAATGCGAACTTCTCGGTACCGGAAATCCAGGATCTGCGCGCACGAGCACGATCGGTCACCGGCTTCGGCGAGTTCTCCACCATCGGATTCACCGTCGTTGGCCTCGGCGAACCACGGGTCGTTCGCGCCGGCGTCGTCGATGGATCGTACTTCGACGTGATGGGACTGCGTCCAGTTCTCGGTCGTCTTCTCGGCCCTGGCGACGATGGTCCGAAGGCAGCGGGAGCCGCGGTGCTGACCTATCGATTCTGGACGACGGCGTTGGGCAGCGACCCCTCGGTCATCGGAAAAGTGGTTCGCCTGGGTACCCGGTCCGCGACAATCGTCGGCGTGCTGGAGCCGTCGGTTCCGTACCCGTCAGAAACCGAGATCATCGCCAACATCGTGACCAGTCCCCATCACCTCTCCGCAACCATGGTCACCGGGCGCGTGCACCGGATGACGGAGTTATTCGCTCGACTCCAACCCGGGGCAACGCTTGAATCCGCGCGGGCGGAGTTCCGAACGATTCATGGCGCGATCGTGCAGGAACACCCGGATGCCTATCCGCGCAACGCCGACTTCCGGATCGATGCGGTCCGCCTGCGCGATCAGATCACATCACCCGCAAGAACGGTTCTCCTTGTCCTTCTTGCCGCATCGGGCCTGATCTTCATCATCGCCTGCTCGAACGTCGCCAACCTGATTCTGGCGCGATCGGTCAGGCGGGAAGGGGAACTGGCCATCCGCGCCGCGCTTGGCGCGAGCGCCGGCGCGCTCCGTCGGACGTTGCTTGTGGAGAGTCTGGTGCTGTGCGGTGCAGGCGCCATTCTTGGTGTGCTCATCGCCAGGCCGATGGTGGCGATTCTTGCGCGTTACGCTTCGCGATTTTCGGTGCGCGCGCTCGATCTCACCGTCGATTCAAGTCTGCTACTGGTCGGCGTGGTCCTCGCCATCACGGCCGCGATCCTGCTGGCGTTCATCCCGCGATTGCCGTCCACCGATGCGTCAAAGGGCTTCGCGCTCTCCAATGGCTCGGTACGAATCACGACGGGAACGAATCGTCGGCTCCGGCTCTTTGCGATTACGCAAATCGCCGCATCGTTCGTGCTGCTTGCCGGCGCCGGCATGTTGCTGACGTCCCTGATTGCGCTGCAATCCGCGCCGACCGGTTTTAACACCCACAACGTTCTCGCGCTCAATGTCCCGGTCATGAGTTATGGGCGCACGCCTGATCAGGTGATTGGCTTCTACAAAGAGACGATGCGTCGCATCGGCGAACTTCCCGGCGTCGAGCGGGTGGCAGTGGGCACGCTGGTGCCCTGGCGCGACGCCGGCACATTCGGACCTGGATTTCAGTTCACGGTCGAAGGGTACGCCAAAGGCGTCGGCGAGGACGATCCGCGCGCACAGTTCCGCACGGTGTCGCCGGGATTCTTTGCCGCGCTCGGTGTTCCGATCGTGGCCGGGCGCGATTTCAGCGATGCAGACCGGCGCGACGGCGAGCGCGTCGTGATCGTCAGCCAGAGCCTGGCGCGGCGGATGTTCCCCAATGAAGATGCCGTGAATCGGCACCTCACCTGGATTGATCCGATCATGAAGTTCATCGACGTCAGTCCCACGCCGCGGCGAATCGTCGGCATCGCCGCGGACGTCGACGATCAGAATGTCGTCCCCGGTCCGGCTATCAACGTGTATCACCCGATGGATCAGGAAATCGGCGGTGGCCGCCTTTTCGTCCACGTCCGATCGGATCCGTACGCGCTCGTCGCACCAATCCGCCGCATCATTCGCGACCTCTCGGCCGATCAACCCGTGGAGCGGCCGGCGACCCTGGACGACATCAGAGCGGAAGTGCTTGCCCCGGATCGGTTGAATACGCTGGTGTTCGGCGGCTTTGCCGGCGTCGCGCTGCTCATCGCGGTTGTCGGCGTGGCTGGCGTGCTCGCATTCTCCGTCAGCGCGCGTACCCGTGAATTCGGGATCAGGCTTGCGATTGGGTCGGCGCCGCGCCATCTTCTCGGGCGCGTGTTGGGGGAGGGTGCGGTGATTGCGATTGCCGGGATCGTGACCGGCGCCGCCGCCGGCTATCTTCTCGCGCGATTCGCCGGCAGCTATATGCAGTCTATCCGGATGCCGGGAGCGCTGCCGGTCATCAGTGCGGCGATGCTCCTCGTCGTCGCGGCGATTCTGGCTTCTCTCATGCCGGCCTCACGCGCATCGCGCGTCGACGTGATTCAGGCTCTTCGTTCGGAGTGATCCGAGCACGGCCGCGGTCTCGAGACCGCGGCCCACATCGACGATCCTACGTCGACTTCTTCAGCCGCTCCGCCTCGGCGCGCACTTTGGCTTCCTGCTCGCGTACTTCAGGCGTGAACTCAGCACCGAAGTCCTCGGCTTCGAAAATCTGCCGAATCTCAATTTCCGATTCGACATTCGGCATTGGATTCGGGCATTTCTTGACCCACTCGATGGCCTCTTCCTTCGACTTCACTCGCCAGATCCAGTAACCGGCGATCAGCTCTTTGGTTTCGGGAAAGGGTCCGTCGATCACCGTCCGCTTCGCACCGGAAAACCTCACTCGCGCCCCTTTCGAACTGGGATGCAGCCCCTCTCCGTCGAGCATAACGCCGGCCTTGACAAGCTTTTCATTGAACTTTCCCATATCGGCAAGGAGCTTTTGATCCGGCATGATGCCCGCTTCCGAGTCTTTCGTCGCTTTGACCAAAATCATGAATCGCATCGTTGTCTCTCCGTGTGTTTTCCGCATTTATCCGCGTTTGCCGTCCCTTTGATCATTGGTCGAACGGCGCCGCCGAAGATCGACAGCCCAGCCACGGAAGGACACGGACCAATATCGCCTCAGATGAACACGGAAGAACACGGATCTTTTGCCGTTAATCGTTCTTTCGTACTAATCCGTGTTCATCCGTGTTAATCCGTGGCTAACGCTCCGTGTTAATCCGTGTTAATCCGTGGCTAACGCTCCGTGTTAATCCGTGTTAGTCCGTGGCTAACGCTCCGTGTTAATCCGTGGGTCTTTTCTGCGCATCCGTGGCGCCACTCGGCACAAAACCGGGATCGAGCGTCTAACTCCGTGGCAGACTCCTATCAATAACAAGAGGTAGCCGACATGGATCGACGAGCCTTTCTTGCGATGGCCCTCGCCTCACCAATTCTGCAGCAGCGGTCGAAAGTTCCGCCCCAGAACAAGCCAGCGCCACCCGTGCCGCCGCAACCGGCTCGACCGCGCGCCTGGACGCAATGGGGTGGACCTCATCGGAACTTTCAAACCGAGGCCACCGGCATCAAGGAGTCATGGGCGGCGAGCGGTCCGCCTGTCGTCTGGCAACGACCACTCGGCGAAGGGTACTCGTCGCCATCGGTCGAAGACGGTGTGCTCTACACGATGTATGGGAGGCCGCGCCAGGAGGTGGTGCTGGCGGCGAACGCGGAGGATGGGAAAACGCTCTGGGAATACACCACACCCATGACCTTCCAGAGCGATGCACCGGAAATGGGGAACGGTCCATACGCGACGCCGCTCATCGTTGGCGACCGCGTATTCACGGCCGGTGTCGCCGGGCGTCTTCAGTGCCTCGAGAAGAAGACCGGAAAGCTCCTCTGGACGCAGCAGCTATGGACCGATCATCACGGTTCACGATTGATGTACGGCTACGCGTCGAGCCCGATCGCGTTCCGCGACATGATCATTGTGCCGGTCGGCGGTTCCGGAAAAGCGGTGATGGCGTTCCGTCAGGCGGACGGATCCGTCGCGTGGAGCCAGAACAATTACGGCAATGTCTACTCATCACCGATTCTGATCGATGTCAGCGGCCTCGAGCAGGTCGCGCTCGTGATGGACGGCTACGTCATCGGCGTCAATCCGCACAATGGCGATCTGCAATGGCAGGTGCCGTTCAAGGCGGATTACTCAATCGCCGTCGCCACCCCTGTCTGGGGTCCGGACAACTTGCTATTCGTGTCGTCGGAGTACAACGCTGGTTCCAAGGTGATCGAACTCAAGCGGAACGGATTGCAGACGATCGCGACGGAGTTATGGAGTTCGAATCGCCTTCGACTGCATCACGGAAACGCGATGCGAATCGGCGACGCCATCTATTTCTCGAGCGGGGGAAAGGGGAGCCAGGCCATTCTGAGTGCCGTCGACGCACGCTCGGGAAGAATTCATTGGCAGGAACGCAGCATTGAAAAGGCAACGTTCGTCTGGGCCGACCAGAAACTGATCACGCTGGACCAGGACGGCAACCTGATGATTGCCCATCCATCGCCACAGGGGTTCAAGATTGCCGCAAAAGCGCCTCTGCTCACGCACCTGTCCTGGACGCCACCCGTCCTTGTTGGCACGCGGCTGTTCATTCGCGATCGAAAGACGCTGATGGCCGTGGATCTCGGATGAAACAGTGAGGTAACGCGAAAGCAACACGCACCCGTATACTAGCCATGCGGGCTTGGAGGCGGTGCGTGGTTGCAGTGGTCTGGCAGATTGACATTCGTCCCGGCGCCGCCGAGGAATTCGAACGGTTCTATGGTGCCGACGGCGAGTGGACGAAGCTGTCGCGTCGAAGCCGGTCGTTTCTCGGCAGTTCGTTCCTTCGCGACATTGGAACAGAGTCGCGTTATCTCCTGGTGGAGTACTGGGGCGAGATGGTCGTCTACGAGAAACACCTGGCCGACTTCGGCGACGAGATGAATACGCTCGAGCAGCAGCGGCAACGGCTGGTCGAACGGATGGAGACAATTGGCGTCTTCACCGCGCTCGACGTACCGCAGCGCGCAGGACCAACCTGGTCGCGGCGCACCGGCCGATAACATCAGCGTCTATACACCATCGCCCATTAATCGAAGGAGCAGGTCTTATGACACGTCTAGTCACCATCATCGCGGCGGTTGCGTCGATCACCATCGCGGCCGCGCAGGCGCCGCCCAACTTCGCAGGTAAATGGACGCTGGTCCCCGATCCGAATGCCCAGCCGGGAATGGGTGGCGGCCTTGGAACGGAAGCCAATATCACGCAGGACGCCTCGACCCTCACCATCACGCGGACGACGCAGATGGGAACGTTTACCAGCAACTACAAACTGGACGGATCGGAAAGCAGAAATGTCCTTAACTTTCAGGGCAACAGCGTCGACCAGCTGTCGATTGCGAAGTGGGACGCTGGAAAGCTGCTGGTTAATACGAAAATGGACTTCGGCGGAAACGCGGTCGAGACCAAGATGGTGATGTCGCTCGACCCGTCGGGGACCCTTCTCGTCGAAACCACCCGGCCAGACTTTCAGGGCGGCGGCGCACCAATCACGACCAAGGCGGCGTACAAAAAGAACTGAGCTACCAGCTTCCAGCTACCAGCTTCCAGCTACCAGCTTCCAGCTACCAGCTCTGATGGTTGACCCGGCTGGAAGCTGGAAGCTGGAAGCCGGAAGCTAAACGACGACAGGCGTCTGCGTTTCGACCAGCGGCCGGATCTCGATGGTCCCGATCTTCACCGATGGCAGTCGTTCCGCCAGACCAATCGCCTCGTCCAGATCCTTTGCTTCAACCAGGTAATAGCCGCCCAGCTGTTCGCGAGTCTCAGCGAACGGACCATCGGTCACCAGGCGTTTCCCATTCCGCACCCGCACGCTCGTCGCCATCGAGGTCGGCTGCAGCTGCGACCCGGCGCAATAATGACCACTGGTACGAATCTCTTCAGTGAATCGCCGAAACTCCGCCTTCATCTGGTTGAGCTCGTCGCCGCTGAGTGCGTTCAGCGCCTGTTCGCTGTTGTGAATGAGCAACATGTACTTCATTGCAGGCCCTCCTGAGACTCAGTCGAATGGCGCGGACGCAAATCGACAGACTCACTTGAACAAGAGTGGCGCAATTTCGTTGAGGTGATGACGCCAGACGGTCCATTCGTGGCGTCCCTCGGTGACCCGTGCCGTGTGAGTAATACCGTATTTCGTGAGCATCTGGGCAAAGTCGCGATCCCCTGGTCCCGTCAGCGCGTCGTCTTTCCCGACACCAAACCAGAACAGCTTGAACTGTTTGTTCGCTTGTTCCGAATTGCTGAGGAACTTCGAGTAGATCTGGTCCGCCTTACCGGTGACCGCACCACTCATGACGGCGACGTATTTGAACAAGTCGGGTCGGTTGAACGCGATGTTGACCGTCTGGCCACCACCCATTGATAACCCGGCAATCGCGCGATCCTCGGGCTTCCTCGACACTTTGTATGACTTCTCAATCATCGGCATCACATCGTCGAGCAAGTCTCTCGCAAATGGCGAAAGTCCGCCCTTGCCGTCGCCCGACATCAACGCGAACAGAACTGCGTCGAGCCCACCCTTCGCGTACGCGGCAGCCATCTCATTGGGAAGCGCCTTGGCTGGCCCGGTCCAGAAGCTCTGGATGGTGTGCCCAAGCGGCATGACGATGACCATCGGCCTGGCCTTCTTTTCAGCGATGAGGTTGTCGAGGATCAGGTTCGCACGGCCAATGAGCACCCAACCCGATTCGACGTCGCCGGCGCCGTGCAGCAGATATAGAACCGGATAATCCTTGCCGGTTTCATAGCCTGGCGGCGTGTAGGTCCACACGGTTCGTGACAGACCGAGTGTCCTGGATTCGTAGGGACGAATCCGCACCTCGCCGTGCGGCACCGGCTTCGCGTCATAGAACTGCGGACCATCGCCCGGGATTTCAACGACACTCACCGGTCCAAACCCGCCAAATCCAAGCTTCGTGTTCGTGTTCTGCGGATCGAGCGCAGACGTGCCGTCGACGGTGAAGGCGTAGGTGTAGATGTCGGGTGCGAGTGGCCCGATCGTGACAGTCCACACACCATCGGCTCCTTTCGTCATTGGATGCGGCTGGCCGTCCAGCTCGCCGGCTGCGGTGACCTGTCTGGCATCCGGCGCGCGAAAACGAAGCGTCAGTCGACGGTCGGCCGAAACCTCAGGAGAGACAACCGGTGCCGGGCCCTGAGCTGCCGCCGTCGTGGCCAAAAACATGATCGCTCCTAAACACAAGACAATCCGCTTCACGTTGCCTCCACCAATCAACAATCAGAAATCAGCGATTTCAGGCGTCGGTTTCAATGTCCATTTCCAGAAGTGCCGAGCTCAATGACTTGCCGTGTGCATCGAGCGCGAGCGTTCGTGTCACGCCGCCGCCGACCACACCGTGCACGACGAAGTTCAACGCACCAATCGACGGCAATTCGTAACGAATCACCCTCCCTGTCGCGAGTTCGGCAAAATGCGCCTTGACCCGATCGGCGGTAACTTCGCCAACGATCACTGGATAGTGACGCGGCTCGAACGCGATCAGCGAAACGTTGATGATCGTCCCTTTGTCGCCGCTTCGCGAATGGGCGATGGTACGCAGTTTCATATCACGACCATCCGTACGTCGCATCGCACGAGGTGCCGAGGAACAAACGTCGACGCGAGCGACAGCACTTCCCGGGTTGCCCTGGTCGCTCCACCCCCGCCCGCTGGTCCGTTCGTGTACAACGATTCCACCTCATTGGCAACCGCCTGTGCGTCCGGCAACGTATTCGCACGAGCAGCGACGCGCAGCCTGACCTCGTACGGACGATTGTGGTCGCGCGATAAGCGTGAACCGTGCAACGCATCGATGCCAATCAAATCGCACCGAATTTCCGACGTGTGAACTCCGGCCCGAGCCAGCCGTCGAACGACGATGTCCGCAGCGAGACGTGCGCGTTCTTCAGCCCCCGCGCCGGCATAAGAAATCTGTCCCTCGCCGATGAAACTGTCGCGATAGGCGAGCGATACTTTTAACAGATCTGGCCGCGGCCCTCCGGTCGCGCCGTCCACCTGCACGCGATCGGGTCCGACCGCTTCGACCCGGACGTTACTGAAATCCGCGATCGTATCGGGCGTCATGTACGCCGCAGGGTCGTGAATTTCGTAGAGCAACTGCTCTTTGCAGGTGGCGGGCGTGACAACACCGCCCGTTCCCGGCACCTTCGTGATCACAAGGGGTCCACGCTCAGGCACCTCCGCCAGAGGGAAGCCGAGGTTGTCGAGTCCCGGAACGTCCTTTAACCCGGGATCTGCGAAGTACCCACCCGTGACCTGGCCGCCACACTCGAGGAGATGTCCGACCAGAGTGGCGCGCCCGACCTGATCGCAGTCGTCCAGCGACTGTCCGTGTGCATGCATCAAGGGACCGACGAAAAGCGACGGATCCGCCGCGCGCCCCATGATCACCACATCAGCTTTTTGTTCGAGCGCGCGAACGATCGGATCCGCGCCGATATACGCGTTTGCCGACACGAGACGATCGGCGAGCGAGCGAACCGGCTCGCCGGTTTCCATGACGGTGAAATCACCGTCCTCAATCAGTCCCATCACGTCGTCGCCGACGATCGCCGCGATCGATAATCCTTTCAGACCACGCCGCTCGGCGATTCGTCGGACGACCTCCGCGCCCGCGGATGGATTCGCCGCCCCCATGTTCGTGATGATGGTCGTTCCTCGTTCGCGGCAGACAGGAAGCACTGCCTCCATGCGAGCGGCCAGCATGAAGTCGTAGCCCAGCTGCGGATCGCGTGCCTTCGCCTGCTGGGCAAGAGCGATCGTTCGTTCGGCAAGGCACTCGAAGACGAGATAGTCGAGGTCGCCCTTGGTCGCCAGCTCGATCGCAGGTTCAATGCGATCGCCTGCGAATCCGGCGCCGCAACCAATGCGCACGGTCTTCACAGCGGGAACACTCCAATCAGCGTACAAACGATCGTCATCAGCACCGACGCCGCGAATAAGTACGGCGTGGTGTACCGCTGGTGCTCGCCCAGTTCGATTCGCGTCAGCCCGACGACGAGAAACGTCGCCGGCGTCAACGGGCTTACCGGGAAGCCGGTCGTCATCTGACCAAGGAGAGCCGCTTGCCCGACCTGGAGTGGTGGAACCCCGAACGTCTTGGCCACTTCAGCGATCACTGGCAACGCACCGAGATAAAACGAATCGGGATCGAATAACAGGCTTAACGGCATCGACACAATCCCGAGCGCGAACGGAATGTGCATGGCCATCGATGGCGGCACTGCATGGACAGTAGCAGATGCCATCGCCTGCAGCATCCCGGACCCTTTCATGATCCCGGTAAACGATCCTGCCGCCAGCAGAATCGCTCCCATCGCCAACGCCGCTTTGGCGTGGGCGTCCAACCGCGCGCGTTGCATGTCGGCGGATGGGTAATTGACGATGAGCGCAATCGCGGTGCCGATCATGAACACCGCTGCAGGATCGGACGCGCCGCTGATCATGCCTGCAAGAATCACGACGGTCACAACCGCATTAATCCAGAATCGTCCTGGACGGCGCAATGCAGTCTGATCGTCATTCTGCGTTCGCACCGGCACCGCAGGGACGTCGACACGTACGAGCCCCAGGCGTTTCGTTTCACGTCGTCCCAGCATCACGGCAACGCCAAACACAAATGCCAGACCGATCGCCTGCACGGGAATCAAAGGCCTGAACAGATCGGTTGTCGATACGTGTAGCGCGGTGGCCGCTCGCACCGTCGGACCCGTCCAGGGCAAGAAGTTGACACCCGCCGCCATCGACGCCACGCACGCGAGAACGCGTCGATCCATCCCGAGGCGTTCGTAGAGCGGAAGCATCGCCGGAATGGTCACGAGGAATGTGACAGCGCCGGATCCATCGAGGTGTACGAGCAAGGCGAGGAGCGCGGTCCCGACGACGATGCGTGTCGGATTTGTGCCGACAGCACGAAGAATCCGATCGACGATTGGGTCCAGCAATCCGGCGTCGGTCATCACGCCAAAGTACAGAATCGCGAAGACGAACATCGCAGCCACAGACGCCGTCTGCTGCACGCCCGTAACCATGAACCGGGCTGTGTCGAGACTGAATCCCGCAACCAACGCCGCCGTTACCGGAACGACGATCAGCGCGACAAGCGGCGACATCGTCCGACTCACGATCACCGCGAGCAAGACGACGACGGTGATGAGACCGAGGAGGGCCATCAATTCCGCTCGGGCAACGGGGTTTCGCGAGACGCGCTCATTGCGAACGCCAGCGTTCCAATTGTGCCAACGACGGCCGCCGCTTCCAGTGGCAGGGAAGGTGACCGTTGCCACAGTAATCCGCCGATCACTCCTGCTGGAACGACAAGCAGGTTCCGAATGCCGTAATACACGCCTACCGCGCGACCGCGCAGGTGATCTGGCGCCAGGTCGACGATGAGCGATTTGCGGGCGGGTTCACCGAACTCCTTCAAGCCCCCAATGACGAACGCCAAGAGCAGCGCCGGGAATGTGCTCGCCAGCCTCACGGCGAGTGGAAACGCGGCGAAGAACACAAACGTCAGCAGTACGAGCGGCCGTCTACCGGTGAACTCCGCGAGGCGCCCTGCCGGCAAGTAGAACAGGATCGCAATCGTCTGCTGGACCGCGTATAGGACACCATAGTCGCTCGCGGAATAACCAAGCGTAGAAGTGACGTAGAGCACAATAAAGGACGTCGCGATCCCTTCACCCACCCGGACGATGCAGTCCGCGGTCAGGAGACGTTTCAACGACGGTGGCAGCGCTCGGAAGACAGCGCGAACGCTCGAGTCTTGTTGCGCCGGTGCCAGCGGCGCCTCCTCTCGAAAGCCATACCGTTGCAGCATCAACACCAAAGCGGCAAGTGCAACAGTGACGATCAGTGCGACACGAATGCCGCCAACCACTCCGAGACTTGCGATAAGCAGCCCGCCAATCGGTGCACTGATGACACGCGGCACACGGACGAGCACGGACTGAACCCCGAATGCCACCGCCCGCCGATCGCGCGGTAAAGAGTCGCCGATGACGGCGAACGTGGTCGGAAACGCTCCCGACTTCCAGGCCATTACGCCGAACAAGCCAATGAAGACGACCGGCCAGGCAGGAGCCATCGCGTAGGCGATGTAACCGGTCATCGCCAGACCGGTGAAGACGAGGAGTGCGCGCCGGCGGCCTATGCGGTCGGCCAGCCAACCGCCTGGATATTGGTAGACGCTGTCGAGCAGGTCCTTCAACGACCCGAACAGGCCAACCACCACGCCACCGGCGCCGAGCGCCGTCAGGTAAACCGGGACGTACGCCTGCCACAACTCTTCGCCAAGCGCGAGACCGAAAAGGCTCGCAGCAAGCACGGCGACGTTGCGATGAAGTCCCAGAGTAGCGCGGTAGGACTGAGCGATGATGTTCAGATCCTATGCCAACCGTCCGCGTCGCGACTGCTCGGGACCGCGATACAGGATGATCCGAGCAGGTTCGACGGTAACGAGGCCTTCACCCACGACGCCATCGAGCACCGGAAGGAATGCTTCGATCTTTTCGTTCGCATCGACAATTTCGATCACGATCGGCAGATCCTGCGAAAGCTCGAGGATTTTCGCGGTGTGCATCCGGCTATGCGCGCCAAAACCCATGAACCCCTTCCAGACCGTCGCGCCCGCCAGCCCCCGCCGCCGCGCTTCGCCGACAATGACTTCGTACAGCGGGCGGCCGTTGTGCTTGTCGCTTTCGCCAATGAACACTCTGAGGAGCATGCCTTCTGCTGGAATCTTCATCGATCAGCCTCACGTGTCCTGTTCCGTGTTCATCCGTGTTTCATCCGTGTTGATCCGTGTTTCATCCGTGTTCATCCGTGTTCATCCGTGTTCTTCCGTGTTCTTCCGTGTTCTTCCGTGTTCTTCCGTGGCCCGTGTTCTTCCGTGGCCTAGAGGGCCCCGACCATGACGTAGCCCGCCCACAGCGCAACCAGCCCACAGACCACCTGCCCGCCGGTGTTTACCAGGGCGCGAACGATTTCACCGTCCTGCAGGAGTGCGAATGTTTCGTAGGTGAATGTCGAGAAAGTGGTGAATCCACCCAGCACGCCGATCAGGAGAAACGCGCGTTCGGACGGACCCAGGACGAATCGCTGCCGGGCGGCCCCCATGATGACGCCGAATGCGAGACAACCCAGGACGTTCACGACAAACGTGCCGTAGGGAAAAAAAGGGGAAGACAGGCGCTGGACCGCCGACGATAACCCGAAGCGACAGACCGACCCCAGAGCCCCGCCAAGCGCGACAAGTAGTAGTTGCACGCCGACAGTATGACTGGACGGGGCGACTGTGTGTATCCTTTGAAGGTTGTCGACCTCGCCAAAACGCGTCGTCCTCGCGGTTCTCTGTGTTGCCTGCTCTACCTGCGGCGGCACTGCGCGATCCAACCCGCCGATTGTTCAACCCGGAGCGCCTGGGGAACCGACCCGCGTCATCGGTCCGAATGCGGCTGTCGATATGTCACGCGTTGGGCACACAGACGCTGATGTACGGTTCATGCAGGGGATGATCGGTCATCACGCCCAGGCGGTCGAGATGACCGATCTCGTCGATAGCCACACCTCCAGTGACACGATGCGGAAACTCGCCCAGCGGATTCAGGTGTCGCAAGCCGACGAGATCAAAATGATGGAGCGCTGGTTGTCCACGCGCGGAGCAGAATCCCCGGCGATCCATGCGCATCACGCCATGGGGGCGACACTGATGCCTGGCATGTTGACGGCGGATGAAATGGCCCGCCTGTCGACGAGCAAAGGACGTGAGTTCGATCGATTGTTTCTCGAGGGGATGATCAAACACCACGAAGGAGCGCTCGTCATGGTCAAGGATCTCTTTGCGACGCCGGGCGCTGGTCAGGAATCCGACATTTTTGCGTTCGCGTCCGACGTCGACGCAGATCAGCGCATGGAAATCGATCGCATGCGCGCCATGTTGAAGGAGTATCAGCAATGAAATCGGGTCTGGTGCGTCTGGCCTGCGGCTCGGCGGTCGTTCTCTGCCTGAGCGCCGGCGGAGACGCACAACAACAGGATCCCCGGGTTGGGCTCAAGCCAGGACTACGCGACGCCGGGCAGGTAGCGCGACATATGGAACTGGTCGCCAGCCTGCCAAAACCGGCGGGCTTTTTCGACCCGAAAACACCGGCGGGACTCGAGGTCCCACCGGAATCGCCGTCGGACAACTCCCGCGACAACACGGTCACCGGTCCGTCGTCACCGACACGAAGTCCCGTCAGCTTGAGCTTTGCGAACTCCGACCTGGCGTTCAGCGGGACGCTCGTCTTCGTCGGCAACTTCAACGGGTTTAATACCTACGACATTGAAACGCCGAAGAAGGCTCAGTTGCTGGCGTCGGTCGTGTGTCCGGGCGGGCAAGGCGATGTTTCGGTCTACGGTCACTTGCTGTTCATGTCGGTTGAAGAAACCCGGGGACGGATTGACTGCGGAACCCAGGGTGTGCTCGATACGGCCAGCCGGGAACGCTTCCGCGGCGTGCGCATCTTCGACATCAGCGACGTCAAGAAACCGAAACAGATCGCGGCCGTGCAAACCTGCCGTGGTTCGCACACGCACACGCTCGTCGTGAATCCGAAAGATGCGGAGAACATCTACATCTACGGTTCGGGAACCAGCCGCGTGAGATCCGGCGAAGAGCTCTCTGGCTGCACGGACGATAAAACCGATCCGAATACGTCGCTGTTCAGTATCGACGTCATCCAGGTTTCCCTGGCCGCCCCCGCAACGGCGAAGATCGTGAACCGCCCGAGAATCTTTGCCGACCCGAGGACCGGTGCGCCGGGAGGGCTGTGGCCCGGCGGCGATCACGGACCCGGCACGCAGAAGACGTCGCTTACGGACCGGTGCCACGACATCACCGTGTTTCCCGAGAAGGGGCTGGCGGCGGGAGCGTGTTCGGGGAACGGTATCCTGCTCGACATCTCCGATCCCGTGCATCCGGAGCGGCTCGACGCGGTCGCCGATCCAAATTTCGCGTTCTGGCATTCAGCGACGTTCAACAACGACGGAACGAAAGTGATCTTCACCGACGAGTGGGGAGGCGGGACACGTCCGCGGTGCCGCGCCACAGATCAAATGACCTGGGGCGCCGACGCGATCTTCGACGTCGTCGATCGCAAGCTTCGGTTCGGCGGGTATTTCAAAATGCCCGCGCCGCAGACCGAGACCGAGAATTGCGTCGCTCACAATGGATCGATCATCCCGGTGCCGGGACGCGACATCATGGCGCAGGCATGGTACCAAGGCGGTGTGTCGGTATTCGACTTCACCGACTCGGCGCACCCGGTCGAGATCGCCTTCTTCGATCGAGGCCCGCTCGATCCCGCCAAGTTGATCATCGGTGGATTCTGGTCGACGTATTGGTTCAACGGATACATCTATGGGACTGAGATCGCGCGCGGCCTCGATATCTTCAAGCTGACGCCAAGCGAGTTCCTGTCGCAGAACGAAATCGATGCAGCGAGCCAGGTCCACACGACTGAGTTCAACGCGCAACATCAACAGCGCATCACCTGGGCGCCGACTTCCGCCGTCGCACGCGCTTACCTGGACCAGCTCGCGCGCACCAAAGGGATCAGTGCCGAGAAGGCGGCAACCGTGAAATCCGCACTGGAGCGCGCGGACAAGATCAAGAATCCAGCAGATAAGGGAGCCGCGGCGGTGAAGGAACAGTTGACCACGCTGGCGGCCGATCTCGAGAAGGATGCGTCGGCTGCGGCCGCCAACGATGCGGAGCGGCTCAAGTCGCTCGCGGGAACATTAAGATCCCGGGCGGCCAATGGTGGCGGGATCTAAAGACCGCGCCATCCGCGCTACCATTCCTTCGTGGCCACCAATCCATTCGATTCAGATGATCCATCCCTGACCGACATTCGAACGCGTGTGCCGGGGCCAGCGGGCTCGTTACCGTTCACGCCGGAGATGCTCCGGGAGCGGCCATCCGGCGATCTCTTCGGATGGTCGCAGAACGCCGGTATGGGGTGGGAGCCTGCTGCGATGAGCGGCAGAGAATATCTCATTCTTTCCACGCACGGTGGCATTCGCGCCGCCGACGGAACTCCGATCGCGCTTGGGTATCACACAGGTCATTGGGAAGTCGGTCTTCTCATGGAAGAAGCCGCGCGCGCGATAAAGTCGAACGGCGCCATTCCTTTCGCTGCGTCCTGCACGGATCCGTGTGACGGTCGATCGCAGGGAACCACCGCCATGTTCGACAGTCTGCCGTACCGCAACGACGCGGCCACGATCTTTCGCAGACTTATCCGGTCGTTGCCCACACGTCGCGGGGTCCTGGGCGTCGCGACGTGCGACAAGGGTCTTCCCGCCATGATGATGGCGCTCGCCGCCAGCCGCGATTTACCCTGCGTCCTGGTCCCTGGAGGCGTGACGCTGCTCCCGACTCAAGGCGAAGACACGGCGCGCGTGCAAACCATCGGCGCGCGGTTCGCGCACGGAGAGATCACCATCGAACATGCGGCGGATGTGGGATGCCATACCTGTGCGTCGCCGGGTGGAGGGTGTCAGTTTCTCGGGACGGCTGCGACCGCACAGGTCGTCGGCGAGGCGCTGGGGATGGCACTCGGACATTCGGCCCTTGCCCCATCCGGCCATCCAATCTGGCTCGATATGGCGCGGCGTTCCGCGCTCGCGTTGATGGCGCTCGATAATCACGGCACTTGCGTCGCCGATATCGTGACCGATGCCTCCGTGCAGAACGCGCTGGCCGTGCATGCCGCATTCGGCGGATCGATGAATTTGATCCTTCATCTGCCGGCCATCGCACACGCCGCAGGATTGCGGCGGCCAACCGCGCAGGACTGGGCACGCGTCAGCCGGCAGATCCCCCGGCTGGTCGATGCGTTGCCAAACGGCCCGCGGCACTTCGCCACCGTCCAGGTGTTTCTCGCCGGCGGCGTGCCGGAGGTCATGCTGCACCTGCGACGACTCGGTGCGCTCGACACTCGCGTGCGCACCGTCCAGGCAATGACGCTCGATCAACAGCTCGACGCGTGGGAGTCGTCGGCGCGGCGCGCATCGCTACGGCGGCTCCTGCGCGATCGCGACGGCATCGATCCAGACGACGTCATCATGGCGCCGTCGGACGCGCGGGCGCGCGGCCTTACGCCGACGGTCTGCTTTCCGCACGGCAATCTTGCACCGGAAGGGTCGGTGATCAAGAGCACCGCGATCGACACCTCAGTCGTTGGCGCAGACGGTGTCTACCGGCTCACCGGTCCGGCAAGAGTGTTTCTGACCGAACCGGCGGCGATCGCGGCCATCAAGGCGAACCGCGTGCAAGCGGGGGATGTCCTCGTCCTCATCTGCCGTGGTCCGCTCGGCGCGGGGATGGAGGAAACCTATCAGCTCACAGGGGCGCTGCGGTATTTGCCGTTTGGTAAGCGTGTCGCGGTCGTCACCGACGCGCGATTCAGCGGTGTGTCGACCGGCGCATGCATCGGACATGTCTCTCCGGAAGCGCTCGCCGGCGGTCCGATCGGACGGGTTCGCGATGGAGATCTCATCGAAATCGTCATCGACACGCGGACGCTGGAAGGACGCTTGAACCTGGTCGGTGAAGCGGGAGCCGATGCGGGAGTAGAGGAGGGGACACGCATTCTCGAGCGTCGGGGTGCACGCCCCGACCTCGCTCCGGATCCGAATCTGCCGGACGACACACGCATCTGGGCAGCGCTGCAGGACGTTAGTGGCGGCCCGTGGGGTGGGTCGGTATATGACGTGGCGGCGATTCTCGAGGTCATCGCCGCGGGCAAGCGGGCGATGGCGACATGAGAACTGGTGAGTTGGTGAGTTAGATATCGACTATCTTCCCCGGGTTCATCCGATTGTCGGGATCCAGCGCGCGTTTGATCGCGCGCATGACCTCGAGACTCTCTCCGTGTTCGGCCTCGAGAAACTTCATCTTGCCGTAGCCGACTCCGTGTTCCCCGGTGCACGTGCCGCCCATCGCAAGTGCTCGCGCCACCATGCGATCGTTCAAACGGCGCGCCTGGGCCAGTTCTTCCTCGTTGGCCGGGTCGAGCAGGTAGATCACGTGAAAATTCCCGTCACCCGCATGACCGACGAGGCAGACCGGGAAGGGCACATTCGCGTGATCTGCCTTGGTTTCGACCACGCATTCGGTCAAGCGTGAGATTGGCACGCAGACATCGGTCGCCCATGACCGGCACCCGGGACGCAGTGCCAGGGATGCGAAATGCACGTTATGCCGCGCCTGCCACAGCCGCTCGCGGTCTTCGAGCCGGGTCGCCCACTCGAACGCGTGGCCTCCACGTTCCGAGGCGAGCGCCTCAACGGCTGCCGCCTGTTCCGACACATATCGATCCGTATCTCCGTGAAATTCAAAGAACAGTGTCGGAGCAACGGTGTAACTGGTCTTCGAGTAGCGATTGACGGCGTCGACCTGCGCGTCGTCCAGCAACTCGATCCGCGCGACTGGCACTCCCAGTTGAATCGTGGCGATCACCGTGTCGACGGCGCCTTTGATCGTGTCAAACGCACACACGGCGGCGGCCACGGCTTCAGGGACGGGATGAAGACGAACCGTGACGTCGGTGATCACGCCGAGTGTGCCTTCCGATCCGACGAAGAGACGTGTGAGGTCATAACCGGCTGCCGACTTTCTCGCCCGTGTCCCGGTATGAATGGTCCGTCCGTCGGCGAGCACGGCCGTCAATGCCAGAACGTTTTCCCTCATCGTCCCGTATCTGACCGCGGTCGTTCCGGATGCGCGCGTGGCCGTCATGCCTCCAATCGTGGCGTCGGCGCCGGGATCGACCGGGAACATGAGACCGGTGTTGCGCAGGGCTTTATTGAGCTGCAGGCGTGTCACGCCCGCTTCCACGGTCGCGTCGAGATCGTCGACGCTGACGCGGATGATGCGATTGAGATCGCGGACGTCGATCGTAATGCCGCCGCGCAAAGCCTGAACGTGTCCTTCGAGCGATGTCCCCGCACCAAAGGCGACGATCGGAAGATCGTGCCGCGCACTGATTCGAACAATTTCAGCAACTTCCTCAACGGATTGCGGGAAGCACACCACGTCGGGAGGAGCAGGCGTGTGGTACGACTCGCCGTGACTGTGGTGTTCGCGGACCGTGTCTGCGTCCGTTGCGCGAACATCAAGCAGTTGCTTCAGCTCAGCGATCGCGTCCGCTACAGACGCGCTTCTGGGGTTTTTCGACACCCTGACCTCCGGATCAGCTAGAATCTATCTGATGACCGAATCGGGAACCAGCAGTCCTCACAATTCCCCCCGGGCCGGTTCGCTGACCGGCCCTTTTTCTGTACCCCCGCGCGGGCAGCTTACACAGGGAGTTCTCCATGGCGAACCGGACGAAAGTTACTCAACAGAAGCGCGCACGCGAGCGTGCCAAGCAGGAACGCCAGCAGGAGAAGACGCGTCGCCGCGAGGAAGCCAAAGTACGAAAGGCGAACGAGCCGCATCAAGCAGGCGGAGAAGATCCCGATATTGCCGGGATCGTTCCCGGTCCTCAGCCGCGACCCTGGGACGATGACGACCTCGAGAATGTGAGCGATGAAGAGGATAAGTAGGGCAGTCCCGAAGGGCTGCGTCATGAGTCGTCGAGAAGAGATTTCAAGAGGGAAGAACGTCGCAACAGCCAGTAGACAGCAGGACGGCGGCTGGAACCAAATCAGCGCTGCAAGCTGACGCGGCAACCCGGTCCGGAGGAGACCGGAATCTCACAATCGCACCCTGCTGTCTACTGCCTGTCGCGAAGGATTCGCGACTAACTCCTGCGCATCAATCGTCCCCACCGATAGGCGTACAAATACTCGCTCCGGCAGTTAGGACAGATGAGCGAGCCCAGCCATGATCCCGCGCGACGGCTCTGCTCGACGCATTCAAGGGGGTACTTGCATTGGGAACAACAGAAGTCCCGTTTGCCCACCTGAAGGTCTGACTGCAGAGGAAGGGTGGAGAGGTCTACCGCACGGGGTGTGGTGGAAAGAGACGATCGCCGCATTGGGAGTCCAAAGACACGGAGCAACACGCGTGCCCGGGGACGAACCGCCGCAGCAGTCGAAATTCCTCAGAAAATCGCAGTGATTCCGATTTTAAGAGGTATCGTGGACGGCCAACCGATTGACCACTGGCCAACCGCTTGGCCGCCCGCAGAATAGCTACCGGCTCTGGAAGCCGGTCTCAGCTGTGTCAGACGGTCCGACGGCCACTGACGAGCCCGACCACGAACAGCACGAGCGCGATCACGAGCAGCACATAGATGAAGTTGCCGAGTGTGTATCCGCTGACCAGCCCGAGCAGCCAAAGGACCAGCAAGATCACCGCAATCGTGAAAAGCATCGTTCCCTCCTCGGCCACCTAATCAGCACAAGACGTGCCGCCCCGCACCGACTGAGCCGTTGCGATTTTCTCGCCACTTATGCACCCATGTGTGTCGATCGATTCCACCATTGAGCCGTGGCTCTGCTAGCATGCCCCCCAACTTTGCTCATGAATACGGGCAGAGGTTCAGTGGAGACGCCGGAGGTTGATTGCCCAATGCGTTCATCGACATCGGTCAGAGCGGCCGTCATCGTTGGCTTACTGATCACAGGAACTCATGCACCAGGTCGCGCGCAAAGCGCGTCGTCCAGTCCGCCGTCTAACGGCGACCAGATCGATCCTGCGCTGCTCGCAGGACTGAGCTGGCGATCACTTGGCCCGGCCCGCGGCGGGCGTTCGCAGGCAGTTGCCGGCAGCAGCAGTCGTCCTCTTGAATACTATTTCGGCGCCACGGGCGGTGGACTTTGGAAGACGGCTGACGGGGGCGTCACGTGGCGGGCCGTTTCGGACAAGTTCTTCAAGTCGTCGTCGGTGGGCGCAGTCGCGGTCTCGCAATCAAATCCCGACGTCGTCTACGTCGGGATGGGCGAAACGGAGCTGCGCGGCAACATCATTCAAGGAGATGGTGTCTACAAATCAACCGACGGCGGCAAAACCTTCACACACGTTGGCCTCGAGAAGACACTGGCCATCGCACGCATTCGGATCCATCCAACGAATCCCGATATCGTCTACGTTGCGGCGCTCGGCGATCCCTATGGTGCCACGCCTGACCGTGGCGTCTTCAAATCGACCGATGGGGGAAAGACGTGGACGAAGGCACTGTTTCGCGATGAAAAGACCGGTGCGGTCGACCTGGCGATGGACGTCGGGCAGCCAGAGATTCTTTATGCCGGTCTCTGGGAAGTCTTTCGCACGCCGCATTCGCTGTCCAGCGGCGGACCAGGCAGCGGTTTGTTCAAGACAACCGATGGGGGAACGACGTGGACGGAGATCAGCCGTAACACCGGTCTGCCAAAACCCGTGTGGGGAAAAATCGGTGTTGCCGTTTCGGGTGCCGACGCCAACCGGATCTACGCCATCATCGAAGCCGCCGACGGCGGCGTTTTCATGTCCGACGATGCGGGACAGAACTGGAAAATCATCAACGACGACCGCCGGCTGCGACAGCGTGCGTTCTATTACACGCGCATCTACGCCGATCCTCAGGCAAAAGACACCGTCTACATTCTGAATACTGGAATGTACCGCTCGACCGATGCGGGAAAAACCATCCGCGCCATTCGAGTGCCTCATGGCGACAACCACGATCTGTGGATTGCGCCGAACGATCCGAAGCGCCTGATCAACAGCAACGACGGCGGCGCCAATGTCTCGATCAACGGAGGAGAGAGCTGGACGGATCAGGACTTTCCGACGGCGCAGTTCTACAACGTGATCACGACGTCGCACGTGCCCTATCACGTCTGTGGCGCGCAACAGGACAACAGCACGGCGTGCGTTTCCAGTACCGGCGATGAAAATCTGTATGACGCGGGCGGCGGGGAGAGCGGATACATCGCGCCGGATCCGCGCGACACTGACGTGTTTTACGCCGGCAGTTACGGTGGCCTGTTGACGCGAATCAATCGGCGCACCGGCGAGCAACGCGCGATCAATGTCTGGCCCGACAACCCAATGGGCTTCTCGTCGTCTGACATGTCCGAACGATTTCAGTGGACATACCCGATCGTCTTCTCACCGACCGACGCGCGGACGCTGTACTCGACGTCTCAGCACGTCTGGAGATCGAGGAACGAAGGACAAACGTGGGAGCGCATCAGTCCCGATCTCACGCGCCACGATCCAGCAACGATGGGACCGTCAGGCGGGCCGATCACGTTGGATCAAACCGGCGTCGAGACCTATGGAGTCGTCTTCGCCCTCGCCCCGAGTCCGGTCGACGGCCGGGTCTTGTGGGCCGGGTCGGATGATGGTTACGTGCATGTGACGCGGGACGGCGGACAGACATGGGAGAAAGTCACTCCGCCCGATCTGCCCGATTTCACGCGGATCAGTTTCATCGAGGCATCGCCGCACGACGCGGGCACCGCGTACTTCGCTGGCAACCGGTACCAGCGAGCCGATCGGTCGCCGTACGTCTACAAAACGAGCGATTACGGGAAGACATGGACGCGGATCGTGCGCGGCCTCCCGTTCACAGACTTCGCGCGAACGATTCGCGAGGACAAGAGGCGTAAAGGGCTTCTCTTTGTCGGCACCGAAAACGGCATCTACGTTTCGTTCGATGATGGCGGCGGCTGGCAGTCGCTGCGGCTCGAATTACCGGTCACACCGGTACATGGCATCGAGGTCAAAGGTGACGACGTGGTCATCGCGACGCACGGCCGGTCCTTGTATGTCATGAACGACATCTCGGTGCTACGGCAGGTAACGTCCACAACGAGCAACGCGCCAGCCGTTCTGTTCCGACCAGCCGGCGCGATCCGCTCGGTCTCGCGCGGGGTATCGATCGATTACTTCCTGAAAACTGCAGCGAACGCAGTCACCCTCGAGATCCTCGACTCCGGCGGTTCGGTGATCCGCAGGTTCACCGGACCGGCGCCAGAAAAGCCGGAGTCAACGCCGCAAGGAGACGGCGGCGACGACAGCGCGCGGCCGCCGACCCCACGCGCTCCCGGCAAGCAGGGAATGAATCGGTTCACCTGGGACATGCGCTACGCCGGGGCGCGCGATTTTCCCGGGCTGATCATGTGGGCGGGAAGCACGCGCGGGCCGCTTGCGCCTCCGGCGAAATACTCGGTTCGGCTCACCGCGAATGGCGTGACGAAGACCGAGGAGTTCACCATCACGCGCAACGAAGCGGTCAAGGCAGTCACGGATGCCGATCTGGTCGAGCAGTTCAAGCTGGCCAAGCAAATCAACGAGCGCGTCAACGCGGCGAACGAAGCCGTGCTTCGCATCCGCAGCGTGAAGGATCAGATCAACGCCCGTGTCGCGAAAGCAAATGATGCGGCGATCAAGACGGCGGCGGAATCCCTCGTCGAGAAGCTCACGTCGGTTGAAGGGGAGATCTATCAATACCGCAACCGTAGCAGTCAGGATCCGCTGAACTACCCGATTCGTTTGAACAACAAGCTCGCGGCCCTTCAGGGGCTCGTCGAAATCGGTGATGTCAAGCCCACCGACCAGTCGTATGCCGTATTCAAGGAGCTCTCGGCGCGGCTCGACAAACAGTTCGGGCAGCTCGATTCCCTGTTCAGCATCGATCTCGCGAATTTGAACAAGCTGCTGCAGCGGAAGAAGCTCGAACCGGTGAAGGATACGTTGCCGCCAGAGGCGGATGGGAAATAGACGCTACGAGATCTCTCGTTCAACCGTGACCTCGACCACGCCGAGCGGTTCTTCCACCGAGACGAACAGGTCGTCGGGATTCTCCATGCCGGTGCTGAAAAGATCGGCGGGGCGGTACGGGCGCTCGTGGAACGTCAGCGTGACATCGGCGATTTCCTGATACGTCGCGAGCACGACATCGGCGATGGCGTAGAGAGTGTGATGGACGGATCGACCGGAATGCCAGGCAAACGTCTCGACGATCGCCGCACGGACTCCCTGTCGATACGGGCGGAACGTCACGTCCGGACTGCTGTACGTCCACCGGCCGCACAACTCGCCGACCAGGAGCCGCTGCAGTCCGTCGTGTCGACCGTCGTCGACTGCGGCACCCTCGCGCGGAACGAACCCTGATGTCCGCATCACGTTCAAGGCATCGACGCCCGAGACGACCGCGATCTGTTTTCCGTTACTCGTCACGGCTGTGGTTTTGACTTCGGGGGAACCGGCAAGAAACGCCTGCCCTTGCGGGCGACCGCCGGCGTCGAGCCGCATCCATGCGCGCTCGCTGATTTCCACCCGTGCGCGCGTGATCGCGCGATAGTCCTTGAGGATGCGATCGCAGATCGCCAGACCAAACTCTTCAATCTCGCAGGATCCATGTTCGCGCGCCGCGCGGTGGACGAGATTCTTGAGCGCCTCGCCGGGGGGTAAGCCGTCGGCTTGGCCCTGACGAAACGCTGCGGCAAACGCTCCCTCGAACCGACACGACACCGAGAGTTCTTTCGGATCGTGTCGGTCTCCACGGCGTGTGACGCGAAGCATTCTGAGGCGGGACTCACCGTGGCTGGTCGACCCGATGCGAGGCATGCGACGAACTGTACCATGAGCCGCTATAATGAGCGTTTCATGATCGTGGCGCGGCGGGTTCTTATCGGCGGCCGCGTGCAGGGCGTCGGCTTCCGGATGTTTGCCGCGGCGCGCGCTGCCGCGGAAGGCATCCACGGGTATGCGCGCAATCTTCCTGATGGCCGCGTCGAAGTGCTGATGGAAGGCGATAACGACGCGGTCGATCGAATGGAGCTCGCGCTCCGCCGGGGCCCCTCGCACGCGGACGTGGAATCGTTCGACGTCGAGGACACACAACCGACACACCGCGCAACCGGATTCTCGACACGATGATGGCTTGAAGTTGCGTGTCAGTTGCCAGTTTCCAGTCTCCAGTTGCCAGTGCAGAGATGTACTGCTGGGAACTGGAAACTGGGAACTGGAAACTGGAAACTTATGGAAGCTCTGAAATCAAAGATTCGCCACGTCCCGGATTTTCCAAAGGCGGGAATTCTCTTCTACGACATCACGACGCTGCTGCGGGATCCGGCAGGGTTCCGGCTCGCCATCGATAGCGTCGCGACGCCGTTTCAGGACAAAGCGATCAGTCTGGTCGTCGGGATCGAGAGTCGCGGATTCATTCTCGGCTCTGCGGTCGCCGACCGAATTGGGGCGGGGTTCGTGCCGGTGCGTAAAGTCGGAAAGCTGCCGTCGGACCGCATCCGGGCGAGTTACGACCTCGAATACGGCACCGACAGCCTGGAGATGCACAGCGACGCGATCGAGCGCGGTCAGCGCGTCCTCATCGTCGACGATCTGCTCGCCACTGGCGGGACCGCGAAAGCGACAGTGGATCTCGTCAAGCAGATCGGTGGCGTGGTCGAAGGAGTTGCGTTTCTTATCGAACTCGTCGCCCTCAACGGACGGTCGAAGCTACCGGGGGAAACGATTCATGTGGTGCTCAAGTACTGAGCGCTAAAGCAGTTATGCGGTAAAATGCTCGTTTGCCGCGCCCGTAGCTCAGCAGGATAGAGCATCGGTTTCCTAAACCGGGGGTCGCAGGTTCGAGACCTGCCGGGCGCATTTCGAACAACATCATGAAAAGCAAAGAACGGCACAAGCTCAAGGAAAACGAGTTCGCGCGAACCGTCGCTCATGCGAGCGACTTGATGCAGACGCGAGGCCGCGAAGTCACCACCTACGCGACAGTGATCGTCGTCGCGTTGCTTCTGGCAGGCGGCTTCGCCCTGTGGCGCCAGACGCGCAATGCGAAAGCGAACGGACTGCTTGCCTCTGCCCTCGCGGTTGAAGAAGCCCAGGTCATCGCGCCGTCGGCGCCGGCGCCAGGCAGTCCCATTCCAGTGCAGCAAGCCGGCACGTATCCAACCGAGCAAGCCAAGCTTGAAGCGGCGTTGCCGGAGTTGATTAAAGCAGCGGATGCGTATCCGAGTACAGACGCGGGGATTACAGCGCGGTATCACGCGGCCGGCGTTCTCGCGGCGCTTGGACGCTACACCGAAGCGGAGCAACGCTATAAGGAAGTGGTCGACAAGGCCGGCAACCGTGTCTACGGTCGCACCGCGAAGCTCGGACTGGCCGACGTACAGGTGCTGCAGGGCAAATACGACAACGCGATCAAGATCTACCAGGAAGCGGCGACAGATTCGAACTCACAGCTGCCGCTCGACGGCGTGTTGATGCAGCTCGGGCGCGCCTACATGAAAGCGGGGAAAAAGACCGAGGCGGCGCACGCGTTTACACGTGTCGTCGAAGAGTTCCCGACATCAGCGTATGCCGCCGACGCGCGGCGCGAGATGGAAGAGGCGAAGAAAGGGTAAGGGGCGATTCGTCTCTCAGGCGCGGGTTGATCGGTCAACCGCTTCGATGCACAGCACCGGCGCACTCCCGACTGGCTCGATCCGCCGAGCCGCACCGGCTGGAACGAACACGATATCGCCATCCGTCAGAATCACCGACTCATCGTCGATCGTCACTCTGAGCAGCCCGGAAAGGACTGCCTCTGCCCGATGGCGATGATGGACTCGCGCCGAGACGATGGCGCCGGTGGGATTTGAGCGCGGCAACGGATCGTATCCGTGGTTTTTGAGCTTCTGCTGGAGCGCTGCTTCGGTGAGGGGGCCGTCGACCCGCGGATCCCACCGATCGACCTGCATTAAGAGGGTGATGTCCGTGCGATGCTTCACGGTTGTTCCCCCACCAGAGGCACGTGGCGTGGCAGCAGTGCTCATGCAGTTCTCGTCGCACTCTCGCTTGCCTGCCAGTCGGACGCTGGCGTCGCCGCGCGACGCTCGGGCTCAACCAGCAGGCGGAGCGCGTATCCCGTCGGTGAGCCGGTGTCCTTGTTGACCGGATCGACGCGGAAGATCGCCGAGAGCACGGTCGATTTGCGAAGGGGAGCCGGTAAATCAGCCCGGTCGCGCGACGTGCGATCCACCTGGAAATAGACCAGCCGATAAAGCGGGATGGGAGTCCCGCCCTGACAATCGACACTGACACCGTGGACACTGACGTCTCGCGTCACGACGTTGGCCATCCGCGTGTTGCCCTTGGCGTCCTTCCAAAGAATCTGACCAGGGACCGCGATCGGGTGACGGTCCTCGATTCGCTTCTCGTACCGGCTGGCGCCGACCAGGCGAAGACGCTGTTCCATTGACGTGACTCCTCAGACTCGCAGTTGATGCTGGAAGCTATATCAAGTTGCAGGCCTGAGTACTGTCAGTACGCAGTTACTGCCACTACCGTCGTTAACTAATTGATTAATTCAGTGTTAGGTCACGCGCCTGTGGACTTATACCATACTGGCAGATGAATACTCGCTATCCAATTCGGTCTGAGATTGGATACTCAGTTGCCAGCTGCTTGCGCCTCGCTCATCGTCTGCGAGCTGCTGGCAGGACGAGTATTACGAAACGCCAAGGCGATCCATCTTGAGATAAAGCCCGCGACGGGTGAGGCCGAGCGATCGTGCGGTTTCCGAGATGTTGCCGGACGAACGTTCGAGCGCGGTTTGAATCATCTCGCGCTCGATTTTTTCTACTGCGGCGGCCAGAGTCGTCTGGCGGCGCGATCGGGCGCCTTCTGCGGCAACTGCCGTCTGGACACCAAAAACCGGCGAAAGCAAATCGGGCGTAATAGCTCCGCCGGGTGTGGCCATGGCCACCGCCCGCTGCACTTCGTTTCTCAACTGGCGCACGTTACCCGGCCATGGGAACGTGTCGAAGATGTCGAGCGTCTCCGCCGTGAGACGCACGCCCGGTTTTGCCAGCCGTTCGCACGCTTCGCGAAGAAAAAACGTGCTCAGGTGAGGAATCTCCTCGCGCCGGTCACGCAGGGGCGGAACGTGGATACGAATGACGCTCAACCGGTAGAAGAGATCCTCGCGGAACTTTCCCTCGCTGACACGGCTCTCGAGGTCCGCGTTGGTGGCAGCAACGACTCGAACGTCGACACGCTGCGGTCTGGTATCACCCACCGGCAGGACCTCTCCCTGTTCGAGGAACCGAAGGAGCTTGGGTTGAACGTCGAGTGGCAGGTCGCCGATCTCGTCCAGAAACAGCGTGCCTCCGACCGCCGTCCGAAGCACACCCGCCTGATCGGCGATTGCCCCGGTAAAGCTCCCGCGGCGATGGCCGAAGAGCTGACTATCCGCGAGTTCGCGCGTCGCGCTGGTGCAGTTATACGGAAGGAACATGTTTCCGCGACGCGGAGATCCGGCGTGGATGGCGCGCGCCACGAGATCCTTGCCGGTGCCGCTCTCGCCGGTGATTAAAACAGTCAGGTCATTCCCCTGCATCCGTTGGATCTGCTCGACCACGCGCTGCATCACCGCGCTGGTGGAGACGAATCCGGGAAGCAGCGGTTCGAGCGGCCGTTCGATCGCGCCGCCGGCGGCCTCTGGCTGCCGATCACGCGCTTCACAGAGATCGAACCCCTGGCGCAGCACCGCGCACAGCGTGCGAAAACGTTGAAGGGTAGGTCCGGCCAGGCTGCGCGACGTCGAGAGCACCACAAACCGTTGTCCGGTTGGCGCGCGGCCGATCGGCTCGACCAGACTCTGCGGCAGCCCGGCCGACGGCCGCTGCGACGCTGTCGCAAGCGCGCGGGCGCTTTCGCCGTCGCATCCAGCGGCGCCGAGCAGGTGAATCTGTCCGGTGGGCGATCGAACGAACAGCACGACCGCCTGTGCGTCGCACGCTTCCAGAAGCGCGGTCGCGCCATCACGCGCGAGTAGGGCCGGGATCGCCGCAGCCCCGACGATGCGTCTCACCAGCGCGTCGTCGCCGTCCACCTGCACGCCGACGTAGCCTCCGGTCGTGACTGCGGGCACTTGATTCAAAGCCGCACGGGCGTCGGCCAGATCAGGTTCGGCGCCGAGTCCCTCGAACACTCGCGCCGCATCGGTGAGGTAACGCGTCGCGCGCGAGCGCGCGCCCGCCTTCGCCGCCAGACGTCCGAGTTCAAGATAACTGAGACCCGACTGGTACCCTTCGCCCAGCAAATCGAAGACGCTCACACTTTGTCCGAAGTCGTGATACGCCTCGGTGGCACGTCCCGCGGCGGCGTGGAGACGGCCGCGCATTCGCAGAAATTCTCCCCAGGTGCCGCTCATGCTGCCAGGTTCGACGCGACCAGATACTGACTCGAGACGTTGCTCCGCCACATCGATGCGCCCCAGCGCGAGGAGCGATTCGATCGCAATCAACTCCGCCTGCAACGCATACAGCGGAGGTGCGTCGGTCGAGCCGGCCACCTCGCCCGAAATCGCAAGCGCACTCGATGCATCGCCGCGGCGGAGCGCAACACGTGCCTCCAGGGCACGGACCGACCACTGATACCAGCGGCTCGCAAGCGTCGGCCCATACGCTTCGCGCGCCTTTTCAAGACAGCGGCCCGCTTCGTCGTGTTGTCCGCGAATGAGATGAATTTGCGCCAGCGTGTCGAACACCGCGCCGGTCGTCTCGCGCATGAAATGAAGCGGACTTCGGACGTCGAGCGCGCGATTCAGCGCGTCTTCTGCGCGCTTCAGGTTGCCGACGCGAACGCAAATCTGGCCGAGCGACGCCAGCGCGACGCCGAGACCATGCGGCGTGCCGGATTGCTGCTGCAGATCGACGCTTCGCTCGGCAAGCGCGAGCGCCTGCTCATGCCGGTGCTGCATCAGGGCGACATTCGCCTGGTTGCCGCAAACGGTCGCCAGCACGTCAAAGGCCTCGACGATGACGGCGAGCCGTTCCGCCTGCCGCAGCGCGGCCACTGCTTCGTCGAGCCGCCCTTCCTGGGCGCGTGTGACGCCCGATAGCGAGTGGACCATGGCGAGATGGCGCCGGTCGCCGGCGGCGTGCAGGGCGGAGGCAGCCTTCGTGATGTGCTCGCGCACAATGGCCATCTCGCCCACCTGGCGATAGCAGAGACCGAGCTCGTAGTGGGCGAGTCCGATTGCGCGCGAATCGTGCGCGCGTTCGGCCTGGCTCAGTGCCTTGGTGAGGAGAGCGATCCCGCGCGACGGTTCGCCGCGAGCCACGGCGAGGCGGCCGTGAATCCGCCAAAGATCGGAGAGGCGGGCCGGATCGAGCCGCTCCCGTCCTTCTGGAGGAGCCCCCAAGGCTTCGGCCGCGCGGCGCACGTCGTCTTGAAGCAGCCAGGCTTCCGCCAGAGCGCACCGGATTTGAACCTGTTCGTCCCGGTGAAGCCCCGGTTGACGAAAGCCGCGGACCAGCAAGGACGCCGCCTCGGCCCCCATTCCGCGTTCCAGGGCCCGCACGGCTTGTCCATAAAGATCAGCCGCTGACACGGCGGGGAGTATAGCAGGTATACAGGGGGAGCGGATACTTGCGGGATCCGTTTTGCGGACCGGATCCCGGACTACCTCCCAGCAAACCGATAGGTCAGAATCTTATAAACCAGCTTCGCGCACAGAAAATTGGGCGCCATCAGCCCGGGCAACGGACTCAACTCGACAACGTCGCAGGCGACGACCTCTCTCTTTGAGATGGTTGCCCGCAGGAGCGCCAGGATCTCGTACCACGACAGGCCGCCGGGTTCCGGTGTGCCGGTCGCGGGCATGATCGCCGGATCCATGCCGTCGACGTCGATTGTTATGTAAACCGGCCCCTTCAGCGTGTCGACAACGCGGTCGATCCAGGCAGGATCCTTTCGCATGTGAGCGTCGTAAAAAATCGCCGTATTGAGACCCGGCGCCGCTTCAGCCTCTTCCGTCGACATGCTTCGAATGCCGACTTGTGTCACGCGGGCGAATTCGAGGCTCCGCCGCATCGCACACGCGTGATTGTGTGGCGTGCCCATGTAGCACTCGCGCAAATCCGCATGAGCATCGATCTGGAGCACCGACAGCCCCTTGAAGGCGCTTGCAGCCGCCTCTACGAGCGGCGGCGTGATCGAGTGCTCGCCACCGAGGCTCACGAGGAATTTCCCGCGCGACAGAATCTCGGAAGCGACGCGACGGATTTCATCCATCAGCGGCGCCATTTCGCCGAATGGCAGCTCCATCGGCGGCAGCGTATAGATGCCGATGTCGTGGACGTCGGCACCGATCTCTTCGTCCCACAACTCCATGTGCGACGACGCCTCGATGATTTCTCGCGGTCCGTTGCGCGTGCCTGAGACGTAAGAAGTCGTTCGATCGACAGGAACCGGCAGAATCACCGCGCGCGAATCGTCAAACGAGCGCATCGTCGGCATGGCGCCGCCGAAGGCCATCGGCGCGCCATGGTCGTAGGTGAAAGGGAAATTCATATCAATGTTCAATGTTCCAATGTCCAATGCTCGATGCTCAATCTTAATGCGCAACGTCGTTGAACATTG
>Ga0111539_10000589_pt1 | contig 46837 bp, 42 predicted proteins | sample RhiMethybrSRZTD1_FD_79667 | JGI IMG/M metagenome (GOLD analysis project Ga0111539, IMG submission 79667) | Populus rhizosphere microbial communities from Tennessee, USA - Rhizosphere MetaG P. TD hybrid SRZTD1 (version 2) (version 2) | ecosystem: Host-associated > Plants > Roots > Rhizosphere >... | reverse complement strand
CTACGGCGGTTACGCGTATCTCGACGGCCGCGTCACCAACCCTGTCGCCAGCGGCGGGGCCGTGATCCCTGCCGGCAACAAGATCGGCCTCGTTCCCGAGAATACGCTCTCCCTGTGGAACAAGTTCGATATTGCCGCGGGCTGGTCGGCCGGCCTGGGGCTGATCTACCAGGACGAGTCCTTCACGTCCTTCAACAATACCGTGAAGCTGCCGAGCTTTACCCGTGTCGACGGGGGTGTCTTCCATACCTTCGCGGGTGGCAAGACCCGGCTCGCGCTCAACATCGAAAACATGTTCGACAAGAAGTATTTCCCGACGGTCGACGGCGACAACAATATCAGCCCGGGAGCGCCGCGCAGTGCCCGATTGACGTTGTCTACGGCGTTTTGACGAGCGGACGCCGCTTCATGCAACGTGGTCGCCGGACCACCGTGGAGATCAACCGGACTAGACCTTCCTGGCGTTCGACTGCGGAGCGGGGCTGTCGCCGCTGCCGAAGTAGAGCAGCGCGGCGATACAAGCTATGACCGCCGCTTGCGCGGCAAGCGTTTGCACGGTCGGAAAGATTCCCAGCACCGGCAGCGAGGGAATGCCGACCACGTTCGCGCCGACGACGCCCGCTTCCTGCAGTGCCGCCACGCCCTTCCCTGCGAGCACCACGGCGAGCACGCACATCAGCCAGGACATGACTGTGAAAAACGGTCCCAGCGGCAAGCGCAGGCTGTAGCGGAAGAGTCCCCATCCGATTGCCGCCAGCACTGCTGCCCCGGCGACGAGTCCGCCTGCGAGCGCGCTGCTGCCGGTCTCGCCGGCCTGAACCCAGAGCGCCTGGTAGAAGAGCACCGTTTCGAATATTTCCCGATAGACGGCCAGGAACGACACGCCCGCCATCGTCCACAGTGTGCGGCTCGCAAGAGCCGCGCCGACACTGTCCTTCACGAACGCCTGCCAGGCTTGCGTCGAGGACTTGCTGTGCAGCCAATAGCCGACGTAGACCAGCATCGCCGCCGCGATGAGTCCCGTAACGCCTTCCGTGATTTCGCGATGAGCTCCGGAGATCGCGATGACGTAGCTCGCCACGGCCCAGGTCACCACACCGAGCGCGACCGCGGCGATCCAGCCGGCGTGCACCCACACGAGGGCGTCGCGCCGATTCGCCTTGGTGAGGAAGGCGACGATCGCGGCCACTACCAGCAGCGCCTCGAGTCCTTCACGGAGCAGGATGAAGAGCGCGCTGGTGAAGACGGTTGCCGCCGACAGCTCTCCGGCATCGAGCCGCTCGCGGGCGCGCTCCAGCGTTGCCGAGACGCGCTTCGCCTGCGCTTCCACTGCAGCGAGCGGGGCTTCGCTGCGGATGGCGTCGCGCAGCGCCATCATATCGCGCTCGCCCTCGCGCATGAGCTTCTCGTCCACGTTCGCGAGCGGCCTCTCGACGAGCTCGTAGCCCTCCACGTAGGCGACGACGGCGAGCCTGAGCGCGCCCGGGCGATCGCCCTTGCGATAGGCTGCGACGGCCTGGTCGACCTTGGCGAGCGCGAACGCAATCGGTGCGGGCTTGCCCTCGGAGAGCGCTTCCGGGTGTGCGAGGAGCCAGGCGCGCAGCGCGACGGCATCCGGCCCGGCTTTCTCCTTGACCTCGTTCGCGGAGAGCGTCGCGACGTTCGCCAGATCGGGAAAGAAGTCCTTGCCCTTGCCGGCCCGCCACAGCGCCTCGCCCTGTCCGCGCGCGTCCGCGAGGGGAAAGCCGGAGACATAAAAAGCGAGCGCCCAGCGCTCCGCGTCGGAAAGCTGCTTGAACGCCACCATGGCGGTGCCGCTCACGCCGAGCGATATCGCGTTGTAGAGGCCGTAGGCGCTGCGCTGCGCCATGCGCTCGGTGTCGTGAAAATTGGATGGCGTGGGGTCCAGCTTCGCGCCAGCAGGACCGTCGCCTTTGCCTTTTGCGCCGTGACAGGCGGCGCACAGCGATTGAAACAGCTTTGCTCCGGCGGCGACGTCCGGCGCCGCTTTCGGCACGACCTGTATCCCATAAGCGGCTATCACCGCCCAGCGTAGCTTGCCGGCGTCCGCAGCGATCTCGGGCGGCGGCGCCCTATCGTTCACGCGCCGTGCCAGAGATCCGGCCTGCCCGATGAGGCCGGCCTGCCGGGCAACGGGCGGCAGCGATTTCAGCAGGCTCATGATCTGCCCGGTGAATTCGAGCATCTCCTTGAACTCTTCCTCGTTCTTCACCTTCCCGTCCGCCACGGCTTCCGAATAGTCCACGCCGACATAGTCGAGAAGATGCACTACCGTCTGGGCGGCCGTTCCCGGCGCTTCCTGGCCGGCGGGAGGAGCAGATGCGGCGGGCGCGATGGGCACGGCCCATGCGACCATGAAAATCAGAGCCTGGATCAGCGCGGTCATCGTGCCGCGGGGATGTCGTTGGGATCGGATACGAACCCGATCCGTGTCAGGCCGGAGCGAGCGGCGGCCGCCATGACCTGAGCGACGAGCTGGTACTGCGCCGTCGCGTCCGCCCGGATATGCACTTCGGGCTGGGGATTCAACTTGCCTGCTGTGGCCATGCGTTGCGAGAGCGCCGCCGCATCCACCGGCTCGCCGTTCCAGTAGAACGCGCCTTCGGTCTTGATGCCGAGCTGTATGTTGTCCGGCCGCGTCAGGTTGGGCGTGCTCGTTGCCCGCGGCAGATCGATCTTGACCGAGTGCGTGAGGAGCGGCGCGGTGATGATGAAGATGACGAGCAGTACCAGCATCACGTCTATCAGCGGGATCATGTTGATCTCCGCCATGGGCGCGTCCGTGCCGCTGCGATGAAATCCGCCGAATGCCATGTCAGGCTACTCCGCTGGCAGGCGCGGGCTTGAGAGGAAGCACGGCGCCGCCCGCGGTTACGTGCGACCCCGTCGTGAGCACCGAAAAGAGGTCGTGCGCGAAACCGTCCAGTCTCGCGAGGGTCATGCGGTTCGAGCGCACGAAGGCGTTGTAGGCCAGCACCGCGGGGACGGCGGCCACCAGCCCGAGCGCGGTCATGATCAGCGCCTCGCCGACGGGCCCGGCCACCTTGTCGAGCGTCCCCTGGCCGCTCATCCCGATGTTGACCAGCGCGTGGTACACCGCCCACACCGTGCCGAACAATCCCACGAACGGCGCCGTGCTGCCCACCGATGCGAGTACCGTCAGGCCTGACTCGAAGCGGGCAGTCTCCTCGTCTATGACGCGGCGCATCGCGCGCGTGACGAACTCCGAGGTGCTGCCCGCTTCGGTGAGCTTGTTCGTGCCGTGGCGCTGATGGTGGCGCGCGGCCACGATGCCGTGCCAGGCGAGATGGGAGAACGGCTCGTCGGGATGGTGCGCCTCGAGATGGGCTGCCACGGCCTGCAGCGAAGAAGCGTCCCAGAAGGTCGCGAGGAAGCGCTCGGTGCGGCGCCGCGCGGTGAACAACTGGATGGTCTTGGTGATGATGAGGTACCAGGTGGCGACCGACATCAGGAGCAGGACGAAGAGCGCCGCCTTGCCCACGCCGTCGGTCTGGGTCAGAAATCCGGCGATGCCGGCCGCTTGAGTCGGTTCCATGGTCTCAGGGACTCCTAGCTTTCCAGGGTGAATATGATCGGGACCAGTACCCACGCAGCAGCCGGCCTGTCCCCTTGCCGCGCGGGCACGAAACGCCAGCGCCTTACTGCGTCGAACGCGGCATCGTCCAGCTGGCTGAATCCACTGCTCGTGCGGATTTCAACCTTGTCGGGATTGCCCTCCGCGTTGACGAGCACTCGCAGGATGACTCTTCCCTGGTGGCCGAAGCGGCGTGAGTTCGTGGGATAGGCGGGTGCAGGATTGTTCAGGTATGCCGCGTTGAAGTTCGGGGGCACCACAGGCGCCGGCGGCGGAGAAGCAGGCGCGGCTGCGACGGGTGCTGGAAGGGAGGGTGCGATGGGTTGCGGCGCGGGCGCTTCGGGTGGCTGCAGCGCATCGGTCACGGCTGCAACCAGCGGCGGCGGCTCGGGCCTGGGTTCTGCGCGTTGCGTGCGCGGCTTGACCGGGAGCGGCCGCGGCAACTCCTTCGGCTTTTCAACCACGGACGGCGGCGTGATCAGGCTCACCATGATCGGCACCGCCTGCGTCAGCGCCGAGCGCACCGGTTGAAACTGAAGCAGCACGGCAATCACGGCGGCATGCAGCAGTATCGTCACGCCGATCCCGGCCAGTCGGCCCGTTCCCGCGTGGGAGTGGCACGACCCGGATCGGAGTTGTTGGAGTGGCGGCCGGCTAACCATTTGCTGGTAAACGGTTAATCCCATGGAGACTTCAGTACTTGACAGTAGTGCGAATATAAATGAGAATGATTCGTATTGCAACACTACGCTATTTCACTACCGCCATGTACGTCTGCATCTGCAACGCCGTAACTGAACGCGAGATCCGCCAGGCCGTGTCGCTCGGCGTCACCACCTTGAAGGAACTGCGCGAGGGGCTCGGCGTCGCGGGCGACTGCGGCAAGTGCGGAACCTGCGCCAAGAACATCCTGCGCGACGAACTGACCGCCGCCTGCTGCGGCAATCTCTCGCTCGCTCGCGCGACCTGACGGCAGCTCCACGCGCGCAGCATTGATGCGCGGGCCGATTCCCGTTCTCATTCCTGTTCGCGGGGCAGGCGTGTGAACGGTCCATGCTCGTGCGCGTCCAAGTGCCCGTAGCAGCTCCAAGGAGACGCGCATGAAAGGCGACAAGAAGGTCATCCAGCACCTCAACAAGGTCCTCGTCAACGAGCTGACCGCCATCAACCAGTACTTTCTGCACTCCCGGATGTTCGACAACTGGGGCCTGAAGAAGCTGGGCGAGCACGAGCGGAAGGAATCCATCGACGAGATGAAGCACGCCGACAAGCTGATAGAGCGCATCCTCTTCCTGGAAGGGCTGCCGAACCTGCAGGATCTCAACAAGCTCCTGATCGGTGAAAACGCCAAGGAAGCGCTGGAGTGCGATCTCAAGCTCGAGCGCGCCGCGCACCCCGTGCTGAAGGAAGCGATCGCCCACTGCGAGAGCTGCGGCGACTACATCTCGCGCGAGCTGTTCGAGGACATCCTCGAGGGCGAGGAAGAACACATCGACTTCCTGGAAACGCAGCTGGGCCTGATCGCTCAGGTCGGCCTGCAGAACTACCTGCAGTCGCAGATGGGCAACGCGTCGTAGAAAATTCCGGCTCGACCTAAGCGGTGAGTATCAACTTTCCGCTGTGCGTGATGCGCAGGCGGTACTCGCGCCCGTCGTGCTCGATGATCAGCTCCGATTGGTTGCGCATCAGGTCCTTGCTCGAAACGCGCGGTACTGCACGCCTCGCCCCGTCGGCTTGAGCCGTGGGCTTTGGATTATCCGAGGAGCTGTCGAGGGTTTGCACTTGTTAATAGTAACGATTCTCATTATCGTGGTCAACCGACAAGAGAAAAGCCCGAAAAAGGAACGCCACGCGTGCGTTGGATGTGCAAATGCGATATAAGAATCATCGTGATATCGAAGTGTCCCCGTCCGGCCCGTCGCGCGAGCCGGCAACCATCCTGAAGACCATGCCTGCCCTCGTTCCGCGGCCCGCCGCCACTATCATGCTGGTCCGAGATTCCCAGCGCGGGATGGAAGCGCTCATGCTCCAGCGGAATTTCGAGTCCGCGTTCGTGCCCGGCGTGCACGTCTTTCCGGGCGGCACCATCGATGAGGAAGACGATTCGCCGGCGCTGCACGCGCATTGCGACGGACCCGACGATGCCGCCGCGAGTCGGGTGCTGGGCATGGCGAGCGGCGGACTCGCGTACTGGATCGCTGCGATCCGCGAGCTGTTCGAGGAGGCGGGCGTATTGCTCGCTCGCGACGCGGGAGGAGGACTGCTCTCGCTCGCCGACGAGCAAAGAGCTGCGCGCCTGCGCCGCCACCGCAAGGACGCCGAAAGCGGCACGACCAGCTTCGGTGCGATCGTTGCTGCCGAGAGACTGCGGCTCGCGGCCGACCAGCTCACGTATTTCAGCCGCTGGATTACCCCCGAGGGAGCTGTGCGCCGTTACGACACGCGGTTCTTCTACGCGATCGCGCCCGAGCACCAGATGGCGGAGCACGACAACCGCGAAGCGATCGCGCACGAATGGGCGCGGCCGGTCGATATCCTCGAGCGGGCGAGGCGCGGGGAATGCAAGCTGCGCACACCCACCCAACATACCCTGGAGCGCTTTGCCGGGTTCGATACCGTCGCCGCGCTGGTTGCCTCCGTGCAAACGGCGGATGAGCCGCAGGCGATCAACCGGTGAATGGAGAGCGGTGAATGGCGAATGTCAGAGAAAAGATCGTTCCCGGCGAGGTCGTCCGGATAAACGATCTGATCCGGCGCATCACCGCGCCGAACCCGGGCATGATGACCGGTCCGGGCACCAATGCCTACATCCTCGGGCGCGAAGTGCTGGCGGTCATCGATCCGGGTCCCGAGATCGCGGTGCATTGCGATGCATTGGTGCAGGCGGTCGGCGGCCGGTTGCGCTGGATCCTCTGCACCCATACCCATCTCGATCATTCGCCGAACGCCAGAGCCCTGAAAGCCGCGACCGGCGCGGAAGTGCTCGGGTTCGCAAGAGTGCCGGAGGATGGGCGGCAGGACACGGCGTTCAAGCCCGACCGCGCGCTTATCGACGGCGACGTGCTCGAGACGCCTGAGTTCCGACTGCGTGCGTTGCACACCCCCGGGCACGCATCCAACCACCTGTGCTATTTCCACGAAGAGCAGAAGCTGCTCTTCACCGGCGATCACGTGATGCAGGGATCTACCGTCGTGATCTCGCCACCCGATGGCGACATGATCGTGTACCTCGCATCGCTCGAGCGGCTGCTGGGATTCGAGCAGTCGGCGTTCGCCCCCGGCCATGGCCATGTCATCGAGCGAACGCACGACGAGGTGCGCCGCCTCCTCGCGCACCGCCTGAAGCGCGAGCAGAAGGTGGTGGATGCCTTCGCCGGGAAGAATCCCGCTACGATCGACGAGCTGGTGCCGGTGGCGTACGACGACGTGGCGCCGCAGGTCCATCCGGTCGCGCGCCGCTCGCTGCACGCGCATCTGCTCAAGCTGCAGCAGGATAAACGCGTCGTCGCCGACGGGGGCGGTTGGCGCCTTCTAGCCTAAAAAGCGGTGCAGATAGAGCGGTGCGGGTGAAGCGGTGCAGGTGAAGCGGTTCCACCGTATCTGGACCGCCCTATCCGGCCCGTAGTATCCGCACCGCATTCAGTTACTCAGCGTGATCCCCGCAGCCTTCACCACCTTGGTCCACTTCTCGACGTCGCGCCGGATGACGTTCAGGAATTCCTCCGGCGGCCCGCCCGCCGCCTCGATCGCTTCGAGCGTCATGCGGTTTTTCATGTCGTCGGTCTGGATGATCCGCGCCACCTCTCCATTCCAGCGGGCGACGACGTTCCGGGGGAGCCCTTTCGGACCCAGCATGCCGTACCACGTGACGGCTTCGTAGCCGGGCACGGCTTCAGTGATGGCCGGCAGATCGGGGAGCGCTCCCGCGCGCTTCAGCGTCGTGACGCCGAGGGCGCGCAGCCGGCCGGCCTTCAACTGCGGAATGACCGAAGGCAAGGCGGCGAACATGAGCTGCACCTGGCCGCCAATGAGATCGTTCAACGCGGGCCCGGTGCCCTTGTACGGGATGTGAGTCATCTTCGCGCCGGTCATCAGCTCGAAGAGCACGGTCGTGAGATGCGTGGCCCCGCCGGTGCCGGTCGAGGCGTAATTCAACTTGCCCGGGTTCGCCTTGTTGTGGGCCACGAGTTCCTTGGTGCTCTTCAGAGGGACGGCGGGATTCAAGGCGAGAGCCCATCCGCTCTGGCCGATCATGACTATCGGCTGGATGTCCTTCACCGGATCGTACGGCAGCTTGTGGAGCGCGGGATTGGTCGCGTAGCTCGCGGAGACCATGGCGAGCGTATAGCCGTCCGGAGTCGCACGGACCACGGTTTCCGAGCCGATCGTCCCGCCGCCACCGGCCCGGTTATCGACGATCACCGATTGTCCCAGTGCCTCGGTCGCCTTCTGCGCGATCGTGCGCGCGACGATATCCGTGCCGCCGCCGGGAGGGAACGGGACCACCAGGCGTACCGGTTTCGTCGGGTATTGCTGAGCGGCGGCCGGAACGATGGGAGCGAGCAGCGTAGCGCCCAGCAATGCCAGTGCTGAATGATGGACGATGAATGGTGAACGCAAGTTACCCATCACAAGTCTGGTCACTGGTCACTGGTCACTGGTCACTGGTCACTGGTCACTGGTCCTGTTCACTGATCGTTGGTCACGCCGTCATTCGTTGCCGGGTGGTAGTCCCGCTGAGCAGTGCGAGCAGGTCCTTCACCGTGTGGCGCTCGATGCTGAGCGCAGCGTCCGCGATCCGGTCGACGGGCAGCTGCGGGTTGATCCCCTGGAATTTCGCGATGACGCCTTTCGCGCCGATCGGGTTGGCGGGCGAGCCCAATGGATCGGGCACGTCGGCACGCACCCAGGCGCCCTTGTCCTCGGCGGCGACCCAGGCGGAGAAGCGGGCGGGGTAGAGTTTGTCCAGCTCCGCATCGTGCTCCAGCTCGATCCGCTGCGCGAGCCCGGCAAGCGCCGGATCGGACATCTTGGCGTCGCTGAATTGCGGCGGCAGCACCTGGCCTTCCAGCAGCGCCGCCGCCACGACGTAGCGCAGGCTCATCTGCGCGTTCAGCGCCGAGCCCGGAACGTAGTCGAATCCGCACTGCACGTCCACCACCTTCGCCGTGCCCACGCGCACGGAGCGCTGCGGGTTCCACGGGGTGCCAAGGCGGCGCCGCAGTTCGTAGGCAGCGTCCACGTAGGAATGCGTGCTGCCGCAGCACGAGTAGGGCTTGATCGACGTGGCATCGAGGTGGAAGCGGGCGCCGAGATCCTGCGTCAGCGGCGCGGGGTCCGAAGCATCGGAAAACGCCTTCAGCACGCCGCCGTCGTGAAATTCGTAGATCTGCGTCGGACCGCTGAAGCCGAGCGCCGCAAGCTCCGCGGCCATCACGCCGGACTGGGCCGCGCGGCCGGCGTGAAAGCGCTTGCTCATGGTACCGTCCGCGTTGAACGCCCAGAGGCCGGAGCCTTGCGTCCCCGCGAGGCCGAGCGCCCATGCCGTGCGTTCTTCGTCCAGGCCCAACAGCGATGCGCACGCCGCCGCGGCTCCGAATGGCCCGCACACGCCGGTCAGGTGCCAGCCGCGCAGCCGCGTGGCCGAAGGATTGAGCGCGAGGCTCGTGCGTATCATCACTTCGTAGCCGGCAGCGATTGCCGTCACGAGGCGCTCGCCCGACGAACCGAGCTGCTCCGCCATCGCGACGGCGGCCGGAATCACGACCGCGCCCGGGTGCAGCTTCGCCTGGTGATAGTCGTCCAGCTCGAAGGCGTGGATCGACGTTCCATTCACGAGGGCCGCATCGGACGCGCGCAGCGACGGCGCGGCCTCGCCCCACACCGTCGCCGTTGCCTTTGCCGGCGCCCCGGCCTTGGCCCAGTCGAGCAGCGTTTTCGCCCACGGCGTCGCGTAGCCGTAAACGCCGCAGCCCAGCGTGTCGAGGAAGAGGATACGCACGACTTCCTTCGTGCGCGGCGGGAGATCGCCGTAAGCGAGCTGCGATACCCAGCGCGCCAGCGCGCGCGTCGGTCCGGCGTTGGACTTGATCGGGGAATTCATGACATGGGGCTCCGGTGGCGTGAACGGTGCGGCGCAAGTATTCTAACAGCGGTGTCGAGTGACGAGTCATCGATGACGGATGAGCGCACGCTGGTCAATTTCGGCGGCAACCAGCGGTGGCGCGCCCGCTGCTATCGCCCGCGCGACGAGCAGGAGGTCCTCGACATACTCGCTCGGCACCGCTCGCGGCGCATTCGGGCGATCGGCTCGCTGCATTCGTGGAGCGGCATCGCGGGCGCGCCGGACGTCGTTCTCGACATGAGCGAATTCGACAAGGCAGAGCCCCGCGTCGCGGACGGCGTAGTGCGCGTGGGGGCAGGTTGCAGGCTGCAGGATCTGCTCGATCGCCTGCATGCCGGCACGGGTCAAACGCTGCCGGCGCTGGGTGTCATCACGAAACAGACGATTGCAGGGGCCATTTCGACGGCGACGCACGGGTCGGGGCGGCAAACCCTTTCCCATTTCGTGACGGCCGTGCGCCTCGCGGCCTACGACGCCTCAGGCGAGCCGAAGATCTTCGAGTATCGCGGCGGCGACGAATTGAGGGCCGCGCGCTGCGGACTCGGCTCTCTCGGCGTGATTCTCGCGGTCGAGCTGCGGATCGTCCCGAAATATTGCATCCGGGATACCGTCCGGATCTTCGACCGCCTGGACGACGCCCTCGCCCTGTTCGAGCGTCACCCGCTGTCGCAATTCGCGCTGGTGCCGTACAGCTGGAAGATCATCGCCTGGGAGCGCGATGCGCTGCCGGCGGGAGGCGGAGGCGGGCTCCGGGCGCGCGTGTTCCGCGTTCTGAATTTCGCCGGTGTGGACGTCGCGTGTCACCTGCTGGTCAAGGCCAGTCTCGCTATCGGCGAATCGGCAGTGAGGACGCTGTTGAAAATCCTGCCCGGGCTGCTGATTGCGAACGTTCCGCGCATCGACGACGCGGAGCACGTGCTGACCATGCGGCACGATCTCTTCCGTCACGAGGAGATGGAGATATTCGCCCCCGGGGCCAGGGTAGCCGAAGCGACTGAGGTGCTGCGAGGAGCGATCGAGATTTTCGCCGGCGGAGCGGGGGCGATGTCCGCCGATCTCGAAGGAAGGCTGCGCCTGGGTGGGCTGTACGACGAGCTGGTAAAAGCACGCGGCACCTACCTGCACCATTACCCGCTGTTTTTCCGGCGCGTACTGCCCGACGATACGCTCGTCTCGATGACGGCTTCGTCGGACGAGCCGTGGTTTTCGATTTCGCTGTTCACCTACCACAGTCCACAGAACCGGGGCGCCTACTACGCCTTATGCTCCTGGTGCGCCCGCGCCTTGCACGCGCTTTTCGGCGCGAGATTGCACTGGGGCAAGCATTACCCGCTCGGTGCGCCGGAGGTCGCCCGTATGTATCCGCATGTCGCGCAATTCCGCGCGCTATGCCGGGCGAACGACCCTGCCGGCGTCTTTCGCAACGACTTCACCGACAGAGTGCTCCAACTGCGTGACCGGTGACCCGTGTCAGGCGTACGTCCTTAGCAGACGGTCGACCACGTCGTACGCATAGTCGCGCGCGCCGGGCCACTTGCTCGCGCGCGGGCCGGCGATGTTGAGTACGGACACGCGTTCACGCTCGACGAAAGCGGCTATTTCGCGAGCAGCACCGTCTGGCGGGCAGGTCGAAGCGTCTATCAGCACGTGGGGCTTGCCGTGTCTGACGCAGTGCTCCGCGGTGAGGCGGGTACCGCCTTCCAGTTTTCCGGTGTGCAGTAGCGCCGTGCCGTCGCTGTCGAGGACGTTCTGGAGAGTGCGCTCCTCGTAGCCCGCCCCGGACAGCACTGCAATCGGATAGCGATCCGCTATTGCTCCATCCTCGGCGAGCCGCCCTTCCGGGCACCAGCCGCCGCATGGAAATCCGGCGGCCAGCGTCGCGTCCAGCGCGCCGCGGTCTACGCCGGTCTGGCCTCCCGAAACGATTTTGATGAGTGTCACTCCAGCGTCTTGATGCCGAACTGCTTGACCGCCTTGGTCCAGCGGGCGACTTCCGACTGGAGATACCGGCCGAACGCTTCCGGCGTCGTCGGCGCGGGGTCGTAGCCGCGGGCGCTCAACTGTTGCGCGGCTTCGCCGCCGCTCAGTATCTTCACGATCTCGGTATTCAGGCGGGCGATCACCGGCTGCGGCGTGCGCGCTGGCGCGGCGAGCCCGTACCAGCCGCTGATCTCGAATCCCTTGAAGCCGGATTCGTCGAGCGTGGGGAGATCGGGCAGCTCGCGCGAGCGCTTGATGGTGGAGACCGCAAGGCCGCGGATGCGGCCCGCCTTGATCTGCGGCAGCGCCGCGCCCGGTCCCGAGAACAGCGCCTGCACTTCGTTGCCCACCAGCGCGACGACGGAGGGGCCGGACCCGCGATAGGGTATGTGCTGCAGCTTGACGCCGGCGGTCTGGTAGAACAGCTCCTGTGCGACGTGCGCCGTCGTGTTGCCGGACCCGTAGTTGAGCGCGCCTGCCTTCGCCTTCGCCAGCTTGATGAACTCGGCAAGGCTTTTGGCCGGCACCGAAGGATGCACGGACATGATGTACGGCTGCTCGATCAGCTTGCTGATCGGCGCGAAATCCCTGATCGGATCGAACTGCACCTTGTCGCTGATCGCGGGAGCGAGCGCGATGGCGCCGATTTCCGCGATGACCAGCGTGTAGCCGTCGGGAGCGGCCTGCGCGGCGATCGCCGTGCCGACCAGGCCCTGGGCGCCGCCGCGATTGTCTATGACTACCTGCTGTCCCAATTGTGCCTGCAAGGCCGGCTGTATCGTGCGTGATACGAGGTCAGTGCCGCCGCCGGGCGGGAACGGGACGACGAGGCGGATCGGCCGCTCCGGATATGCCGCTTTGCCGTCGCAAAGCGGCATCAATATGGCTGATATGATGAAAAGCGATGCAAGAGCTCTCACGTGGTTCCTCGTTTCATTCGGAAGTCGCCTAGAATACTCTATCGTGTAGCTCACAGTCGCACGGAGCAATCATGAAACAGTTGAGAATTCCCGCCGTGTTCATGCGCGGCGGCACCAGCAACGCGGTCGTGTTTCACGCGCGCGATCTTCCGGCCGACCGCGAGAAGTGGGATGAGATCTTCCTCGCGGCGATCGGCAGTCCGGATCCCTACGGCCGCCAGCTGGACGGCATGGGCGGCGGCGTTTCATCGCTCTCCAAGGTGTGCGTGATCGGACCATCCACGCGGCCCGACGCCGACATCGACTACACCTTCGCCCAGATACAGGTGAAGGAAGCGAAGGTGGATTACGGTGCGAACTGCGGAAACATGTCCGCGGCGATGGGCCCGTTCGCGGTGGACGAGGGGCTCGTGAAGAGATCGGGGCAGGAGGCGCTCGTGCGCGTCCACAACACGAATACGAAGAAGATTATCTGGGCGCGCTTCGCGCTCGATGATGGCGTAGCGGCCGTCGATGGCGACATGTCCATACCCGGCGTTGCCGGCACCGGCGCGCCGGTGAAGCTGGAGTTCCGCGAGCCGGGTGGAGCGACCACCGGCAAGCTCCTGCCTACGGGCAACGTAGCCGACGACCTCGATGTGCCGGGGCTGGGCAAGATTCGCGTCTCCCTGGTGGACGCGGCCAACGCGTGCGTGTTTGCCCGGGCAGCGGATCTCGGTATCAAGGGAACGGAATTGCCAGACGCAATCGAGGGAAACCCGGAGCTCCTGAAGAAGCTCGAAGCGATCCGCGTCGCCGCCTCGGTCGCCATGGGCATCACGCAGTCGCCGGAGGAGGCTTCCCGAAAGAAGACCGTGCCGTTCGTGGGTTTCGTCTCCGCGCCGCAGCAGGCGAAGACGCTGACGGGAGAGGTTATCAGCGAGGGGGCGATCGATCTGACCGGCCGCATGATGTCGAGCGGCCAGCCGCACCGCGCGCTGCCCCTGACGTGCACGCTGTGCATGGCGGTCGCTGCGCGGCTTCCCGGCAGCGTTGTCGCAGAGGCCGCGCGGCCGTCCGACAATCCCGAGGCGGAAATCCGTATCGCCATGCCCTCAGGCGTGCTCACGGTCGCGGCGAGCGTGCGAAGGCTCGAAGGGCACTGGTTTGCGGAACAAGGTGCGTTTTACAGGACCCAACGCAGAATGTTCGAGGGTGCGGTAGTGGTGCGTGCGTCGAGAGTGCCGGGGTTGCGTGGCGCCTAGGCGAAACGCGTCCCGATACTTTTAGGATCCTCCGCATCTACGCCGTATCTGAGCCGCAAGGTTTTCTGCACCGGGATGGGAATCATCGTTGGCATCATCGGCGGGGGCGCGCCACCGGGGGTCGCATCCCCGGAAACCGGGGCCCCTGCTCCGCTCCTCGGCGCGTTACTCGATCTTTATTCCCGCGTCCTTCACCACTTTCGTCCAGCGTACGATCTCCGACTTGAGGTAATCGCCGAGCGCGGCTGGCGTGCCGCCCACCGGGACGAGCCCCCCGGCCTGAAAGCGCTCCTGCACGTCGGGGCTCTGCACCATGCGATTCAGTTCGGCATTGAGCCGCTCGATGATGGGCGCCGGTGTTCCTGCCGGCGCGTACAGTCCTGACCACGTGGCGACGGTGCAACCCGGAAGACCGGATTCCGCGAGGGTCGGCACGTCGGGAAGATCGGGCGCCCGCTTCGGGCTCGTCACGGCGAGCACGCGCACCCTGCCGCCGGCTCGCACGTGCGGCAGGATCTCCGCGATCGGGTTGAAGATCGCTTCCACCTGCCCGCTGACGAGCGCGAGAATCGCGGGCGCTCCTCCCTTGTAGGGGACGTGCAGCATGTCGATCTTGGCGTTCGCCAGGAAGAGCTCCACCGTGAGGTGCGTGATCGTCCCCGCTCCCGCGGAGGCGTAGCTGACCTGTTTGGGCTTGGCCTTCGCGACGTTGATCAGCTCCCGGACCGAACGGACCGGCATCGAAGGATGCACCGCGAGCACGAAGAACGATTGCCCCACCGGTCCTATCGGTGCGAAGTCCCTGACCGGATCGTACGGCAGGTTGCGATAGAGCGGCACGGTCGTGGCGAGCGACGAGCCGCTGTAGAGCAGTGTGTATCCGTCGGGGGCGGCGCGCGCCGCCAGCGCGTTGCCTATGGTGGTCCCGCCGCCGGGGCGGTTGTCCACGATCACGGTCTGCCCGAGCGCCTCCGTGAACTTCTGCGCCACGATGCGCGCCACGATATCGGTAGTTCCCGCCGGCGGGAGTGAAATGATGATCCGGATCGGCTTGACCGGATACTTCGGCGCCTGCGCATTCACCGCAGCCGGCAAGGTCAAGGCGAGCGTCATTGCGACAGGAATAACCGGCCATACGTATCTGAAACGCTTCATGTGGAACGCCTCCCCTGACGTTTCAGGATAGCCTATCCGCAACGCGTTGACATCCGCGCGCCGGACGCACTATCTTGGCTTCCATGCCCGCTGCCATTCTTACTCAATCCGCGCCAGCCCATCCAGCCCGCATCCGCGAGACACCGTTCACCGGGCCCATTGCATGGACTCGCGACACGCTGGCGCCGGAAGACGGCGCGCTGCGCCTGGGTCCCGATTGCCGTGCGGAGCTGGACGCTGCGCTCGCCGCCATCCGCGCGAACCCGCTGCCTGTTCTGATGATCGAGCCCGCGGCTTTCGAGCTTCCCGCCTGCCGAAAGCTGATGCTCCAGGCGAAAGCGATGCTCGAATCCGGCGTCGGTTTCGCGCTGATCGACGGGCTGCCCCTTGACGCATGCACGCCCGATGAGGCGAAGGCGCTCTACTGGGTGCTCATGCAGCTCCTGGCGCGCCCCGTCGCCCAGAGTTGGGACGGCAAGATGATCTACGACGTGCGCGACCTGGGCCGCCCGCCGGGAAACGGCGTGCGCCCGGACATCACCAACGCCGAGCAGAGCTTTCACACCGACAACAGCTACAACCTTTGCCCGCCGGACTACGTTGCGCTGCTCTGCCTGCATCCCGCGATGGAGGGGGGCATCAGCCACATCGTGAGCTTCCACACGGCGCACAACGAAATGCTGGCGCGCCACCCCGCGCTGCTGGCACGCCTGTACGCGCCGTTCCTGTTCGACCGGCAGCGCGAGCACGCGCCCGGCGACGCCATGGTCCTGCGCCATCCCCTGTTCGAATACGACGGCGAGCGGCTGACCGGGCGGCTGTCGCGCTTCCAGGTGCGAAACGGGCACGCGCTCGCGGAGGTTCCGCTGGATGTGGAAGGCGAGACGGCGCTGGAGGCGCTGGACGGTATCATGAAAGCGCCGCGGATCAATCGCGAGTTCTACTTCGAGCGCGGGCAGATCCAGATCCTCGACAATCGGCGGCTCGGCCACCGCCGCACGGGCTTCCGGGATTTTCCCGAGCCGGAGCGCAAGCGCCACCTCGTGCGGCTGTGGCTGCGCGATGGCGGGCGGCGATTCTACAACGGCTAGCCAAAGCATTTGGCCACGGACACACACGGAAGGCCACGGACGCTTACGACAAGCGAAGAACGATTCTTGGATAGGACCTGGTGTCGGGTTTCTTTCCGTGTGTTTCCGTGTGATTCCGTGGCAAGTATTTCGAAATTCCCCTCAGTTCGCCGGCGTGACCTCCGCGCCCACCCGCTCGACGATCAGCCGGTAGTGCTCGGGCCGCCGGTGCGCGGCGAAGTTGAACATCGTCCGCTTGAGATCCTGCGCGAGATCGATGTCGCAGTTGAAGCAGACGACCTCGTCGTCCTCCGTGGTGGTTTTCGCGGCGATCTCTCCGGTCGGCGCGACGATGAGCGAATGACCGAACATGCGAAAGCCGTCCTCGACACCGCACTTGGCGGTTTCGATGAGCCACGTTGCGTTCTGGAACGCCATCGCCTGCGCCATGATGAGATGGTGGTGCACGCGCAGCGCCGGCGGCTCGCTGTAGTGCAGGTTCTCCGTCGGCGTATTGAAGCCCAACGCCACGATCTCCGCTCCCTGCAGCGCGAGCACGCGGAAGGCTTCCGGCCAGCGGCGGTCGTTGCAGATCAGCATGCCGGTGATCGTGTCCATGAAGCGCCAGACCGGGAACCCGAGATCGCCGACCTCGAAATACTTCTTCTCCAGGTGCTGGAACGGCGCGTCCGGCTTGCGCTCGGCGTGTCCGGGCAGGTGAACCTTGCGGTACTTGCCGACGATGCTCCCGTCCGGCGCGACCAGGATCGCCGTGTTGAACCGCCGAACCCGTCCACCTTCCCGGGCGAGTTCGCCGTACCCGAGGTAATAACCCACGCCGAGGCGCCTGCCCTCATCGAACAGCGGCTGCGTGACCGGCGACGGCATTGCCGCCTCGAAAAAGCGCCGGTCGACCTCGGCCGGGTCGTCCATCCACCAGCGCGGAAAAAAAGTCGTGAGGGCGAGCTCCGGGAAGACGACGAAGCGAGCGCCCTGGCTGTGCGCCTCGCGCATCAGCGCGGTCAGGCGCCTGACGACGGCTTCGCGCGTATCGGCAAGTTGGATGGGTCCAAGCTGCGCCGCGGCGATCTTGACAGGTCTGGACATGGATCCCCCGCTCGGTAAATCCGCGTGGCGAGCCACACGTTCAGGCCCGGCGGCGCGTCAGCGCCGGCAGGCCTGCATGCGCAGGATACAGGAGGACCCGGTTGGAGGAGAGAGGGAAGAGCGGAGAGGGGAGAGGAAAACTCCCCGTCTCTATTTCTGGTGGCCCTTGGCGTAACCCTTGCCTTTGCCCTTGTCGTGATGGTAGTCGGGATCGTACTCCCGCGACTTCACGAAGTACACCGGCCGATTGCACGCGTCGTACTTGTGGCAATGCTTGTCCCACTTTTTCGCATGCCCGGGAGGCACATGGAGATAGACCGGCTGAAGAGGGCGCGGCTCGCGTACGATCACCACGGGCTGCGGATAAACGAGTACCGGAGGCGGCGCATTGCCGATCTGGACGCGCCCATAAACGCCGGGCTTGATTTCGCCGGATATGATGACGTTTGCGTACTGGGCCTGCGCGGATGCGGCGCCGAGCAGTAGGAGGGTTGCTGCACATGCCGGGATCTTCATAGTCTCCCCTTGTTGAGTTGACGGATCCCTCCTTAACGCACGGCGCGACGATCCGAGTACGCGTTTCTCTTTGATTTTGTGAGAAATCCGTCACGAAACGCCGCGTGCGCCGGTCCCGTGTATTAAGACGCGGCATGCTGTGATTCGTTCCACGGTACGGGCGATTGCCACCCCTGGTGCGGTGCAAAATCAGGAGCTTGTGGAACCGGAGAGCCTCAGGGAGGGGCGCAGCACCAGGCACAGCGGCAGGGAGAGCAGCACGAAGACGCCGACCATCGCGATGGTTTTCTCGATGCCGATGGCGTCCCCGATGGCCCCGTAGACCAGCGGCGCGATGATCCCGCAGCACGCGCCGGTGGTGTAGACGATGCCGAACGCCCGCGGCAGCTTGTCCTGTTCCACCAGGTCGCCGATCGTGCCGTAGATCACCGACGAGGTCCCCTGCAGCACGACGCCGATCAACGGCAGCAGGAAGAACGTTGCGGCCGCCGGCAGGGCGAGAGTGAGCAGTATGCCTATCCCGGTCGCGACCTCGGTAACGACGATCGTGCGCAGCACGCCCATGCGTTCGGCCAGCACGCCGCAGGCGTATTTCCCTGCCATGCCGCCGGTGAGTATCAGCGGCACCGACAGCACGGCCCAGCCTTCCGGCAGGCCGCGAGCGATCAGCAGAAACGCGATGAACGTCAGAAAGGCGGTCCGCGTCATGCTGTCCACCGCGTCGAGCGCGCACAGCGCGACGAATGCCGGCTTGTGGCGTATGCCCCAGCCTTTGCTCGCGGCCTTTTTTTCAGGACCCTGCTGGGGCGCGTGCGCGCCGCTGTTCGTCACCGTCAGAAAAACCAGCGCGGCTGAAACGATACCCGCGATGCCGAATGCAACCACCGGCGCCTGCCAGGAGACGCCCGCCAGCAGGGCGAGGCTCACGATGCCGCCGAAGGCGAACTTACCGACGTCGCCGAAGAAGTTGTACGTTCCGAGTGCTGTGCGCCGCCCCTCGCCGGGGTAGGCGTGCGAAATGATGGTGGAGGAGAGCGGGTGCTGGACCGCCGAGCCGAGACCCGCGAAGAAGAGCGTGACGAGTATGGCCCAGTACCCGGGGGCATATCCAAGCGCGATGAACGCCACGCCGGCGATGAGCGTGCCGATCGCGAGGAGATTGCGCTCGCCGAAGCGTTCGGCTATCAATCCCGCCGGGAGCTGGAACGACGCCATGGCTACCCGATGGGCGGAACGGATCATGCCGACTTGCGCGAGGGAGAGGCCGAAGGTCTGCGCCAGCAGGGGCAGCAGGACGTAGGTGACATCGGAAAACCCGTCGTGGACCGCGTGGGCGGTGCAGCAGGTCGCGAGCGTGCGCTTGGGGGTTTGCCGGGGCAACTCGGACCTTGCGGGTTACACTATCGTGACAGTATTGTGGCAATCATACCTAACTTCGTGATTGGTGATGAACCTGCTGACCATCCTTATCTATCTCTTCTCGTCGTTGTTCGTCGTGGTGTCGGTCATGATGCTGTGGGCCTATCGCCGGCTGCGTCACTTCGGCCTGTTCATCATGGCGCTGACCTACGGCATCTCCGCCGCGCTGGCGTTTGCCCTCCTGGAGTGGTGGCCGCTGGTGGCCGGATACGGCCTGGTGTGGATACTCAAATTCATCGGGCTCGACCCGGATACCGACATCCTAGGACCGAGAAAGAACGAGGTGGGTGACAAGAGTCAGTGATGAGTGACGAGTGTCGGGTGTCGAGTGGAGTGGGGTTCCCTCGACACTCCATCCTCGACACTCGTCTTCAGGGCTCGATCTTCACCCCCGCGGCCTTCACGACCTTGTCCCACCTCTCGATGTCGGCGCGCAGGAAGCGGCTGAAGTCCTCGACCGTCATGGTGTAGGGATCGGCCCCCGTGGCCACCAGCTTTTCGTGCACGGCGGGGGTATTGATCGTCTTCACCACGGCGTCGTGCAGCTTCCCGACGATGTCGCGCGGCGTTTTCGCCGGCAGCAGCAGCGCGTAATAGTTCTGGAGCTCGACGTTGGGAAAACCCGCTTCCTGCGTCGTCGGCACGTCGGGGAAATACACGGAGCGTTTCGCGCTCGCCATGGCGAGCGGCCGCACCCTGCCGGCCTTGATGTAGGGCGAGACCACCGGCAGGTCGACGAACATGCCGTTCAACTGCCCGGCAACGACGTCGACTACGGCGGGCGCGGCGCCCTTGTACGGAACGTGCGTGATCTTCACGCTCGCCGCCTTCATCAGCATTTCGAGGCACAGGTGCAGGGTGCCGCCGTTGCCGGCGGATCCCATGGAGATCTGGCCCGGCCGCGCCCTGGCCAGGGCGACCAGTTCCTTCAGGTTCTTTGCCGGCATCGACGGGTGCACGACCAGGACGGTGGAGGTCGTCATGACCGGCGTCAGCGGCTGCAGGTCGCGCAGCGTGTCGTAGGGCAGCTTCGAGTAGGTGACCATGTTGATCGCCACCACGCTCGCCGTCGCCATCAGCAGGGTGTAGCCGTCGGGGGGAGACTTGGCGACGAGCTCGGCGCCGATGATGCCGGTCGCGCCGGCTCGATTGTCGACGATGATGCTCTGGCCGAGCAGATCGGTCAGGCGCGGGGTGAGGGTGCGGGTAGTGATATCGGCGGGGCCGCCCGCGGAGAACGGCACGACGATGCGTATCGGCTTGACCGGGTAGTTCGCCGGGCCCGTCTGTGAAAGAGCGGCCGCGGTGGCCAGCGTTGAGAGAGCCGCAAGCGCGGCGCGAAGCAATCCCCGAACTTTCGTGCGCATGATCGCCTCCCTCAGGTGATCAATCTAACACCAAAACCCGTGACCCGTGACCGGTGACCAGTGACCGGTGACCCGTGACCAGTGGCGAGAGACTGGCGTGATCGCGTACGAGGCAGCCGAGAAACTTTCTACGGGACACGACGACGACGGCCATTGGTCTCAAGCGTCGTTCCCGGCAACACCCATACGGCGCGGACGCCGCCGCGGATGCGTTACGCCGCGCCAAATCCTCCGCCGCCCGGTGTCTCGATCACGAAGATGTCGCCCGGCTGCATCTCGGTCTTGTCGCACCCGCTCAACCGCTCGATGCTGCCGTTCGCGCGTATGACCGCATTGCGCCCGATCTCGCCGGGCTCGCCGCCCGCCACGCCATAGGGCGGCACGCGGCGGTGGCCCGACAGGATCGCGGCCGTCATGGCCTCGAGGAAGCGGATCCGCCGCACCGCGCCATCGCCGCCGCGCCACTTGCCGCCGCCGCCGCTGCCCCTGCGGATCGAAAAATCATCGAGCACCACCGGGAAGCGCCATTCGAGCACTTCCGGATCGGTGAGGCGGGTGTTGGTCATGTGGGTGTGCACGCAGTCGGTGCCGTCGAAGCCCTGCGCAGTGCCGTCGGCGCCCGTCAGCACCCCGGCCCCCGATCCGCCACAGATGGTCTCGTAGTACTGGTAGCGGTCGTTGCCGAAGGTGAAGTTGTTCATGGTCCCCTGCGAGGCGCTCATGACGCCGAGCACGCCGTAGAGCGCGTCGGTGACGCATTGCGACGTTTCGACGTTGCCGGCGACCACGGCCGCCGGGTAGCGGGGATTCAGCATGCTGCCTTCGGGTATGCGCACCGCGAGCGGCTTCAGGCAACCGGCGTTCAGCGGGATGTCGGCGCCGACCAGCGTGCGGAACACGTACAGCACCGCCGACATCGTGACCGCGGCGGGCGCGTTGAAGTTGTCGGGAAGCTGCGGCGAGGTCCCGGTGAAGTCGATTACGGCGCTCCGCGCCCGGTGATCTATGGTGATTTTCACGCGGATCACGGCGCCGTTGTCCAGCTCGAGCGCGAACGCGCCGTCCTTCAGCACGTCGATCACGCGCCGCACCGATTCCTCGGCGTTGTCCTGAACGTGCTGCATGTACGCGTGGACCACCGCCAGGCCGAAGTGATCGACCATGCGGTTCAGCTCGACGACGCCCTTCTGGTTGGCCGCGACCATCGCCCGCAGGTCGGCGAGGTTCTGCTCGACGTTGCGGGCAGGGTAGCGCGCGCCCTCCAGCAGCTCGCGCATCTCGCGTTCGCGGAATACGCCCCGGTCGACCAGTTGGAAGTTGGTGATCAGCACGCCTTCCTCGTCGAGGTGCACGCTGTCGGGCGGCATGGAGCCGGGCGTGATGCCGCCGATGTCGGCGTGGTGGCCGCGGCAGGCCACGTAGAACAGGATGCGTGGCTCGTGGCTGGTAGCTGGTGGCCGGTAGCTTGCTTCGAAGACCGGCGTCACCACCGTCACGTCGGGAAGATGCGTGCCGCCGTGATACGGGTCGTTCAGCACGTACACGTCGCCCGGACGCATCCTGCCGGCGTTGTCCCTGGCGACCGAGCGCACGCTCTCGCCCATGGCGCCGAGATGGACGGGCAGGTGTGGCGCGTTGGCGATCAGGTCGCCCGTGGCGTCGAACAGCGCGCAGGAGAAATCGAGCCGTTCCTTGATGTTGACCGAGTACGCGGTATGCGCGAGGGTCACGCCCATCTGCTCCGCGATCGCCATGAATAGATTGTTGAAGATCTCCAGCATCACCGGGTCCGCCTGCGTGCCTATGGCGACGCGCTGCGGGCGGGGAACGCTGCGGGAGAGCACGAGGTGGTTCAACGTGGTTACCCGGGCCTGCCAATGCGGTTCCACGATCGTCGTGGCGTTGGCTTCGGCGATGATGGCGGGTCCGGGGATGGCGTCGCCCGGGCGCAGTCCTTCCCGCCGGTACACGGGGGTGTCGTGAAAGGCGCCGCCGCTGTACATGCGCACGGTCCGGGCTATACGCGGCTGCTCGGCCAGGCGCTGCGGCTGGGATTGTGCCTCGTTGATGGATTCTCCGGGCGCGCTCGCCTCGACGGACAGCGCTTCGACCACCAGGGCGCGCCCGGGCATGAGAAAGCTGAATTGCTGGCGGTAGCCCGACTCGAATCTCTCCAGCATTTCCGCGGGCGAGCCGTAGTCCACCTGCACGGCGGTATCGGTGCCTTCGTAACGCAGGTGCGCGCGAGCCGCGATCTGGACATCTTCCCGCGGCACGCCCTGGCCCGCCACCGCCCGCGCGGCTTCGGCCGCGAGCCGTTCCGCCACCTCATCGAGACGCGGCACGACCGCGGGTTCCAGCCGCGCCTCGACGGCTTCGCTGCGCATGGCGGTGACGTCGGCGAGCCCCATGCCGTAGGCGGATAGCACGCCGGCGTAGGGATGGACGAAGATGCGGGGGATGGCGAGCGCGTCGGCGACCTGGCAGGCGTGCTGGCCGCCGGCTCCTCCGAAGCAGCACAGGGTATAGGCGGTTACGTCATGGCCGCGCTCCACCGAGATCTTCTTGATGGCGTTGGCCATGTTTTCGACCGCGATCCGCACGTAGCCGTCGGCGACCGCTTCCGGCGGCCGCGCGTCGCCGGTCTTCGTCCGGATCTCTTCGGCCAGCGCCGCGAACTTGCGGCGGACGACCGCCGCGTCGAGCAGCTCGTCGCCGCGCGGGCCGAATACGCGCGGGAAGAACTCGGGCTGGATCTTGCCGAGCATGACGTTCGCGTCGGTCACGGTGAGCGGCCCGTTCGCCCGGTAGCACGCCGGTCCGGGCTGCGCCCCGGCGGAATCCGGCCCGACGCGGTAGCGGGCGCCGTCGAAATGCAGGATGGAGCCGCCGCCTGCCGCCACCGTGTGTATGCTCATCATCGGCGCCCGCATCCGCACGCCGGCGACGAGGGTCTCGAAGACGCGCTCGAACTGCCCGCTGAAGTGCGATACGTCGGTTGAGGTGCCGCCCATGTCGAAGCCGATGACCCGATCGTAGCCCGCCGCCTGCGACGTGCGCACAGCACCCACCACGCCGCCCGCCGGGCCGGACAATATGCTGTCCTTGCCCTGAAAGAGCCGTGCGTCCGTCAGGCCGCCGCTCGATTGCATGAACATGAGCGGGACCGCCGGCAGCTCGCGCGCGACGCGCTCCACGTACCGGCGCAGCACGGGGGACAGGTAGGCATCGGCGACGGTGGTGTCTCCGCGCGAGACGAGCTTCATGAGCGGGCTCACCTCGTGGGAAACGGACACCTGCGTGTAGCCGACCTCGCGCGCCAGGTCGGCGAGCGCCTTCTCGTGGGCCGGGTAGCGGTAAGCGTGCATCAGGACGATGGCGGCGGCGCGATAGCCCTGCCGGAACGCCTCCGAGAGATTGCGGCGGGCGCGCTCGAGGTCGAGCGGCTCCAGCACGTCGCCGCGCGCGCCCATGCGCTCGTGGACCTCGTGGACCGCGCCATAGAGCAACTCGGGAAGCACGATACGCCGGTCGAAAATGCGCGGCCGGTTCTGGTAGCCGATGCGCAACTGGTCGGAGAGGCCGCGCGTGATGAAGAGGGCGGTCGCTTCGCCCTTGCGCTCGAGGAGAGCGTTGGTGGCGATGGTAGTGCCCATCTTCACCGCCGCGATCCGCTCGGATGGCATCGGCGCGCCGCGCGGGACGCCGAGCAGCTCACGGATGCCCGCGAGCGCGGCGTCCTCGTAGCGTCCGGGGTTGTCGGAGAGCAGCTTGTGGGTGACGAGCGCGCCGTCCGGCCGGCGCGCGACGATGTCGGTGAAGGTTCCGCCGCGGTCGATCCAGAACTGCCAGCGCGGCGAGGTATCTTCGGACATGGGGTTTACACCGAAATAGTACCACGACCCGGTGCGCTCAGTTCTACGCGCCGTCCGCCCGGGCTGAATTGACAGTCCGGAGGTTCGCGCACAAGATGCGCGGGGAGCAGCGCCGATCCCGATCGGCTCCAGGAATCCAGGGAGGGACCATGCGAATACGGGGAATGTTGCTGTACGCGTGCTGCGTGGTGGCGGCGGCTCTTGCGACGACCGCGCAGGCGCAGACGAAGTGGGACATGCCCACGCCCTACAGCGAGACGGAATTTCACACGCTCAACGTCAAGCGGTTCGCGGATGAGGTCAGGCGCGCGACCGGCGGCCAGCTCGACATCGCGGTGCACGCGAACGGCTCGCTGATCAAGCACCCCGACATGCTGCGCGCGGTGTCCACGGGGCAGGTCAACATCGCCGAATTCCTGCTCGGGCAGTTCGGCAACGAGGACCCGGTTTTCGCCGCCGACAACCTCCCGTTCGTGGCGGCGGGCTGGGACAACGCGTGGAAGTTCTACCAGGCGCAGAAGCCCTACCTGGAGAAGAAACTGCAGGGCCGCGGCCTGCGGCTGCTCTACTCGATAGCGTGGCCGGGGCAGGGTATATACACCAAGACTCCCCTGAAGACGGTGGCCGATCTCAAGGGCACCAAGTTCCGGACGTACAGCCCGCAGACGGCGCGGCTCGCCGAGCTGCTCGGGGCGAGTCCGACCGTGATCCAGGTGCCCGAGGTCCCGCAGGCGTTCGCCACCGGTACGATCAGCGCGATGATCACCTCCTCGGCGACCGGCACTTCGACCAAGGCCTGGGAATTCGTGAAGAACTACTACGTGACGAATGCTTTCCACCCGAAAAACGTGGTGGTGGTCAACGAGCAGGCGTTTCAGAAGCTGCCCGAAAGCGCCAGGAAGGCGATGCTCGCGGCTTCGACCGACGCCGAGACGCGCGGGTGGGAGTTCGGGAAGCAGCGGGAGCGGGCTGCCAACAAGGAGCTCGCTGCGAACGGCGTCACGCTGCACGAGCCCGACGCGGCGATGAAGGCGGCCTATCACAAGGTGGGCGACGTGATGCTCGCCGAGTGGCTGAAGGCCGCCGGCGCCGACGGGCAGGCGATTATCAAGTCCTACCGGGGCAAGTGAGACACTCAAGCACCAAGCGACAAGTCGCAAATAACGAACAAGCGCCAAGCACCAAGTTCCAATTCACAAACGCGTTTGGAATTTGATGCTTGAGCTTTGGTGCTTGAATTGACATGAGGCGCGCGCTCGACTTCCTCTACTCGGCCAGCGGCGCGCTGGCCGCGCTCTCCCTCGCCGGCATCTTCCTCGTGATGCTGGCGCAGGCGTTCGGCCGCGAGGCCGGCGTGCTCGTCCGCGGCGCCGACGACCTGTCCGCCTGGCTCACCGCGGCCGCGGCCTTCTTCGCGCTCGGCCATACCTTCCGCCACGGCGAGCTCGTGCGCATGGGGCTCGCGATCGAGGGGCTCCCGCCGCGGGCGCGCTGGTGGTCCGAGCTCGCGGCGCTGTCCGTTACCGCGCTTTTTACCGGCTGGATGACGTGGGCTGTAGCGTCCTTCGTCTACGACAGCTGGAGGTTCCACGAGGTCGCGCAGGGACTGATCACGATCCCGATCTGGATCCCGCAGCTTGCGTTCGCGCTGGGCGTCCTGATACTTCTCATCGCCGTGCTCGACGATCTCGTCGCCGTGCTGCGCCATCGCAAGCCCGCCTACCAGCTTGCCGAGGAAGAGCGCCGCGCGCGCGGCGATTTCTCGGAATCGGTATGAGCAACCTGACCACCCCGCCTCCTTTCAGAGGCACCCCTCCTCTTGGGAGGAGGGGAATGCTTTTGGCCTCCCCTCCTTCATCCAGGAGGGGTGGACGCGAAGCGGCCGGGGTGGTCGCGTAGCATGACAACGCTTACTGTCGCCGCGATACTGCTGGCGCTACTCCTCGTCCTCCTCGTCTGCGGTGTGTGGATCGCAGTCTCGCTCGCGATCGTTGCGTGGGCGGGACTGCACTTCTTCACTTCGAGCCCGCCGGAAGTGAGCCTGTTCCAGGCTTTCTGGGGCTCCAGCGCCAACTGGACGATCGCCGCGCTGCCGCTCTTCGTGTGGATGGGCGAGATCCTGTACCGCACCCGGCTCTCGGAAGAGATGTTCGAGGGCCTGGCGCCGTGGCTCGGGTGGCTGCCCGGACGGCTCATGCACGTGAACGTCCTCGCGTGCGGGATCTTCGGCACGGTGTCGGGGTCGTCCGCCGCGACCTGCGCGACCATCGCGAAAGTCGCGCTGCCGGAGCTGATCAGGCGCGGCTACGACGAGAAGACCTGCCTGGGCTCCCTGTGCGGCGCGGGCACCCTCGGCATCCTGCTGCCGCCCTCCATCATCATGGTGGTCTACGCGGTGGCCGCCGAGGTGTCCATCCTGAAGGTGTTTCTCGCGGGATTTCTTCCCGGGCTTCTGCTGATGGCGCTCTTTTCGGGTTACATCATCGTGTGGGCGCTGCTCCATCCGGAGCGGACGCCCAGGGAAGATATGCGGATTTCCCTGCGCGAGAAGCTTCACCGCAGCCGTCTGCTAATTCCGTGCCTGGCGCTGATTGCATTCATCATCTGGGTGATGGTCGCCGGCTGGGCCACGGCTACCGAATCGGCTGCCTACGGGGTACTCGGCGCGCTGACGATCGCGTACTGGTCCGGCGGATTGAACCGCGCGACGTTCTGGCAGAGCTTGATGGGCGCGACGCGTCTCTCCTGCATGATCATGTTCATCCTTGCCGGCGCGAGCTTTCTTACCGCCTGCATGGCGTTCACCGGCATCCCGAAGGCGCTCGCGGCGTGGGTGGCGTCGCTCGATCCGAACCCCTACGCGCTGATCGCGGTGCTCGCGATGATCTACATCGTCCTCGGGACCGCGCTCGACGGTATCTCCATGATCGTGCTCACTACTTCGGTCGTGATCCCCATGGTTACCGCGGCCGGCTTCGACCTCGTGTGGTTCGGCATCTTCATCGTGCTGCTGGTGGAAATTGCCGAGCTGACGCCGCCCCTCGGCTTCAACCTGTTCGTGCTGCAGACCATGAGCGGGCGCGACAGCAACTACGTGGCCTGGGCGTCGCTGCCGTTCTTCGGCCTGATGGTGCTCGCCATCGCGCTGATTACCGTGTTTCCCGGGATCGCGACGTGGCTTCCCGATGTGGTCATGCGCCGCTAGGCGTGCGCGGTGGTCATGCGCCGCTGGAAAGAGGTTTGCGCGGTCATCGCGCAAAGATGCTTTGACGCCGGGGTAGCGGTCCTGTAGATTTTTCCTACAGGATCAGGTGGGAATTCCAGTGAGCGAAGCGCCCGTCACAGGGCAGGGCAGGATCGGCAAGTACGACGTCATCCGCAAGATCGGCGAGGGCGCGACGAGCAGCGTCTGGCTCGGCCGCGACAGCTTCGCCAACCGGGACGTGGCGATCAAGCTGGTGACCCAGGCGGCGTGGAGGGACGTCGCGAACGCCAAGGTGACGCAACACCTGTTCCTCACCGAGGCGTCGCTGGCGGGCAGGCTCCTGCACCCGCACATCGTCGAGATCTACGACGCCGCGGTGGACGAGGACCGCGCCTACATCGTGATGGAGTTCGTGGGCGGCGGCACGCTCCACCGCTTCGCCCGGGCCGACAACCTCCTGAATCTGGGCGACGTGATCGAGGTCGTCTACAAGTGCTCGCGAGCGCTCGATTTCGCTTCCCAGCAGGGCGTCATCCATCGCGATATCAAGCCCGCCAACATCCTCATCAAGAACGACACCGACATCAAGATCTCGGACTTCGGCGCGGCGGCGATGCTGACGACGAGCCGCACCGTGGTGGACGGTATAGGCACGCCGGCCTACATGTCGCCGGAGCAGCACCTGAACCAGAAGCTGACCGTCCAGACCGACATCTATGCGCTGGGCATCGTGATGTTCCAGCTGCTGACCGGGAGGATGCCGTTCCAGGCGGAGAACATCGCCGCGCTGTCCTACCAGGTGCTGAACGCTCCCCGGCCGCTGCCCTCCGAGTACCGCCGTGACGTGCCCGGGGAGATAGACGCCATCGTCAAGCGGGCCATCGAGCGCGATATCTCGAATCGATACCAGACGTGGCAGCAGTTCTCCGACGACCTCGCCGCGGTCGCCTCGGGGAGCCCCCTGCCCAAGCACGGTGTGCTCGAGACCGAGAAATTCAACTCGCTGCGCCACCTCGTGTTTTTCCGCTCCTTCAGCGATGCCGAGCTGTGGGAGGTCCTGCGGTTCTCCGAGTGGCTGACGGCGAGCGCCGGCCAGCCGCTGGTGAGAGAGGGCGATCCCGGCGGATTCTTCTGCATCCTGGTGTCCGGGGAGGCGAAAGTCGCCCGCAGGAAGCGCCTGATCACGGCGCTCAAGGGCGGCGAGTGCTTCGGCGAGATGGCCTACCTGGCCGGTGAGAACAAGCCGCGCATTGCGGACGTCGACGCTGCTTCGGACGTGCGCCTCATCAAGATCCCGATCGCGGCGCTGGAGCGTGCCAGCGAAATGTGCAAGCTCAACTTCGACCGTGCGTTCCTGCGCGTGCTCGTGGAGCGGCTGACGCTGGCGAACTCCCGGCTTACGGGCACCTGATGGTGCGGCCTCCCGTCCCTCGTTCTTCGTGAAAACGATTACTCGGTTTCCCCACCAGTTTACCGAGACGGAAGACTGCTGGATTCCGATGCCGGACGGCGCGCGGCTCGCCGCGAAGCTGTGGCTGCCCGACATCTCGAGTGCGCAGCGCGTGCCGGCGATCATCGAGCTGCTGCCCTACCGCAAGCGCGACATCTACGCGCCGCGCGACGCGATGCACCACCGCTACTTCGCCGGCCACGGCTACGCCTGCATGCGGATAGACATTCGCGGCTCGGGTGACTCCGACGGTCAGCAGGGTGTGTTCGCGATCGAGCAGGACCAGGAGGACAGCCTGCAGGTGCTGAAATGGATAGCGGCGCAACCGTGGAGCGACGGCCAGGTCGGCATTTTCGGCATTTCGTGGGGCGGTTTTTCGGCGATACAGACCGCTCACCGTGCGCCTCCGCAGCTGAAGGCGATCGTGCCGTGCGAGTTCGCGCCCGACCGCTACGTGTACAGCCAGGTGTACCGCGGCGGCTGCGTGCTGCTGCGCGCCATCCGCTGGTCGGCGCAGCTCTTCGGCTACAAATCGCGCCCGCCCGATCCGGAGCTGGTAGGGGAGCGCTGGCGCTCGATGTGGCTCAACCGCCTGGAGAGCAATGTGCCGCAGATCGTCTCGTCGCTGCAGCACCAGAACTACGGCGAGTACTGGAAGAGCCGGGCCATAGCGTTCGAGCGTATCCGTTGCCCGTTTTTTGCGGTGGGCGGCTGGGCTGACGGCTCTTACGTCGGCGCGGTGGACGAAGCGCTGCGCAAGCTGAAGGTGCCGCGGAAAGGTCTCATCGGACCGTGGGGACACCGGTTTCCCCATCTTGCAGCGCCGGGACCGGCGATCGGTTTTCTCCAGGAGACGCTGCGCTGGTTCGACCGCTGGATGCGCGGCAGGAACACGGGTGTCGAGAACGATCCGGCGCTCACGGCGTGGATGCCGCAAGCGGTGCCGGCAAGAAACTACTACGCGGAATCGCCCGGCCGCTGGGTAGCGGAGCCGCAATGGCCCTCGCCGCGCATCAGGCAGAAACGCTATGCGATGAACGCGGGCGGAAGCCTGGGCGAGCGGGCAGGGAGGAAGGGCCGTATCGTCGCCTGCTCGCCGCAGACGCTGGGCCTGGAGTGCGGAGAGCTGATGCCCTGGTTTCAGCACGGCGCGAGCCCCGAGCTGCCGGGCGATCAGCGGGCCGACGACGGCAAGTCCGTCTGCTTCGATACCGCACCGCTCGCGAAGACGACGGAGATCCTCGGCACGCCCGTGGCGACGCTGGTGCTGTCCGTCGACAAGCCTGTCGCGTTCGTCTGCGTCCGGCTCTGCGATATCGCGCCGGACGGGACGTCTACGCGCGTCACCTACGGCGTCCTGAACCTCACGCACCGGGACGGCCCCGGGAAACCGGTGAAGCTCGTCCCGGGCCGGCGCTACACGGTACGCGTGCCGCTCATAGATGCGGCGTATTCCTTCGTCAAGGGCCGCCGTATCCGCGTCGCGATCTCGACGACCTACTGGCCGCTCATCTGGCCGTCTCCCGAGCCGGTGACGCTGACGTTGCATGCGGGCCGGAGCGCGCTGGCGCTGCCCGTGCGCCCGCCGCGCAAGGAAGACGCGCAGGTGCGGTTCAAGCCGGCGGAGGCGGCGGAGCCGTTCAGGCGCACGGTGCTCGACCCGGGAGGCCGCAACCGTGTGGTCCGCGCCGACCTGGGGAAGAACGAGACCGTGGTCGAGATCACCGACTCGAGCGGGCGCAGCCGCTACGACGACATCGACCTCGTGGCGGAGGCCCGCTCGACGGAGCGGTACCGCATCGTCGACGGCGATCCGTTGTCGTGCGCGGCGGAAGTGACGTGGACCTGGCTTTTCGAGCGCGGCGGCTGGAAGATACGCACGGAGGTGCGGACGCGGGTCGCCTGCACCAGGCGCGACTTCGTCGTGACGGCGCGGCTCGAAGGCTACGAGAGCGAGCGGCGCGTGTTCGAGCGCGATTTCGAGGAGCGGATCCCGCGCAATGGAAACTGATCTGGTGAAACAGGGCTATTTGTAATGCCGTTCCATCATTTGCCTGATCTTCGCAGACAGACTGTCCATGGTGAAAGGCTTGCTGATGAGCTCCATGCCTTTATCCAGGATTTCGTCGCTCGCGGCGGTTTCGGCATACCCTGTCATGAACAGTACCTTGAGATGCGGACGTTTGATACGCCCGGCATCAGCCACTTGCCTGCCATCGACATCGGGCAGTCCGATGTCGGTGATAAGAAGATCGATCCGCTGGGACGATTGCAGGATACGCACGGCCGAAGGGCCGTCGGTGGCCTCCAGCGCGCGGAAGCCGAGGTCGCCCAGCACTTCGGCGACGAGCAGGCGCACAACATCCTCGTCTTCGACAACCAGCACCACTTCGCCGGCGGCCAGCTGTGAATCACCGTCGGTGGGCGCCGCACTCACCAGAGGATCAAGGTCGCCGATAAAGCGCGGCAGGCTGATTTCCACCGCCGTGCCGATCCCGACCTTACTCTCGATTCGCACCCCGCCGTTTGATTGACGCACGAATCCGTAGATCATGGAAAGTCCGAGTCCCGTTCCCTGGCCGATGGGCTTGGTCGTGTAGAAAGGGTCGAACGCGCGACTCTGCACTTCGGCCGGCATCCCCATGCCGGTGTCTCTTACCGTAATGCAAACATAGTCGCCTGCTTTCACATCGCGCAGTGCCGCCTCGGTCGCATTGAGCACCTTGTTACAGGTAGTAATGGTCAGGGTCCCGCCGTGCACCATGGCGTCCCGGGCATTGATGGCGAGATTGAGCAATGCGTTCTCCAGCTGATTCGCATCGCATCGAATCAACCAAAGGTCGTCCGCTGCCTGGATGGTCATCTTGATGCCCTCGCCGATCGAACGCCGCAGCAGTTCCTCGGTCGAGGCAATCAAATCATTCGGAGCCAGCGGGCGCGGATCCACGGGCTGGCGGCGAGAGAACGCGAGCAACCGGTGCGTGAGCGACGAGGCGCGCTCCGCGGAAGTCAGAGCGGCTTTTAGAAAGCGGCTGGTCTCGTTGATACGGCCTTCGGTCACGCGTTTCTGCACCATGTCCAGGGCGCCGATAATTCCCTGGAGAAGGTTGTTGAAGTCATGCGCTATTCCGCCGGTAAGCTGGCCGATCGCCTCCATCTTCTGGCTTTGGCGCAGCGCTTCCTCGGCCTCCATGAGGCGCGCCGTTCGCTCCTCGACGCGCTGTTCGAGCGTCGTATTCAACGTCGCAAGGGCATCCGACGCAGCGCGCCGGTCGGTGGTGTCGCGAAAGATCGCCGTGACAAAAACACGCGAGTCAGTCTGCCAGCGAGAAAGAGACACTTCAAAATAGCCGAGTGCGCCGTCCTGGCGCTGCGTAACCAGTTCGACCGGGCCGGGCGCCGCGCTGCCCTTGAGGACTGCGCGCCAGGCATCCGACCACGCGGTTTGCCCGGCGAAAAGCAGCGCGGCGTTAGTGCCGACGAGTTGCTTTTGCACGTGGGCGAACTGAGCGATAGCCGAGGGATTGGCCTGGCGAATCACACCGTCGCTATCGAGCGTCAGGATAGAGTCAGGCGCGCTCGCGACAACCGCGTCGTAGCGCGCGTTCTGGCGGTCCCGCAGAAACCGTTCGCGCCGCGTCGCCATCGTCACGTCGGCGATATGAACTAGGCAGGCGGCGTCCGCGCGGTTACCCACCGCGGACACCGTGACATCATGCAGGAGCGTGCGTCCCGCGCGCGTCCTCAGCGGCAGCAGTGTCGGGTGCAATACGTGGGTGAGCAGGGTGGAAGCGCCTGAAGCAATCGCGCTGCCGATCGCCGCAGCGAGAAGCGCCAGGTTGGCTTCCGGGAAGACTTGCTCGAGCGTCTTGCCGTGTACGTCGCCCGCGTGATACCCGCTCGCCGTCGCCATCCAGGTATTCCACCTGACGATACGGCGTTGACGATCCAGAACAATCAGGCCGGCATCTATGGCATCGAGTAGTGTTTCATACGGCTGGACCAAGCTGACACCATTTCGATCAGTGTGGCTGCTACCCACCAGTACGCTGGATGAGTTCGCGCAGCAGCACCTGCAGGGTGTGGATGGAAGGCATGTCCAACAGCATGGCTATGTAGCCCTCGATGTCGCGATGGCGGACAGTGAAATTGATGTAGACCAGCATCACCGTATCGCCGGGCGCAGGCGGCGGTTCGAGGTTGAAAAATACCGAGCTATCGCCATGCAGAATCTCGGGCAACGATATTTTCAGGCTGCGCTGCAGCTGGTTGGCAATGGTAGCCAGGCAACCGTTGAGGATGACATTGCCGGTTTCTGCCAGCGCTTCCTGCTCCAGCTCGATGATCTCCTCGATAGACAGGTCGCCGCCGACAATGGCGCGCACCAGTTCCAGGCTCTTGGCCTCGGGAAAAATGAGCAGGGCGCGGCCGGTGATATCGCCCTCGAAAACCTGGTGCACCGCCACCAGATTTGTGGATGCGCGCTCGCCCAGCGTGCGTATTGCTTCATCGCGGGTGACTAACGTTACCGCGGGCACCGTCAGGGTAACTTCCTGCCGAACCATTTCAGCCAGGCTCGTCGCCGCCTGGCTGATACCGAGGTTTACAATCTCTGTGAGGGCATCTAATTCGAACTCGTCCAGGATATTGGGGGACGCATTGCTCACGGATGGTCTTTCCGCAACGCTTTCTCCGCCACGTTCAGAAACTCGGCGAGCGCCTGCTCGGTGAGCGGCTTCGGCAAAAATGTTGCGCCGACCGCGGCGGCTCGATTGAGCACTTCCTGCTGGCGATTCGCGGAGATGATGGCGACCGGCATATTCGGTTTCACCCGGCGCAACTCGGCAGCCAGCTCGAGCCCGCTACGCCCCGGCATGTTGAAATCGATCAGCGCCAGATCCGGCGCCGCGTCGACAACAGCCTTCAACGCCTCGTCAGCCGCGGCCGCCTCGACGCGTGGCCAGTCGCACCGCAAGGCGTTCAGCAGCTTGTTCACGGCCATGCGTGCGAGCTTGCTATCGTCAACTATGAGAACTGTGTACGCCATGTAATCTGGTTGACTTGAAACGACCATTGGGAGTGAGCAGCACGTATTCTACCTGTGGGGGCCAGGGCTGGCGAATCTAGCCGCGCTGCGCTTGCACCAGCGGCGCCAGGTATTTCAGCAAGAACTCGCTCGCCGGGGAACCAGTGAGCACCGGTCGGTGTGCCAGCAGAATCTGCACAACGGCCGTGTGCATCATGGTGCAGGAACTCCAGTCTACGCGTGCCTCCGGATTGGGCAGAAGGTATTGCTGCAGCGCCTCTGCATCCTCGAGGGGGCAGGTATCCTCGAGGACGATGTTGCCGTTTGCTGCCAACCGGACTGTCATCGAAATAACTCCCCGAGATCGAGCAGCAACAGGACACTGCCGTCGCCGAGCATGGTAGAGCCCGCGATACCCCGCGTACCGGCCAACAGGCCCTCGAGGGGTTTGAGCATGACTTCCATGCGTTCGCCAATACGGTCCACGCGCAAGGCGCCGAGACTGCCATTCACTCTGGCGAGCACGATCGTTGCGTCGGTTTGCTGATGCGCCGTCGGCGGCAGATCCAGCGCTTCTCTCAGTTCGATGAGCGGGACCGTCTGATCGCGCACGACGATAGCCTGCGCAGCGCCCACGGCGACGATTCTGTCCGCGGCTACCCGCAGCGTTTCAACCACGACGTCGAGCGCGATGCCGAAAGCCTGTTCACCGGCCGCCACCAGCATTACGCGGGTCATCATCACGCTGAAGGGGAGGGTGAGGCGTATGGTTGTGCCTGCGCGTGGCCGGCTGGTGATATCGACCCGACCCCCGACCCCTTCTACCGCGGTGCGCACGCTGTCCAGGCCGACGCCGCGTCCTGACAAACCGGTAACCTGTCTCGCCGTCGAGAAGCCGGGTGCGAACATCAGGTGGAGCACATCACGCTCGCCCATCGCCGCCAGCTCCTCCGCGGTAACGAGCCCGCGGCTCAGAGCGACCTCGCGCACGCGATCGGTGTCGACGCCGCCGCCGTCGTCGCTGACCTCGACGACGATATGCTCTTGCTCGCGCATGGCGCGCAGGCCGATGGAGGCGACCGCCGGTTTGCCGAGCGCTGCACGCGAGGCGGCATCCTCCACCCCGTGGTCTATTGCGTTGCGCAGCACATGCAGAAGCGGCTCGAACAGCATTTCGACGATAGCCTTGTCCGCTTCCGTGTCTCCGCCTTCGAGCACCAGCTCAGCGGGCCTGCCCAGCTCTGCAGCGGCTTCCCGCAGGAGGCGCGGGAAGCGCTGAAATACGGCTCGCAGCGGGCGCACTCGCAGGGCGAGCACAGTTTGCTGCAGTTCAGTGACGAGACGATCGAGCAGCGCATGCCGTTCCTTGAGCATGGCGGCGAGCACGTTGTCGCCTTCCTGGGCAAGCTTCGCCGTGTGTCCTATGGCGTTCTTCGCCACCGTCAATTCACCCGTGAGATTGACCAGCGCATCCACGCGCGCCGCATCTATTCTCATGGTCGTGGCGGTAGTGCCCGGGGGCGCCGCAGGCGCAATGGCAGCCGGAGCCGGCAGCATCGCATGCAGTGCTGATTGGAGAGCGGCGCGCAACAAATCGGGCGTCTTTTGCGCCAAACTCTCTTCAAGCCCGCGCGCGACGCGATCCGCATCAGCGCGACGGCCGGCATGCCGCAGCACATTGGCGGCGGCGACGCCCGCCGCTGCCATCCGACCGGGAACGATGTCTCCGTCGTCACCGATGACGGCAAGCTGCGCCTCCAGCAGCCCGCGCGCCGGGTCCGAGAGCTGACGCCGATCCGGGATGCCTGGCGCAGGGTGGAGCTGCCGCAGGTCGCAATAATCGACGATGTCACCCAATGCTGCCGCCACGTCCGCCATTGCCAGTCGAGTCAGGGCGGTCAGAACGACGTTGCATGCAAACGGGTCGAGCTCCTCGAGCGCTGGCCAGGGGAGTGCAGGGCTGATCTCCAGCGCCAGCAGATCCGGCAAAGCTGCCATGCGGGCCACCGGGTCCACGCCGGCAAAGAAGCAATCCGCGTCGGGCGCATAGCGGATTGCAGTGCATCCATCTTGTGCGATGTCCTTGTGCCTGGCCAGCAACGCCTGCGCCCAATCGTCCGGCGTCGGCGCGGTGCCCGGGTGCGTGGGTGCGGGCGCGGCGTTACCCGCCCCGCCGAAGCGCGCTACCAACTCGTGAGCCTGGGCATCCGCGCCGCTGGGGAGCGCGCCGGTGGCTTCGATGGTATCCAGCCACCGGACGATTTGATCGACGCATCCGAGACACTCACTGACGAACTGCGACGTTATGGCGCGGCTGCCGGAACGCGCCCCCACCAGTACCTCTTCCGCCGCATGAATCGCGTGGGCCATCGCGGTGAAATCAACGATGCCGGCGCCACCTTTCAACGTGTGGAACGCCCGTAAAACGGCGTCCAGCCGCGCCTTGTCTGCGGGCGACTTCTCCAGTGCCAGCAGCTCCGCCGTCGCCTGCTCAATGTGTTCGCGCGATTCAAGCAGGAATTGTTCGAGGAACTCGTTCACGCCGGCGCTCCGCTGAGCATCGCGGCATAAGCCACGAGCTGCTCGGGGCTTACCGGCTTTACCAGATAGAAATTGGCGCCCGCCACGCGCGCCGCCTCGAAGTCCTGTGGGCCCGACTCCGTGCTGACAACCAGAGCGGGTGTCCCCGCCAGCGGCAGCGCCTGATGGCGCAACGTGCCGAGAAAGGTGAGTCCATCCATCTGCGGCATGTTGACGTCGACGATAAGCAGATGGGCGGGCGCGGTCAGCAGCTTCTCCAGCGCCTCCAGCCCGTTCAACGCTTCGTCCACGACGAACCCGGCGCGCTCCAGCGTATCGCGATAGTACATACGCATCAATGCAGCATCATCGACCACCAGCACGCGCTTCCCGTTCGTCTCACCCATGCGTGCCCCCCAGCGGCCGTTGATACACGATGGCGTCGTCAAAGCGGCGCACGTCGAACAGCGGCGTTATCCGGCTCATCGATTCGGCATGGCCGAGGCAGATATAACCGCCGGGTGCGAGATTCTCGAAGAGGTTCTCGGCGGCAAGTCGCCTCGATGTGTCGTCGAAATAGATAAGGACATTGCGGCAGAATATGACATCGAAGCGGCCGTGCGGCCGGGTTTCGGTGGATTCGACGATGTTTACCTGTGTGAACCGCACGGAATCGCGCAGATCGTTCAGAATCAGCCAATTCTCGTCGTCAAGGGCGGTAAAGTATTTTTCGACGAGCGCCGCCGGAAGGCGCGTCAGCGCACGCTTGCCAAATACCCCCGCGCGCGCCTTTTCCAGAACGTCGGTATCGATGTCCGAGCCCACGATCTCGACTTCATACTGATCGACTAACGGCCAGTTTTCCAGCAACCAGATCGCGACGGAGTACGGCTCTTCACCGGTCGAGCACGGTATCGACCAGATGCGAATCGCATGCCCGCTGCCTTTCATACGCACTCTTTCGGCGAGTATATCCGTGGTCAGGCAGCGCAGCTGATGGTCTTCGCGATAGAAATACGTTTCATTGACGGTGAAGGCATTGATGAATTGCTCGATTTCCCCGTCCATGTCGACGCGCAGGCGCGCAAAGTAGCCGGCGAACGTCGGTGCGCCGGTGGCGGTCATGCGTTCAATCACCCGGCGCTCGACGTAATAACGTTTTGCCTCGGTGAAGAGGATGCCGGTACGGCGGTAAAGGAACTCGCACAGGCGACGAAATTCCTCCTCACTCAGTGCCGCAAACTCAGGCACGTTTCTGCGGGGATTGCGACCCGATCCGCTCAGCTGCTGCCTTTATCGAGAACGAGAGGAACGGTGTCGCGCGAAAGCGTTCGCCGCAGCGAGCCAATGCGGGCAGCGCGTCCGGTCCGCCGATTTCCGCCAGGACGTCGATAGCGGAAGCACAGACGTTTGCTTCCTGCTCGGCATCGATGAGCTCACAGAGCAAACGCGCTGCTTCTTCGCCCGGCAGATTGCGTACGAGCTCACACGTGAGCAGGCGCACATCCGCATCCGCATCGCGCAGTAATTGCGCCACATAGGGCCAGACGACGTTCTGCATGGCCTGTAGCGCATCCAACGTCGCGGTGCGCAGTGCGGCATCATCGGAGCGCAGCAGAGGGAGTATCAGCTCGACACTCTCCGTCGTCGCGATGCGCGCGAGGCTCGTGAACATGGCTTCACGTACTCGCGGGTTGCTCTCGCCCGGTAACGCGAGCCCCAATGCCCTGGCGCCGCCCGGGAGGTCGGCCGCAGCGCGTGCAGCCGCCCAGCGCTCGTCAACCGTGCCATGGGCGAGCGCCGTCAAATTCGCATCGGGCCCGGATGCAGCAGGCGAAGCGGCGGGTTTACGAATGAGCGGCATGGGCTGGCAGTAGTTGTTGCAGACGTCGCGCTATATCGGGCAACGGCTCGACCCAGTCGGCACCACCTGCGCGTACGAGCTCGCCGGGCATGCCCCACACGACGGCCGTCTCTTCCGCTTCGGCGATGGTCTTGCCCCCTTGGGCGCGGAGTTGCGCCATGGCCTGCGCCCCGTCATCCCCCATCCCCGTCATCAGCACGCCGACCAGCTGGCCCGCCGGCAACTGTTTCATGGCGGATTTGACCAGACGGTCGGTACTGGGATGCCATGGGTAGTCTGCCTGCGCGGGCGCTGCCTGAGCGACCAGACCGCCGGGCCTGCGCGACACTATCAGGTCGGCGTCGCCGCGACCGATATAGGCGCAGCCCGGTGCCAGCGCGACGGGGCTGCGCACCTCCAGCACCTGGAGAGCGCAAATGCCGTCGAGACGGCGCGCCAGAGCACCGGTGAAACTTTGCGGCATGTGCTGTGCCACCAGGATGGGCCAGGGAAAGCTGGCGGGCAGGGCGGTGAGCAGTGCTTCCAGCGCGGGCGGCCCGCCGGTGGAAGTGCCGACGATCACCAGGCCCGCGCCTGTCGCCCGATCGGGAGCGCTTGCCGGTCGCGGGATTGCGCCAGGCAAACGCGGGCGCCGCACCCCGCCGGCGATGCGGTGCCGCACCTTCTCTTTCAACCGCCTGCTGCCCTTGAGTTTGGCAGTGGCCGCGGCACGGATTTTTTCGATGAGCTGCGGGCCAAACGCATCCATGTGCAGCGAGACTGCGCCTCCAGGCTTCGGTACAAAATCCACCGCACCCAGACGCAGCGCTTCCAGCGTCGCGTCCGCCCCTTCCGCAGTCAGCGATGACACCATAACCACGGGGCAGGGCCGTTCGACCATGATGCGGTCGAGGCATTCGATGCCGTTCATGCCCGGCATCTGCACGTCGAGCGTGACGACCTGTGGTTTGAAGCTTTCGAGCTCGTCCAGCGCTTCCAGTCCGTTTCTTGCAAAGCGCACCTCGAAGCCGCGCTCCTGAGCGAGCACGCTGCCGAACAGCTTGCGCACCAGCGCCGAATCATCGACCACGAGAACTTTGATCACACATTAGCCTGCGCGGTCTCCGCCTGGAACGAATCGAGCAGCCGTCGTTCCGCCCGGCTCAGCAGTTCGGGCGGATCGAGCAACAGCACGATGCGTCCGCTGTGCGGGAGGTTGATGACGCCACGCACCAGCTTGGCGATTTCATCTGTCAGCTGGGGAGCGGATTCGACCGCGTCGGCACGGACGCGCAGGACGTCCGAGACGCTATCGACGATCAACCCGGCCCGATGCCGTTCGGTTCGTACCACGACGAGGCGGCGGCCTTTTCCCTCTGCGCGCACCGGCATGTCAAAACGGCGCCGCTGGTCGATCACCGGCAGCACGGCGCCGCGCAGGTTGACGACGCCTTCCATGAATCTCGGTGTCTTTGGCAGGCGCGTGATCTGCGCGGGAACCTGCGCTACTTCTTCGACGCTATCCACCGGCAGAGCGTACTCGTCGTTGCCCAGGCGAAATACCAGCAGGTTCACCGCATCGTATCGGGTTTCATCGGCTGCGACAGACTGCGCGCCGTGCTCGCCGCGCTGCGCGCTCAATCTCTGCATGACGTCCTCCCGGAACAACTGCTCTGGTGCAAGTATCGAAATCAATCTCCGCCCGGCTTCGGCGCGGTATATGGCTTTTATCCGCGATTCTCCGCCGCTGCGCGCAGCCAGGACCGGCGGTATCGTATCGATGAGTTCGGGACGCGCGGCGACGATGGCACGCGCCCGATCCGCCACCAGACCGACCTGGGCGCCGGCGATGTTCATGACGACTACTTTCTCGCGCGCGTCGGCCGCCGCCGCCACCGGAAATCCAAGCAAACCGCGCAAAGACAGCAGCGGCAGCAGCGCCCCACGCAGCGCGGTCATGCCGAGCACCAGCGCTTCCGCCCGGGGTACCGCAGTACGCGTCGCCGGCGCAGGTAGTACCTCCTGCACGGCCTCCAGATTCAAGGCAAATTCCTGCCCCGCTACTTCGAACGTGACCAGCATCTCGGCCTTCGCGTTTTCGGCTGTGACGCGTTCGACAGTGGTAGCCCGGTTTACGGTGCGGCTCTGACGCGCAGGGCGTGCGCGCCGGGCGAATGCGGCATCGAGCAGACCTGCAATGTCGAGAATCTTGCTCGCGGGCCCATCGGCGCGTGCCTGAAAGACGCCGATTGCCCGTTCGCCGGCATCCGCGCCCAGCTGCGCTTGTCGGGAGTCCACCTTGTCGGCGGCAATTTCGACGAGCGCGTCCACGACGTCGACGACGAGTCCGACGCGATTGCCGGTATCCAGCACGATGGCGCGCGCCGTCGGCCCGGCCGTCCCTTCCGCCATGCCGAGCAGTGCGCGCAAGCTGACGACCGGCAGCACGACCCCCCGCAGATTCGCTATGCCCAGCAGCGCCTTCGGGCTTTGCGGGACGTGAGCAGCGGGTGGGACCCGGATGATTTCCGCGACATCCTCCGCGCGTACGGCATAGGACTGCTCGCGCACCCGGAACGTCAAAAAACGAACAGGCATCGCGGCTTCGGTTTGCGCGCCTGGCTCAGGCATTGTGCCGTTTCAGTTCATCGGCGAGAGAGCCGATTTCCTCGATGGCGGCGGCGAGATCCTCGGCGCCGCGCGCCTGCTCGGCGGCGGCGGTTGCGGCCTGGCGCGATGCGCCACTTGCTTCTTCGGCCGCGCTCGCGATCTGGCGTGCGCCGGTAGCCGCTTCGGCGACTGCCGCCAGAATATCATCCGCGCCTTGAATGATCGTTTTGCAGGCCTTGCCGAGAACGTCGACCTCGCTCCCCAGCTTACGCAGCGACAGGGTCACGCTGCGGTTGTTTTGAACTTCGAGGTCCGCGGAAATAGTGATCTGATCGAGGTCGCTCTTCAGAAGCGCGATCTGGTCGAGAATGCCGAGCACGGTGTCTTTCGCGCGCTCGATGTTGTCCGCGGCCTCGCGGGCGAGAGTGCGAATGTCGTTCGACACTACCGCGAAGCCGCGTCCGGCCTCGCCGCTGCGAGCCGCTTCGACCGAGCCGCTCACCGCCAGCATGCTGGTTTGTACCGTGATCAGCGCGATCGCGTTCACGATTTTGTCGATCTTGCGGCCGACCACCTCCAGGCGGCCGACGACGACGATGCTTGCGCGGGTGCCCTCCAGCGCGGTGGTGACGCCCGCGACCAGGCGCTCAACCGCCGCGTCGCTCGACTTGAGCTCGGTCTCCAACGTCCGTACGCGTTCATCCGCGGCCTTGCCGTTTTGCTGGCTCTGCCTGGTACTCTTCTCGATCTGCATCAGCGCGGCGGATGTCTGATGCGTAGCGGAAGCCTGGAGCTGGGCGGCCTTGTTGATTTGCTCAAGGGCCGTGCTGATCTCGCTGGCCGCGCTCGATAGCTCCTGTATCGTTGCCGACAATTCCTCCGCAGACGAACCTATCTGCTCGCTGGCCGAAGCGCGGCCCGCCTCGGTGCGCAACCGATCAGCCAATAGCGCGAGCGATTGCGCCGCGACGCGCGACTGATCGAGCGACTTGGCCTGCTGCTCTATTGCCGACTGTGCTTCGGTGGTGCCGGAGGATTGCTCATCGGCCGCGGCGGCGATTTGCGCCGCGCCTTTCTCCGCCTCCACGGCGGCCCGCTCCGATTCAATTGCCGCGAATACTATCGCCCTGCTGTCTTCGGCGATACGCACCATGTCGCCGCGCCTCGCATCCAACGCCGCGGTGACAGCCGCCGCGGCTTTCGCTTCGACGGTGGCAGTGTCCGACGCTTTCCTGAGCGCTTCCACTATGTCGCGTACATCCGTCTGCATCGAATCGGCCAGCCGCTGTACTTCCTGCGCGCTCCTGTCCGAGGTTTCGGCCAGCGTTCGCACTTCGTCGGCCACTACCGCGAAACCCCGTCCCTGATCGCCGGCGCGCGCGGCTTCGATCGCGGCGTTCAATGCCAGCAGGTTGGTTTGGTCTGAAATGCGGCTCACCGTCTGGGTAATTTCGCCAATATCCTTGGCGCGCCGCTCGAGCTCGGAAATAACACGAACACTCGCCAGGTGACGCTCCGCGCTCCGCTCTATGGCGCGCACCGACGCGGCGATCTGTGCGCTCGTCTCCGCCAACGTAGCTGATGCCGTTTCCGAGCGTCGTCCGATGGAGTCCGCTTCCGCTCTTCCAGTGCCGAGATTGGCAACGATGCGCTTGATTGCAGCCGATTGCTCCTGAGCCGCGCTGGCCGCCTCCTCTGCGCCGCTCGCGATCTGCGCCATGGAGCGCCCCAGCTCGGCGCTCGCCGCAGACGCTTCTGTCAGGCCGCTTGCCAGCTGTTCTGTCGCCGCGGCGACGCGCTCCGCGATGGTTTGGTTGCGCGGCGCGGCTGTTGGCTTGTGCAAATTCGCGCTGATGTCTGCAATCGGCCTGGCAGCGGGCGTCCGCCCGTTGCCCTTCGCGGGCGCGAGCGGTGCAACAATGCCGCCGATACCTGGCTTCGCGCGATCCGCGGCGATCTTGGATTTCTTGACTAGGGCCATAGGTAGCCTGGGAGGTTGAAGCGATGGAGTGTGTCGGGCAGCTGCACAGGCAGTGCGCCCGAGCGCTGCGGCGCGATCCGCCAACGGCGATAGTATATCGGTTAGGTAGCCCGGCCCACGTAGGATTACGCCTACGCGCGCTGCCTCGGCGCGCGTAGTCAAGTTTGGTATGCTGGCCCAATATGATCGGATGGCTCGGCGCTGGACGAATGGCGGTCGCGATGATCTTCGGAGCAGCGGGTGATATGGCCGCAGGCGGCGGTTGATGAGTGCCCATTTGGAAGACTCACACGACTTGCCGGCTGAAGCTCGGGCCGCCCTGGAGACGATGCGGGAGACGCTGTGCGCAGCCCAGAAGATGGATGCATTGGGACAACTCGCCGGTGGCATCGGGCACGAGTTCAATAACCTGATGCAAGGCGTCGTCGCCTCATTGGAGCTGACGCGAAGATTGATCGCTGCGGGCCGCGCGGCGGAAACGGAAAAATTCGTAGGCAAAGCGATTGCGTCTGCCCAGCGCGCGGCGGCCCTCAACCTTCGAGTGACGGCGCTTTCGCGTCGTCAGCCATCGGATCCCCAACCGGTGGCGATTGATGCTCTGATTGGCGGGATGCAGGACGTGTTGCAATCAGCGATGGGTAGCATGGTCAAGCTCGAATTCGCGGTCGCACCCGGCCTTTGGAAAGTTCACTGCGACGCCAACCAGGCAGAGAGTGCGATCATCAACCTCGTCTTGAACGCGCGTGACGCAGTGAAACCTGCCTCTACGATCACGATTGAAGCAGGCAACGTCGATATCGGCGCCCGGGACGTGGCACTATTCCCCAACATGCGAGCGGGGCTCTACGTGCGTATGGCGGTAACAGACTGCGGTGCCGGCATGAATCAGGATTTGATCGATCGCGCGTTCGACGCCTTCGTCACGACCAAGCAGCCGGGTCGGGGCATGGGGCTGGGCCTTACCATGGTCAGGCGCTTCGCACGCAAAAACGGCGGGGACGCCACCATAGAGAGCGAAGTCGATCGCGGGACCACCGTCGCCGTGTACCTGCCGCGTTATGTCAGCGCCGCTGCATAGGCTGTCCACCGCGCTGCGAGCATAGACACGCGCCGGTCAGGCACGTAGGCCGACACCGACGGCCAAGTACGTTGTTGCTGATAGCAGGATGCCCGGCGCGGATTTATTCTTGCTGGCCCACTCATACGAGCAGCATTCAACATGGCTTCCATGTCCATCCTCCGATACGCCATGCCCCGGCATCTGTGCCGGGCGAGGTGCCGGGAGCAGCTTGCACCCCGCTAGCGACGACACAGAAGAGCTTGCCCGCGAATTGCACCAGCGCGGAGAGCAGTTCAAGACGCTTCTGGACAGGGCGCCGCTCGGCGTGTACCTGATGGATGGTGACCTGCGCATTTGCGAGATCAATCCGATCGCACAGGCGATTTTTGGCGAAGCGACGGGAGACGTCATCGGCAGGGCGTTCACGGAAATTTTGCACATCTTGTGGCAGAAACCGTATGCCGAGAAACTCGAGCGGATATTCCGCAATACCTTGCAAACCGGCGATTCATACGTCGCCGCCGCGCGCAAAGAGTACCGGGTCGATCGTGAGCGCTTCGAAGTCTACGAATGGCGCGTCGATCGCATCGTGTTGCCTGACGGGCAGTACGGGCTGGTCTGCTATTTTCGCGACGTGGCCCAGCAGCTTGCCACGCGCGAAGCGCTGCATGAGACAGACCGTCGCAAGAACGAATTCCTGGCAACCCTCGCACATGAGTTGCGCAATCCGCTGGCACCTTTACGCAACGGCCTGAAATTAATGAAAGTGGCGACTGACGATCCCGTCGTGCTGGAGCGGGCGCGGGCGATGATGGAACGGCAGCTCGCTCACATGGTGCGGCTCATCGACGACTTGCTGGACGTCAGCCGTGTTACCCGCGACAAGATCGAGCTCCACAAGGAGCGCATTTCTCTCGAGAAAGTGATCCGACAGGCGGTCGAGACCAGTCGCCCGCTGATGGAATCGCGCGGAAACGCCCTGACCACCAACGTTATCGGAACGCAGAGCATTGTGGACGGCGATGCGATTCGGCTCACCCAGGTGTTCGGCAACCTGCTTAACAATGCGACGAAATACAGCGAACCCGGTGGACACATCGTCCTAGATCTTGCGCGCGAGGGAAATGAGGCGGTGGTGCGCGTGCGCGACCATGGATGCGGCATTCCGCCCGAGATGCTATCCAAGGTCTTCGATTTGTTCGTTCAGGTCGAGCACCCCCTCGAACACTCCCGAGGGGGGCTGGGGATAGGCCTCTCCCTGGTGCGGCGATTGATCGAAATGCACGGTGGGGCGGTCGAAGCACGCAGTGACGGTCCGGGGGCCGGTAGCGAGTTCATTGTGCGTCTACCGATCAGTCTGTCCGAAATGCCCACACCGCAGGGACCGCGCAACATTGGCATATCTGCCAACTCCGCGCGCCGTCGAGTTTTGATTGCCGATGACAATGAGGACGCCTTGGAGAGCCTGGCGGTGGTGCTGCGCTTCATGGGGCATGAGACCGCCACGGCACGCGACGGATTGGCGGCGCTGGAGGTGGCCCAGTCGTTTCTCCCTGAACTCATTCTGTTGGACATCGGGATGCCTGGACTCAACGGCTACGAAACCGCTGCTCGAATCAGAGAGCAACCATGGGGTAGGGGAGTTCGGCTGGTGGCCCTCACCGGATGGGGCCAGGATGCCGACCGCAAGCGTTCCGACGAGGCGGGTTTCGATCTGCATATGGTTAAGCCGATCGACCCGGCCGTAATCGAGCGGCTGTTGGCTGAGCTCCCGTCGTCGTAGTCGCAGGAGTCAGTCCTGGAATAGCGCTCATCCGTGCGCGTCCAAGAGCTGCATGGGCAACCCCACATGGCGGTAGTACCCTTCCAGCCGGCGGGCTGCCTCCTCCCCACGCTTGCCGCATGGTTTTGCAAATGTCGCGCGTGTTACATACAATCGTTTCAGGCCAAAGACTCAGCGGTACCGATCTGAATGGAGCAGTGCTACATCGTCGATGCGGCAAAAGCGCCGTGGAAACGCAGTTCCACCGAGGGCGTTACCTTTGCCTGCCAGGTGCTGCTGTCGGGCGAGGACGGCGGGCCGGAAGCCCTCCACTTCCGCTTCGACGATTGCCCGTCCGTGTACGCCCACATGCATCTCACGTCGCAGTTCCAGCTGCTTCTCGGCGGCTCGATGGACTTTCCGCGCGGCGTGAAGCACCTGGAAGCGCTCGCCATACACTATACCGACCACAACATGCCTTATGGCCCGTTCGCCGTGTCCGGCGGCCACGACATGCTCGTGCTGCATCCGAAGGCGGGCGGCATCATCTCCATGGCGAACCACGATGCACGGCGCCAGATCAATCTGAGCGGGCGCATATTCGCCACCCTGGCGTCGAGCTCGGACTGGCAGTCCTTGCCGGGCGCCGATCACTCCGCGTTCAAGCTCCTGATGCCGCCCGGTTACGGCCCCGCGGCCGTGGTCGTCAAGTCGCCCGCCCACGCGGCGCTTGCCATGCCGGCGGCGGAATTCGGGCGCTACGAGGTGGTGCTGGAAGGATCCGTGATCGCGGAAGGGCAGGAAATCGGGCCGCCGGGATTCCGCTACGTTCGGGGCGAAAGAGCGGCCGAGCCGCTCGTGACGGGGGACAACGGGGCGAGCGTCGCATTTCTGACCTTTGACCGCGATGTGCTCGAAGGTGGTATAACCGGCGAAGGGTTGTCGGTTGAGGCGGCTGAAGCGATGGCCAGGGCCATTTAGGAACGG